>Ga0134122_10001284_pt1 | contig 17990 bp, 18 predicted proteins | sample KB302_FD_96461 | JGI IMG/M metagenome (GOLD analysis project Ga0134122, IMG submission 96461) | Terrestrial soil microbial communities without Nitrogen fertilizer from Kellogg Biological Station, Michigan, USA - KB3-0-2 | ecosystem: Environmental > Terrestrial > Soil > Unclassified ... | reverse complement strand
TACTGATCGATCCGCTTGACGGTACTCGCGAGTTCGTCGCGGGTCGTGACGAGTATGCGGTCAATGTGGGGCTGATCTCGAACGGCGCCCCGGTACTTGGCGCGATTTACGCGCCTGCGTCCCACATCATCTATGCGGGAAGCGATGGTGCTGCCTTTCGCGCTCCGCTTGTACCGGGCGCTCACTTCGACCCGCAGAATGTCGTTGCAATTCGTGCTCGCGCGCGTCCACAAAAACTCGTGGCGGCGGTGAGCCGGTCTTATCTCGATAAAGCAAGCGAAGCTTTCCTCTCCACATTGCCGATCGAGGGTCGCCTCGTACTTGGTTCATCGCTGAAATTCAGCCGGCTCGCAGAGGGTGCGGCTGACGTTTATCCGCGTCTCACCTCAATTAGCGAATGGGACGTCGCGGCGGGCCACGCTCTGCTTGTGGCTGCGGGCGGACGAGTTGAATCCGCCGATGGCGGGCAGTTGCGTTATGGCAAGAAAGATAAAGGCTTCCGCCTTGAGGCCTTCGTCGCTTGGGGTGCGAACGCCTGAATTCAGGGAGCCAGGCTGCGTAAAACCTTCGGCCAAGCCGCCTCGGCCGCTGTGATGACTTCCTGGGGACTGGCGATAAACGCCTTTCGGCTCTCTTCGTTCGCGAACAAGAACAGTCGGCTGCCGTGCAACACGTACAATGACGGATAGCCCGCCGCTGGAGAACTCCGCGCGACGGCTAGAGGATCGTAGCCGCCAAAGCGCGGCATATATTGGTTAGGCTCGGCCGCGAAGGCGGATCGATTGCCTTCATTGCGAAAACGCCAGACGACCCCTGCATGTTTGAACTCGTACGAGGCCAAACCCTCGCGAGCTTCATGGCTGACAAAAAATGCGACCGGATCGAAGCCGAAGATGGCGAGGCCTGTGAGCGGGTCCGTGATCACCAATTCCGTGGTCGCGGCCCGGTTCGGCGAAATAAGCCAAGGCCCCCACAGGCAGGCCAAAAGCCCCGTCATACAAGCCCTGCGAGTCCAATGGTTTAGAAGCTTGATCGTCATGGATTCCTTTTTGGCCTCCGAAGCGCCAGACTGACCCGGCAGTTTCAATAGTGATTCGCCGGTGTAATCGAGCCGTCCGCAAGCCTAACCGGTTGGGGTATGCGAGCGGTTAAGGGGCCAAGCCGGCCATCGTAGATCTAGAGCCAGTTGGAGAACTCGCATGGCGCTCATACGCGCGACTGCCCTTCTCATCGCCTTCCTGTTTGCCGGCTCAGCAGCTTTCGCCCAGCAGCCCGCCACCTATTCCTCCAACGAGCTGGTCGACGCCGGACATAAGTTTTTCGGCACGGTGTCGCGCGATCTGGCGATGGTGATCGAACAAGCCTTCAGCAATTGGGGTCAACCGAACGGCTATATTCTTGGCCAGGAAGCCTCCGGCGCAATCACGGTCGGGCTGCGCTACGGCGAAGGCATGCTCTATACCCGAAACGCCGGCGACATGAAGGTCTTCTGGCAAGGGCCGTCGATTGGCTTCGACCTCGGGGGGGACGGGGCACGAACGATGATCCTGGTCTACAAAATGCCTCGCGTGGATGCGATCTTCACCCGCTTCGTGGGTATTTCCGGCTCGGCTTACTTCATAGGCGGCTTCGGCGCGACCGCTCTCACCATGGACAATATGGTGCTCGTACCGATCCGTTCGGGGATAGGCCTCCGGCTAGGGGCCAATATCGGCTATCTAAAATTCACACCCCGATCGACTTGGAACCCACTCTAGCTCGCGGAGGTAACTAAGGTCGAAGGAAACCGTATTTCGGCCTCCCGCTAAGGTTAAAAGTTGGCTAGTGTAGTAAGGTCAGTAGCGTACGTGTCATTCGGGGGCGATGTCTTGGTTTATTGCGTGAGGCCCGCAGCATGATCGAAATGATCATGTTCTTCGCCCTTGGATTTTTGGCCGCGAGCTTGATTGCGCTCGTGCTGCTGTCGGCCGTCTGGCATCGTGCAGTCCGCCTCACCACCAAACGCATCGAAGGCGCGATCCCCGTTTCGATGGCGGAAATCCAGGCCGACAAGGATCAGCTGCGCGCCGAATTTGCGATGTCCACGCGCCGGCTGGAGACCAGCGTCGAGCAACTTAAACTCAAGACCACCGAGCAGTTCGCCGAGATCGGCCGTAAGAACGATACAATTCGCCGGCTGAAAATCGAGACCGAAGAGAAGACCGCCGAGGTCACCGCGCTCGAAGCGCAGGAGCGGACGTTTCGCGAAAAGCTTGAGAGCACGCAAGAGGAACTCACTCAGAAATCGAAAGAGCTACACGAAGCCGAAGCACAGCTCGCCAATAAGGCAGCAGAGATTGCGCAGATCGCGCGAACCCTCAATGACAAGACGGCAGAGTCGAACAGCAAGCAGCTCCAGATCGCGGCTTTGGAAAATCAGTGCACGAGCCTCAAGGATCGTATTGCGAATTTGGAGCGCGAAGTAGCGAACACTGAGGAACGCATGGTCGACGAACGGGGTGCTGCCGACCGGGCCTCTCGCACGCTCGTGGACGAGCGCGGCCGTGCCGAAACCCTCACATCCCGGCTTTCAGATCTCGAACGGCAGACAGCTGAAGCCAAGGCGAATGCGGAAAATCTCTCGCGCAGCATCGCAGGACTCGAGTCCGAAGCGCAACGCCAGTCTGAGCTCGGGGCTCAACGCGAAGCCAAGCTTGCGGGACATATCGCGCAACGCGAGGCGGAGTTGCTGGAATCGAAAGCCGCCATCGATAATAGCCGCGCCGAAGCGCTGGCGCTTCATCGTGAGATTGAGAGCGCGGCGCGCTCCTACAACGCAACGATTGAAGCGCTGAAAGCGGAAAAATCGATGAACGAAGGCGCTCTCGCGCAGGTACGTGAGGACCGCGACCGGCTGCAGCAGGAAGTTGCAACGCTCAAACAGCAAGCTGAATCGACCTGGCAGAACGAGCGAGTGGAAAGCGCGCTACTGCGCGAGCGGATCAATGATGTCGCAGCTGAAGTCGTGCGGCTCGCAGCCAATCTCGAAGGCACCAATTCGCCGATCCAGCGTATCCTCGACCAACCGGCGGCTACAGGCACACGGCAAAACGGTAGCGGCCGCAAGGCAGAGGCCGCCGATAAGAACGGCGGCGATGGCCCGATGTCGCTCGCTGACCGCATTCGCGCGCTACAGCGCACACGGACCTGATGGGCTCTCCCTAGCGTCCGGATGGCGGCGAAGATTCCGATTCTCTACGTCAGTTGCGCAAGAGCAGATGGGCCGCTAGCGCGCGACACGCACAAGCTGCTTGCCGAAATTCTTACCCTTGAGCATGCCCATGAATGCTTCGGGCGCTTTCTCGATTCCGTCGACAACGTCCTCGCGGTGCTTGATTTTCCCCTCGCGCAGCCACTGGCTCATGTCGCGGTAGAAATCCGGCGCCTGCGCGGCGAAATCCCACACAATGAAGCCGCGTAGCGTAAGCCGCTTGCGCAACACGGCACCCATCAAAGCCGGCGTCCGATCTGGCCCCGGCGGTAGTGAGGTATCGTTGTAATGTGCGACGATGCCGCAAACAGGCACGCGCGCGAAATCATTGAGCAGCGGGAATACAGCGTCCCAAACCGCACCGCCGACATTTTCGAAGTAAACGTCGATCCCCTTGGGGCAAGCTTCTTTCAGCTTCGCTGCCATATCAGGCGAGCGGTGATCGATTGCCGCATCGAAGCCGAGCTCCTTCACGATGTATTCGCACTTCTCTTTGCCGCCTGCGATACCGACAGCGCGCGCGCCCTTGATCTTCGCGATCTGCCCGACCGCCGAGCCGACAGGACCTGCCGCCGCAGCCACGACAACAGTTTCATTTGGTTTCGGCTGGCCGATGGTTAGCAGCCCCGTATAAGCAGTCATTCCAGGCATGCCGAGCACACCCAACGCGGTTTGTACGGGAGCCTGTTTCGGGTCGAGTTTGATTAGCCCCACACCGTTTGAAATTGCATATTCCTGCCAGCCAACATACGAGAGAGCGATATCGCCAGGTTTGAAGTCCTTGTGATTGGATGCAACGACCTCGCTCACGGTCCCGCCGACCATTACTTCTCCCGGCTCAACCGGTTTCGCATAGGATTTCGCGGCGCTCATACGGCCACGCATATATGGATCGAGCGATAGCCAGAGTGTCTTCAGAAGAATCTCGCCTTCGCCCGGGCCGCGCACCTCTGCTTCGTTGAGCTTGAAGTTGCCGGGTTTCGGCTCACCCTCAGGACGAGATGCAAGCAGGACCTGTTTGTTTTTGGCAGTGGACATGGCGACTCCCTAGCTACGGACTGTTGTTGAAATGTTGCGCTCGTTTTTCGGCAGTACAAGCGGAGAAAAACAGGCGAAGGCTTCTATGCTCTTGTAGACGTCGATCATCATGCAGTCGATACCGAATGCCGGAAATGTGCGCTTAAGCGCTTCGACTGTGATTTTACGGTTGTCCATGGGAAAGCAGAATTTCAAAAGTTTTTTCGCGCCGGCAGGCGAGATAGCGTAGCCACATGTCCCGAAGCAGGCGTTTAGCCTGAAAGCGGAAACAGGGCTATTCGATTTCACAAAGTTCTTTTGTGCCTCCGGTGTTGGATACTGCGGCGAGAAAACCAGAGACGTATTCAGTCCTCGCGCGATTTCCACATCCAAGATCGAGTCGGTGTTATAACCGAGGGCGATATAATCCCAGCCCGGCAGACCCGGCAACAATTTCGACAACACGGCGGTGAAATCATCGCGGATGACGGCGTCGTCCTCGAAAACGATGACCGGTTCCTTCTTCTCGACAACCTGCTGCCAAATTCTGAAGTGCGAAACTGCGCAGCCGATCGCGCCCTTGGTGAGTTTTGTGTTGGGTGCCATCACTTTCATCTTGATGACTTCGTCTTCGCTCACTTCCGCACCGTCGCAAGCGTCGACACGCCGAAATCCGATCCCCGAACCGCTGTTCAGTTTCAGGAAATGATCGAATTTTTCCGGCTGCCGTTTCAGATTGATGACAAGATTTTCCATCGAAAGAGGCAACTCCAGCGAGATCGCAGTGGATGCTGCCTATATCGGACGGATACTGCCGTCGATGCAAATAAAATGCGCCAGCCTTTTGGGCTGGCGCAAGTGGCCGCAGCGAACGGCCGGGGGAGAGCCGCGCGTGCCCGAAGGCACGCATGGCGGATTGGTATCAGCCGACCGGGAAATACCGGTTGGCGAAAGCGAGAACGATCAGGAGCACAATACCCGTCCCCAAGCTCCAGCCGATCAGCTTCTTTTCGACAGGCAGAAGAGGCTCGGCGTGGCTCTTCTGGAGTTCGCGTTGAATATCGATTTTCGACATGATTGCCTCCGTAACTTAGGTCGCAAGCGGGGGTTTGACGCCGCTGAAGAAGATCCAGGAAATCAGAAGTCCGACCCAGATCACGAAGCCGAACAGGCTCACGAAATAGACGGCTGCGAGCTTGCCGAAACCGTCGGCCCACAGCTTTCGGAAGTTCGAAAGCACGCCGATCGAGAAGAACGTCAGGATAAAGAAGATCACGCGAAACGTATTTGCTTCGGTAATCAATGGCGTGAGCTTCTGCACCGTCGCAGGCGAACTGCCGAGAGCGAGAACCAGCCCGACCAGGAACGTCAGCACGAAGCCGATAATGAACTTCGGGAAACGCTGCCAGATCTCCGATGTCTTCGCCTTATCGCGAGTGACGTTGATGTGGTTCGTCCAGATATAGGCGAGCAGGAACGCCCAGATGCCGATGAAGATATCGATGAAAATTTTCACCGCCGCCGTAGTGCTGAGAATCCAGCCCGGCTGATAGCGAATGCCTTCGCTGGCATTCTTGGCGAGGATCAGCGCTTCGGTGATACCGCCGCCTGCAATTGCCGCACCGTCGGTCTTGATCGCCAATCCCATCCATGCCGCAGCCACGAGTGGCTCGTTCCAAAGAAACGCGGTCGCAAGCCATGGCAAGATTAAAACTTCCACGACGGCGAAAATCACGACAAGGGATGAGACGAGCACGGGCACGGCGGGACGCGCACGAATGGCGCCGCCTGTAGCGATCGAAGCCGCGACTCCACAAATCGAAATCCCGGAAGCAAGCGGCGCTGACCACTCGCGACTGAAGCCGAACCATTGACGCGCGATGAAATATACGACCGCCCAATAGATCAGATAGGCTTCGACGATCGCCGCAATGCCACGCAGCACGAGTGAGCTTGCGAGATTGAGGCGGGCTGCAAATGTCACGGCGATAAACCCACCGAGGATCACGATCGCGACTTTGATGTAGAGCTCGGGACGGATCGCTTCTTTCAGCCAATCAGCGAAGCGTGGGAAAAAGTTGGCGATGACGATCCCGGCCAGGAGCGCGACGATGAAGCCCCCTTCATTGGTGAGCTTCAGCGACCAGCCGATACCAAACTTCTGCAGATCGGCGGGGGTAACGACCGCAAGATAAGCATAGCTGCCGATAATCCAGCTCGCGTAAGAAATAGCGAACACAACTGTAAAGGCGACGGCGAAACGTTTGACGTTCACTTGCAGCAGTGCCGCAGCCACGGATAAGCCCGCAAGCAGCGCGAGATAAGTCGAGATCAGCGCACCAATACCGCCGAGACTCGAATAAACTTTCGAAACCGGTCCAAGCGCGGTGGCGGGGTCCTTCCACACTGAAGTGGTGACAACCCAGCCGAGGAAATCGGTGCCGGACAGTCCGGCAATCGCTAGCCCAAAGATAAGCAGGCCGATTGCTACCGACAGCCAGTCTTCATTGAGAACAAGTCGGCTTTCGCTCGATCGCTCCAGAGATTTCGTCGCCACAGCCATCACAGACCCCTTCCAGCAACTGACAACCGTTCGGCGTATTATGCATGTAATTTGAAAAATACAACAGATAAATTTGCATGTTGAACTATAATCACATTGTTTACATGTTATTTTGTTTAGAGGCCCGTTTCATAGAGTTCAGGTCCGCAATCCGATGCGGACGTCGGCTAACTCGAAAATTATTCCAGAGTTCCGGCAATGTTGAGATGGCATTTTCGGAGGCAGCCCGCCCACGAATAAATGTCGATAGTTCCGCAAGAAGAAAAAATGGGCGGGCTTTTTGGCCCGGCCCTCGCACGTGTTCCGAACCTGGAATGTCAGTTGGCCTGCTGAATTGCGGAAACCATCCAGGGATTGCCGCGCGAGCGGCGAAACGTCCAATACTCGATGCCTTCATCCGGAGCATCGCAAGCAATTCATTCCGGCTTATCGAATACCATCACCTTGGAGACGAAGGCCTTGATGTCTCGGATGTGCTCCAGACCACAACTCGCGGCGAGCGCAGTAAAATCCTCGTTGCGATAGCTTGCATAATATGGCTCGTGATAATTCTGCGGAAAGAGTTCTAAGAGACCTTCATAATCGGGTTGGTCGCCGCGCTGGAGCGAATCGACGAGCACAAAACGCCCGCCAGGCTTCAGCACCCGGGCACATTCGCGAAAAACGATACGCCGCACCTTCGGCGGCAATTCGTGGAATAGGAAAATGCTTGTCACCGCGTCCTGGCTCCCGCTGGACACGGGCAGCGACTCTGCATTTCCAACCGTGACATTCATCTTCGACCAGCGTGTCAGGTGACGCTTGGCGTGTCTGAGATAGGGCTCAGACATATCGAGCCCGAGGGACGGAAGCCGCGGCCATGCCTGTTTGACAGAATCTAGAAAACGCCCTGTTCCAGAGCCGATATCGAGAAGTCTCAGCTTACGCTGATCCCGGCCGGCAAAAACCTCATGAAGTTGCGGCAAGGCCTGCCGCCGCATCGCATTGGCTGTACCGCTAAAGAGCACCTCGACCTGCGTGTCATATCGCTGCGCCGAATCCTCCGTCATCCAGCCGCCAGACTGGAAATGGAAATTCTGCAGATAGTAGCGGGGCAGTTTCTCGTACGTCCCCTCGCTTAGAACTTCGCTGTGTGCGTTGGTCTCGCGGCGCCGATGGATTTCGGGCAGATCCTCGAAGAAAAGCCGCGAGCGGCGAAGCAGCGTGAATATCGATCCATCATGATCGGCTGGAAGCGGGTAAATCCCAGCCTCGACATTTGCAAGGTCCTGCTGGAGAAGAAGGGCCATATCCGCATAGATGCGTCTGCGATCTGGGACAGGTGCATTGGTGAGCGCGCGCGCCCGAGTATGCTGACCTTCTCGCCGCCGTGCTGCCTGCGATAAGCGGCGTACGGCAAGGCTATGCCCCATATACCACGCGAGGCGCGGCAGTTGGCTGGCGCCGTACGCAACGCGTGTGGCAAGTAGCGAGAGCTGATTGCTCATCGTCTCTTCCAGGATCAAGCGGGCATTAGCACGACCCGGCCAACCACTTTACCAACACGGAGATCGTTCAGGGCCGCATTTACATCCGCAAGCGGGCGGGTAGTTACCGGGATCGACGGAAGGCCTTTGCGACGGACGAGATCGAGCAATTCCGACATCTCAGTGAGGCTCCCAACATACGAGCCCTGCAATGTCATCGCGCGCAGTGGAAAGAACGGTGTTGGCAGGGTGATGTCGCCGCCGAACAAGCCGACGATGATGAGCTTACCACCCTTAATCAGACTGTCGGCGCCAAGCCGCGTCGTGCTCGAAGAACCGACAAGATCAATTACAGCCCAAGCGCCACCTTTCGTTACCTCTATGATCTGCTTTGCGGCATCAGGCGCGACACCATCGATTACTGCCAGCGCACCCGCCTTCATCGCTGCGTCGCGTTTAATGGGATCGATATCCACAACTACGGCGCCCTTACCACCCATCGCTTTCAGTAGACCAAGACACATAAGTCCAAGACCGCCGGCGCCGATAATCACCACGGGCTCGTCCGCGAGTAACGCGCCGACCTTTTTCAACGCGCCGTAGGTAGTAATGCCGGAGCAGGCAAGTGGTGCAGCCTTTTCAGGTGGCAGATCGCCGATATCGAATAAGTATCGCGGATGCGAAACCATTAAATGATCGCTATAGCCACCAGCCGTGAAGACGCCGAGATTTCGCGGCTTGAGACAAAGCTGCTCGTCGCCCCGCTTGCAGACGGAGCATTCGCCGCAGCCCATCCAAGGATGCACGAGCCGCCGATCACCAATTTTAACGCCTTTAGCATTGGGACCACACGCGAGGACTTCACCGACATTTTCGTGCCCCATCGTTAGGGGCAGCTTGATGCCGCGGTCCTTAAGCATCATCCGTTTACCCTCGCCGAGCTCATAATAGCCGTCCCAGATATGCAGGTCGCTGTGGCAAACGCCGGCGGCAATCACTTTGAGTAGCACTTCGGTGCCCGCAACCTTTGGTGTCGGCCGTTCGACCATTTGCAAAGGCGCGCCGCATTCACAGACGTCGTAGCTTTTCACACTGCCCCCATCGGTTTTCCTCGTGCTCTATCGCCATGCTATGCCCAGCGCATGATCAATGGAATACAGACGGCATCTAGGCTTATGCTTCATTTTCTTCCGGCGGCCTCACAAGCCGAACCGTACAACGCGAGTGCCAGCGTGGCCTGCGGAGCAATAACACGGAAAGGTCTTCACAATTGACGATTCAAGAGCAGAAATTTTCGGAAGCCGAAGCCGCCGGTTGGTTTGACGGTAAGGTATTCGGACACGATTGGACCTCATGCCACTTTCCGACATGGGCCAATCTGCTCGCACGCTATCGGGATCTTCCGTCGCGGGTAATCGAGGTCGGCTCCTGGGAGGGCCGCTCGGCCCTGTTCTTCATGAATTTTCTTCCGCAGTCGCAGCTCGTCTGCATCGATACGTTCGAGGGAGGCGAGGAGCACCGGGCGCATCCAGAAGTCTTCGCGAACGACTTGCCCGAAATCGAGCGACGATTCGATGCTAACTTGGCGCCGTTCGCGCACCGGCTTGAGAAGCGAAAGGCGCCGTCAGCAGTGGCGCTGACGGAGCTCGGCATCGATGGGCGTCGCTTCGACATTGCTTATATAGACGGCAGTCATTGCTCCGCCGACGTGTACGGCGACGGCGTGCTGACTTGGTCGATGCTCGTGCGCGGCGGAATCATGATCTTCGACGACTACGAATGGGAATGGATGTCGGAGCCGCGCAGCAACCCGAGGCTCGGCATTGATTCCTTCCTGCGCGCATTCGAAGGCCAATACCGGACCATCCACAAGGGCTACCAGATCGCGCTAGAAAGACTCTAACGGGTACGGGAGTCCACCGGCGTCCGCGACTTTCCTATGCGCTTGATATGATTGGCGCTCCCTAGGGGACTCGAACCCCTGTTTTCGCCGTGAGAGGGCGACGTCCTAGACCGCTAGACGAAGGGAGCAAAGGCAAATGCCAGAGCCATGCCTTAGCGCCGAACCATTGTATCGATCAAGCCCGGCCGACTTAGGGTGTTGTCTTAATCACGAAGCGACCGGCCGGCTGCATTGTTTCGAGATCGTACAGCAGGACTTCAGTTACGCCCCCGACTTCGATGGTTACAGCGAGCTTGTTGTTGTCGACCGATGTCGATATCACGCGTGCCCCACGCGATAAATTGAGCACCTTTTCGACTGGCGGGCGGCCCCTTTCCCCGCTGGTGGAAAGACGGTAGGCGATCACTCCGAAAACTGTGAGAAAACCGACTATCATTACGAGCACCGGCACGAGCATGAGCCTTCTAGCGCGGTTGAATACGCGCTGTTGCTCCGGCGTCATTTCTTCAGCGTCTTTTTTTTGGCTCATCGGATTCAGCTGAATGAAAAATAAGGGTGAGAAAAGCGAGACGGTCGTAGCGGGATCGGTCGATGCAAACGTTCGGCTGGATCGTTTTCTTGCATCGAAGCTCGATAGTTTAAGCCGCACGCGGCTGAAGCAATTGATCCTCGCAGGCGAAGTTTGCTTGGGCGAACGGACGATAAGAGACCCCGAACATCGGGTCAAACCCGGCGACCAAGTCGAAGTTCGCGTGCCGCCCCCCGAGGCCGCAAAGCCGGCCGCAGAAAAGATACCGCTCGATGTAGTCTACGAAGACGAAGAGCTGATCGTGATCGAAAAGCCTGCGGGCTTGGTCGTTCATCCCGCCGCTGGCAATCGTAGCGGAACGCTCGTGAATGCGCTGATCGCACAATGCGGTGAAAGCCTTTCCGGCATTGGCGGAGAAAAGCGTCCCGGCATCGTGCATCGACTCGATAAGGATACAAGCGGATTACTGGTCGTCGCCAAGACCGACCGTTCCCACCGCGCGCTCGCGGCACAATTTGCTGATCATGGCCGCAGTGGTGGCTTGCAGAGAGGTTATCTCGCGGTTGCCTGGGGCGTACCAAAACCCGCTGAAGGGATTATCGACAAACCGATCGCCCGCGATCCCGGATCGCGTGTGAAAATGGCTGTACGCGCGGGCGGGCGCCACGCCGTCACGCATTACCGGTTGCGGGCGACTTACAAAGGGGCGAGCGGAAAACCGGTTGCCAGTCTCATCGAATGCCGCCTGGAAACCGGCCGCACCCATCAGATCCGTGTGCATCTTGCCAAAATCGGTCATCCGCTTCTCGGCGACAAAACCTACGGTGCGGGCTTTCGCTCGCGTCAGAGCCAGCTTTCCACAAAAGCACAGCGTGCTTTGGACGCGCTCGGCCGACAGGCGCTCCATGCGTACCTGCTTGGCTTCACCCATCCGACGAACGGCAAACGGCTTTTATTCGAGAGCAAATTGCCGAAGGACATGGCCAAAGTGCTAAGCGCCTTCACAGTCTAGTGATTTTGATGCCTTTGCGGCGCCGCAACAGGAACCTATATAGACCAGTTGCGGTTGGCTGTTAGCAGCCGCGATTGAGGCCCGCCGCTTTTGGGGGTCCGAATAAAAGGAGGGCTGAATGGCCCGTCCAACTTCACTCCCCGCCTTCACTACCGAAGGCGGTCTTTCACATTACCTTGCCGAAATCCGACGGTTTCCGATGCTGGAGCCGCAGGAAGAATTCATGCTCGCCAAGCGCTGGCGCGAGCACGGCGACCGTGAAGCCGCGCACAGACTTGTCACTTCACATCTACGCCTCGTGGCGAAAATCGCCATGGGCTATCGCGGCTATGGCTTGCCGATCGGTGAGGTTATTTCCGAGGGTAATGTCGGCCTGATGCAGGCCGTAAAACGTTTCGAACCCGACAAGGGCTTCCGCCTTGCCACCTACGCTATGTGGTGGATCAAGGCATCGATTCAAGAATACGTCCTGCGTTCGTGGTCGCTCGTGAAAATGGGTACCACGGCGGCGCAGAAGCGTCTCTTCTTCAATCTTCGCAAAGCGAAAAGTCAAATCTCCGCATTCGAGGAAGGCGACCTGAAACCCGAACACGTAAATATTATCTTTAATCGACTCGGTATCACCGAGAAGGACGTGATCGACATGAATCGCCGGCTTTCCGGCGACGCTTCGCTTAATGCGCCGATCCGTGCCGAAGCCGAATCCGGCGAATGGCAGGATTGGCTCGTGGACGAAAGCGACAGCCAGGAGTCGAAGCTCGCCGAGAGCGAAGAGATGAGCAACCGCAAGAAGGCGCTGGGTCAGGCGCTCGACGTGCTGAACGATCGCGAACGGCGTATATTCGAAGCACGTCGTTTGTCCGACGATCCGATCACGCTCGAGGAGCTGGCAGCCGAGTTCGGCGTGTCGCGGGAACGTGTGCGCCAGATTGAGGTGCGTGCCTTCGAAAAGGTGCAAGAGGCGGTTGTTAGCCGGATGCGTGTTGTGGAAACACCTACAGCACTAAGCGCAAACTAGGTCAGCCGCCTTTTCTTCCCCAAGCTGCAAGCGAATCGTTCATCGCTCGCTCACCGGGCGTGCCCTTCTGAAAGGTAAGCACTGCCCGGCGGCCGTTATTATAAACGAAGGGAATATCCAGCCAGTCGCGTTCGCGCAGCATGTTGAGGTTCGCGTCCTCTTCCGTATTGGGGAGCGCGAGCAAAAAGAAACCTTCCTTCACTTTCTCGACCGCAGCCGCGATCGGCGTACCTTGCGCCGTCTCGGAACTTTTTGCCCGAACGCCGCGCATGTCCGAAACCCCGCCAAACGGATCGCCGGGGCTATTGAACTGAACTTCGATCGTATGGCTGGCGGGGAATGACGCATCCGTATTCCGTCGAAAATTCATCGTAATGTTGATCTTGCGGTCGGGAATATCGATATCGACCCGCAAGCCGAGATCAGGCGCGCGCCCAGCACCGAGCGTCAACGTTTCGGTTCGCCAGACAGCTGTACCAATGAAATTCTGAAACTGCTGCCCGCCACCCGGATTCTCTTCATAAAGCACCGCGCGTTGCGCAACGGCGGGATCTACACTCGACGAAGGCGCCGGCACACGTTGCTGCGAACCCTGGCTCGGCGAGAGCCGCTCACCGGATTTCGGACGATCGTCGGCTTGTGAACTGGTAGTCCGGTCAATTCCGAGCAGCGCCAGAACCCGGCCACGATTCACGTAGCCCAGCAGCCCCGCGACCGCAGTGAGTAGTACGATAAGCCCGACGATAAGAATTTTTGCGCGCGCTCCCTTGGCTGGAGCAGCACGTGTGGTTGCGACGCCGGGTCCGCGTGGCGGACGCTGACGCGCACCAGGTACAAAATCATCGGGCGAAATTTCCGGCTGCGTGCCGCGGGCCGCAGGCGGGCGTCTCCGCTCTGCGAGGCGGTTCGGTTCGAATTCCTCGAGGTGATTGGGTCTCGGTTCCGGCATGCGACCATGCTCGGGTTCGAGCAAAGGATCGTCGTAAGATTCAGGCTGAGGCTGGCGCGGCCTGGCGTCACTGCTCTGGGGATAACCGGGATCAACTCTGGATTCGCGCACCGGACGCCCGCCATTGGCGGGGAGAGGCGCGCGCTCACGTGAGGTTGGTGCAGATAAATGCGAAGGGCGCGGCGCGGTGGGCGCTCTTGGAGCGGCAGGCGGCGCAGGATTGCGCAGCACAGGAGTTGTACTGGAAGCAGACGCAGGAGCGCGCGGCGGCACAGCAGCCGGCGAGACACGTGAAGCAGCAGCCATAGGTGCGCGCGTTTGAGACGGTGGTGCCGCCGTCGGCGCGCGTACCGGGTGAGGATTTGCCCTTGCCGCTTCCGTCTCGGTCTTTCGTATCGCATCCTCGAGCGCGAGCCGCTCGCGGGTAATCTCCGCATCCGCAAGAGGTGGATTGACCGCCCGGAGCTGGTTGAGCAACGCTTGCCGGGCGCGGTCATAGATCGCCCGCCGCCCCTCACCCGTATTGGGGTCGAGTGCACCAATGGCACGTGCCAGAAGCGGCTGATAATCGGTCATTGATACGTTACCCGACGGACACAGTCTGACTACGCTGGCTTAAGAGCGAAACGGATTCTGGACAAGGATCGTATCGTCGCGTTCCGGACTCGTGGATAGTAGCGCTACTGGACAATCAATCAATTCCTCCACACGCCGGACATACTTAACGGCAGCCGCGGGCAGCTCGGCCCATGTTCTTGCGCCTTGCGTCGAGGCTTTCCAGCCTTCGATTTCCTCGTAGATCGGCTCAAGCCTTGCCTGCGCGCCCTGGCTTGCCGGGAAATGGTCGATTTTATGCCCGTCGAGACGGTAGCCGATACAGACTTTCAGCGGATTCAAGCCATCGAGCACATCGAGTTTGGTAAAGGCGATGCCGTCGATACCAGCCGTGACAACCGTCTGCCGAACAAGAGCCGCGTCGAACCAGCCGCATCGACGCGGGCGGCCAGTCACGACGCCGAATTCCTTGCCACGCTCGCCCAGCAATTTGCCCGTGGCATCCTTGAGTTCTGTCGGAAAAGGGCCTTCCCCCACGCGTGTGGTATAGGCTTTTGTTATTCCCAATACGTAGTTGATCGCGCGTGGACCCATACCTGAGCCTGTCGCTGCCTGCGCCGACACCGTGTTCGACGAGGTAACAAATGGATAAGTTCCGTGATCGACGTCGAGCATGATCCCCTGCGCGCCTTCGAACAATATGCGGCTATCGTCGCGGCGGTGGCGCTCAAGCAGCGCCCATACCCGGTCCATATACGGCAAGACTTTCGGTGCGACCGCGTCGAGTTCCTCGCGCACTGCGGCGGCAGCAATTTCCTCAAGCCCGAGCCCGCGGCGGAGAGCGTTGTGGTGGGCAAGTAACCGCCCGATTTTGTCGTCGATCACGGCAGGCTCGGTGAGATCCATCAAACGGATTGCACGCCGGCCAACTTTATCCTCGTAGGCGGGCCCGATACCGCGTCCCGTTGTGCCGATTTTTAGTCCGGCAATACTTTCGCGCGCTACATCGAGTTCGCGGTGCAGCGACAGTATCAACGTGCAGTTGTCGGCAATCCGCAAATTGTCGGGCGTAATCTTGACGCCTTGAGCCGTGAGTTTGACTACTTCGGCGATAAGCGCATGCGGGTCGAGCACAACGCCGTTGCCGATGATCGAAAGCTTGCCGGGGCGGACGATACCGGACGGAAGGAGCGAGAGCTTGTAAGTGACACCGTCTATGACGAGGGTATGGCCAGCATTGTGGCCGCCTTGAAAGCGGACGACGACGTCCGCCTGCTCGCTCAGCCAATCGACGATCTTGCCTTTTCCCTCGTCTCCCCATTGGGAGCCGATGACCACGACATTCGGCACCTGAGTCTCTCCGCTTTTCGGGATGCCGACACAAAAAGCCCCGGCTCAATCCGGCCGGGGCCACAACCTCGTACCGGATACAGCGGCAGGTAGCAAGAATTTCCGCCGCGCGATGCTTATAATGAAGCAAAGGTATATTTGCGTAGAAGATACAAGCCTTGTGGATAGCAGACCGAGGTCCGATCTACCTATTCGGATATCCGAGGAATTTCATGGTCCTCCCGGCGACATTAACTTTGGGCCCTGCGACATTACGCGTCGCCGACGAGAAACGCGCGCTGGCGCTCTACGAGAATGTGATCGGCCTCAAGGTCATGGGCCGCGCCAATGGAAAGGTCGCGTTGGGTGCGGGGAAAAGTCCTTTTCTGTTTCTGGATGTGATCGCTAATACAACGCCTCGGCCACGCCGAGGCGTGACAGGACTTTATCATGTGGCGATCTTATTGCCGGATCGCGCGGCGCTGGGTAGCGCGATTGCGCGGCTCACGAATGCAGGCATCAAGCTAGGGGCGGCCGATCACAACGTAAGCGAGGCGATCTATCTCTACGACGCCGACGGCAACGGTCTTGAGATCTATCGCGACCGGCCGCGTGAAGAATGGCAATGGAGTAACGGCATCGTGCGCATGGGCAACGCGCCGCTCGATTTCGAGGAGATTCTTGCCGAAGGCGGCAAGGAAGAGCCGGATGAACACGTTCCGGCTGGCACTCGCATTGGCCATGTACATCTTCAGGTCGCCGATCTTGCCGAGGCCGAACAGTTTTATTGCGGCGTGCTCGGCTTTGTGAAAACGGCAGGTCGTGATGGCGCGCTATTCGTGTCGGCTGGGGGCTATCACCATCATGTCGGCCTCAATGTTTGGGACAGCGAGAATGCCCCTTTGCCGCCGAAAAATTCTGCAGGCTTGACCGAATTCGTTGTTGAGCTGCCGCCATCAGAAATCGGTACGGTAAAAAGCCGTATCGAAGCCGCAGGTATCAAAACGGCGGCGAGAGATGACGGATTTTCCGTTTGGGATCCTTGGCAAACAAAGATCCGCATAGCTCCCATGCATGCAAATGGTTGATTGAAGTCGTCGCAATGCCTAGAACCGCGCGACAATTCTAACCAGCGCGAAAACACTCATGCCCTCCCCGTTCCGCCGCCTCGGCGGTTTTTTATTCGATAGCCCCTATCTGTTGCTGTCGCTCGTTTCGCTGTTTTGGGCGGGCAATGTCGTGCTCGGCCGTTTTATCGCGGGTCACATACCGCCAGTGACTCTTTCCTGGCTCCGCTGGACAGGCGCTTTCGCGCTCTTCGTAGGCTTTGCATGGCCTTTCCTGCGCCGCGACTGGAAAACCGTCTGGGCGAATTTCGGGATCATGACGCTGCTGACGCTTACCGGCATCAGCGCCTACAACACAATTGCCTATTACGGACTCCAATACACGCAAGCGATCAATGCACTGCTGATCACTTCGACAGGGCCGCTACTCGTTGCATGCGCAACCTTCGCGATCTACGGCGAGAAGCCGACGTTGCGGCAAGCGATCGGCGTCTGCGCGTCGCTTGCGGGAGTGCTCGTCGTTATTGCGCGCGGAGATCCGGAAGTCTTGCGCCATCTGCAGGTCAATTCCGGCGACATCTGGTTCTTTGTCGCACAGACGGTTTACGCAGTTTACACAGCATTGCTGCGCAAACGTCCGCCGATGCACCCATTCAGTTTCGCGCTGTTCACCATCGGCTGGGGTGCGATCATGCTGACGCCCGTATTGATGATCGAGGTTGCCGCGGGCCAGACCGCCATTTGGGACGCCGCATCCTTCGCAACGCTCGCCTATATCGTGATTTTTCCGTCGCTGATCGCCTATATTTTTTATAACCGCGGCGTCGAATTGATCGGCCCTAACCGCGCAGCACCCTTCTATCATCTCATTCCGCTTTTCGGCTCGGTACTCGCGATTTTGTTTCTCGGCGAACGGCCGGAGCTTTACCACGCGATCGGCTATGCGCTGGTGCTGATCGGCGTCACGGTCGCAACGACGCGAGCGCCGGCGGCGCCGTCACTTTAGAACTTCAACCGCCTCGCCTGCTGCACCTGCGGCAGTGCCTGCACCTTCGCGAGGACCTCGGCCGGCACATCGCCGTCGACCTCGATCAACGCAATTGCGCTGCCGCCGGGCGCTTCGCGGCCGACGTGAAAGGTCGCGATATTGATGCCCGCATCGCCCAGCGTCGACGAGAACTTGCCGATGAAGCCCGGCTTATCCTGATTGGTGATGTAAATCATCGAGGAGCCGAACTCCGCGTCCATGCGAATGCCCTTGATGTTCACGATTCGCGGACGACCGTCGAGGGAGGCAGTGCACGAAACCCAGCGCGATTGGCGCTCGGTATC
>Ga0134122_10001283_pt1 | contig 17998 bp, 6 predicted proteins | sample KB302_FD_96461 | JGI IMG/M metagenome (GOLD analysis project Ga0134122, IMG submission 96461) | Terrestrial soil microbial communities without Nitrogen fertilizer from Kellogg Biological Station, Michigan, USA - KB3-0-2 | ecosystem: Environmental > Terrestrial > Soil > Unclassified ... | reverse complement strand
TGCTCGACGTCATCCACGCGGTCGTCGACGAGCGCTACTTCCTCGAGGTGCACCAGCATTTCGCGAAGAACCTCCTGGTCGGCTTCGCGCGGCTCGACGGACGGCCGGTCGGCATCGTCGCGAATCAGCCGGCGGTGCTCGCCGGCACGCTCGATATCAACGCGTCGGTGAAGGGCGCGCGGTTCGTGCGCTTCTGCGACGCCTTCAACATCCCGCTCATCACCTTCGAGGACGTGCCCGGCTTCCTTCCCGGCACGGTGCAGGAGTACGGCGGCATCATCCGCCACGGGGCGAAGCTGCTGTTCGCCTTCGCCGAGGCGACGGTGCCGAAGGTCACCGTGATCACGCGCAAGGCCTACGGCGGCGCCTACTGCGTGATGTCGAGCAAGCACATTCGCACCGACTTCAACTACGCCTGGCCGACCGCGGAGATCGCCGTGATGGGACCGGAAGGGGCGGTCAACATCCTCTACAAGCGCGAGCTCGACGCCGCGCCGGATCCCGCCGCCGCCCGATCCGAGAAGGTGAAGGAGTTCCGCGAAAAATTCGCGAACCCCTATATCGCCGCCGGGCGTGGGTTTGTCGACGAGGTGATCCACCCGCGCGAAACGCGGCGCAAGCTGATTGCGGCGCTGAAGAACCTCGATAACAAACGCGACAAGAACCCGCCGAAGAAGCACGGCAACATTCCGCTCTGACGCCGCTGCATTGGTGAATTTGGATCTCGCGCGCGCTGCCCTAAGGAACACCTAAAACCGGCCGATCTTGCCGTTGACAACCGTCAAGGCGAGCGCAAGTATGCGTCACCCCGAGGGCGCGCGGCGCGCCGCGCGCGGTGAGATCGTCCCCCTCACAATCGCTCTTCGAGTCAGGCGGCGCATTCAACGGAGGATGGTTCTATGGTGCGAACGCGGTTCCAATCCCTGGGCGTGATGGCCGTGGTCCTGATTCTTGCCGCGGCGGCGCCCGCACGGGCGCAGTCCACGGCGACCCTCCAGGGAACGGTGACGGATACGCAGAACGCGATCATGCCGGGCGTCACGATTGTCGTCCGCAACACCGCCACCGGCATCGAACGGACGGTCACGACCGACGCCGCCGGCCAGTACGTCGCCGCCTCGCTTCCGCCCGGGCGCTACACGGTCGTCGCCCACATCGAAGGCTTCCGCGATCAAACGACGGAAGTCGTGCTCGAGGTGGCGCAGATCGCCGTCGTCAGCCTGAAGCTCGGGGTGGCGACGATCGCCGAGAACGTGACGGTGACCGGCGCGTCGCCGCTGATCGAGACGGCGACGGTTTCGGTCGGGCAGGTGATGGCGGAGCGGACGGTGCAGGAAATCCCGTTGAACGGCCGCCACTTCGTCGATCTCGGGCCGCTGATGCCCGGTGGGGTGACCGCACCGCAGAACGCCGGCCTGAGCGCGCCGCTTCGCGGACAGGGCTCCTTTTCGTTCATGTCGGCCGGCAACCGGGAAACCGCGGTCAACTTCATGGTCAACGGCATCAACCTGAACGACCTGTCGAACTCGCAGATCGTGTTCCAGCCGTCGATCAACACGGTGTCCGAATTCAAGGTCGACAACTCCACCTTCAGCGCCGAGTACGGCCGCAACTCCGGCGCGATCGTCAACGTGGCGACGCGCTCGGGCGCCAACACCCTGCACGGCGAAGCGTTCCACTACTATCGCGACGACCGGTTCGACTCGCGCAACTACTTCAATCCCCCGACCGTCGACGCCTCGGGCAATGAAGCGCCCAAGTCGCCGTTCAACCGCAAGCAGTTCGGCTTCAACATCGGCGGGCCGATCGTCAAGAACCGCACCTTCTACTTCTTCAGCTACGAGGGGCTGCGGCACACGCAGGGCGTGGATCTCAACTCCGGGACGCTGACGCAGGCGCAGCGCGCGGCGGTCACCGATCCGGTCTCGAAAAACCTCCTGCCCTTCATCCCGCTCCCGAACGCCACCGGGCCGCAGGGTGAGGGACGCCTCATCACCTCCGCGCTGGCGCCGGTGACCATCAATCAGTCGACGATCGACATGCGCCACAACATGGGCAAGAACGACGACCTCCACGGCTACTACGCGTTTCAGGCCGACCTCCGCACGGAGGCGAACGCGCAGGGCAACACCGTGCCTGACTTCGGCGACCAGCGCGGCGGGCATCGGCAGATCGTGACGATCAACGAGACGCACGTCTTCAGCCAGGCGCTGGTCAACGAAGCGCGGGTCGGCTACAACCACCTGAGCATCCATTTCGATCCCAATGTGGTGGTCAACCCGTCGGATCTCGGCATCAACGTCGGCGTCCCCGGCCAGAGCGCGCTGCCGCAAATCACGATTCAGGGGCTCGGCCTGAACTTCGGCGGCCCCGCAGGCTTTCCGAGCGGCCGCACCGTCTCGACCCTCGCGTTGGGAGACACGGCGACGTACCTACGTGGCAGTCACATCATCAAGTTCGGCGGCGAGTTCCGCCGGGCCGAGCACAGCAACTTCAACCTCGACCCCGGCACGTTCACATATGCCAGCGTGGCCGCGTTTCAGGCCGGGCAGGGCAATGGGTTCAACATCACGCTTGGCGATCGAGCCTACGACCTGCTCGTCAACTCGGTAGCCGGCTTCGTCCAGGACGCGATCTCGATCGGATCGAACCTGAAGCTGGATCTGGGGCTGCGCTACGACTTCATCGGCGCGCCGACGGAAGCCAGCAACAGGATGGTGGTGTTCGACGCCGCGACCAATTCCCTGGTCCAGGTCGGCTCCGGCGGCATCGATCGGGTCCATAAGAACACCACCGATATCCAGCCGCGGCTCGGCGTCATCTGGAATCCCACCGGCAGCGGCCGCCTCGCGGTCCGCGCCGCCTACGCCGTGATGGACAACCTGCAGAACACGGGCGTGGTCACCGGCGCGACGTCGAATCCACCGCTGGCGACACCGCTCAACGTGGCCGGCGCCGTGCGCCTCGACAGCGCGGTCACGACCGCGACCGCCTCCGGCCTCGCCCCGGCGACCACCGACCCCAACTACCAGCAGGGCCGCATGCAGACCTGGAACGCCAACGTCGAGCGCGAGCTCGGCCCGATTGGCTTGATGGTCGGCTATTTCGGCTCCTACGGCGATCGCCTGAGCGTTCCGGTCAACATCAACCAGTTCATCAACGGCGTGCGTCCGCACGTCAGGCTGTCGGCGACGAGCCCGATTCAGCCGAATGCGCTGCTCGGAAACATCACCGAACGGGAAAGCATCGGCTACTCGCGCTACAACGGTTTGTGGGTCACGGCGAACCATCGGATGAGCCACGGCCTGCAGCTCGCCTCGTCCTACACCCTGTCGAAGTCGAGCGATACCAACTCGTACGACGGCACCGGTGCGAACAACAACGGTTCCCTGCAAAACAGCTACGACATTGCCGACAGCTATGCGCCGTCGGACTTCGACACGCGGCATCGCTTCAGCGCCAACGCCACCTACGAGCTGCCCTTCCGCGGCAACCGGCTGAAAGAGGGATGGCAGGTGGTCGGCGTCGTGCAGCTGCAGTCCGGGAGCCCGTTCAACGTGATCACGAATATCAACACGTTCACCGGCGTCACGTCGCTGCGGCCCGACCTCGTCGGCGACCCGGTGATCATCGGCACGGCGGATCAATGGTTTGCCAACGGCGTCTGCGATCCCCGCGTCGCGGGCTCATGCACCTCGTCGTCGGTGTTCGCGCTGCCGGTCTCGGCGAGCGGCGTGTTCCACTTCGGGAACCTCCCGCGCAATGCGATCCTCTCCCCGGGTTTCAGCGACACGGACCTGTCGGTGATCAAGAATCTCAGGCTGTCGGGGCAGGCCCGCGTCCAGCTGCGGGTCGAGATCTTCAACGTGTTCAACCAGGCCAACCTCGGGCTTCCGGGCCGCTCCGCTATTCCGGGCAGCACGGCATTCGGGTTGATCACGGCGACGAGGTTCCCGACCGGCGATTCCGGATCCGCTCGACAGGTGCAGTTCGCGGCGAAGTTCCTCTTCTGAGTAGCCTGACGCTGTGGTCGGGTGGGTCGCGTGGGGCCCGCCCGCCGCAACTCGAGTCAGCGGCCACCCTCACGCGCCCGCCAGCACGGCAGTAGCCGCCACATAAATTCTTCGTTGTAATTGCGTCACTCTTCCGTAAGATGCCCGCATCAATTCCGGCGGTGCGCGCACTCATTACAGGGAGGGCGTCCATGGTCCGTAGGGTCTGGGTCGCGGCGGCGGTCGTCGGTGTCTGGCTCGCAGGCGCGGTGCTTTCGCACGCGCAACAAGGTACGGGGGAGCTGCGCGGGCGCATCCTCGATGCGCAAGGTGCGGTGCTGCCCGGTGTCACCGTGGTGGCAAGAAACGAGGCGACCGGCCAGGTCCGCGAAATCGTCAGCGGCGGCGACGGCTCGTTCTTCATGAGCGCGCTGACGCCGGGCAGCTACGAGCTGACGGCGCAGCTCTCCGGCTTCAGGCGCTACCAGCACAGTGGCGTGCGGGTCGAGGTCGGCAAGACGTTCGCCCTCGATGTGCAGCTGGAAGTCGGCGCCATCGAGCAGGCCGTGACCGTCACCGGCGAGTCGCCGCTGGTCGACACCTCGACCAAGCAGATTGGCGGCCACGTGACGGCGCAGGAGCTCAACGACATCCCGTCGATCAACCGCAACTTCACGACCTACCTCGGTACGCTGCCGGGCGTCACCGCGTTCATCTCCACCGACTCGTTCGGCGCCGACTCCATCCGGGTGAACGGGCAGGGGACGCAGAACGTGAACTACACGCTCGACGGCGCCGGCAACAACGACACCTTCAACGGCGGCAACGGCGGCGCGCAGGCGCGGACGCCGGTGGAGGCGATCCAGGAATTCCAGCTGCTGACCAGCCAGTTCGACGCCGAGTTCGGCGCCTCCTCGGGCGGGGTCGTCAACGCAGTGTCGAAGCAGGGGACCAACAACTTCCACGGCACGGCATTCTTCTTCGAGGCGAACGACAAGCTGACCGCGCGCGATTATTTTGCCGAGAAGCGGAACCTGCAGAAGCCGGAGACGCGGCAGCTGCAATGGGGCGGCAACGTCGGCGGGCCGATCATCAGGAACAAGCTCCATTTTTTCGCCAACCTCGAGCGCATCGATCAGAACCGCGGCATCACGATCAACATCCCGGCGCGGCCCGATCTGAACTTCACCGATTTCACGCACGACAACGTCTGGAACTGGATGGTCCGGGTCGACCACCAGATCAATCCCGCCAACACCTGGGCGGTGCGCTGGCTGCGCGAGACCTCGCCGCAGAGCAACCAGTTCCCGGGCGTGACCAACTGGACGCGGACGCGCGCCGAGAAGGAAACCGACACCGACTGGACGATCGTCGGCACGCTGAACTCGGTGATCAAGAACACCCGGGTCAACACGCTGAAGCTCTCGTACACCAATGAGAACGTGTTCTTCGGCAACCCTGGCTACTTCGACACGCTCGATCAAGCGTCGCTCGCACCGACGCTCAGCTTCCAGACGCACCAGGACGGGTTCAGCAACCGGGCCAACCAGCGCATGGATGCGGCGTATCAGCTCGACGAAACGTTCGCGTGGTTCCTGCCCAACAAGAAAGGCGATCACGACCTGAAGTTCGGCACCAACGTCGTCTACACGCCGCTGCACATCTTCGACGTCAGCGATCTGAACGGCACCTTCACCTTCTCGGCGACCGATCTCGACTTCAACCCGGCGAACCCGCGGACCTATCCGGATCGCCTCAGGATTCGTGTCCCCGGCGCGTCGGACTTCGTCGTCCCCGGGACCTTCATCGGGTTGTTCGCCCAGGACAAATGGAAGATCAGCAACCGCGTGACCGCGAGCATCGGCCTGCGCTACGACGTCGAAGACATGCCGCTCGAGGAGAAAGACAACCCGCGGTTCTCGAGCCCCGATGCCTATCCGGTCGACATGAACAACGTCTCGCCGCGGATCGGCCTCACCATCGGGCTCGACGACGCCGGCAAGTCGGCGGTCCGGGGTGGCTGGGGACTCTTCTATCAGAAGACGCCGTTCACCTTCGTCACCGGCGTGGTGTCGGCCGGCGTGTTCTCCGACTCGTTCCTGGTCACGCTCTGCGGGCCGGCGACGGCGCCCATCTGCCCGACGACGACCAACGTCGATCCGGGTCCGTCGGCCGGCCGCCTGCCGACCAACCCGTTCCTCGTCAACGGCCCGACCGTGAACCGGGCGCTGCTGAACGCGATGTTCCCGCCCGGCACGCTGGCGAAGAACACCGGCACCGTGCAGTTCGACAACCCGGACCGGCACCTGCCGTACTCGCGCCAGGCGAGCGTCGGCTTCGAGCGCCAGCTGTCATCGACGATGGCGGTGAGCGCCGACTACATCCGGACCGAGCTGCGCGACCTTTACATGCGCCGGGACTTGAACCCGTCGACCCGCGTGTCGACCGCGCGCACCGCGGCGGTGACGCGGCCGGACGCCAATTTTGCCGGCGCGGTGCTGGAGATTGGCAACTACGGCTGGGCCAACACCGACTCGCTGCTGGTGAGCGTGAACCGGCGCTTCAGCCGGGGCTATCAGTATCGCGTCGCCTACACGCTGTCGAAGTCGTTCGGCAACACCGGCAACCCCGGCAACATCGAAACGATCACGACGCAGATCGGCGACGATCTGAATCTCGAATCGGGGGAATCGCGCACCGCTCAGGATCGGCCGCACGTGCTCTCGCTCGGCGGCTCGCTGGAGGTGCCGCGAACCCGCGGGTTGATCATCAGCTCCGGCATGACCTATCAGAGCGGCGCGCCGTTCACGATCGTCGACAGCACGCTCGATCCCGATCGCAACGGGCAGTTCCAGGATGCGGTAGCCGCCGGCACCTACACCGGGTCGTCCTCGAATCCCGAGGCATTCTCGGTCGACTACGACGGCGGGTTCCGCGGCGCCCGCGGCCCGAGCCAGTTCCTGCTCAACCTGCGCGCCGGCTACCGGTTCAAGCTGCCGCGCAATCGCACGCTGCAGGCGCATCTCGATATCTTCAACGTCACCAACCACGCCAACTTCGTGGTCGCGACGCAAACCATCGGCAACGTCCAGAACGTCGTCGATCGCCGTGATGCGGCCACGTTCCTCAGCTATGCATCGACGGTCGCTCCGACGCGGACCGCGCAGTTCAACGTCAAGTACACGTTCTGACGCGGACTGGCAGGTAGGGCAGGTAGGGCAGGTGGGCCGGGTGGGGAAGCCTCAGAGGCTCTCCCTGCCTGCCTTACCTGCCCTACCTGCCCGACCCGCCCTACTTGCCCGACCCGCCCTCGCCTACACTACGGCGCATGCGCATCGCCGCCGCCTCCACCCTCAGTGTTCTCATCGCCGCCGTCCTGGCGGCACAGCCGCCGGCGCCGTTCACCCTCGACGAAACGACGATCGCCGACATCCACGCGGCGTTTCGCAGCGGCTCGCTCACCTGCCGCTCGCTGGTCGAGCAGTACCTCAAACGGATTGACGCGGACGACAAGCAGGGCGCGGCGCTCAACGCGATCGTGATGGTCAACCCGCAGGCGCTCGAGGCGGCCGACGATCTCGATCGCCGCTTCCGCCAGTCGGGACCGGTCGGTGCGCTGCACTGCGTGCCGGTGATCGTCAAGGACAACTTCGAGACGATCGAGATGCCGACCACCGCCGGCTCTCTGTCCCTCAAGGGCATGATGACGGGCAGGGACGCGTTCGTGGTCAAGCGCCTGCGCGCGGCCGGCGCGGTGATGATCGCGAAGTCGAACATGGCGGAGTTCGCCTTCAGCCCGGTTGAAACGGTCAACTCGATCCTGCCCGGCTACTCGCGCAATCCCTACGATCGCGCGCGCGTCACTGCCGGCTCGAGCGGCGGATCGGCAGCCGCCGCCGCGTCGAATTTCGGCGCCATCGCGCTCGCCAGCGACACCGGCGACTCGATCCGCGGCCCGGCCGCGCATCAGGCGCTCGTCGGACTGCGCTCGACGATGGGCCTGGTGAGCCGGGCCGGCGTCGTGCCGCTGAACCTCGGCGCCGACATCGCCGGCGCGGTCACGCGAACCGTGGCCGACACGGCCGCGGTGCTGCAGGTCATCGCCGGCGACGACCCGGACGACCCGGTGACCGCCGCCTCGCGCGGCCGGGTCGACGCCACCTATGCTGCCGCGCTCCGCCGCGACGGGTTGAAGGGCGCCCGCCTTGGCGTGCTGCATCAGGCTTACGACACGCCGACGCTCGATCGCGAGGTCGAGACCGTGTTTCGAACAGCGCTGGGCGAGCTGCGAAAACTCGGCGCCGAGGTGATCGACCCGGTGGCCGTGGAGCACCTGGACGAGATGCGCGCGGCGCAGACGGGCACCTGCAATCAGTTCAAGTACGACCTCAACCGTTATCTCGCGGGCCTCGGCGACAAGGCGCCGCGCAAATCGCTCGACGACATCATCAAGTCGCGCGACTTTCACCCGTCGATCCAGGTCAGGCTCGAATCGGCTCAGGCGGCGAGCGACGTGCCGGGGGAGTCGGCCGGGTGCCGTAGCCGCGAGGAGTTCCGCACCAGGCTGCGCAGCGCCGTGCTCCAGCTGATGGACTCGGCGCGACTCGACGCGCTCTTGTATCCGACCTGGAGCAACCCGCCGCGTCTGATTGGCGACCTGAACACGCCCGGCGGCGACAACAGCCAGCTCTTCGCGCCGTCGACCGGCTTCCCGGCGATCACCGTGCCGATGGGGTACACGCGCGGCAACCTGCCGGCGGGACTACAGATCTTCGGCCGCCCGTGGAGCGAGTCGACGCTGCTGCGCCTCGCCTACGCGTACGAGCAGGGCACCCGTCATCGCCGGCCGCCCGCGTTGCGGTGAGGCAGAGACGCCCGATTCGACTGCGCCGGCAGGGCGCCCGTTCACTGGCGCCGAAGTACAATCGTCACGATTGAAAAAGGTCCTGATCGCCAACCGCGGCGAGATCGCCGTGCGCGTGGCCCGCGCCTGCCGCGAGCTCGGCCTGTCGACCGTCGCGGTCTACTCCGAGTGCGATCGCACGGCGCTTCACGTGCGCTACGCCGACGAGGCCTATCCGATCGGCCCGAGCGCGCCGCGCGAAAGCTACCTGCGGATCGATCGCCTGCTCGATGCGGCGAAACAATCGGGCGCGGATGCCGTGCATCCCGGCTACGGCTTTCTCGCCGAGAACGAAGCGTTCGCCGCCGCGGTCGGTGACGCCGGCCTGACCTTCATCGGCCCGTCGCCTGCGGCAATCAAGACCATGGGCAGCAAGACCGCCGCGCGCGCCGCGGCCATCCGCGCCGGCGCCCCCGTCGTCCCGGGCATCGAGCAGCCGCTCGCCGATGCCGACGTCGCCAGCGTGGCCGCGTCGATCGGGTATCCGCTGCTGGTCAAGGCGGTGGCCGGCGGCGGCGGCAAGGGGATGCGCACGGTGACCGAGCCGTCGGAACTGGTCCACGCCGTGCGGGCGGCGCGGTCCGAGGCCGGCGCCGCATTCGGCGACGCCTCGGTCTACCTCGAGCGCCGCCTGACGCGTCCTCGCCACATCGAAGTTCAGCTGCTGGCCGATGCGCACGGCACCGTCGTGCCGTTCGTGGAGCGTGAATGTTCGATCCAGCGCCGTCATCAGAAGGTGGTCGAGGAGTCGCCGTCGCTGGTCGTTTCCCCGGCGCTGCGCGCCGCGATGACCTCCGCCGCTGCTTCGATTGCCGCCGCCGTCGGCTACACCAACGCCGGCACGATCGAGTTCCTCGTCGACGAAGACGGGCGCTTCTACTTCCTCGAGATGAACACGCGGCTGCAGGTCGAGCACCCGATCACCGAGCTGGTGACCGGACTGGATCTGGTGCGGTGGCAGATTCGCATCGCCCGCGGCGAGAAGCTCGATATCGATCCGGCCCGCATGCTGACGCCGAACGGCCACGCCATCGAGTGCCGCATCTATGCCGAGGATCCGGACAACAACTTCCTGCCGTCCCCGGGCCGCATCCTCCAGCTGCGCGCGCCGGCCGGTCCCGGCATCCGCGACGACAGCGGCGCCGCGGCCGGCCTCGACGTGCCGATCTTCTACGATCCGATGATCTCGAAGCTCGCCGCATGGGCCGAAGATCGGCCGCTGGCGATTGCACGCATGCGGCGGGCGCTCGACGAATACCTCGTCGCCGGGATCAAGACAACGCTGCCGTTCTTCCGCTGGCTGGTCGCGCAGCCGGAGTTCCTCGAGGGGCGGTTCCACACCACCTACCTCGATGAGGTGCTGAAGGCGCGCAACGGCGAACCGTTCACCAGGGCCGACGCCGATGTCGAGGAGATCGCGGCGATCGGAGCGGCGCTTCAGGTGATGCTCGCGCCGTCCGCTTCCGTCGCAGCGTCCGCGGCCGGTGGCCCCGCGCCAGGCTCGCAGACATGGCGGGCCCGCGCGCGCGTCGAAGGGCTGCGCGGCGCCTGATGCAGTACGACGTCGACATCGGCGGCCGGCGCCGCCACGTGGTCGTGACGCGGTCGGGCGGCGGTTTTGCAGTCACCGTCGACGGCCGGGCCCACTTCGTCGATGCCGCGCGCATTGATGCGCAGACGATGTCGCTCGTGGTGGACAGGGTGCCGCCCGCGGAGCACACCCCGGCGCGGCCGGCATCGCCCGGCGATCGCCGCGGGTATGAGGTGAGCGTCGCCCCCCTTCCCGGCGCCGGGGAGCTGCAGGTCCATGTCGGCCCGGTGCCGGTCGTGGTTTCGATGAACGGGACGCGGCGCTGGGGCCGGAAACACGAGGGGCACGGCGCCGGCTCCGGACCGCAGCGGGTCGTGGCGCCGATGCCGGGAAAAATCGTGCGCGTGCTGGTGGCGGCGGGCGACCACGTGAGCCCGCGCCAGCCGGTGGTGGTCGTCGAAGCGATGAAGATGGAGAACGAGCTGCGCGCGGGCCGCGAGGGGACGATTGGCGAGATCCACGTCCGCCAGGGGATGTCGGTCGAAGCCGGCGCGCTGCTCCTCGTCATTCAGTGAAGCTGCTCACCCGCCTGCGCAAACTCAAGCTGCTCCGGTACGTCAGCTTCTGCCTTTCGCTCGTCGTCGCCCTGCTCGCCGCCGCCATCGTCGCCTCGGTCACCGTCGACCTCGGGCCGGCCGTGCGCAAGCGGGCGGAAACCGAAGGCTCCAAATACCTCCAGCGGCCGCTGCGCATCGGCGGGCTGAAGATCCGCCTGCTCACCGGCCGGGTGATCGTCGAGGACCTCACCATCGACGGCCTGCACGAGGGAGATCGTCCCTTCTTCACCGCCGAGCGTCTTTCGGTGTCCATCGACTGGCTGCCGGTGATCGCGCGCAAGCCCGACATCCGGATCACCTCGGTCGAGATGACCGGCTGGAACATGCTGGTCGAGAAGTGGGAGAACGCCCACAACTTCCCGCGCTTCACCCGGGGCAACCAGCCGCGCGGCCCGAGCCGGATCACGACGACGATGCAGTGGATGCGCGCGTCGAACGGGCAGTTTGCCTTCGAGGACCACGACACGCCGTGGAGCGTCATCTGCCCCAACCTGACCGTCGAGATCGGCAACCTGCCGAAGTACCACGGCAGCGCGTCGTTCACCGGCGGAACGGTCACGATCCAGAACTACCTGCCGATGTGGGCGAACATGAAAGCCGCCTTCGTCATCGACGGTCCGCGGATTCAGCTCGACCGGATCGACCTGCAGACCGATGGCGCGACCACTGTGGCGCGCGGCGAGGTCGATACCGCGCACTGGCCGAACCAGTCATACCAGGTGCAATCGCGCGTGCGCTTCCCGCGCATGCGCGAGCTGTTCTTCCAGGACGTGTCGTGGCGCGTCAGCGGCGACGGTGACTTCACCGGTGTCTTCAAGCTGTTCAAGGATGCCGGCGGCACGGCGCGCGATCTGACCGGCAGCTTCTCCAGCCCGCTGGCCGGCGTGAACGCTTACCAGTTTCCCTCGCTCTATGGATCGCTGCGCTGGACGCAGCATGCGTTCGAGGTGTGGAACGCGGGCTCGCAGTTCTACGGCGGCGCCGCGCGCTTCGCGTACTCGATCAAGCCGTTCGGCGCCAAGGTCAAGCCGACGCATCATTTCGATGCGACCGTCGACGCGATGGACCTGGCGCAGTTCACCGATTTCCAGGAGATGCCGGGCCTGCGGTTTGCCGGCGCGGCCTCGATTCACAACGTGCTCGACTGGCCGTCCGGCCGCTTCTCGGAGCACACCGGCGGCGGCGAGCTGGTTGTCACCCCGCCGGCCGGCATCACCACGATGTCGCCGTCCGAGTTCGCCGCCACGGGTCGGTTCGAGAGGAGCGGGGAAGGTGCGCTCAGCCCGGCGGTGGCCGACGAAGAAGGCGCGCAGGAGTGGGGTCCGTTCGCGCCGCAGCCGCTGCCGCGGCACTTGCCGGTCGCCGCGGAGCTGACCTATCGCTATACGCCGGACCAGGTGATCGTCGATCACGGCCGGTTCGCCACGGAGCGCACGCACGTCGCCTTCAGCGGCACGACCGAATACGGCGACCGCTCGCGCCTGCCGTTTCACGTCCTGAGCAGCGACTGGCAGGAGAGCGATCAGCTGCTCGCCGGGATCATCTCCGACTTCGGGTCGCCGACCGGGGCGGTGGAATTCGGCGGCCGCGGCGAGTTCGACGGCGTGATGACCGGCGCGTTCCGCAACCCGCGGGTCGAGGGGCTGTTCACCGGGCAGGGGATGCGCGCGTTCGACACGCTCTGGGGCGACGGCAGCGCGCGCATCGTCGTCGAGAACCGCTACGTCGACGTGCGCGACGGCATCGTCCGCAAGGGCGACTCGTCGATCCGTGCCGACGGCCTGTTCTCGCTCGGTTATCCGCGCGCCGACCAGGGCGAGGAGATCAACGCGCGGATCCGCGTCGCGCGGCGCGACGTCGACAGCCTGCGCCACGCGTTCGGGATCGACGCCTACCCGGTGTCGGGCCTGCTGTCGGGCGATTTTCACCTGACCGGCGAGTACCAGCGGCCGGTCGGCTTCGGCGCGATGACGATCGAGGAAGGGACCGGATACGGTGAGCCGTTCCAGCGTGCGACCTCTTCGCTCCGTTTCGACGGCACCGGCGTCCGCCTCGACAACCTGGAGCTGCTGAAGGGACCCGGCAGCGTCACCGGCGCGGCCTACGTCGGCTGGGACTCCACCTACTCGTTCAACGTCGACGGCCGGCGCATCCCGGTCGAGCGGCTGGCGTTCCTCGCCTTCAAGAACGCGCCGCTCTCGGGCGTGGCCGAGGTCACGGCCAGCGGCAGCGGCACGTTCGAGGTGCCGCGCAACGATTACCGATTCCGCGTCAACGACCTGTTCATCGGCGAGGAGGGCGTGGGGCAGGTGAGCGGCCGGCTGGCGATGCGCGGCACCGAGCTGAGCGGCGAGGTCGATGCCGCGTCGCCGCGCCTGGCGATGACGGGCACCGGCCGCATCGCGCTGACGTCGCAGTACGATTCGGACCTCACCTTCCGCTTCCACGACACCTCGCTCGATCCGTACGTGCGGCTGTTCGTGCCGCGCCTCTCGCCGTTCACCACCGCGGTGGTCGGCGGCGCGCTGCGCGTCGTCGGCGAGCTGGCGGATCCGAACCACCTGCTGGTCGACGCCACGGTCGACTCGCTCGAGATGAAGCTGTTCGACTACGCGGTGAAGAACGACGGCCCGATCCGGATCGCGCTCGATCGGCAGCAGGTGAAGGTCGAAGAGCTGCGGCTGGTCGGCGAAGACACGCGGCTGCGTGTGTCGGGGACGGTGGGCCTCGGCGATCAGCGGATCGCGCTGCGCGCCGCCGGCGACGCCAACCTCGGCATCCTGCAGGGATTCTTCCGCGACGTCCGCGGATCGGGGCGCGCCGAGCTGGTCGCGGCGATCGATGGTCCGCTCGCACAGCCGCTCTTCTCGGGCAGCGCGACGATCACCGAGGGCCGCGTCCGGCACTTCCAGATCCCGAATGCGCTCGACGCCATCAACGGCACGATTCGCTTCGACTCCGGCGGCATCCGCCTCGACGATCTGGCGGCGACGATGGGAGGCGGGCGCGTGCAGTTCGGCGGCCGCATCGGCTTCGACGGCTACCTCCCGGCAGACCTCGACGTGACCGCTCGCGGCGAGGACATGCATCTGAGGTTCCCGGAAGGGATTCGCTCGGTGGTCGACGCCGACCTGGCGCTGCGGGGCAACTACCGCTCGCCAACACTCGGCGGCGTGGTCACGGTGAAGAACGCGATGTGGAGCCGCCGCATCGACACGCCGGGGAGCATCTTCGACCTGGCGTCGCGGCGATCCGCGGCGGCGGCGACCGCCAGCGGCCCGGGCGAGCCGGCTGCCACGGTGCCGCTGAAGTTCGACGTGCAGCTGCTCGTGCCGTCGACGCTTCGAGTCGAGAACAATCTCGCGCGCCTGGTGGCCAACGCCGATCTGACGCTGCGCGGCACCTACGATCGCCCGGTGGTGGTGGGCCATGCCGATATCGAGCGCGGCGAGGTGACGTTCGAGGGACGCCGCTACCGCATCTCGCGCGGCTCGATGGATTTCACCAATCCGAACCGGATCGAGCCGTTCTTCGACGTCGAGGCGGAGACCAGCGTGCGGGTTCCCGGCCAGACCTATCGCGTGACGGTGGCGTTTGCCGGCACCAGCGAGCAGCTGCGGCCGACGGTCAACTCCGATCCGCCGCTGCCGACCGCCGACGTGCTGGCGCTGCTCTTCAGCGACGTGCGGCGGAGCGGCGTCGCGGGCGTCGCACCCGAGCTGCGGGCGCTTCAGAATCCCAACCAGGCCCAGACCGACATCCTCACCGCGCGCGCGACGCAGGCGCTGACCGCGCCGATCTCGTCGGAAGTCGGCAAGGTGGTCGAGCAGACATTCGGCGTCGACACCTTCCAGCTGTCGCCGTCGTTCGTCGATCCGACGAGCATCCAGCCGTCGGCGCGGCTCAACCCCACCGCGCGGCTGACCATCGGCAAGCGGATCTCGGACCGCGTCTACCTCACCTTCTCGCGCAGCCTCGGCACGATCGGCAACGATCAGATCGTGCTGCTCGAGATCGACGGCAGCGATCGCGTGTCGTGGATCCTGTCGCGCAACGAGGACTCGCAGACCTACGCGCTCGAATTCCGCGTGAGGCACGTGTTCTGATGGATTGCCGGCGCATCCGCCGGTCGCTGGCGCTCTGCCTCGTGTCTGCGGCGGCGTGGCTCGGCCAGCCCGGCGCCGCGCGCGCCGACGTCGCCGCGTATCTCGGCAAGCCGGTCGCGTCGGTCCGGCTGATGATCGAGGGGCGCGACACCTCCGAGCCGCTCCTCAGCCAGATCATCGAGACCGCGCCGGGCCAGCCGTTGTCGATGGTGCAGGTGCGGGAAACCGTCGCGCACCTCTTCAGTCTCGGCCGCTTCGAAGGGGTGAGCGTCGACGCGACGATCGAGAACGGCGCCGTCACGCTGCGCTACGAGCTGACGCCGATCCATCCCATCTCCCGCCTCCGGTTTGCGCTGCCGGACACCGCCCATGGGATCGACGACGGCGCGCTGCGCCGGGCGGTGGTCGATCGCTACGGCTCGACGCCGCCGTTGAGCCGCGCCGCCGACATGACGCGCATCCTTGCGGACGCGCTGCGCGAGCGAGGCTACCTGCATCCGGTGATCACACCGCGCCCTGAGATCGAGCACGCGCCGGAGCGCGCGACGCTCGTCTTCGCCATCGAACCCGGGCCGCGCACGCTCGTCGGCAGCGTCGACGTCGTTGCGCCGGCGACGGAGCGGGCGGCGATTCTGGCGCAGCTCGCGCTCTCACCCGGCGTGCCGTATCAGCGCGAGGCGCTCAACGCGCGCATCGAGCGGTTCACCGAGGAGCGCCGCCGCCGCGGCTACTACGAAGCGAAGATCGCCCCGGTGGTCTCGCTGGCGGACGACGATCGCGTCGCCAACATCACCCTGACCGTGACGCCGGGACCGCGCGTGCGCGTGGTCTTCACCGGCGATGCGCTGCCGGCCGACCGTCGGGCGGATCTGGTGCCGGTCGAGCGTGAAGGGTCGGTCGACGAAGATCTGCTCGAGGACTCGAGCAACCGGATCGAAGAGTCTCTGCGCGCGCAGGGGTATCGCGACGCCAAGGCGCCGCATACACGCGAGACGATCAACGGCGAGCTGGTGATTACCTTCGCGGTGAACCGCGGCCAGCAGTTCCGGGTGTCGCGGTTCGAGATCTCGGGCAACGCGTCGATCCCGCTCACCGAGTTCGCGCCGGCGCTCCGGATCCGCGACGGCCAGCCCTTCTCGGCGTCGCGCCTCGACGCCGACATTCAGCTGATCGAAGACCTCTATCGCCGCCGCGGCTTCGCGTCGGCGCGGGTGCGCTCGGCCGTCGACGTCGTGACCCAGACGCCGCCGCCGGCCCAGGTACCGGTCGCGGTGCGCGCGGTGATCACCGAGGGCGTGCGCACGACGGTGGACGGCGTCAGCTTCACCGGCAACCAGAGCATCACCGAAGACACGCTGCGGCGCCGCGTCGCGCTGCAGGCCGGCGCGCCGTACGTGCCGCAGCAGCTGGCCATCGATCGCGACGCCATCGTGCTTGCCTATCAGGACCTCGGATACGAAAGCGCCACGGTCGAGGCGCAGCCCGAATTCAGCGCCGACGGCACGCACGTCCGCGTCGGCTTCGCGATCCGCGAAGGGCCGCAGGTGTTCGTCGATCACGTGCTGATCGTCGGCAACGTGCGCACCAGCACCGGCACCATCGAGCGGGAGCTGCAGGTGAAGCCGGGCGATCCGTTCAGCCTCAGCGCGATCAACGACAGCCAGCGCCGGCTGACCGCGCTCGGCCTGTTCCGCCGCGCGCGGATCACCGAGCTGCGCCACGGCGGCGAGACGCTGCGCGACCTGCTGGTGACGATCGAAGAAGCAGCGGCGACCACCGTCGGCTACGGTGGCGGGGTCGAAGGCAAGCTGCGCGTCGTCGGCAGCTCGGCGGGCGGCGGTGAAGTCAGTGAACGGTTCGAGGTCGCGCCGCGGGCGTTTTTCGAGGTCGGCCGGCGGAACGTCTTCGGCAAGAACCGATCGCTCAACTTCTTCTCCAGCCTCTCGCTGCACCCGCCGCGCGAAGACGGTACGTCGATCACCGAGTATCGTGTCGTCGGCACGTTCCGCGAGCCGCGGGTGTTCGACAGCACGGCTGACGCGTTCGTCAACACCACGTTCGAGCAGCAGACGCGCTCCAGCTTCAACTTCGCGAGGCAGAGCTTCAGCGCCGACATTGCCCGGCGTCTGACGCCCCGGCTCAGCGTCACGGGCACGTATCAGCTGCAGCGCACCCGCGTGTTCGACGAGCGCCTCAGCCCGGAGGACCAGCGCCTCATCGACAAGGCGTTTCCTCAGTTCCGCCTGTCATCGTTCTCGGGCGCCGTGATCCACGACACCCGCGACGATGTGGTCGACCCGTCGCGCGGCTGGTACACGAGCGCAACCGGCCAGCTCGCGGCGCGGCGGCTCGGCTCGGAGATCGGCTTCGTCAAGTCGGTCTACACCGCCCAGACGTTCCGGATCGTGCCCGGCACCAACCGGCTGGTGTTTGCCGGCAACGCCCGGCTCGGGCTTGCGACCGGCTTCCCGCGCGAAGTGATCGGTCAAAACGGCGTGGTGATTCCCGGCGAGCTGACGCGCGACCTGCCGCAGAGCGAGCGTTTCTACGCCGGCGGCGACACGACGATTCGCGGCTTCGCCCTCGACCGCGTCGGTACCAGGCACATCCCGGCGCGCGCGGGCGATACGCTGGACGAGAACCTGCTGCCGATCGGCGGCAACGGGCTGGTGATCTTCAACGCCGAGCTGCGCGCGCCGGTGACGCGGGCGCTTGGCGTCGTCGGCTTCGTCGACACCGGGAACGTGTTCGTGACCGTGAGCGACATCACGCTCGCCGAGCTGCGCACGGCAGTGGGCGGCGGGGTGCGGTACAAGTCGCCATACGGGCCGATCCGGTTCGACGTCGGG
>Ga0134122_10001282_pt1 | contig 17999 bp, 11 predicted proteins | sample KB302_FD_96461 | JGI IMG/M metagenome (GOLD analysis project Ga0134122, IMG submission 96461) | Terrestrial soil microbial communities without Nitrogen fertilizer from Kellogg Biological Station, Michigan, USA - KB3-0-2 | ecosystem: Environmental > Terrestrial > Soil > Unclassified ... | reverse complement strand
GGCAGGTGGGCGAGGCGGAAGTAGAGGTCCTGGCGGAAGCGGCCGGCTTCAACTTCCTGTTCGAGTGGTCGGTGGGTCGCGGCGATCACTCGCACATCGAACGCTCTGTCGCGGGCTTCTCCTAGCCGCCGGACTCGGCCGTCTTCGAGCACCCGGAGCAGCCGGCCCTGGAGCCCGAGGTCGAGATCGCCGATCTCGTCGAGGAAGAGCGTGCCGCCGTGCGCCTCTTCGAACAGGCCGGCGCGCGGCGATTTGGCGTCTGTGAAGGCACCCCTGGCGTGGCCGAATAGCTCGTCTTCGATTAGATGGGCGGGGAGCGCCGCGCAATTGACCTTGACCAGCGGTTTGCTCCGCCGGGCGCTCGCGGCGTGGATCGCCGCCGCGACCAGCTCTTTACCCGCGCCGCTTTCACCGCGGATCAGGACCCTCGCGTCGGTCGCCGCCACCTTGGCGATCGCCGTGCGCAGCTTTTCGATCGCAGGCGAAGCCCCGAGGATTTCCGGCGCGCCGGAGATCCTCGATTCGAGCGCCGCCACCCTGGCCGAAAGGGCTGCGTGGGTGAGCGCGTTTTCGATCGACCGTAGGAGGCGCTCGCGCCGGACCGGTTTTTCCAAAAAATCGTGGACGCCGAGCTGCAACGCTTCGACCGTCTCGCCGATCGACGCCTCGCCCGAGAGCACGATGGTCGGTGGCAGCCGCCCCGCCTCGGCCAGGCGCCGGGCGAACGAGACGCCGCTCTCCCTCGGCAGGCGGACGTCGAGCAGCAAGAGATCGATCGTCCCGATCCGCGCCTCGGCCTCCTCGGCGCTCGCGCACGACTCCGCGGCGAATCCTTCGGATCGCAGCAGCGAAAACAGGCTCGCGCGGATCTTCTCGTCGTCCTCGACGATCAGGACTCGGGTCATCCGGCCCCCTCGGGCCGCGGTAGGGAGAGGCGAAAACGCGCGCCGCGTGGCCCACTTTCGATCAGCTCCAGGTCGCCGCCGTGGTCGAGCAGGATCTTGCGCGAGATCGCGAGACCGAGCCCCATCCCACCGCCGCCCGGGCGACCCGAAACGTAGGGCTCGAACAGCCGCGGAAGAACTTCCGGAGCGATTCCGGGGCCGTCATCGGCCACTTCGACAAACGGACCCGTGGGCCCCTCTCCCGCCGCGAGCACAACCTTTCCGCCGTGCTCGCCGCACGCCTGGGCCGTGTTTTCCAGCAGGTTTACCCACACCTGGCGGATCATCTCCCGATCGACGGTCACCGCGACAGGTTTCACGGGGCGCTCCGCACACAGCGTGAGGTTCGGCCAGGCGGAACCGAACAACTCCCCGAAGTCCGCCACCAGCGCCCCAAGGTCTTCGCGACGTAGCACCGGCCGGGGCACGCGGGCGAACGTGGCGAAACTCTGGGTGAACCGCTCCAGACGATCGATCTCTTGTTCGACACTCGCCACCAAATGGGTCGCCTCGGGTGCCCCGAGGAGCGGGCCGAGCCTGCCGAGCTGGTCCAGCTCCAACCGGGCGGCGGTGAGGGGAGTGCGCATCTCGTGGGCGTGGCGCCGCGCCGCCTCCTGCCAGGCCGAGAGGTTTTCGAGCGAGGCGATCCGGCGCCGGTCCTTCGCCATGGTGCGCGACGCCTCTTCGACCATCCCGGCGACCCGGCCGATCGGGTCTCGGCCGGCGACCCCCACCTCCAGATCCGTGCGCCCGGCGGCGAGATCGCCGAGGGCCGAGCGCAGCCGTTCCAACCGCCGACCCTCGCGCGCCTGACGCCAGGCATGGGCGCCGGCCACGGCCGCGAGCACCGCGACCAACAGCCCGGAAAGAGCCAGCTCGTACCGCCGGGCGATCTCGCCCCGGCTGAACGAGAGGACCCGCAGGTGGCCGAGCAACGCTTCGATCCGGCCGAAGCGCTGCCGGTACTCCGCTTTCCGATTGGGCTCCGACCGCGCCAAGCGCTTCTGGTCGGCGAGCGACGACTCCAGCTCCGCGAGCACCTGTGGGTGAACGCCGAAAGCGAGCCAGGAGCCGGAGATCTCCCTTTGGAACAGATGGAACAGGAACAACGCCGTCGCGCCGAGCACCGCGAATGTCGCGAGCGAGGCTCGCCAACTCACCGTCCCGGCTCCGGTCGAAATTCCACCGTCCAATCGTAATGGACCAGGCTGCGGCGCTGGATCGAGCTACCGAGGAACAGGTCGAGCACGCCGTTGTCGTCCCCACCGGTCGCGGAGTCTCGTGGCCGAACGCCGGGGGTCTCCACGGAGGTTGGCGGGCGAACGGCGATCGAGTCGTTGAACCAGCGTTGGGCGTCGCGCTGCTCCGACTGCGAGAACGGCACGACCGAAAGGGTGACCTCGATTTTCCAGGGACCGCCTCGCCGATCGAGCGGGCCGGTCGCCGTGATCGGCAATCGCAGCCTCTGCCAGACCATTTGAAGCTCCTCGAACGACCTCACCGGAGGAAGCCTCTGTGCGCTTCCCGCACCGAATACCCGGACCAGGTAGACCTCGTCCCAAAGCTCATACCGGACGTCGATCCGCCCCATCCCATGCACATCCTGCCCGCGCGCATCACGCGCCTCGACCTCGACGAGGAAGCTGGTCGTGAGCCCGGAGATGAGATGCGGCCGCACCTCCCGGCGCGACAACACCTCGGGCAGGGCGACGACGTTGAGAACACCTCCCCGATCGAGCTCGAAGGCGGGCACGGCGGCGGCGTTTGCAACCCACGTCTCGGCCGTCGCCATACAGATGGCGAAGACGACTTTCGCGGCAAGGCGCACCGCGCGCGGGTTCATTAGAAAAGCCTCCGCTGATCGAAGGGCTTCGCATACGAAAACGCCAAGCTGACCGATCCTTGGGCGCGGCGATAAATCAACCGGGCGTCAAGGACCAAGACCCTTCCATAGAATCCCTGGTCGAACGCGTGGCTCGTCAGGGAATAGCTCGCGCCGGTCGTGAAGCGGAGATCGTTGCGCGGCGCGCCGACTTGCGAGCGGATCAGGTCCCAGGAATAGCCGACGGACGCCGTACCGGTGTCGTTGGGGTTGGATCGCTGCTCCAAGTCGAGACCGGCAAATAGATGGGCGGCGCTCAGCTCACCCCAGATCGAATGGCGAGATGCCAGTGGCCAGTAGCGTCTCGCCAGCGCACCCACACTCCAACTTCGGGTCTCCAAGCTCAGGACGGTACCGTCAACCCGAATCCTCGACTTTGACGTCACGCCAAGAGCGGAGACCGAGACCGAAGCCCCTTCGGTCGGCAAGAGCGGGTCGTCGGTCGAATCGAATCGCCATTCGAGGAACCCGGTCTGCCCTCTGGCCTCGCGAAAGCTTTCTACCCCTACTTCCAGGTACGCGACCGACCCGCGGAGAGACTGGGTTGCGGTCAGCGGCTTGCCTGCCGTCAGCGAGAGACGGTACCCAGGCTCCCCATCGTTCACATCGGTGGAACCGACGGCGCTCAGATAGCTTCCAGGACCAAACAGGTGAAATTGGGTGTAGCCCACGTTCAGGTTGCCATTTTCGTCGATCGAACCGAACGCATAGCCGCGCGAACCGATGAACTTCCGTGCTCCGACGGTGGCGCTCCCATCGAATCCCGTAATAAAACCTACGCTTCGAGCCTCGTACCAGGTGGCTCCGAGGTCAGCCACGATCGACGACGCCATCTCGATCCGGATCACCAACTCGTAGCGCCCGCGCTCGCTCCCCTTTCGCAGCGAGAAGTCGGCATCGATCACGAACGGGAGGCGGCGTACTCGATAGATCGCCAGGCGGAGCTGGTCCTCGTCGACTTCCAAACCGGTATGGATGCGCGACTCTTCGACCACGATCTCGCGCGTCGCGGGGCGATCGATTCCTTCGACCGTGATCGTCTCGATCAGGAAACGGGCGGGGGCATCGAGTGTCGGGTCCTGATCCTCCGTCTGGGCGAACGCCGGCAGGGCGAACAGCAAGACGAAGCCGAGCAGAAACCAGGCCGGGCCGCGGTTCCGCGCGCTCGAAAGAATGGAGCGAAGGGTGCAGGTCATGGACGTCATCTCCCGATCTCGAATCCGCAGCGGAAGGCTACGGGTTTCTGAGCAGGAAAGGGCAACGAGAGTGCCACGCCGGGTCGGATCGCATCGAACGCCCGTAACCTACTGGAAACGCTCGGTTTCTTCGCAAGAAGGCGCTCGGTGGAACAGGCGGAGAAGGGGTCTGACCGTCGGAGAAAACCGACACGACGTGTCGGGAACAGCGAACAGACGCGAGGGGCTCCTACCGCCGAGCCGCCTTGCGGGCCGCCCAGGCGATCGCGCCTTCGACGATTCCCGCGACCTCTTCAGGGCGAAAGCGCGAAGCGGCGGCGAGCCCCGCGCGGCGGGCTCGGAGCCAGGCCCGGCGATCGAGCAACAGGCGCTCCGCCGCGTCGGCCATCGCCTCCGGATCGCCCGGCGGAACCAGCGAAACGGCGCCGGTCGCGAAGCCGCGGATCGAAGGGATCGCCGACGCCACGGCCGGCGTGCCGGAGGCCATCGCTTCGAGGAGCGGCAGGCCGAAGCCTTCGCCTTCGCGGGAGGGGAGCAAGAGGAGATCCGCGGAACGGACCTCGTGGGCGATCACCTCGGGCGCCACGCCGCAGAGGTAGCGATCGGGTTCGAGCTGCCTTCTCTCCTCAGCATCCGGCGGCAGAATCGAAAAGCGCAGCAGCCGCACGGGCAGGCCGCGCGCGCGGAGCCGGGCGACCGCCGCGAGAGCCGTGGGTACCCCCTTGACCGGCGCAGCGAAAATGCCGGGCACGGCGATCCAAGGAAACCCGCTCGACCCCGGCCGATCCATGGGCGAAAATCGTGGATCGAGCGACGGCGGTGCGATCGCGGACTCCCGCCCGAACCGCTCCCGGAGAAAAGGCGCCAGATGAGGCGAGACGACCAGCGTAGGCAGCGGCTCGCGGTAGACCGATTCGATCTCGGCCAGACGCGGCTGGAGATGTTCGAGCGCCCCCTCGTACCCCTGGCAGAAATGGGCGACCGGTCCGAGGTCGAGATCGAGCGCCTCCCGCACCGTCGTCCAGTAGGTCGCGATCACCAGGTCGTAGCGCTCCGCCGCCCGCGTCTGCGTCCGATCGAGATAGGTGCCGCCGAAGGGAAACCAAACCGGCCGCTCGCCTTCCGCCGCGACGGTCACGCCGTGACCGAGCCGGCGGAGCAGCTCGGCATGTTGAAACACCACCTTGGTGCCGCCGTTCAGCTCCGGATCCGGCAGGAGATAGAGAAGCTTCACCCCGTCCCTCCCGCGGCTCCGGTGACCCCGAAAGACACCGCCCAGCGGCCCAGCTCGTTCCCCGTCTCGTCGCTCGCGAGCACGCCCCACTCCCCCGCCGGCAGGCGGCCCGCGATCTCCTCCGGCAGGCGCCAAAGGCCGCCCGGCCGCTCGATCCGCTCCGCGGCGGCCGGAAATCCCCACAGACTCGGCGAGACCTCGATCCAGATCGATTTCGCATCGGCGGGCAGCCCCGCCACGAGCGCATCCAGATCGAGACCTTCGGAGGGCATCGGGGGCAACGGATCGACCGTGGTGGATTCCGAGGGCGCCACCGCCGCGAGCAGACGAGAGAAACCTACGCCGTACCATCGGTGACGAAAGCGCTCGGCCGAAGCTTCGAACCAGGCCGACGAGGCCGGCTCGCGCAAGGTGCTTTGGGCGTAGAGGTGCACCGCCCGGGCGGCAGGGACCAGCCGCGGTTCGAGCCCGCGGGCCGCCAGGCGCATCAACCAGTCGGTCTCTTCGAAATAGAGCCGGTACCCCTCGTCGAACGGGCCGACCGACTCCCAGGCGTCGCGGCGGATGGCGAGCAGGCCGCCGGAGAGCCAAGGGGTGCGGAGCGGCCCGGTCGCCAGCCAATGTTCCCGGGCGTGATCTCGCCAATGGGCGCGCGCCCGGTCGGCCCGGTCGCCGCCGCGGTGCGCAGCAGCGGCGCGCAGCTCGTCGCGGCGGGTGCGCCGCTCGGTGGGCGGAAGGAGAAATCGCTCGTCGCGGTCCCAGAAAAACAGGGGCCCTGCCACGGCGGCTCCGTCTTGAAGCTCCCCGAGAAGGGCCGCGAGACAACCGGGGCGCACGAGGACGTCGGGATTGAGGATCACGATCGCGTCCGGTGGTCCGGCTTCGGGTCCTTGTTCCAGGCAGCGCGCGACCCCTCGATTCACCCCGCCGGCAAAGCCGAGATTTTCGCCCGGCTTGACGATCTCGATCGGCAGCCGGTGGAGGCGCTCTCGGCCCTCGGGGTCGCTGCCGTTATCGACCAGGACGATTCTCGCCGTGGACCCTGGAGGATCGGCGCGCAACGCTTCGACGCATTCTGCCGCGAGATCCGGCGTTCGGTAGTGGACGACGACGATCGCGAGGCGCACGGGCAAGAGACGGCCGCCCGCGGGATCGGAAGAGACGTCGGCCGCGGGTGGAATCACGCCCGGCGCGCGAACGTACATTTATTGCAGATGAAATTCGCCGGGGCCGGATCGAGGCCGTAGATCATCCGCCGCATCTTCGCCAGTTCCGGGCCGCGCAGCACGTCGAGCACCGAAGTCTCGGCGAGATCGCCGACGATGTGGAACTCGTCGTAGTCCTCGCAGCAGAGCACCACCTGGGCGCGCGGCGTGATGTGCAGGTGCTCGATCGGCCGGGAGCCAAGGTTGTCGCAACCCCGCAGCTTCTTGCCATCGCGCGGCACGCCGAGGCCGATCTGGAGGTAGCCGGCGCGATCCATCACCTCGAACGACTTGACCTCGAAGCGGCTGCCCGCGAAACGCTCGCCGATCTCGGCGAAATCGCGCTTATGGTTCTCGTCGCCGGTGCCGAGCACGATCACGTCCATCTTTTCGGCGATGGCTTTGTCCTTGGCGTACTCCAGGTTCTTGAGCACCAGCGGCAGATGATCCCCGCCCCGTTCCGTCTTGTAGCGCTCGCGGTCGAGGGTCGAGAGGTTGATCGAGAGGAACCGCAGGCCGCCCATCTCGACCAACGCGTCGATGCGATCGGGGGTGAGTCCGGAGCCGTTCGTCAGCACCGCGGGCGGCAGCCCGGCGGCGCGGATCGTCCGCACCTGCTCGACGAACCGCTTGTCCGCGGTCGGCTCGTTGTAATTGATCATGAAGACCGCTTCGATCGTGTCGCGAAACGCCGCCAGCTCGCCGACGATCCGCTCGTAGAGGGGAGTCGGCATGAAGTAGTCCTCGCGCGGCGCGATCGAGACCGGGCAGAAGTAGCAGGCCTGGTTGCATACCGTATGCGCTTCGAGCGAGACGATCCGGAGCCGGAACTCCTTCGATGGATCTTCGCCTACGGGGAGCAGCCAGCGCTCCGCCGCCAGCCGATCGCGCACCGTCGGCGTCAGGTCGTCGACGGCCGAGAGCCCGGAGGCCAGCCGCGAGATCTCGCTAAACCCCGGCGCTCCGGGGGTCAGTTCGACGCCGGTGAGAGGATGGTAGATCCGCCCGGCGTCCACATGGGCGAACGGGTGAAGCGCAAGCCCGGTCGCGGCTTCTTCGGGCAGGACCGCGAGCGCGGTCCGGGATTCATCATTCATGCGGGAAGCTCATCGTTCGTTTGAGACGTGGGAAGAAGTCTTCGACCGCTCCATTGTACGTCCCAAGCGTGCTCGACGTTGATCAGGCCGATCCGGTAGTCCGCGCTCTCGACCGCGAACGCCGCCCGGAGCGGCCGCTGGTCGTAGACGTGGAGCGACCGGTGGTCGAGCAGAAAGACGTAGAGCGAGAATTCTCCCTTGACGATCGGCAGGGCGGGCACGTCGAGCACGATCCGGTAGCTCCGCTCCCCGGAAACCGCCGGCAGGCCATCCAGGTGGGTCGAAAACGAGCAGACTTCGACTCCGTCGGTGCGGTTGATGCCGACCCCGAGGTGAAACCCGAGCGTCGGGTCGTCGGTCGCCCAGGAAACTTCCAGCCGGAACGGCGAGCCGGACCGATACCGGGAGGGTTCGATCTCCCGCCCCTCTTCGACCAGCTGGCGCACGCCGATCAGCCGCGCGGGTCCGGCGCGAGTCGGTTCCTCGCTCAGCGGCGACTCTGGATCCGAAGTCGTGGCGGCAACCGGTTCCTCGGCAGGAGAAGCGGCCGAGCCGCTCTTGGCCACCAGGAAGTTTTCGTATTCGTGGATCACGTCGAGAACCGGCCCGAGCGCCTGCGGCCGGCCGTTCTTGAGCCAGAGCGCCTGCTGGCAGAAGGCCGAGACGTAGTACATCGCATGCGAGCAGAATAGAAGAGTGCCCCCGGCGCCGACGAACCGTTCGAGCCGGTCCATGCACTTCTTCTGAAAATAGCCGTCGCCCACCGACAGCGCCTCGTCGATGATCAACACGTCGGGCTCGACCTGGGTCGCGATGGCGAACCCGAGCCGCATCGCCATGCCGGTCGAATAGACCTTCACGGGCTGATCGATGAAGTCGCCCAGCTCCGCAAAGTCGAGGATAGCGGGGGTCTTTTCGCGGACCTCCGCCTCCGACAGCCCAAGCATCGCGGCGTTCAAGACGATGTTCTGGCGGCCGGTGAACTCCGGGTGGAAACCCGACCCCAGCTCAAGAATCGAGGCGATCTTCCCCTGGACCACCGACCGCCCGGCGCTTGGGCTGGTGATCCCGGCGAGCACCTTGAGCAACGTCGATTTGCCGGCCCCGTTCTCCCCCACGATCGCGAGCCCTTGGCCCCGAGGCAGATCGAACGAGACGCCGTCCAAAGCGCGAAACTCCCGATGCCGCGGCCGCGCACCGAACGGCACCAGCAGCCGATGCCACGGCTGGGCATAGACCCGGTACACCTTTTCGAGATTCTGAACTTGGACCGCGGGATCTGCCATCGAGCGGGGATTCTACCTGTTCGGCGCGGGCCGAGGCTCAGAGAGCCCCGGCCGACCCAGGCGGCGGCAATGCGGCTAGTGCCCCAGCCCCAGCTCTTCGATCGACTTGACCTCCAAGATCCGATCGGTGAGACCTCCCAATTCGTCGAGCGAGTCAATCGCCTCCACCCGCGCCCGAACCGCGGGCGGCACCTCCCCGAACCGCCTCCCGAGCAGGCGGAGTAAGGTCCTGCGGACACCTTGCTCGACTCCCTTCTCGATACCTTGTTCGAGACCCTCGGCAAGGACCTTCTGCCTATATTCCGCCACCATCCGATCAGCCCATGTCATTTCCATCGCTTCGACCTCCGGATTCTCTTGGGCGAGGCGCAGCGCGGCGTACTCTTCCGCATCGCGCCCTGCCAATTGTAGGTAAGTTTGCACACAGTTGGCCAGTAAGAATCGCTCGACCTCGTTCAGTTGTGCCGTAGCGATTTTCCGCAGCAGCTCCAGCTTCAACCGGGCTCGGCCCATCCTGCCCGGCCAGGCGAGGGCGGCGAGCGCCCAGGCGAGCGGTTCCGCCCGATCGAGAAGCGTCCTCGCCGGAAGCTTCGAGAGGCCGATCGACACGTAGTTGAAGCGGAGGATCTCTCGATCGAACGCCCGCTCGACGTGGTCGATCCAGCGGATGCCGGAAGGACCGCCGCGCAGGAAGACGACGACCGACACCACCGGCCCGGGGTCGCGCAGGTAGAGATGGTACGCGTAGCGGGCCATCCGGCGGCCGATCTCGCCGCCGAAGCGGCGCTCGATCTCCACATGGATCCGGAAGCTCCCTCCGGTCGCGCCGTCGGGCGTCTCGGCGAGGAGATCGACCTCGTGGCGCTCACCCACGGGCAGATCGTGAAACACCTCCTTGTCCAGGAAGGTGAAGCCTCCCGGACCGAGGCTCCCGACCAGGCGGGCCGCGAGGTCGGGATCGACAAGGAACAGCAAATCGGGGAAAAAGGTGCGAAACAGGTCCTTCCACAGCTGGTCGTGGCTGGTCATAGCGGCACGTACCTCCTGCCGCTTAAAAGACGCGAAACATCCCCCTGAATCTTGCAGTTCGGAAAAACGCCGATCAAACCGTCTCAAGAATCCCGGCGCGTCCCGTGCCTTCTACCCAAGACGACGCCGGACCCAATCGCGCACCGCGTGCCGAAGGCCGATTGCCTCCCTCGCCGCGCGGGCTCGGTGGTCAAGATCCCGCAAGTGGGGCAAGAGGGCGCGCAGCAACGACTCCGCCCCGATTCCCATCGTCTCCGGCCGGTCGATCCGCGCGAGCCAGCCGGCGAGGTGGACCGCCCGCTCCTCGACAGCTCGGGCCGCAAAGGCGTCGCGGATCGCTCCGGGCGGCTCGTGGGGATGGACGATGCGGCCATCGCTGTCGATCTGTTCGGGCAGAAATTCATGGCTGAAGATCGCGGCCCGCGGATCGAGTTTCTCCCAGGTCGCGTCGAGCACATCGGTCGCGGAGGCGTAGAGGTCGACGTCCATCCAGAGCAGGGCGATCGGCTCCATGAGGCGCGGCAAGGAATCTCGAAACCAACCTTCGAGGAAGCGCACCCGCTCGATGCGGCCGAACAGGCGGACGTTGTCTTCGACCTCTTGGCGACCGCCGCGAAAATCGCCGGGGCGGTAGCCTTCCTCTCCGGCTCCGGCCTCTCCGGGCAAGCCCTGGAACGAATCCGCCACGACCAGATCGCGACCCAGGAACGCGCAGGCGTGGCTCAGGCAGGCGGACGAGAAGCCCTTGAAGCAGCCGCATTCGAGCAGTACGCCCTGCACCCCGGCGGAATCCAAAAGGTAGAGGTGGTTCGCGATGTGGAGCAGCTCTTCAGGGGAGGTGCCGATCCCGCCGCCGGGCGCGTCGGCCGGGCGGGGAAAGCACTCCTCGATCGCGTGGAACGCCTCGTAGGACGACTTGAGGAAATAGAGATAGCGGCGCGCCACGGGCTCGCGGCGGGCTTCTTGGATCACCCAGACCGCGAGGTCCGCGGCCCGCTCCGGGGTGGGAGCGAGCCCGGCCGCGGTGGCCTGGGGGGCGAGGTCGGCCGGCAGCACCTAGGTCGACGTCAGGGCCGCGGCGCGGCAACCCGGGCGTTCGCTAGAACGGTTCCCGTGCGCACCTCGACTTCGACCGAGAAGCTCTCGGCCGTTCCGATCGGATGGGCGGCGGCGCGGACGGCGCGCAGGTCGGGCCCCACGTCGAGGCCGCGAAGAGCGCCGAGCACCGTGCCGTCCGCCGCGCGATAGACCAGATCGACCGAAGCGGTTCGGTCGGTGGGATTGAACAGCAGAATCGTCGTTTTGAGGTCGCGCGTCGCGCGAAGGCCGGTCAGGTTCCAAACTTCACCGGCTTTCGCAGCCTCCCGCTCGGAGAGAGAAGCGATCGCCGCTTCGATCTTTGGCAGCCGGCCGTCGGTCTCGCCGCTTTCGATCACCAGGGCGCCCGGGCCACCCCCCCAGCGATCGCCGGGCAGGGATCGGCGTTCGTTCGGACCGAGCGCGATCCGCTCCGAGCCGCGGGCGAGCGCGGCATCCGGCCCGGCGGGGAGGAAGCGGGCGACCAGGGAGAGCGGTTGGGCGCCGGGGTTGACGAACACCACGGGCTCCTTGCCGAACGCCCCGAGCAGGACGCGCCGACCCGGAGCTCCAGGAATCGTCGAAACCCCGGAAGGTGCACCCGCGGAGATCTCCGCCGCGGCGGGAGAACCGGCCGGAGCCGCGGACGCCAGCGTGCCGCCGACCACCGCGCCGTCCTGGAAGTTCCAGGTGCGGGACGCGACGCTGCCCGCGGACGAGTCGTTGAACGTCGCGGGTACTCCCGCGTAGATCGGCGACGGCACGACGAACTCGGCATTCGGCACGGTGAGGGTGGTCCGCTTGTGAACGTCGAAGATCGAGAACGCCGCGCGGTAATAGAGGTCGCCGACGAACTTGCCCATCCGCCCGCCGGTCCGGTTGAAACCGGTCGGACTGTCGCGGTAATACCAGGACCAATACGAGGTCGGTACCCCGGCGATCGTGACGACCTGGGGCGGTGTCATATCGACCGGCGCCGTCGGTGTCGTGACGTCGTACACCGCTTCGCGGACCGTGCCGCCGCCGCAGATCTGGTCGGACCCGAAAACCAGATAGGACGCCGTGGACGTGCGCGAGAACGTGATGTAGAACTGGGGCGTGCCGGAAAACATCGTCTTGGTCCAGACGGGAGCCCCGAGCACCACACAGCCGAGCGTGTTGGTGATGCAGCTGACATCGTAGATCCGCGCCTCGGCGTCGTGGCGGGTCGCCAGGTAGTACTTGTCCGAGGGAAGATCGTGCCAGAGCGCAATGCCGTAGACCGATTCGAGCGGCAGCGCCGCGAGTTTCAATGCGGGATGGAGCACGTCGGCCACGTTCCAGATCGATACCCCTCTCGCCGTGCCGCGGCTCGCGGCGACATAGGTATCCGCGCCGTCCACGTAGGTATAGGAGCTGTCGGTGCTGATCTGCTTGACCAGCACCCCGGGGCAGGCGCCGCCGTTGTCCAGGCAGCCGCTGTAATCCTTGGCGCGGGTCATGTCGTAGGCGAGCAGACCGGTGAGCTCGCCGGTCACCGTCGAGTGTCCGTCGATGAACGCGTAGGCCCGGCCGCCGATCGTCGTCGCGTAGACCTGGGTGGCATTCTTGTCGCCGTCCTGGTACGCCAGGCGGGGATGGAATTTGTCGGTGTTGTCGAAGATCGCGATCCCGACGCTCGGCTGGCCGACCAGGGCGGCCAGATCGCCCTGCACCGCAATATCCGAGAGGACCTGTTTGCGCTCTCCGGAAGGCCATTGCCGCCACATCGAGGGACCATCCACCGTCTTGATGAACGCCGGCTGCTCGGGCGTCGTGTGCAGATCCCAGATCTGCATGCCGTGCGAGATCGCCGCATATAGATAGCCGCCGTCGATGTCGAGTGACATCCAAGAGGGCTCCGCGCTGCCGTAGCGATCCGCCGGATTGCCCGGCAGGGCGAATTCGTTGAAATCGGTGTTGTCGCGCAGGAACGACATCGGGGTCGTATCGACCGGCTTGAGCGTGCCCCACAGCGAGCTCGGCACGGGAGACGCAGGAGTCTTGCACTGCATGAAGCCGCAACTGGCGTCGGAAGCGCAGTTTTGCGCCGCCGCGGGACCGGTGAGCCCCAGCAACAGGAGACCCGATCCGAAAACACAAACCCGAAGAAGAGTTGTCGATGTCACTTTAATCACCTCCGGCGCGCCAAGCCGCCGCGCGGCGAAACCGCCGCTTGGCCGGTTCCTCTAGAGCTTGTAGGGTCAATGGTACCGCGTCCCGGGGGGAACGGGAAATCATGCGGCAAACGCAACATTTCGAACAGAACCGCGACCAGTTCGCCGCGCGCGCCGGCCCGGTGCGGATTGCGGAATTCCCAGACGATCCGCCCGTCCGGATTCACTTCGAGCGCACGACCGTTCTCGGACTCCGTGATCAGCGTGTTCCCCCCGGCGAGCCTCTGGCAGGAACCGAGCGTCTTGGAAAAGAGTTCCTGGCCGGGACGGCCGCCGAACTGCCAGACAATGCGCTCCGGGGCGGCACCGAAAGGATCGCTTTCGATCACCCGCGACCGATCTCCCCCCAACCCCGTGTTGTCGAACATCAAGAGATGGCCATCGGGCAGGAACGTCGGTTGATGCTGCCGGCGGAAGCTGCCCGTCTCGGCCCAGACGATTTCTTCGCGCTCCGGGTCGAGGATCGCGATCGTATCCAGCTTGAGCACCGAGATCAGCACGTTTCCTTGGCGCAAGGCGGGATTTCGCGCGGCGAACCGGCCGTCCAGAAGCTCCAGGGTGTTGGTGTGGAAGATGTCCCCCGCGGCGGGCCGCCGCGCGAGCAGACCGCGAAACCGGGAGCGCTCGAAGGCACGCAGGATCGAGATCCTGCGGCGGACCGTGCCATCTTCTTTAAGCACCGTGATCATGTCTTCCAGCACGCCGTCTTTGGGGTTCAACCGCGGGATCAGCTTGCCGTCGCGGTCGAGTACCCAAATGTCGCCGTCGGCGGTGACTTCGAGATCGTGATGAATCCCGCCTCGGTGCGACCAGAGCACGTGCGATCGAGCATCCAGCTTCACCAGCCCTTGGCCCTCGTAGATGCCGAGCAGATCGCCGTTGGGAAACAGGTACGCCCGGCGCCAATATTCGAGCTTGGCCATCGCCGGATCTTGCGCCAGATCGGGCCAGAGCCGGCGGAGCGGATAGCGCCAGGTATGAAGGGTGCGGCCGTCCATGTCCATCAGGACCGCCTCGACGGCATGCCCCGAAAGATAGAGATTCAGGCCCGCCTGTTCGGCCGCCGGGTCGAGCCGTACGACGACCGGATGTTCCTCGGCCGGCCGGTAACCTTGCAGGTAGGGCAAGGCCCGCAGGTTCGGCAGCGATGTCTCGTCGCTCGGGGCGCCGGCCTCCGAAGGGCGGGCTCGACGCCATTTGCCCGTGAGATCGGAGTCTTCCGGGCCGCCGTCCGGTTCGGCGCCGAGCCCTGCATTCTCCGAACGAGCCTCCGCCGGCCCGGCTTTTCGCTCGGGGGGCGCGGAGTCGGCCCACCGCACGCCGCAGCTCGAACCCGATCCGACGAACAGCAGGCTCAGTACCGGCAGAAGCAGGGAACGCAGCGAGCGCGAAGAAAAAAAGGCCGCCGGAGTCACCTCCGACGGCCTCTCGTCGTTCGCCGGTCCGCTGGTCCCGCTCGTCCTACCGCGTCTCACCGCGGATGTACGCGGGATCGTTGGTCCGGTTGTTGATCACCTGACCGGCGGCCAGAACCTTACCCGCCTTGACCAACACCTGGACCGTAAAGCCGTCCTCGATCGCCAGACCACCCAGAGGATGCTCGCTCGGCCGGATCTGCTTCATCTTCCCCGGGCCGAGCGGCAGGCTGGTGAAGCGGCCCAGGATCGTGCCGTCCAGCTTGCGGTAGATCACGTCGTAGAGCCCCTGGTCGGCCGACGGATTCATCAGCCAGATCGTCGTGCGCCAAGCGTTGCCCTGGCGCAAGCCCACCAAGGCCTGGCCCTTGCCCACGCCCGCCGCCTCCAGGTCCGACTGCGGGATCATCGACTGACCGAACCGACGCGCGGGGTTCGCGTTGTCGTAGCTCTCTCCGGTCAAGCGGGGCAGCGGTCCGTCCGCCGTCGGGCTCTGGAAGGAGAGGACGCCGACCTGATTCGTGATGTGCCACTTGTCGGCGATCACGTTGGCCAAGCGCTGGCTCTCGCCCGGCTGGAGCGTGACGCGCACCGGCGTTTGCGGCAGGCTCGATACGCCGACCGCGGTGAACGTCATATCGACCGCGATCGCTTGGGCGAGCGGGTTCGACAGGACCGCATCGGTCTGGTACAGGGCGTTGTTGAGCCCCGGCTGACTGAGCGAGCCGATCAGGAAGAGCTTCTTACCCGTTGGCGTTTCGGCGCTCGCGAATGCCGGATCCTGCGTCGCCACCCGCAGGTTCGTGCCGTAGGGATAGATCCTTCCGCCCGACTTCGGCTCGATCTCGACTCGATAATCCGCGATGCTCGACACGCCGAAGTCGCGGATCTCTTGCGGCTGGAACTGCTTCTGGCCGAAGCGGCCGAGCGTCAGGTCGTCCGACTGGCCGATCTGGTGCCCTTGAGCGTCGAAGAACCGGAGCTGATAAACGGCAGGCTCCGAGTTCGGATTGCTCAAACCGAAGTAAGCGACGCGTTCCGCGTTGTCGTTCAGGCCGATCAGATACATCCGAACCTGGGCGCCCGCGGAACCGGCGGTGTCCGTCATCGAAACTCCGGGCACCGTCTGGCCGAACTTCGAGCCGTCCGTCTGCAGCGTGTTGTTGAACGACAGGACGACCGGTTCGGCGGTCCCCTCGGTCACCTCGGCGGTAATGAAGCCCACCGTGTTCTCCCGCGAGAACAGCTGGCCCAAGACATCCCCAACGAACAGCGTGCCACCGGCGGGAATGACCCGGGTTTGGAGCGGCGGGTTGGCTTCCACCGTGCCGCGCTTCAAGAACTTGAGCTCGACCGTAATCGCCTGGTCGCCCGGGTTGAAGACGTACAGGTCGCTCGACTGGGTGACGACGCCGCGCGTCTGCGCGATCCAAGGCAGGATGACCGACTTGCCGCCGCCGGTGGCAGCGCCCGTGATCTGGAACACCCGGGTCTTCGTCTTGGTCTGGGAGCCGTTGGTCCCGGTGAGCGAAACCGTGTAGCTCCCGGCCTGGGTGTAGGTATGGGCCGCCGTGTTCCCGGTTGTCGTCGGAGTGCTGTCCCCGAAGCTCCAGGTGAGATTACTGGCGCCGACGCTCGTCGAAGTGAAGTTGATCGCGACGCCGGTATCGCCCGTGCACAGCTCGATCCCGAACTGGCTGGTGCAAGAGGCGGTGGTCGTGAAATCGACCTCAAAGGTCGGCGGCGGCGTGCCGGCTACGACGATCGGCAATACCTTCTCCGACACGCAGACACCGAACAGGCAACCCGGTCCCGTGCCCGGCTTGGTCACCGTGAGACGCACGTTGTAGGGTCCGGACGCCGCGTAGGAGTGGGAAGCCGTCGATCCGGAAGCCGACTGACCGTCGCCGAATTCCCAGGCATAGCCCGTGGGCGAGCCGGTGGAGATGGCGCCGTTGAAGCTCACCGCCTGCCCCGGAGTCGGACTGGTCGGCGTGAAGGTGAAGAGAGCCGCAAGGGTTCCGCCGCCGCCCGTTCCGGGGTCGGTGACCGTCACCAGGCGGCTACCGCTGGCGCCGGGACATGCACTGTTGCCCGCCGTAACCGTTTTGCTGCCGGCGCTCGTCCAGGTGATCGAAACCGTGGAGCCGGTCGAGCCGCCGACGATCGTGCCGCCGCCCGCTCCCCAGGTCCAGCCCGCGGAATCCGGATTGCAGCCGGAGGCACTCGCGGTGATCGTGGCCGGCACGTTGACGGTGGTCGAGCTGGAGCCTCCGAGCGTGATCGTCGGTGTCTGCGTCGTGCCGCTGATGATCAGCGCCGAATCGAGGGCGACGACGCTCTCCTCCGAGGCTCCACGGCGGACGCGGAGCTTCGGCCTGAAGGTGCCCTCGGCGCTATAGGTATGGGTGGCCTGCGGCGTGGTGCGGCCGGACTCTTCGTACGAGCCGTTGCCGTCCCAGTCGTAGTCCCAGAACTGCGCTCCCAACGAACTGTCCGTGAAGGCGATGGCCTGATTGACCGTCCCCGAGCAACCGAGGCCGGTGCAGAACACCCCCGAACCGTTGACCACGAAGAAGTGGGCCTCCAACGGCGAGGTCACCAAGATCGTGATCGCGAGGGGATCGCTCGTATGTTCGGCTTCGATGCAGTTCCGGACCTTCACGCGAACGGTCTTGAGACCGACGCTCGTGTAGGTGAACGTCGGGTTCGGCCCGCTGACCGGATTGTTGGTGTAGGGCTGGAAGCCCGCGCCGTCGCCGAAGTCCCAGCTCCATTCGGTGGCCCCGGCGGCCACGACGTGAAACTGAACCGTGCCGGCCAAGAAGGGATCGGCGGTCGGCGCAAACAGGTTCGGCAGCGGCGACAAGGCGCCGAGCGTGAAGTCCACCGAGCGGGTCGCCGTCGAAACCGAGTTCTGAACCTGCAACGTCGCGGTGAAGTCCCCCGCAAGGACTCCCACCGTATTCCAGGTGAAGCTGGGGCTGGTGCTCGTGGTCACCGGCGGTCCGCTGGGACGCGGCGTCACCTGCCAGTTGTAATTGAGCGTCGGCTGGCCGGTGACCCCGGTCGCCGAGAAAGTCACGGGTTGGCAAACGATCGGATTCGGCGGCGAGACCGAGACGCCCCCGATCACCGGCGCCGGATCGAGCACGGTGAGCGTCTTGTTGCGCGAGCCGTTGCCGACCGAATTGGTCGCGGTGAGGGAGATCGTCTTCGCTCCCGGGGTGCCGAAAGTCACCCCGGTCGGGTTACGAACCGAGGAGCCGCTCGGGCTGCCGTCGGGCTGGAAGCTCCATGCCCAGGAGGTCGGCGCTCCCGAAGACTGGTCGGTGAAAGTCACCGGGGTCCCCGGATAGACGTTCGCCGGGCTCCAGTCGAAATCGGCGACCGGGGCGATCCCTCCGGTCCGTTTGTGGATGTCGAGCATCGACTGCGT
>Ga0134122_10001281_pt1 | contig 18000 bp, 10 predicted proteins | sample KB302_FD_96461 | JGI IMG/M metagenome (GOLD analysis project Ga0134122, IMG submission 96461) | Terrestrial soil microbial communities without Nitrogen fertilizer from Kellogg Biological Station, Michigan, USA - KB3-0-2 | ecosystem: Environmental > Terrestrial > Soil > Unclassified ... | reverse complement strand
GCGCCCGACACCGTGAGCTGCACCTCGTCGAAGGCGCCGAAGTCGAAGTAGGTGGCCGAGGCGCCCACCGCCGCCATGTCGGTCATCACGACGCCGTCGACGGTGAAGGCGTTCTCGCTGCCGGAGGCGCCGGGGGCGAGGAAGGTCGACTGCTGGCCGCTCTCGTTGCCGCCGACGTTGACACGGTCGGCCAGCACGCCGGGGGTCGACTGCAGGACGGCCCAGGGGTCGCGGGCGGTAGGGATCTTCTCCAGCTCGGTTTGCGTGACCGTCGCGCCCGTGGAGATCTGCCGCTCGTCGAGCAGCGGCGACTCGGCGGTGACCGTGATGCACTCCGAGACGCCGCCGCCACCGCCGCCGCCGAACACCTCCCGCGGCGGATTGATCGGAACCATGCGGGTCACCGGCTCGACGCCGAGGGGCGCCGTCGGCGTCACGTCCACCGCGACCAGGCTGGTGTAATCCGTCACCAGGTGGTGGCGCAGACCGAGCTCGGCGACGGCGTGCCGCACCTCCTCCTGTTTGGCCCCCTGCCGGAGGCTGTCCATGAGCGCCTGGATCTTTCTGCTCGCCCAGAGCTTGTCGATACCGGCGCCTTTCAGCTCGCCGGCAACGGGGAAGGAGTCCTGCCAGGATTCGCCGCCGCGGATGCCGGAGACCGCCACCTCTCCCGAGCTGTCCTCGAGGCGCGCCGTGAGCACCAGCGGCTCGCCGAGGTAGAGATCGGGAATTCTCGCGGGCCAGGCTTCGGCGGCCGCGCCGTTCCACTGCACGTCGATCTGCCGGAGCATGGGAGCTTCGAGCTTGGCGAACAGCTCTCCCATGGCCGACACGACCTTCGCCTCGTCCTCGATCTGGGTGAACGATCCGCGGCCGAATTCCGCCAGCCGGCGGAGTAGCGCGGCATTGGGAGCCGGGCCGATGGCGATTGGAAAGAGCCGGCGGTCGCCGAGCTTCTCGTCGAGGAACTTGACCACCCCGGCCTCGTCCTCGAGCTGACCGTCCGTGGCGAAGATCACCTGCGGCACGAGGCCGGCCGGCGCGGGATTCCGGAAGGCGATCTGCAGCGCCGGCAGCATCTGGGTGCCGCCGTTGATCCCGAGCCCGGCGACGAAGCTGCGGGCCTTCGCGACGGTATCGGGAGTCGCCGCGATACTCCTCGGGAACACCGAGCTGGCAGTGGTGCTGAACTCGATGACGTTGAACCAGTCGCCGGGCTGCAGCCGGCCCAATGCGAGGAGCAGCGCTTGCCGGGCCTGCTCGAGCTTGGTTCCTGACATCGAGCCGGAGGTATCGATGATGAAAGCCGTCTCCCGCGGCAGGCGCGCCGCCGCGGCTTCCGGCGCGTCCGGCGGCATCACCATGAGCAGCGCATAGCGCTCGCCGTCCACCTCCTCCGAGTAGAAGACGGCCCGCGGCTCGCGGCCCACGGCGGGCGTCCACTCCAGAATGAAGTCGGAATCGGCCGGCGCGACTCCCTGCGCGAGGTCCACGGCGTAGCGCAACTGCTTCCCCTGCGCCAGCGTGATCGCATGGCTGGGGCTCTCCACCCTGGCCAGCGGGAACCCCGGATTGAGGTCGGCGTGGAAGGCGAACGGGTTGATCGGCGGCCCGCCGCGCTCCACCACCGGCGGCAGCACGAGCGCGCGTCCGGCGGCGGTCTTTCTGGCTTCGGTCCACGGCGAGACCACCATGGGGAACCGCAAGGAGAACTTCCCCGCCGCATAGCGCACCACCTGTTGCAGCTCGATCGTGATCTCGACGGTCTCCCCCGGCCCGATGTGAGCGACGGCGGTCGTAAAGACCCCGGCCAGTTGCTGCTCGATCAGCGAGGCCTTGGTTCCCGTCTGTTTGGCGGCTTCATACGCCTGCCGTGCCTCCTGCTTTTCCTTGACGACTCCGAGGAGCGAGCGGTTCCCCACTTTCATTTTCAACGTGTCGACCGCCGCGTCCTCCGGCAAGGGAAAGACGTAGATCCCCTCCACCCACTCCCTGGACGGATTGGTGAAGATCTGGGTGACCTTGGTGCGGGCGATGATGCCGGTGACCCGCACCTCCACGGTGGCGCCGAGCACGGGAGCGGAAACGCCATCCAGGAGCAGTCCCTGCAGCCCGGATTGCGGGTCTGTGGCCCCGTATGCGAGATGACTACCGATCAGGAGAGAGAAGAGCGCTGCCATTCGAGCGAGATTCGATCGCATATTCCAACCTCCCAATTTCGGGCCGTCCTCTCGGGAAGACAAGGCCGGCAAGGTTGGCAAGGGATAGCGCAAAGGCGGTGCCAGGGGAGGCGGAGTTTGACAAATCCTTTACAAATCTGGATTTCCGGCGTTCGAGGGAGGATGGTCGGCGAGCGCCGATTCAAGCGAATGAACGTCCTTGATTCAAGCGATTGATCGAACGGACGCCGTTGGCAGAAAATCTGAACAATGTGTCCGCCAAAGAAGACGGGGGCGTCTCCTCGATTCGAAGGCCCTGGACTCGGGCTGTGCGTTCGGTGGTGGACGACCTGCGAGCCAGGGACCGAGAGACCTTCCGGCGACTGTCCTGGCGGAAAATCCTCAAAGGCAGGTCACCACTCCAGGGCTTCCGGAGCCTCCTCGAAGAGCCTCCGGAGCTGCGGGAGCCGGTGGCGCTGGCGCTTCATCTCGGCCCAAACCGTGGGGTGCCCCATGCGGCGGAGAGAATCCCTGAGGCGCTCAAGCGTTTCCTGAGCGACCCCCGCTTTACGCCATTGGATGTACTGGTCAAGTCGTGCGGAATAGGAATGGAACGCCTCGGCGCGAGCCCGGCAGAGATAATCTCGGGAGTTGAGGCACAAGGTCTCGATGGTCTCACAGGCTCTTAGGTGTCGGATGGAGAGGCTATTCGGATCGAGCGGCTGAAAATAAAAAGTGTCGATGAGATCGAGTTGGAGGTACTCGAGGGGGTCGTCCTTCCGCGGGTCCGGCAGCACGGCGTCGCCTGGGTCCGGTTCGAAGGGTTCTTCTCCGGGACGGCGACGGAGATAAATGATCAGGCCGGATCGTTCCGAAATGAGAGGGAACTTGTTGTTCTTGCCCACGTTACACGGCCCGCAAGCATACAAATAATTCCCCCAGGCAAAGGCCTGGCTGGGGTAGAAGTCTTTCGGCTTGAAATGCTCGATCTCGTCCGCTACCGAATCTTCACAATACATGCAGCGACGGGCGCCCCTGCACATCTCATCCAGGGTTTGGCGAACGACCTTGAAAACAGGGTTCGTGCTCTTGTTGGTAGCGGAAAACTTCCTCTTGGCCTCCTCTACGCGCCCCGCGAACGTGGGGAACTCGTCCACCGCGTTCTGGTATTCCCGGAGCTTGGCGGCTATCGAGGTAGGCAGAGGGCGATCATGAATCCGCAGCATCGCCGACCTTTAGGACATGCGCGGCCGTTGGCAAAGCTGCGCGGAGACTCGTCTGCTCCTCTGATTCTTCCTCAGAGAGGCCTTCGTGGATTTCCTTTAGGTTCAACTGTGCCAGCTTGTCGAGGCGTTCCCGCGAGGAGGACGAACGCGTAACTCCCTCTCCGAAGAATCCGGTCCCATAAGCGTCCAGGATGTTGCCGTATAAAAGCCGGTTCAGCTCGTCTCCCGTCACCATGCCAGATTCCTCGACAGTTCCAGGCCGAGCTAGTCGAAAGACGGTTCCTACCTCCGCTGCTTGGCACACAAGAGGGCTGTGGGTAGTTACGATGAACTGCATGTGCGGGAAGTGCTTTCGAAACCAAACTCCGACTCGCCGCTGCCATGTTGGGTGCAGATGAGCATCGATCTCGTCAACCAGCACAACCCCGGGAACCACAATTTGACTGAACTTGTCCCCTCCAAAGAGCGCCTCGGAGCCATACTCTTGCGCAAGCTGTCGGATCAATTCGAAAGTCATGCTCAGGATGGAGCGATATCCGTCGCTTAGCTCTTCTACCGGCACCTCGCAACCGTTTCCGTCCACGAAACCAACCTGCCGAGAAGTTACCTCCTGCAATTTGGCTCCATAAGGGAGGAAATCAGGCTGGTTGATGAACGCCTTGAGGAGGTCTAGAAAGTGATCCGGGCGTTCTTCCTGTTCAAGCTGCTCGAAACGTAGCTGTCTGAGCCACTCTAGAGCCTCTGTAAGAGCGAAGCGCTCATCGAAAAGCGACAAATACCGAACTAAGCGGGGGAGATGGATCTTATCATACTGCTCATCAGAGCCAGCGAACCGCCGGAATGGACCATATGCGGCAGAGAACCAGCCTCGAGCCTTCCGGTCGAGAGAGTTATTCCCGAAGTGGAGAACAGGATCGTCTTGTGTCGGGAGGTCAATTGTGAAGTCAAAAGAGAGCGGCGTTTTCGGACCAAGTCTGCGCAAACTGCCTGGATCATCCCACTGCTCATCGCGGTAAAGCTGAAGCTGAGTTTTCGCCTGAGAGACGCCTTTTCGGACCCAGTTCGCCAACGGCAGCCGAAGGGCGAGGGCATTGTCATTCCCGGCCAGAGTCAAAGCGATCGCCTTCAACACGGCGCTTTTTCCTGAGCCGTTGTCGCCGAGCACAACGTGCCATCCCGCGGCATGCTCTGGGGGGACACTCCACGACACATGTCGGATCGACTTGACGTTCCGGATCTCGGCTTTCAGGACGTACATGGGCCATCCTCCTTGCGAGACGTGATTGTCTCACGGCCTGGAGCGGACCGCATAGGATTGTCCATTGTAGAGTTCCTCCTTGCCACGCGGATCATCTCCTCCAGCCGATTCAGACCGCGGCGGCTCTCCTCCAGCGAAGGACCGGCGCTCTCGATAGCTTCGATGATCTGGCGCGCTCCCAGAATTCCAGTGACGCGCCAGGGATAAGCTGGTTGTAGAGCGACGCCACCGCCTCCCCCAGCTCCCAGACGCCCGCGACCGGAGCGTAGTAGTGGTCCGTCGGATCGATGGCGATGGCCTCGCCCCGCGGCGGCGCTTCCCGAAGAGGCCCGATCTCCGGCCACTCGGGATCTCCGGTCCTATACCCGCGTGCCGTCGCCTCCTTGGTGGCATAGGTCACGCCCGTGCGCGTAACGGTGCGAAAAGCCTGCAGGATGGAAGGAGGTGTCGGCGCCGTCATGGGCGCGAAGGGTAGCACGCCGGGAATTCTCTCGCCGGTTGCGGGATGGTCGAATGTCAGCTCCAGGGCGTGCAGCGCCAGGCGGTAGAGCCCGAAGCGCTCGCGGAAGAGGCAGTTGTGCTCTCCCTTGCCGTAACGCACGTCGCCGATCAACGGGTGGCTGAGGTGCTTGAAGTGACGGCGGATCTGCGTTCGTGCGCGCGAGGGTGTTCGCGCCGCTGGGGATGCACGACACGATGTTCCGGCCGCCGGCCGAGCTGCGGCCGCAAATCGCGCCGACCGAGAACGACCCCTGGCGCGGCCGCGTCGTCCAGGGAGAGGTCCACGACGAGAACGCCTTCGCCATGGGCGGCGTCGCTCCTCACGCCGGATTGTTCAGCACGGCCGGCGATCTGGCTCGTTTCGCGCAGATGCTGCTGAACGGCGGCGTGCTCGACGGCCGCCGCATCGTCTCCGGCGAGGTGGTGGAGCTCTTCACGCGTCGGGCCAGGATCCCCGGCTCCGATCGCGCCCTCGGCTGGGACACCAAGTCCGCCGAAGGCTCTTCCGCCGGCACGCTCTTCTCGCCGCGCTCCTTCGGCCACACCGGCTTCACCGGCACCTCGATCTGGATCGATCCGGAGCGGCAGCTCTTCGTCATCCTGCTGACCAACCGCGTGTACCCCACGCGTGAGAACCAGCTCATTCGCGAGGTGCGTCCGGCGGTGGCGGATGCGGTGGTGCGGGCGCTCTCTTCTGAGCGTCAGCCAGATAGCGATCGTGCTCGGCACTGATGTCTCGGCGCCCACTTCCCTTTTCGGCGGGAGTGATCGAAAAGGGCCTGCGAGCTCGCCGAAATTGTCGTGATTCCAATTTCTCGTCCTCCCGCGGCCAGACCCAGCTCGCCGCGAGGCCCGCAACGACCGTCAGCAGCGATCCTACCAGCGCGTACCAGGGCCACGCCAGCGAGGTCGCGAAGAAGATCCAGGTCATCGTCGCGAGGCCGGCGACGAGACCCGCGAGCGCCGCGCGCTGGCCCACCCGGCGCGTGAACATGCCGAGGAAGAAGACGCCGAGCACGATGCCGGTGGTGAAGGCCGCGATCCCCAGGACGCTGCTCACGATGGACGCCTTCAGCCACTGGCCGGCGATGCCCACCGCGATCTGCACCACGCCGAAGAGCGCCGTCAGGATGCGAGTCAGCCGCAACTGCCGCTCCGGCGAGACCTGCCTGCCCGCGAGCGGCAGGTAGAGGTCGTTGACGGCCACGGTGGCGCAAGAGTTGAGCGAGCTCGTCATGGCGGCGGCGAAGATGGCGCCCAGCAGCAATCCGACCAGGCCGGCCGGCAACTCGTCGAGGATGAAGCGTGCGAAGACGCGGTCCGGACGGTCGAAAGGCACGGCGGGCGGATGGAGCTGGTAGAAGCTCCACAGCCCGACGCCGATCAGCAGGAAGAGCGCGAACTGCGCCGCCACCACGAGGCCGCTCACCCAGAGAGCGCGCCGGGCCTCCGGCAGGCCGCGCGCCGAGAGATAGCGCTGCACCATGAGCTGGTCCACGCCGTGCGAGCCGAGGGCGACGAACGCGCCTCCCACGAGCCCGGCCCACAGGCTGTAGGGCTCGCTCCAGTCGAGCCGCAGGTCGAACATGCGGAGCTTGCCGGCGGCCTGCCCCATGGCTACGAGTTGGTCCCATCCGCCCTGCAGACGAGTCAGGATCGCGCCGAAGGCCACCAGCGCGCCGGCCAGGTAGAGCACGAACTGGATCAGATCGCTCCACAGCACCGCGCGCATGCCGCCGAGATAGGTGTAGACGATGGTCGTCGCGCCGAGAGCCACCACCGCCCATTCGATGGCGATGCCGGTCATCTCCTGCAGCACGATGGCGGAGAGGAAGAGCCGCAAGCCGTCCGCCAGGCTGCGGGTGAGGATGAACAGCGCCGACGCGGTCTGCTTGGTGGCGCCGCCGAAGCGGCGGTCGAGGACCTCATAGGAGGTGAAGAGGGAGCCGCGGAAGTACTCGGGCAGCAGGAACGAGGCGATCCCAAAGCGGCCGATGACGAATCCGAGCGCGATCTGGATCCAGGTGAAGTCGCGCTCGTAGGCGAAGCCCGGAATGCTCAGAAAGGTGACGGCACTGGTCTCGGTGGCGATGATCGAGAAGAGGATGAGCCACCAGGGCTGGTCGCGGCCTCCCACCGCGTAGTCGGCGACGTCGCGAGCTCCCCGGCCCAGCCACATGCCGAGGAGGACCATCCCGGCCATGTAGGCGAGGAGGATCGCGAGGTCGAGGGCGCCGACGGACATGCGCGCTCAGCGGCGAAGGACACGGCCCGGAAGGGCGCCTGTTCCCTTTCCATGATCGAGCACCTGGACGCCGTTGACCCAGACGCCGGCGATGCCGGCCGACGCGAGATGCGGCGCCTGCGGCGTCGCGCGGTCGGCCACGGTCGCCGGATCGAACAGCACCAGGTCCGCGAAGGCGCCCTCCTGGATCACGCCGCGGTCGCGCAGGCCGACGTGCGCCGCCGCGAGGTGCGTCATCTTCGCGACGGCGGCTTCCAGGGACAACAGATGCGTTTCCCTCACATATCGCCGCAGCACGCGGGGAAACGCTCCGTAGCCGCGCGGATGTCCGCCGCTGGCCTGGCCGTCGCTGCAGATGTTGGCGTGAGGCCAGGCGGTGATCGCGGCGATGTCCCTCTCGTCCATGCTGGTGGCGATGATCGATTCGTTGTCGCCGCCGGCGGCCAGGGACTTGGCGATGAGGTCGATGTAGGTCGTCACCGGATCGGTGCCGCGCAACTTCGCGATCTCGGCGAGGGTCTTACCCGCGTAGGCCGGCTCGGGTTCGTACCGGGAAACGATCATTCCTTCCGGGGTGGTCAGCTCGGTGAGAGCGAGCTCCGCCGTCGCCCGGTCGGTGAAGTTCCGCTCCGGAAAGAGAACGGTCATCGTCGACTGCCAGTAGGGATAGGGATAGACGTCCGCGGTGACGTCCACGCCGCCGGCGCGGGCGGCGTCCAGCTTCGCCAGCAGGCGGTCCGCCTGGCCCCAGAGGCTCTTCATCGCCAGCTTCATGTGCGAGATCTGCACCGGCAGCCGGGCTTCACGGCCGATGCGGATGACCTCGTCGACGGCCTGGAAAAGTGATCGGTCCTCGCTGCGGATGTGACTGATGTAGCGCCCGCCGACGGCGCTCGCCTCCTTGGCGAGGGCGATCAGCTCGTCGCTCGTCGAGTAGATGCCGGGGTCGTACTCGAGGCCGGAGGAGAGCCCGAGAGCGCCGCTCGCCAGCTCGTGGCGCAGCAGCGCGCTCATGGCGAGGATCTCGTCGGGCGTCGCGGGCCGCCGGTAGTCGCCGCCCATGATCCGCTCGCGCAGCGTGCCGTGGCCCACGTACGAGGCGACGTTGACGGCGGGCGGAGCCGTCTCCAGCGAGGCGAAGAAGGAAGCCAGGGGAAAAGACGAGTCGCCGTCCTGGCCGGAGACGATCGTCGTGATCCCCTGGCTGATGGCGGCGAACAGCGTGCGGTCCTTGTCGATCCCTCCGGCGTGATGGCTGTGGGTGTCGATGAATCCCGGAGCTAGTGCGAGCCCCTTCCCTTCGACGACGCGATCCCCGGCCTGGGGCCGCACGGCGCCGACGGCGGCGATGCGGTCGCCGCAGACCCGCACGGAGCCGGCGCGCGCCGGAGCTCCCGTGCCGTCCACCACCAGGACCTCCTGGATGAAGGTGCACGAGCCGGCGGATTGAGCCTGCAGCGGACCGAGGACAACGAGCGTCAGGAACAGGGCGAAGAGGACCTGCAGCCGCATCCGGGAAGTCTCCTCTGAATGCGGGCGATTCTACCTCAGGCCCTTGCTCGGCTCGCGAAGAGCGCGCTCGGCACGCCGATGCCGAACATATGGATGAGGACCTGGTTCAGCATGTTCACCCCCGGCGTCAGGACCGCCGGGCTGTGAAGCGCGGAGAGCGGGAGCACGACGAGGTTCATGAACAGGTACACCAGGACGCCGTAGATCGCGCCCGAGAGCCAGGGCCGGCGGATGAGGAAAGGGATTTTCCGGCTGACCAAGTAAAAGGTGATCACGATCGAGAAGGCGATGAAGTAGTGGAGGAACGCGCCGAGAAACGCCGTCGGCAGGCCGCCGGCCCGGGCAGCGTCGCGTCCCAGGAGGCCGGCGGAGATGCTGTGGAAGATGCGGATCGGCGTGATGCCGCGCAATCCGTAGAAGATCAACGCGTCGCTGATGTCGAGCGTGCCGACGACGAGACCGCCGGTGATGATCGCTCGCGCTGGGCTCCATGTCCGGCGCGCTTCCTGAGTCATGCCTCACCTCCAAGAAATGAACTGCCTTCGCCGCACCGAAGCAAGGCGAATGCCAGGATGTCGATTGAATGAAGGTGAGCCAGATCAGTTGTTTATGCGAGCGTCCGAAAGCGACCGGGACCGGCAATCGCGCTCGAATCCAATTCCTTGGACGAGAGCCTTCTCCCCGTTCAATGTGCTGGAGGCTCCGAGGGCGGAGGATTCCATAAGCCGCTTTACAGATCTCGGTGCCCTGCCTACAGGCCTGCCCGCCAGAGCCCTAGGCCCTTTACGAGAACTTCCTCCAGCCATGTTCGGAATCGTGACTCGACATCCTGCTGATACTCCCGATAGTTGATCTGAAAAATCTCTTGGGAAAGCGGCGTAACATCCGCGATCTCGCTTCTCCCTGCCTCGGTCTCTTCCCGTCGGAAGAAGCAAGCGGACACGGCCAGCACGCCACGGAACTCGCGGCCCGTTCCGTGAAAAGAAATCAGGATCTCCGCCTGCGAAACCGTCTTGACCACGAGGCGCGTCCAGGCTCGATATTCGGTTGTATTTGCGTAATAATCGAGCTGTCTGGCGGTCTCTATAATCTGCCGACGAAAATAGTGGTCTCGTGTGCCACCTTCAGCTTCGTTATCGACGAAGTAGCGGGGGTCGCGAAAGAAGCTACCCGTCTCAGAAAGCAATCGATCAGCGATCTCCTGCAGCCGACGCGCCGCGACGAGCTGAAGCTCGCGGGCGGTGGCCTTGGCCTTCTCCCACTCGGCCGGTCTGTCTGTCTCGCGCTTTACAAGCCGGTCCCGTGTCGCGCTGACGACCTGCTCCGCGAGAGTTTCGCGCAACACCTGTCCCGAGAGTCCCAAGGCCTGGACGAAGAATCTCTTTTGGGACGCAGCGAAAACGGCGACAAGCGGTTCCAAATGACCGCGATCAGCCTTCTCCAACGCATCCAAATAGCGGCCTCGCTCCTGAAATGTATCCCGGATGACAAGAGGAAAATAGCCTGCTCGGATGAACACCAACGTTGCCAGGCAGCGCGCGACGCGACCGTTTCCATCCTGGAAGGGGTGGATCTGTGTGAAGCGATGATGCAACCACGCCGCTTCGACTTCGGTAGGTACGCCAGAGTGCGAGGTGTGGAGCTCGACGAGATTCTCTATCTCGGTCGCCACATGCTCCGGAGGAGCGTACTGCTGCATCGAGCCGTTGGGCCGCGTCGGGTTGTTGGCTTGAGTCTTGTAAGCGCCTCGAAGCAGGGGGACCTCGACGGAGCGGCCAAGAGAATCCACCGCCGTCGTGGTGTCTTGGTGTCGAGTAAGTTGGGCGTGGAGCTCCTTGATATAGCCGGGAGACAGCGTGCTGTCTCTCTTGATGAAAGAGAAGAGACCTTCCATCGCATCCTCATGATCGCGAATGATCGCCACGACACGGTCTGGATCCTGGCCGCCGCCCCGATCACTCAGGTAGCTGGCATCGATACCACGTTCGATCAGCATCTGGGTGACGCCGCGGTCGAGCGTGTAAATGCGTTCAATAAGGCCGGTTTCGATCGCCCACTCCCGGCGGAGTCGCTCATTGAAAGCCTGCAGACCTTCACTGTCCTGCAGAGCTTGGCGCTGCTCTTCCCAGATCTCCGAGAGGGTCAGGAGCTCCGGCTTGGCGAGCGATTTCGGCTCGACCTCATAATCGTTGATGGGTTCCCAATTGTATGAGATCGATCCAGGCATTCTCAGAAGAATATCACGAGTCTCTTTCGGGACCGGCAGGAAAGAGGCAGCCGTACAGACCGCGGTTACGCCGGCTCCGCGACAGCGTCAGGTCCTGCGGCCTCCGCCGCCTCTATCTCTTCCACGGTCTGCACGCGCCGGTGCGTCTGCGCCACCAGCATGTAGATCGACGGCACGACGAAGAGCGTGAACGCCGTACCGATGATCATGCCGCTCACCAGCACGATGCCGATGCTGTTGCGCGCTCCGGCTCCCGGTCCGTGGGCGAAGACCAGCGGCATGTGGCCGACCACCGTCGCCGCCGTGGTCATCAGGATCGGCCGCAGCCGCGTCGTGGCCGCATCGATGACGGCCTGCAGCTTCTCCAGCCCCGTCTCCTGCAGGTGGTTGGCGAACTGCACGATGAGGATGCCGTTCTTCGACACCAGGCCCACCAGCGTGATCAATCCCACCTGGCTGTAGACGTTGAGCGAGGTGAAGCCCAGGAAGGAGAAGAGCAGGGCGCCGGCGAGAGCCAGGGGCACCGAGCCCGCCAGGATGATGAACGGATCGCGGAAGCTCTCGAACTGGGCCGCGAGCACGAGATAGATCAGGATGGCCGAGAGCAGGAAGGTGGCGAGGAACTTGCCGCCTTCGACGCGAAGCTGCCGCGACTCGCCGGCGTAGTCCACGGAGTAGCCCTGACCCTGAGGCAGGGTGCGTGCGGCCTCCTTCTCGAGGAAGCTCAGCGCCTGGTCGAGCGAGACGCCCGGCAGGATCGCGCCCGTGATGCGCACGGCGTTGAGCTGCTGGAACCGCTTGAGCTCGCGCGGCTCCGTGGTGGTGCGCAGCGTAGCGAAGGTGGAGAGCGGCACCAGCTTGCCGTCGCGGCCCGTGACGTAGATGTCCGAAAGCTGGTCCGGCGAGAGGCGCTCGCTGCGCTTGACCTGCGGGATGACCTTGTAGCTCCGGCCCTGGATGCTGAAGCGGTTGACGTAGTTGCCGCCGAGCAGCGCCGAGAGGTCACGGCCGGCCTGGCTCAGGTCGACGCCCTGGGCGCGCAGCTTGTCGCGGTTGAAGACGACCTCGGTCTGCGGCTGGTCGAACTTCACGTCGGTGTCGGCGAACATGAACAGACCGCTCGCGAAGGCTTTCTGCACGATCTGGTTGGCAAACTCGCTGACCCGCCGGGGCTCGGCCGTGGAAGCGATCACGAAGTCCACGGGAAGCCCGCCGCCGCCGCCGGGCAGAGTCGGCGGCATGATCGGAATGACCCGCAAGCCGGCCACCTTCGACACCCTCCCCGACACCTCCATCTGGACTTGCTGGGTGGTCCTCTTGCGCTCGCTCCATGGCTTGATGACCATGCCCGCGAAGCCGCCGGAGGGATAGGAGATCTGGAAGATGCTGTCGCTCTCGGGGCTGGAGCGGAGGATCTTGTAGATCTCGTCCGAGAAGAGCTGGATCTGGTCGAGGGTCGAGTTCGCGGCGGACTGCACGATGCCGAAGATCACTCCCTGATCCTCGGCCGGCGCCAGCTCCTTCTGCGAGAACATGTAGAACGGCACGATCAGCAGCATGACGATGACCCACAGGGTGAGCACCACGGGCCGGTAGCGCAACGTCGACGCCAGCATCCGTTCGTACCTGCGGAGGAGCGCTGCGAACCGCCGGTTGACGAAGCCGGCGAAGCCGCGCTCGGTGTCGCCGGCGCGCAGCATCTTCGCGCCCATCATCGGCGAGAGCGTCAGCGCCACCACGCCGGAGACGAGCACCGCGCCGGCGAGCGTGAAGGCGAACTCGCGGAACAGCGAGCCGGTGAGGCCGCCCTGGATCGCCACCGGCGTGTACACCGCCGCCAGGGTGATGGTCATGGCGATGATCGGGCCGACCAGCTCGCGGGCCGCGTCGATGGCCGCCTGGAACGGCGTCTTCCCCTCGTGCAGGTGGCGCTCGATGTTCTCCACCATGACGATCGCGTCGTCGACGACGAGGCCGACCGAGAGCACGATGGCGAGGAGCGTCAGCAGGTTGATGGTGAAACCCGAGACCAGCATGATGAAGACCGCGCCGATGAGCGAGATGGGGATGGCCACCACCGGAATGATCAGCGACCGCACCGACCCCAGGAAGAGGAAGATGACCAGGATCACGATGAGCAGCGTCTCGGAGAGGGTCTTCAGCACCTCGCGGATGGAGTCGCGGATGTAAACCGTCGAGTCGTAGGGGACGCGGGCCTTGATCCCCGCCGGCAACTGCGCCTGGATTTCGGGGAGCACCTTGTGGACCCGGTCGACCACCTCCAGCGTGTTGGCGGTGGGCAGCGACCAGATCCCCATGAAAATGGCCTTGTCGCCGTTGAAGCGGACGTCCTGGTTGTAGTCCTCGGCGCCGAGCACCACGTCGGCGATCTCGCCGAGCCGCACGACGGTGCCGTTCTCCTCCTTGACGACGAGCTGCTTGAACTCCTCCACCGTCTGCAGGTTGGTATTGGCGGTGAGGTTCACCGACACCATCGAGCCCTTGGTCTGGCCGAGCGCGGCGAGATAGTTGTTCGCCCCCAGCACCTCCCGGATCTGGGACGGCGAGATGCCGTGAGCCGCCATCTCCTCGGGCTTGAGCCAGATGCGCATGGCGAACGTGCGGTCGCCGAAGAGGTCGGCGCGCTGCACGCCGCTGATGGCGGCGAGCTTCGGCTGCACCACGCGCACCACGTAGTCGGTGATCTGGTTCTGGTCGAGATCGGGGGAAGAGAAGCCGATGTAGATCGCCGCGAACTGGTTGTCCGCCGTCTCCAGCGAGATGACCGGCGCCTCCGCCTCCGGCGGCAGGGTGTTGCGCACCTGCGCCACCTTCGCCTGGATCTGGGTCAAGGCGGTGTTGGTGTCGAAGTTGAGCTTCAGGTGCACGGTGATGGTGCTCGCGCCCTGCGCGCTCGAGGACTCCATGTAGTCGATGCCGTCGGCGCTGGCGAGCGCCCGCTCGAGCGGCGTGGAGATGAAGCCGCGCACCAGGTCGGCGTTGGCGCCGATGTAGGCGGTTCTCACGGTGATGACCGCGACGTCGCTGCGCGGGTATTGCCGGATGCTGAGCGAGCGGATGGACTGCAGGCCGGCGATCAGGATCACCAGATTGACCACCACGGCCAGGACCGGCCGGCGAATGAAGAGGTCGGTGAGCTTCATCGGGCGCTCCTCCTAGTTGTCCTCGGGCTTGGGCGCCGGACTGTTCCCGGGTTGGATCTCGTTGTTGACGAGGACGGCGGCGCCGTTGCGGAGCTTGAAGACGCCCGAGGTGACCACCTCTTCGCCGGGCTTGATGCCGGAGACGACCGCCACCTGGTCGCCGCGCGCGCCGCCCAGCTTGACGAACTGCTGGCGCACGCCGCGGTAGGGCTTGCCGTCCGGGCCCTTCATGCTTTCGACGATGAACACCGAATCGCCGTACGGCGCGTAGCTGATCGCGGAGGCGGGCAGCGCCACCACCGGCGTGCCCTTGCCGAGGATGACCTGGGTCTGGACGAACATCCCCGGACGCAGCTTGCCGTCGTCGTTGTCGAAGGTGGCCTGCACCTGGACGTTGCGCGTGGCTTCGTCGACGACCGAGTTGACGGCGGTGATCCTGCCCGAGGCCTCGACGCCCGCGCCTTCAACCGTCAGGTGCACAGGGGCGCCGGGTCGCAACTGGGCCATCTCCCGCTGCGGCGCGGAGAAGTTCACGTAGACCGGACGCAGAGACTGCAGCGGCACGATGGGGTCGCCGGCGGCCATGTACTGGCCGAGGTTGACCTGGCGGATGCCGAGCAGCCCCGAGAACGGCGCCCGGATCGTCTTGCGCTCGATGGTGGCGCGGATCTCGCCCACCCGGGCGTCCCCCTGCTTGGACTCGGCCGCGGACCGGTCGTAATCCGCCTGGGAGACGATGCCGGTCTCCTTCAAGCCCTTCATCCGCGCGAGATTGAGGCGGGCGAGGTTGCGCTGCGAGTCGGCGGCGGCCAGTTGCGCCTGCTCCTGGCTGGTATCCAGCTTCACGAGCACCTCGCCGGCCCGGACCATCTTGCCGGAAGTGAAGGCGATCCTCTCGACGATGCCGGGCAGGTCCGCGCTCACGGTGACGCCCTGGACGGCGGTCACCGAGCCGATGGCGCTCACCGTCGCCGGCCACGTCTCCTGCTGCGTGACGACGGTGGTCACAGCCTCCGGAGGAGGCTGAAAGGACGCGCCTTGCGCCATGGCGCCGCGTATCTGGCGGACCTTTATGGCACCCATGGCCGCGACAAAGACGATCACCGCGACCAGCATTACGATCATCCGTTTCTTCATGACGACGAGACCCCCTTCCGACATCCCTACGAATCCAGGCCTGCAAGGTTGGCACCGCGCGCCGGCGAGGCCGAAACAACCATTCTATCTAAAAGACGATTGGGGGAGGCCAGCTTCGACATCTCGGCCTGCGACCCCATCCTATCGATAATCCCGGGTGAGGGGGGCGGTATTCCCGCGGAAGATGGCCCTCACTCGTATCGCAAAGCGATGATCGGGTCGACCCGGCTCGCGTGGCGCGCCGGCAGCCAGACGGCGAGGAGGGCCACGGCGCTCAGCAGCACCGGCACCCCGAAGAATACCAGGGGATCCCGCGTGCCGACGCCGAACAGGAAGGTGGCCATGAACCGCGCCAGGCCGAGGGCCGCGGCGAGGCCGGCGACGACGCCGGCCAGCGCCAGACGCATCCCCTGGAGCACCACCATGTTCTTCACCCGCTCCGCCTGCGCGCCGAGCGCCAGGCGGATGCCGATCTCCTGGGTTCGCTGCTCGACCGAATAGGCCATCAAACCGTAGATGCCGATCGCCGCCAGCAGCAACGCGGAAACCCCGAACACCGTCATCAGCCACATGTTGAACCGCTCGCGCGAGGTCGAGAGGGAAACGACGTCGTCCATCGATTTGACGTCGGTGACCGGCAGCCCGGTCGCCTGCCTGATCTGCTCCTGGATCGCGCCGCTGAGCGATTGCGGCTCTCCTGCGGTGCGGACGATCCAGGCCATCGGCGACAGACGGACGTTGAGGGCGTTCGCGGCGTCGGGCACCTGCGCCTGGGGAACGTACATCGTCGGAGCCGGCTCGTCGTTGAGGCCGCCGTCGCGGGTGTCGCCGACGACGCCGATGATCTGGCGCTCGGGCTCATCCGCGAACTCGCGCATGATGCCGCGGCCGATGATCAGGCGATCGTTCAGGGGATCGCCTTTCGGCCAGAATTGCCGCGCCATGGCTTCGTTGATGATCGCCACGGCCGGCGCGTGGCCGCTGTCGTGCTCGGTGAACGACCGCCCGCGCCTGACCGGTATCTTGAACACCTCGAAGTAACCGGGCGACACCGTCTTCCAGCCGCCGCCGCCGTTGAAGGGGCCTTCGGCGGGCCGGCCCACGATGCGGAACGGCAGGCCATAGCCGCCTTGCAGCGGCACGCAGCACGTGGCGCTGGCGTTGACCACGCCGGGTAGAGCGCGCAGCCGCTCGACGCCGTCGCGGATCATCTGCTCGACGCTCTCCGATTTCAGGAAGCGCGGCCCCGTGAGCGACACGCGCAGGGTCAGCACGTGCCGGGCGTCGAACCCCGGCTCCACGCGGCTCAGCGCGATCGCGGTGCGAATGAGCAGCGCGGTGCCGATGAGCAGGATCAAGGCCAGCGCGACCTCCGTCACCACCAGCAGCGACCGCGCCTTGTTCTGCCGGAAGCCGGTGCCTGACCGGCCGCTGCTCTCCTTGAGCGCCGTCGTCAGATCGGTGCGCGAGCTCTGCAGCGCCGGAATCAGGCCGAACAGAATGCCGGTGCCGAGAGAGATGCCGGCGGTGAACACCACGACTCGCCAGTCCACCCCCACCATCGAGCCGTCTTTTCCCACGAGCGGCAGCCCCGCGGTGTTGACCGCCAGCAGCGCGCGGATGCCGGCGATGCCCAGCAGCAGGCCCAGCGCGCCGCCGGCCAGCGACAGCACGACGCTCTCCGTCAGCAGTTGGCGGATGATGCGTCCGCGCGAGCCGCCGATCGCCGCGCGGATGGCCATCTCCCGCCGGCGGCCGGTGGCCCGCACGAGCAGCAGATTCGCCACGTTGGCGCAGGCGATGAGCAGAACGAAGCTCACCGCCCCCGCGAGGACGAGCAGCGAGGTCCGGACGTCATGCACCAGAACCTCGCGCACCGGCTGCACGGTGAAGGAGTCATCGGGTCCGAGTTGATCGGGGAACCGTCGCCGGTAGTCGTTCGCCGAGAGCTTCAGCCGCGCCTTCGCTTGCTCGAGGGCGACACCGGGCTTCAGCCGGGCCGCCACCTGAAAGTAGTGGCCCTGGTCCGTCGTATGGGGATCGAGTTGAAAGGGAATCCAGACCTGGGGCGAGGGTCCGAATTCCGCGAAATTGAAATCACGCAGCACCCCGATGACCGTGTACGGCTCGCCGTTCAGCGAGATCGCCTTGCCGATGACGTTCGGATCGCTGCCGAAGCGCCCGGACCAGAACCGATAACCGAGCACGACGACGCGCCCCCCCTCCGGACGATCCTCCTCGGCCGTGAACGTACGCCCGCGAGCCGCCGAGGTGCCGAAGAGACGGAAAAAATCCGCCGACACCTGGCCCGAGGCGAGCTGCTCCGGGAAGTTGCCGCCCGTGTAGTTGGCGGCGCCGGTCCTGAAGGCCGCGACGTCCTGGACGACGCCGGTCTGCTGGCGATAGTGCTGAAACTTGGCGGGCGAGGCCGCCGCGCTGACTCCGTCCGGCGCGGTGTTCAGGAACATCACCAGCCGATCGGGATCCGGAAACGCCACAGGCCGCAGCAAGACCGCGTCGACCACCGAGAAGATCGCGGTGTTGACCCCGATGCCGAGAGTCAGCGCGGCG
>Ga0134122_10001279_pt1 | contig 18028 bp, 14 predicted proteins | sample KB302_FD_96461 | JGI IMG/M metagenome (GOLD analysis project Ga0134122, IMG submission 96461) | Terrestrial soil microbial communities without Nitrogen fertilizer from Kellogg Biological Station, Michigan, USA - KB3-0-2 | ecosystem: Environmental > Terrestrial > Soil > Unclassified ... | reverse complement strand
CAACCCCTGCACCGAATAAACATTGAGTTCCTGCATGTGTTGCATGCCGGTGCAGGCGGCGCGAGCCCCGGCGATGGTTGTGAAATACGTTACGCGCGCCTGCAGGGCGGAGCGCCTGATCGAATAGGAGTCCTGAATGGCGCTGCGACGATCCTCCACCGTGTTCACGATCATCGCGACTTCGCCATTCTTGATCATATCGACGATGTGCGGGCGGCCTTCCGCCACTTTGTTCACCGGCGCCACCTGCAATCCGACCTCCGCCAGCGCGCTAGCTGTTCCGCGCGTCGCGAGCAAACTGAAGCCCAACTTCGCCAGCGTGCGCGCGATTTCGATTACCTTCGGTTTGTCCGAATTGCGCACGCTGATGAATACCTTACCGCTTGCCGGCAACTTGACCCCCGCGGCAAGCTGAGATTTGACGAACGCTTCTGCAAATGTGGCACCTACGCCCATGACTTCGCCAGTTGATTTCATCTCCGGACCCAGGATGGTGTCCACACCCGGGAATTTGATGAAGGGAAATACCGCCTCCTTTACACAGTAATACGGCGGAATCACTTCATCACCAATGCCCTGGGCTTTCAACGTCTGGCCAACCATGCAGCGGGCGGCGATTTTGGCTAGTGCCAGCCCGGTAGCTTTGGACACGTAAGGTACCGTACGTGACGCGCGCGGATTGACTTCCAGAACGAACACCACATCGTTCTGAATGGCGAACTGCACGTTCATCAGGCCTATGACCTGCAGCGCCTTGGCCATCAACATGGTCTGCCGGCGCAGCTCGTTCTGGACAGGCTCCGACAAACCGAAAGGCGGAAGCGAGCATGCCGAATCGCCGGAATGCACGCCTGCCTGTTCGATATGCTCCATGATGCCGCCGATCAGCACCTGCTCGCCATCGCAAATGGCATCTACGTCCACTTCACAGGCATCATTGAGAAAATGGTCCAACAACACGGGAGAATCGTTGGAGACTTTCACCGCTTCGCGCATGTAGCGTTCGAGGTCGCGCTGTTCGTGCACGATTTCCATTGCCCGCCCGCCGAGCACATAAGACGGCCGCACCACCAGCGGATAACCGATCTCCTGCGCGAGCACAAGTGCGGCTTCCGGATTGCGTGCCGTACGGTTGGATGGCTGCCGCAAGTCGAGCTTCTGCAACATTTTCTGAAATCGTTCACGATCCTCGGCGCAATCGATCATATCCGGATTGGTACCAATAATCGGCACGCCATTGGCATCGAGATCTTGCGCAAGCTTAAGCGGAGTCTGTCCGCCGTACTGCACGATTACCCCCAAGGGCTTCTCGACTGCAACGATCTCGAGCACGTCCTCAAGCGTCAATGGTTCGAAATAAAGACGGTCCGACGTGTCGTAATCAGTGGACACTGTTTCGGGATTGCAGTTGATCATGATGGTCTCGTAACCATCCTCGCGCAGCGCCAGCGCGGCGTGCACACAGCAGTAATCAAACTCTATTCCCTGACCAATCCGGTTCGGTCCGCCACCCAGAACAATGACTTTCTTTCGCCCGGTGGGACGGGACTCGCACTCTTCCTCGTAGGTCGAGTACATGTAGGCGGTGCGGGTATCAAACTCGGCGGCGCAGGTATCCACGCGCTTGAATACCGGGCGGACATTGAATTCCCAGCGTTTGGCCCGAACGGCGTCTTGCGTGGCGTTCAACAGCTTCGCCAGTCTCCGGTCGGAAAAGCCGGCTCGCTTCAGGTGTAAAAACGCCCGGCGGTCAAGGTCGCCCACGCGCTTCCCGGCCAGCGCTTTCTCCTGGCGAATAATATCTTCGATCTGTGCCAGAAACCACGGGTCGATGTGCGTCAATTGCTGCACTTCTTCCAGTTCCATGCCGTTGCGGAATGCATCTGCAACGAACAGCATGCGATCCGGCCCGGCATCGGCCAACTCGGCTTCGATCAACTCTCGGTCGTTTGTCTTTTCGTCGAATCCATCAATGCCCGTTTCGAGTCCACGCAGTGCTTTTTGCATCGACTCCTGGAAAGTTCGGCCAATGGCCATGACTTCGCCTACGGATTTCATCTGCGTGGTCAGACGTGAATCGGCCTGCGGAAATTTCTCGAATGCAAAACGCGGAATCTTGGTAACGACATAGTCAATGGTCGGCTCGAATGAGGCAGGCGTAGTGCCGCCCGTGATGTCGTTCCTGAGTTCATCCAAGGTGTACCCGACTGCCAGCTTGGCCGCCACCTTGGCGATGGGGAACCCGGTTGCCTTCGAAGCAAGCGCTGAGGAACGGGAGACACGAGGATTCATCTCGATCACTACCATGCGCCCATCCTTCGGATGGATTCCAAACTGCACATTCGACCCGCCAGTGTCCACGCCGATTTCGCGCAAGCATGCAATCGATGCATCGCGCATGATCTGATATTCCTTATCCGTCAGGGTCTGCGCTGGCGCAACAGTGATCGAGTCACCGGTGTGGATACCCATCGGATCGAGGTTTTCGATGGAGCAGATGATGATGCAGTTGTCCTTGCGGTCGCGCACCACCTCCATCTCGAATTCTTTCCATCCGATGACAGATTCCTCTATAAGAAGCTCGTGCGTAGGCGACGCATCCAGCCCGCGTTCGCAGATAGCCAGGAATTCTTCCTTGTTGTAAGCGATCCCGCCACCGGTTCCGCCTAGCGTAAATGAAGGCCGGATAATGGTCGGGAAACCGACCATGGATTGCACCTGCAACGCCTCTTCGAGACTGTGCGCGATGGACGAACGCGGACTAGCCAGGCCAATTCGGGTCATTGCCTGTTTGAACTTCTCACGATCCTCTGCCTTGTCAATGGCGTCTTTGGAAGCTCCGATTAATTCCACGCCGTAAGCTTCCAGAACGCCATGTTTCGCCAGATCGAGCGCGCAATTCAGCGCGGTCTGGCCGCCCATGGTCGGCAATATGGCCTGGGGCCGCTCCACCGCGATGATTTTTTCAATCGTTTGCCAGTTGATCGGCTCGATGTAGGTGACATCCGCCATGTCCGGATCAGTCATGATGGTCGCTGGATTGGAATTCACCAGGATCACCCTGTACCCCTCTTCACGTAATGCCTTGCAGGCCTGCGCGCCGGAATAATCGAATTCGCAAGCTTGGCCGATGACGATCGGACCCGCGCCGATGATGAGCACGCCCTTTATGTCGGTTCGCTTTGGCATGTGTCTGTATGGCTCAGCGATGCGCCTTGTGCTGTTCCATCAAGCCAATAAAACGATCGAACAGGTAACCAATGTCGTGGGGGCCGGGGCTGGCTTCTGGATGCCCCTGAAAACAGAACGCCGGTCTGTCAGTGCGGCTGAAACCCTGCAGGCTGCCGTCGAACAGCGAGACATGGGTAACTTTCACATTGTGCGGCAAGGTTGCCGCATCGACGGCGAATCCGTGATTCTGGCTGGTAATCATCACGCGGCCGCTTTCAACATCCTGCACCGGATGATTAGCGCCATGATGGCCGAACTTCATCTTCACCGTGCGTGCGCCGCTGGCGAGGCCCAGGAGCTGGTGCCCTAAACAGATACCAAATGTCGGCAAGCCCGCATTCACGAGTTTGCCAATGGCACGAATCGCGTACTCGCACGGTTGCGGATCGCCCGGACCGTTGGAAAGAAAAACACCGTCCGGTTTCAGCGCCAGCGCATCTTCAGCGGAGCTTTGCGCCGGCAGCACGGTCAGCTTGCAGCCCCGGCCTGAAAGCATACGCAGGATGTTGCGCTTCACGCCGTAGTCGTAAGCCACGACGTGATATCGCGAGTTCTGCTCCGTGCGATAGCCCTTGCCCAGCGCCCATTCCGATTCGCTCCATTGGTAGGGCTTCTTGCAACTGACGACTTTTGCGAGGTCCATGCCGGCAAGGCCGGGAAACGCGCGCGCCTGCTCCAGCGCGAACGCTTCGTCCACCTTTCCGCTCATCAGACAACCGCTCTGCGCGCCTTTGTCCCGCAATATTCGCGTAAGTTTTCGCGTATCGATGCCGCTGATTGCCGGGATGCCGTGATCCATCAAATAGGCGGATAGGTGCTGGCTTTGGCGAAAATTGCTGGCGCGGATCGGGACGTCGCGCACAACCAGTCCGGCCGCAAAAACTTTCCCGGACTCGGTGTCTTCTGGATTCACGCCGACATTGCCGATGTGCGGGTACGTCAGCGTAACGATTTGCCGACAGTAGGATGGATCAGTCAGGATTTCCTGATATCCGGTCATTGCGGTGTTGAACACCACCTCACCGGACGTATGCGCCTGTGCACCGGTTGACACGCCACGAAATACCGTGCCATCTGCGAGCACGAGTATGGCGGGCTGACAATCGAGGGCAGGCAAGAGGGCTCCTGGGAGTGCGTTTCGAAACTACACATGGAAAGCGGGAGAGGCGCACGCCCCTCCCGCTTTCTTGGCCCAAGATTATAGTGGATCGACCACGATCATTCAATGCGGCCGGTCCGGCTCAGCGGATCATTTCAGGCCCAGTACATCCTGCATGTCGTAAAGACCAGAGGTTTTGCCGGCGAGGTAACGCGCGGCGCGCAGGGCCCCGTGTGCGAATGTCGCACGGCTTCCAGCCTTGTGTGTAATTTCCACTCGCTCGCCGCTTCCGGCAAACAGTACGGTGTGATCGCCTACAATGTCTCCGCCCCGCACCGTTGCGAATCCGATGGTGGACTGCTTACGCTCGCCGGTGACACCCTCGCGGCCGAAAACAGCGTCTTTCGCGAGATCGCGCCCAAGCGCGGCAGCGATGATCTCGCCCAGGCGCAGCGCGGTACCGGACGGCGCATCGATTTTGAGTCGATGATGCGCTTCGATGATCTCGACGTCGTAGTCTTCGTTTAGCACCTTTGCCGCCAGTTCGGCCAGTTTGAAGGTCAGGTTGACGCCGATGCTCATGTTCGGTGCCATTACGATCGGAATGGTTTTCGCGGCATCAACCACCACGGCCTTTTGCGCAGACTGGAAACCGGTTGTGCCGATGACCATCCTGATGCCTAGCCTGCGGCACAGTTCAACGTGATGCAACGTACCTTCGGGCCGAGTGAAATCGACCAGCACATCACAGCCAGGCAGCACTTTGCCGAGATCTGCAGTGACGGGGATTCCGCACGGCTTTCCCACCAATTCACCAGCATCTCTGCCGAGACAATCACTACCGGCCAATTCGAGTGCCGCCTTCAGACGAAAATCCGCCGACTGCGCGATCGCCTCGATCAACGCCCGCCCCATGCGCCCGGAACTACCGGCAACTGCAATCTGCTGTACGGTCATCTCGTGGCGAATGGTCTGCGTGCGATCCGGTATGGAATAATTTCAGGGATGAGATGCCGGGGAGGATGCCTGCGAAAGCGTGTCCGCCGGCACAAGGTCCCCTTCCACGCGCTTGAGCTTGTCGCCCTCGAACAGCACGCTGATCTTGTGTTGCGCATGAACATTGTTGGCTTTGCCGGTCAAAAAGACATAATCCCAGCGCGATGTGTGAAAAGGATCGGCGATCAGCGCGGTCCCCAGAATAAAACGCACTTGCGAACGCGTCATTTCGGGCTTCAACTTTGCGACCATGGCCTGGTCGACGTAATTGCCCTGTTGAATGTCAATTTTGTGTGGTGCAAGCATGCAACCAGCCAGCAGTGGCAATACGAACAGAAGACGCATTTGTTTTTCTTGAGATCGCGCCTCGGCGAAAGGCCGTGGCCGGTTTCCAAGCACATTGAAAGCCGCTATGATAATTCACCCTCTGCTCCCTGTCAGTCCCGCCATGAGCACCCCGCACAATCTGAAGACCATCGGGCTGAAAGCGACGTTGCCGCGCCTGAAGATCCTCAATCTCTTCGAGAACAGCGATGTGCGTCATCTGACGGCGGAAGACGTTTACAAGATTCTGCTAGGCGAAGGCATGGAAATCGGTCTTGCGACGATTTATCGCGTGCTGACACAGTTTGAGCAGGCCGGCATTCTGATCCGCCACCACTTCGAGTCCGGCAAGGCCGTATTCGAATTGAATCAGGGCGGTCATCATGATCACCTTGTCTGCCTTCAGTGCGGTCACGTGGAGGAGTTCCTGGACACCGAAATTGAACGGCGCCAGATGAAGATAGCCAAAGAGCGGGGCTTTTCCATTCACGAACACTCGCTGCAAATTTACGCCGACTGCATCCGCATCGACTGCCCTAACAAGCCCAGGTCCTGAACCGCCGTTGTCCTTGCTGCACGGTATCTTTAAGTCAAGCCTTACTGGCCGGCGATGCGCCGACCATTTGCAGCATTTCGGCAGCATGTTTGCGGGTGGTCGCTGTAATGTTTACGCCACCCAACATGCGGGCAATTTCTTCTACTCTCGCCGGCCGGTCCAGCGCGGATACCCCGCTGACGGCCTTGCCGTTCGCAGCAGTTTTGCTGACGCGCCATTGATTGTCGCCGGCCGCGGCAACCTGAGCCAAATGCGTCACGCACATGACCTGATGCTTGCGACCCAGGTTCTTCAGCATCATTCCGACGATTTCGGCGACCCGTCCGCCGATGCCCGCATCGACTTCGTCGAAAATCAGCGTTGGAATGGCGCTTACCTGGCTAGTGACGCTTTGGATTGCCAGGCTCACGCGCGACAACTCGCCTCCTGACGCCACTTTCGCCAGGGGACGTGCGGCAGTGCCGACATGACCGGCAACCAGAAATTCGATTTCCTCAAGTCCATGCGCATTGCCCTCGGCCGACTCCGCAAACGCAATGTCAAAGACACCTCCCGTCATTGCCAGCGTCTGCATCGACGCGGTGACTTTCTTTGCAAGTTCGGCACCCGCCTTTCTGCGCGCAGCAGAAAGTTTTCCGGCAATTTCGCGATAAGCTCGCGACGCGTCCTCCTCACGCTGCCGTAACGCATCAGCGTCGAAGCCAGCATTCAACTCGGTAAGCCGCGCCTGAATAGTCGACAGGCGCTGCGGAATGTCTGCTATCTGCAGTTTGAATTTACGCGCTGTAGCATGCACTGCGTCCAGCCGCGCTTCTACATCACGAAGTCGCTGCGGATCCAATTCGAGGCGTTGCTGATAGTGGCGCAGTCCATAAACGGTTTCCTGTAATTGAATCCGCGCCGGTTCCAGCAAATCCAGTAGCTCGCGCAAGCTGGGATCAAAGTCCACCATGGCATGAAGGCGGGCATGCACCGACCCCACTGCTGTAAGCGTCGATACGTCTCCTTCCGACAATACATCGAGGCTGAATTGCACCGCGTCGATGAGACCTGCAGCGTGAGCAAGCCGTTTGTGTTCCGCCTGCAATTCCTCCCACTCGTCTGCCCGGAAAGACAGGGCGCCAAGTTCCCTGGCTTGCCAGTCGAGTTGCTCGCGCTCCGCAACCAGCGCTTGTGTATCGCTTTCGAGTGCAGCGAGTTGCCGCCGAAGATCTTGCCATTTCCGGTAGGCCTGCGCGACCGCTTCGGCGAGTTCCGAAGCACCGGCATACCCATCAAGGAGTTCCCGCTGCGCGGCCATTCGTAGTAGTGACTGGTGCGCGTGCTGGCCGTGTATGTCAATCAGGTGCTCGCCGATGTCCCTCAACTGCTGCACCGTCGCGGGACGACCGTTGACGTAGGCGCGAGAACGCCCTGATGTTTCGATGACCCTGCGCAGCAGACATTCTCCGTGGTCTCCCGAAAGATCGTGTTCATGCAAGTATTCCGCTAGCGTCGAAACATTTTCCGCCGTGAACTCGGCACTGAGTTCAGCTTTTTCCGCCCCCTCGCGCACCAACCCCGATTCCGCACGCTGCCCAAGCACCGCGGCCAGCGCGTCGATAAGGATAGATTTGCCGGCCCCTGTCTCACCGGTCAAAACCGTGAAACCCGGCTCGAATTCGAGGTGAAGCCGGTCGACAATGACGAAATCGCGGATGCTGAGAGTGCGTAACATGACACTAATTCGGAAGTCGGCCGCTGCGTTTAAAGCGTTTCACTCCAGTGCAGTTTTTCGCGCAGCATATGATAGTAATTGTGACCCAACGGGTGCAGCAACCGGATGGAATGCGCGCAGCGGCGCACGACTATCTGGTCACGTTCCTTCAATTCGTAGTGCGAGTGGCTGTCGAAATGTGCGCGCGCATCGGCGGCTCTGAGAATCATGATTCGAATCTCCGATTCACTCGACACGACGATTGGCCGGTTAGACAGCGTGTGCGGACACACCGGTACCAGACCGATGACGCTCAGACTGGGGTGCAGAATGGGACCCCCTGAAGACAGCGCATATGCGGTCGAGCCGGTTGGTGATGTCACGATCAAACCGTCCGAGCGCAGATTGTAGACAAACTTGCCATCGATGCGTACTTCCAGTTCGATCAGGCTGCCTTCAGCACCCTTGTTGACCGAAATGTCATTGAAAGCCACCACATCCAATACCCGATTATCCGCGCTCCAGACTTCAGCCTGGAGCAACATTCGGGATTCCGCCACAAACTTTCCGTCGAGCATGGCTGCCATTGCTTCGAACATCCCAGCCATCGACAGATCGGTCAGAAATCCCAGGCGGCCCTGGTTGATGCCAACCAAGGCCACATCGAACGGCGCAAAGGTGCGCGCTATATTGAGCATTGTGCCGTCGCCGCCGATAACGATGGCCAGCTCGGCGGCCCGCCCGACCTCTTCGAGGGGCAGTACGGCATAGCTGTTCTGGGGGATGTGGGTTGCAGTCAGCGGATCGAGCAGCACCTTTATACCGCGCTCATGCAGGAACTTGGCGAGGCGCAGCACGGGCTCGGCAATCTCAGGGCTCTTGTATTTCCCGATCAGTGCGATGGTCTTGAACGGCTTTTGCATGTTCCGATTAAAGCACATTTGCGACTTCGCTCGCGTCAGAGCCGACAGGGAGCCACTTTGGCACGGTAGAATGCCGCAATGGCGACAAACGACGTATTTCCGAGCGAACGCGCGCAGCGCCTGCTGAAGATGCTGATCGAGCGTTACATCTCCGACGGGCAGCCGGTCGGCTCGCGTGCGCTCGCGCGATTCTCCGGCCTGGAACTGAGTGCAGCCAGTGTTCGCAACGTCATGGCGGATCTTGAAGAACTCGGTTTCATCTCAAGCCCGCACACCTCTGCTGGAAGAGTCACTACGCCACTTAATAACAGCTTTTTCGTGGATACGCTGCTTAAGGTCCGGCCCCTGGATCAAGTCGAGATAAACCAGCTGGAAGGGCAGTTGCAGCCCGACAATACGCAGAAACTCGTCGCGCAGGCGTCACATCTGCTTTCCGATCTGACACGCTTTGCGGGAGTGGTCATGACGCCGAAGCGCCGCACAGCGGCCTTTCGCCACATCGAGTTTCTGAGCCTGGCTGAGAAACGAATTCTGCTGATCATCGTCGCGCCGGATGGGGACGTTCAAAATCGGATAATCATCACCGACAAGGCGTACAAGCCTTCCGAATTGAGTGAAGCGGGAAACTTCCTTAACCAGAATTTCGCTGGCCAGACGTTTGAAGATATCAAACGACGCCTGCATGAAGAGCTGCGTCAGTTGCGCGAGGACATGACTGTGCTCATGACAATGGCGCTGGATGCGGGCAATGAAGCAATGGGTCAGCATGCCGAAGACTATGTTCTTTCCGGCGGGCATAATTTGCTGCACGTACAGGATTTGTCGTCCAACATGGCGAACCTGCGGAAACTTTTTGACATGTTCGAGCAGAAAACCAGCTTGCTGCAGCTCCTCGACACCAGCAGCCGCGCAGAAGGAGTGCAGATTTTCATTGGTGGCGAATCTGGACTGCTGCCGTTGGATGAATGTAGCGTGGTGACCGCGCCGTACGAGGTCGATGGACAGGTAGTCGGTACTGTGGGCGTGGTCGGCCCGACCCGCATGTCATACGAGCGCGTCATTCCGATTGTCGACATCACCGCCAAACTATTGTCGAGCGCGCTCTCCCAACATTGAATCGAGCTGCAGCCATTGGAACGGACCAGCCCTTTCGTCCACCGATGTAGCAGACCTCATCCTTTCCGGCCCGGAGGAGCCCGATGCGATATCTTCCCGAACCACAGCATACGCACGGCAGTATTGCGAAAACTGGCATTCTTCTGATTAATCTCGGCACTCCAAAGGCGCCGACTCCGAGTGCGGTACGAGAATATCTGGCCGAATTCTTGTCCGACCCGCGCGTCGTCGAGATTGCTCGGCCCCTGTGGTGGTTGATATTAAATGGCATCGTGCTGCGCACCCGTCCGCGCCAGTCGGCCGCAAAGTACGCGCTGATCTGGACCAACGAGGGTTCGCCGCTGGCGGTGCATACCGCGCGCCAGGCGATGCTGCTGAAAGGCTACCTGGGTGAGCGAATCAAGACGCCACATGCCGTCGCGTGGGCGATGCGCTACGGACAGCCCTCGATCAACGAAATGTTGCGCGAACTGCGCGAACAAGGTTGTGACCGCATCCTGGTGTTTCCGCTTTATCCGCAGTACGCCGCCAGCACGACAGCTAGCGCGTTCGATGCTGTATTCGACACGATGAAACAGATGCGCAATATGCCTGCGGTAAGGCTCGTGAAACACTATCACGATCATTCCGCCTACATTGCGGCACTGGCGAAAAACATTAACGACTACTGGATGAATAATGGACGTCCCGACAACTTGCTGATGAGCTTTCACGGGCTCCCGCGTTTCACCCTGGAGCGTGGCGACCCCTATCACTGCGAATGTCAGAAGACGGCTCGCTTGCTGGGCGACGAACTTGGGCTGGCGCCGGAACGCTGCCACGTCTCCTTCCAATCGCGGTTCGGACGCGCCAAATGGTTGCAGCCCTACACACTGCAGACGGTAAAAGAACTCGGCAAACGCAAGACCGGGCGGCTCGATGTGGTGTGCCCTGGATTTGTTGCGGACTGCCTCGAAACGCTGGAAGAAATCGCCGTGGAGAACAAGGCTGCTTATCTGAAAGCAGGCGGCGGGGAATTTCATTACATTCCGTGCCTGAATGAACAGCATGAGTGGATTCAGGCGATGGCGCGCATTTCCGCTGAAAACCTGCACGGCTGGAGCCTGGCGGACTGGGATGCCGGTGCAGAAATGCAGCGTTCCGTCGCGGGACGCGAACGCGCTTTAGCCATGGGCGCGCAGAAATAAGCAGGAATAAATCGTGCAAGACTACAGGAGGGTGCCTCCTTCAGAAAGTCCGTACGCAGTCTCGCGATCGTATGCCTCGTCCAGCTTCTGATATTTCGAAACAATTGCCTGCGCAACCTTATCCGCGCGCACTTCCATATCCTCGCAATTACTTGCTGGCTCGACCCGGCGCAGCGCGGATTCGATCTCCTTGCCTGCTTGCATGCCGTGCTGTTTGTGCACCTCTTCATGACGTAGCAAAGACTCAGTAAATTTTGCCCATCGCTGCTTCAGACTGGTTGATCCCTTGTCTTCTCCACGCCACCGCGGGAGCGTCTGAGCAATACCGATGATCACGGCCGCTTCGCTGATGGTGCAACTGGTTCCGTGCTGCGAGGACTGTAGTTTCCATTTAATATCCCAGCGGGTGCGCGCGGGATGGCGTTTGCCATCCACGCCAAGCGGACCGTTTTTGTCTAGTTGTGCCAACAGCACGGTAGCGGACGGCCCATCGATGTAGTAATAGCTGGTGTGCAAGCGCACCAAAGGCTCTGCCGTGACTGTCGCAGCCAGTATCCCCATCGGCAAGGCCAATACAAACACAATTTTACGCATGCGAAAGCTTCCTCCTGTTGGCCCGGACCAAGCCCGGTTGGGGATTCAGAACGGCCGGTAGTATAGCGTTTGATTATTTCCCTCCTCCGGGGTTGAAACCCCGGCAGTTGCCCCAACGTCTGTCCGGAATTCGTTCAGGAGATCATGATGCAGGACCAAAACAAGGCTTCCTCGGCCGAGGAAGCCAACCTCGCGGACGTCAACCCGGAGCGCCCGGCGGCAAACGACCCGGCCCAGGAGGAACCCGCCCTTGAAACGTTGCTCGAGAAGGCGGAAAACGCCGCTCAGGAGCATCGGGATGCTTGGCTGCGTGCCAAGGCGGATGCAGACAATATTCGCAAACGCGCGCAAAGCGATCTGGTGAACGCGCATAAATATGCGCTGGAAAATTTCTCCGCGGAACTTATTCCCGTGCGCGACAGCCTTGAGGCGGCCCTGGCAAGCCAGAACGCGACCCCGGAAGCGTTGAGAAGCGGCGTAGAACTTACGCTGAAACAGCTGACGGCCGCGTTCGAGAAATTTTCAATCCGCGAGATCAATCCTTTAGGCGAGAAATTCGACCCGCACAAGCATCAGAGCATCAACATGGTTGAGTCGACCGCTGAACCGAACACCGTTGTGGCCGTTCTCCAAAAAGGCTACAGCTTGAACGATCGGATACTGCGCCCCGCGCTGGTAAGCATTGCAAAACCAAGGCCTGAAGCTTGATTTCCGGCTAACAGACCAGATTTGCGGGATTAAAGGCATTTTTATTTTTGAGCAAAGGAACCAACATGGCAAAAATCATCGGTATTGACTTGGGTACCACGAATTCGTGCGTAGCCGTTATGGAGAACGGTCAGCCAAAGGTCATAGAGAACTCGGAAGGCGCGCGCACGACGCCTTCGATCGTCGCGTACATGGACGACGGGGAAGTTTTGGTAGGCGCGCCGGCCAAGCGCCAGGCAGTCACCAATCCGAAGAACACCCTGTTCGCCGTGAAGCGCCTCATCGGCCGCGTTTTACTGAAAAGGAAGTGCAGAAAGACATCGATCTGATGCCTTACAAGATCGTGCAGAACAGCAATGGCGACGCGTGGATCGAGGTGCGTGGCAAGAGGATTGCCCCGCCGGAGGTTTCCGCGCAGGTGCTGATCAAGATGAAGAAGACCGCCGAGGATTATCTCGGCGAGCCGGTCACCGAGGCAGTGATCACCGTGCCCGCCTACTTCAACGATTCCCAGCGCCAAGCGACCAAAGACGCCGGCCGCATCGCCGGACTTGAAGTCAAACGCATTATCAATGAGCCGACTGCCGCGGCGCTTGCCTTTGGTATGGACAAGAAGGAAGGCGATCGCAAGATTGCGGTTTATGACCTGGGCGGCGGGACTTTCGACATTTCGATTATCGAAATCGCGGTAGTGGACAAAGAGCACCAGTTCGAAGTTCTCTCCACCAACGGTGATACGTTCCTGGGCGGCGAGGATTTCGACCAACGACTGATGGACTATCTGGCCGACGAGTTCAAGAAAGATCAGGGCATCGATTTGCGCAACGACGTACTGGCGCTCCAGCGTCTGAAGGAAGCTGCCGAAAAAGCCAAGATCGAATTGTCTTCCAGCCAGCAGACTGAAGTGAATCTTCCGTACATCACGGCGGATGCATCCGGACCGAAACATCTGGCCATCAAGATCACGCGCGCCAAGTTCGAGAGCCTGGTCGAGGAATTGATCCAGAAAACGATGGAGCCGTGCCGCATCGCCATCAAGGATGCGGGGGTTAATCTCGACGACATCTCGGATGTAATCCTGGTTGGCGGTATGACGCGCATGCCGAAGGTCCAGGAAAAGGTCAAGGAAATCTTCGGCAAGGAGCCGCGCAAAGACGTAAACCCGGACGAAGCCGTGGCAATCGGCGCAGCGATTCAGGCCGGCGTGCTGCAAGGCGAAGTCAAGGACGTGCTGTTGCTGGATGTGACACCCCTTTCCCTCGGTATCGAGACGCTTGGAGGTGTGATGACGAAATTGATCCAGAAGAACACGACCATTCCGACCAAAGCACAGCAGGTGTTCTCCACGGCAGATGATAACCAGACGGCCGTAACGATCCACGTGCTGCAGGGCGAACGCGAAATGGCTGGGGGAAACAAAAGTCTGGGCCAATTTAACCTGGCCGACATTCCGCCCGCACCGCGCGGACTGCCGCAGATCGAGGTCACTTTCGACATCGACGCGAATGGCATTCTGCATGTTTCAGCCAAGGACAAGGCAACCGGCAAGGAAAACAAGATAAAGATCCAGGCGAATTCCGGTCTGAAGGAAGACGAGATCAAGCGCATGGTGAAGGATGCAGAAGAGCATGCCGATGAAGACCGCCGGACGCGTGAACTGGTTGACGCCCGGAATCAGGCTGATACGCTCATCCATTCAGCCAAGAAGTCCCTTGCTGAGCACGGCGACAAGGCCGATGCAGGGGAAAAGTCGAAGATCGAAGCTGCAATCAAGGACGCGGAAGAAGCCATCAAGGGATCCGACAAGGATGCCATCGAGGCCAAAACCAAAGTCCTGGCGGAAGCTTCTCATAAGCTGGCCGAGAAGATGTACGCGCAACAATCCGGCGCTGGGGCAGGCGCGGGGCCGCAGTCAGAAAGCGGCAGCGCCAAAGCCGATGAAGGCAACGTTGTCGATGCAGAATTCGAGGAAGTGAAGGACAAGAAGTCCGCCTGACCGGTTGTTCAGGCGCTAGTTTTTGAGGGGTGAGCCGGTCCTCCGGCGCACCCCTCTGTGTCGTCTGGAAAGCTATAACGACGTTGCAGCGAGAGAACTGAAAAAAAATGGCGAAACGCGACTACTACGAAGTACTTGGCGTCAACCGCGATGTTTCCGAAGAGGACATCAAAAAAGCGTATCGCAAACTGGCGATGAAACATCATCCGGATCGCAATCCGGATAATCCAAAAGCGGAAGAATCGTTCAAGGAAGCCAAGGAAGCTTACGAAGTCCTTTGCGACGCAGCCAAACGGGCCGCATACGACCAGTACGGCCACGCTGGCGTCGATTCTCATGCAGGCATGGGAGCTGGCGCCGCTGGTTTTGGTGGTTTTGCAGACGCGTTTGGCGACATTTTTGGTGATATTTTCGGAAGTGGTCGCAGCCGCTCGAACGTCTATCGCGGAGCGGATCTGCGCTACAACCTCGAAATTTCGCTGGAGGAGGCGGCGAGAGGTACCGAAACCCGAATTCGGATCCCAACGCTAGAGCAGTGTGAAAATTGCAAAGGTAGTGGTGCGAAACCCGGCAGCCAGCCTGTTACCTGCTCCACCTGTAACGGCCAGGGACAGGTACGCATGACCCAAGGTTTCTTTTCCATCCAGCAAACCTGTCCGAAATGCCAAGGTAGCGGCAAGGTCATCCAAAGCCCGTGCCCAACCTGCAGCGGTGCGGGCCGCCTGAAGAAGCAAAAAACGCTTTCGGTCAAAATTCCACCCGGTGTAGACGAAGGCGACCGCATCCGGTTAACTGGAGAAGGCGAGGCGGGCGTGAACAGCGGTCCACCGGGCGATCTTTATGTCGTGATGCATATACGCCCTCACGAGGTCTTTACACGCGAAGAAAACGATTTGCACTGCGAAATGCCAGTGAGCTTCAGCAAGGCAGCACTGGGAGGCGAAATCGAAATTCCGACGTTGGATGGTCATGCCAAAATCAAGATACCGGCGGAAACGCAATCAGGGAAAGTGTTCAGATTACGGGGCAAAGGCATCAAAGGCGTACGTAGCCAGTCCTTCGGCGATCTGCTCTGCCATGTGGTGGTAGAGACGCCCGTCAATTTGACATCCAGGCAAAAAGAACTACTGCACGAGCTGGAGCAGATCAACGAGCGTGACAGCGGTCGCCACAATCCGCGGGCCAAAAGCTGGATGGACAAAGTGCGCGAATTTTTTGAGGCGTAGTCGCAGCCTCGCTAGGCAGTTGCCCTGATCCAACAACGGCTGCGCATTAACAGCCGCTCGGCCTGGGGATCGTGGCCGGCCCGTTATCTCCCCAATCCTGCCATCGCTCGCTCAAGCGCCTCTAATGGCTGAACCGCGTCTGGCTCCTCCTGCACCCAAAGCCTCGCCGCCGCTTCCATCTCCGTCCACTTGCCGTCCGCTTCATAACTGGCGACCTGAAGAAATCTAGGCTGATCGTTTTGCGGGCGCATCCAGAACGGGCTTGAGGTCGCTTCAGCTGTCTCCAGAGAAGCAGGCAGGCCTTCGACCCATTCAACCGGTATCGCAAAATAAGCTGACTGCGCTCCATTGCGCTTGAAGAAAGTGGTGATGCCGACCAGATTCCCGTTACTGTCGAACAACCCTCCGCCAGAAGCGCCAGGACGAAACGCAGCGTCTGTCTGAATCACGCGTCCGTTGTGATAGGGGTAAAGAGCCGTCACATGCCCGGAGGACATGCTGCGTCCAAGCCCTCCACCGAACCCGATTGCGACGACCTCATCGCCGACTTTCAGCTTTTGCGCTACTCCCGTCTGCGCGCGCGCAGCATTAAGGCCCAACGGATTTAGGAGACAGAGGTCGGCCGCAGGGTCGCTTGGTCCACGCTCGCCCTGCGTGCCCTCACCGCCTTCCATGATAAGCACATTCCCGGTGCCTGGGATGACGTGGCAATTAGTAGCTATGCGACCATCCGGCAACACGACCCCGGAGCCGAACAATGTTCTGTTTGATTCCGGTACCCTGACCATGACTCTAACCACGCTGGCTGCGAGCTTGCCGTAGGCGGCATAGTCAATGGCACCGACTGGAAATGACAACACAGACATTAGAACCAGCAAAGTGCAGTTGCGCATTTGAATACCTTCCCCGCCTTTTTTGGCCAATGTCCCGGTAATTGTCAAATGGACCTTTTGCTTTGGACCGCCTCGAATCACTCTATTCGGATTGCGCAATACGGCAACCGCACTATCGATGCGAGCAATCGGCGTACCAGGGCTGCCCATCTAGCCTGGAAGTCTGGGCGGTAGCTAGTGGCGTCGCCAGGTTGTCCCGGTCGGACCGTCTTCCAGCACAATGCCGTCCGCCAACAGTTCATCCCGAATGCGATCGGATTCGGCAAAATTGCGTGCTTTTCGTGCCGCAACCCGCTCAGCTATAAGCCGTTCAATGGCGGTTGGATCAAATTCGCCCACTGTGCCCTGGAGGAAATCTTCGGGGTCGCGCTGTAGCAGTCCAAGTAACCCGGCCAATGATTTGAGTTGCACGGCCGCGGAACGAGACCTGCTCCGATTGATTTCGTTGGCCAGATCAAACAGGACCGCAATTGCATCGGGTGTGTTGAAGTCGTCGTCCATGGCGTCGCGAAATCGCGCCGCATGCGGCTGATCCCAGTCAATCACCAGTGGTTCGGCGGGCACTGCCTTTAGCGCGGTATACAGTCGCGCTAAAGCTGCTTTGGCGTCGTCGAGGTGCTGATCGGAATAGTTGAGTGGGCTTCGATAGTGGGCACGCGCGATGAAGAAACGAACCACTTCCGCATCGTATTTCGCCAAAACTTCTCTCACGGTAAAAAAATTGCCTAACGACTTGGACATCTTCTCATCGTCGACGCGCACAAACCCATTGTGCATCCAGTAATTGACGAATATGTGCCCGTGCGCACCTTCGGACTGCGCAATTTCGTTTTCGTGATGCGGAAACTGAAGGTCCTGCCCGCCGCCATGGATGTCGAAATGCTCACCGAGATAGCGCTCACTCATGGCTGAGCACTCAATGTGCCATCCTGGCCGTCCACGGCCCCATGGAGAGTCCCACGACGGTTCACCCGGTTTGGCCGATTTCCACAACACAAAATCGAGCGGATCCCGTTTGCTGCTGTCAACTTCAATCCGTTCACCGGCTCGAAGATCGTCAAGATTTTTGCCCGAGAGTTTTCCGTAACCTTTGAACTCACGAACAGAATAAAAAACATCCCCGTTGGGCGCCCGATAGGCGATACCCTTGTCGATCAGCTGTTGGATCAACGTTACCATTCGGGGAACGTTTTCCGTGGCGCGCGGCTCGATGTCAGGCTTCAGGATATTCAACGCGGCAGCGTCATCATCCATGGCCCGAATGAACCGGTTTGTTAGCACTTCGACTGGTACATTCTCCTGCGCCGCCCGCAGGATGATTTTGTCGTCGATGTCGGTGATATTCCGGACATAGGTCACCTGGAAACCGGAAGCTGCCAGCCAGCGCTTGACGACATCGAATACAACCATGACGCGCGCATGGCCTACGTGACAAAAATCGTATACCGTCATGCCGCACACATAGATGCCCACCTTGCCCGGT
>Ga0134122_10001277_pt1 | contig 18034 bp, 9 predicted proteins | sample KB302_FD_96461 | JGI IMG/M metagenome (GOLD analysis project Ga0134122, IMG submission 96461) | Terrestrial soil microbial communities without Nitrogen fertilizer from Kellogg Biological Station, Michigan, USA - KB3-0-2 | ecosystem: Environmental > Terrestrial > Soil > Unclassified ... | reverse complement strand
TGGTGCAGCCGGCGCGACATCGCCCAGGCGATCGAGCGCGCGCTGGCCGCGCCGGACAGCCTGCGCTTCGACGTGTTCTTCATCACCTCGGAGAACAAGTGGGGCTACCGCGACATCGAGCACGCCCGCGCGGTCCTGGGCTACGTCCCCGAGGACCGGGCGGAGGACTACCGCTAGCGGCTTGGCGAGCTGCAGCCGGAGGCGAGGCGAGCGGATATGAGGATGCTTTGAAGCTCCTCTCCTGGAACATCAACGGGCTGCGCTCCATGTGGAAGAAGGGCCTGCTCGACGTCCTTGGCGCGACGGCCGCCGACGTGGTCTGTCTGCAGGAGACCAAGCTGCAGGCGGAGCAGGTGACCGACGAGATGCGGGCGCCGCTCGGCTACCGGAGCTACTGGAGCTTCGCCGAGCGAAAGGGCTACAGCGGCGTGGCCACCTATCTCCGGGCCGAGCCCCTCGCGGCCGGCGCGCGCAGCGACTCGCCGGTGCTCGACGTCGAGGGACGGCTGGTCCACACCGAGCTGCCCGACTTCCATCTCTTCAATGTCTACTTCCCGAACGGGGGCATGGGTCCCGAGCGGGTGCAGCACAAGCTCGCCTTCTACGAGGCCTTCCTCACGCTCACCGAGTCGCTGCGCAAGCGGGGCAAGGGGGTCGTGGTCTGCGGCGACGTCAACACCGCCCACACCGATCTGGACCTGGCGCGCCCCCGGGAGCACGAGCGGACCTCGGGGTTCCTGCCCGCCGAGCGCGAGTGGGTGAGCCGCTTCATCGCGGCCGGCTATCACGACACGTTCCGGCTCTTCACCGCCGACCCGGGCCACTACACCTGGTGGGACCTCAAGACCGGATCGCGCGCCCGTAATCTCGGCTGGCGCATCGACTACTTCTTCGTCTCCGACGAGCTGCGGGCCCGGGTGCGGAGCGCCGCGATCCTGCCCCACGTGATCGGATCGGACCACTGCCCGATCACGCTCGAGCTCGACTAACTCAGCCTCGTAGCCCCTCCGCCTGCCCTCTCCCCTCTGGGGAGAGGGTGGTCTCGGGGCGGAGGGTGGTGGTATTCTGGCGGCCGTGACGCAGAGCACCGACCTGGCGATCATCGGCGGCGGCATCGTGGGCCTGGGCACCGCGCTGGCCATGACCGAGGCCTACCCGCGCCTGCAGGTCGTCCTGCTCGACAAGGAGTCCCAGCTCGGCTCGCACCAGACCGGCCACAACAGCGGCGTCATCCACTCCGGCATCTACTACAAGCCGGGCTCGCTCAAGGCGCGGCTCTGCGTGGACGGGGCGCGGCGCATGAAGGAGTTCTGCGACACCCACGGCATCAAGTGGGAGGGCTGCGGCAAGATCATCGTGGCCACCGACGCCGCCGAGTTGCCGCGCTTGCAGACCATCTTCGAGCGCGGCCAGGCCAACGGCCTCGCCGGCATCAAGATGCTTGCGGCCGAGGAAGTGCGGGCGTACGAGCCGAACTGCCGGGCGGTGCGCGCGATCCACGTGCCCGAGACCGGGATCGTGGACTACATCCAGGTGGTCGCGAAGATGGCCGAGCTGCTCCAGCAGCGCGGGGTCCGCGTCCTCACCGGCGCCGGAGTCAGCGCGATCCGGCGCCAGGGGAGCGCGCTCGTCCTCGAGACCGCGAAGGGCGCGGTGGAGGCGAAGCACCTTGTCAACTGCGCGGGGCTGCACTCCGACCGGGTGGCCGCGATGATGGGGGTTTCTCCGGAGGTGCGGATCATCCCGTTCCGCGGCGAGTACTACATGCTGCGCCCGGAGCGCCGCTCGATCGTGCGCGGGCTGATCTACCCGGTCCCGGACCCCGAGTTCCCGTTCCTGGGCGTCCACTTCACCCGCACCATCCACGGCGACGTGGAGGCGGGGCCGAACGCGGTGCTCGCCTTCGCGCGCGAGGGTTACACGCTCGGCACGGTGCGGCCGGGCGAGTTCGTGGGCACGCTGGGCTACGCGGGCTTCTGGCGCATGGCGCGCAAGTACTGGCGGGTGGGCGCCTTCGAGATGTACCGCTCGGCCAGCAAAGCGGCCTTCGTGCGCTCGCTGCAGAAGCTGGTGCCCGACATCGCGGCGACCGATCTCGAGCGCGGCGGGGCCGGAGTGCGCGCGCAGGCGGTGGCCCCGGACGGCTCGCTGGTGGACGACTTCAAGATCAGCGTCACCGCGGGCGCGGTGCACGTGGTGAACGCGCCCTCCCCGGGCGCCACCGCGTCGCTGGCCATCGGGCGCCACGTCGCGGGCGTCGCGGCCGAGACGTTCGGTCTCGGCGCCGCCGCCTGAGCGGTTTTACCTTCTCTTCACTTCTTCCCCTCGCCCTCGCGGAGTCGATCTTCCGCGGCGACCAGCTGGGCGGCCAGGTCGCGGATCAGCGCGATGGCGAGTGCCGGATTCGCCCGTACGAGGTGATCGAGCCGGTTGGCGGGAATGACCATGAGCGTGACGGCGTCGGCGGCGATCGCGCTGGCCGAGCGCGGAGCATTCCGGAAGAGCGCGATCTGTCCGAGCAGCTCGCCCTTGGCGAGGGTCCTCAGCAGGCGCTCCTCACCGCCGATCTGCTTGCGGATCTCCACCCGGCCCAGGTGCACCATGAAGGCCTCGCCCTTGGCGTCGTCGCCCTCGCGAAAGATGACGTCGCCGGGCTGGAATGTCCTCGTTGGTACTTCCCCGATCGGGCGGCTCATGGCTCCTGTCTCGGTGTAGAATGGCCAGCAGTGGGCCTATGATACTGCGTTCAGCGCTGTTCGGGGCGGCCGTCGTCATGGCCTCGGCTTCGTTCCCCGCTCCCGTCTCCGCCCAGAAGCCCATCACGGTCCAGGAGGCTCTCCAGCGCGCCAAGCCGGCGGTGGTGCTGGTCGTGGCCGAGGTGGCCTCGGAGGTCTCCCTCGACTGTGGATTCGGCGCCGGGCCCCAGAAGATCACCCCGCCCGTCTTCCGGGAAACCGGCACCGGCTGGTTCCTGGACGAGACCGGCTGGCTGATCACCAACGGGCACGTGGTGCAACCGGCGCACGAGCCACCCCGCTGGCTGGCCAACCAGCAGGCTCAGCGGGCGGTGACGACGGCCTGCCTCCCCCAGATGCTCAAGAAGATGGGGCTGCAGCCCGGGGATGCGTCGGACCGCGAGGAGACGGCCAAGCGCAAGCTGCTCGACACGGTGCTGCCCACCACCAAGGTCAACCTCCAGCCCCAGATCTTCGTGGTCACGGCCAAGGGCCGGCTCAAGGCCGAGGTCAAGAAGTACAGCCCGCCGGTGAGCGAGATGTCGGCCAAGGACCTGGCCCTCCTGAAGGTGGACGGGGAATCCTTCCCGGTGCTACCCCTGGCCGATTCCCGAAGCGTCCAGGTCGGCGACCCGGTGCACATCCTGGGCTTCCCGGGCGTTGTGCTCACCCACGAGCTGCTCAGCAAGTCGGCCATGGTGGACTCCGTCGTCACCAACGGGGCGGTGTCCGCCATCCAGGCGGACGCGAGCAACAATCCCCTCATCCAGACCGACGCCTCGGCCGCCTGGGGGAACTCGGGCGGGCCCACGGTGGACGATCGGGGCAAGGTGGTGGGGGTGCTCACCTTCGTCTCGCTGGCGCCGGGCGCGGAGGGCGCCATCGTCCAGGGCTTCAACTTCGTCATCCCGTCGGCCGCGGTCACCGACTTCCTGCGCGGCACTCCGGCGCGGGTCAACGGGCCCAGCAAGTTCAACGACGTCTGGTGGGCCGGGCTCACCGCCTTCTACGGGGAAGACTACCCGGGGGCACTGCGCCGTTTCGAGGAGGCCGACAAGCTTCACGCGAACCTGCCGGACGTGCGGCGCAAGCTGGTGGAGGCGCGCGAGTACGTGAAGAACCCGCCGCCCAAGCCGTTCCCGTGGTTCTGGGTGGCGCTCGGGGTGACGCTCGTGAGCGCGGGCGGCTTCGGCGGCCAGTGGCTGCATCGCTGGAACAAAAATCGCTACCGGGTCCAGCCGTTCGAGGTGGTGCGCATGATCGAGGGAGGCAAATCGCCGACCATCCTCGACGCGCGCAAGTCGGACGCCTACGAGCAGCTGCCGCTCAAGATCCCGGGCTCGGTTCGGGTGGTGCCGGAGGACCTGGCCAACAGCATGGTGGGCCTCGATCTCGACCCCGCACGCCCGGTGATCGCCTACTGCTCGTGCCCGGACGAGGAGACCAGCGCCCGGGTGGCGCGCGATCTCCGCAAGATCGGCTTCAAGGACGTGCGGATCCTGAAGGGTGGCATCGGCGCCTGGACCAACGCGGGCCTGCCGATCGAGACGCGCTCGGATCTCTCGCAGGTCGGCCTCGAGCTGTACAAGGCCCTGGCCGGCGGGAATTCCTGAGCCGCCAGCCCTAGACCGCCCCTCACCCTGCCCTCTCCCCTGAGGGGAGAGGGGGATGAGGAGGAGGACCCTCAGTAGCCCAGGGCCCCGCCGTCCGCCCGCGGGTCCGACGCGCCGACCAGGCCGCCGTTCTCCGGGGCCACCCAGATGCCGTGCGCGTGCCCGAAGAGGTCGTCCCATTCCCCGCCGATCGCGACCTCGTGCCCACGGCCGGCCAGGTCCGCGGCCAGCTCCTGCGAGTAGCGGCCCTCCAGGCTGAGGGCCCGTGACGCGGTTCCCCACGTGCGCCCGTAGAGCCAGCGCGGGGCCTCGATCGCGGCCTGCGGGCCGAATCGCCGGAAGAGGCGGCGGGTGAGGATGGCCGCCTGGGTCTGCGGCTGGCCCTCGCCGCCCATGGCCCCGTAGACGAAGCGCGGCCGGCCGCCCTCGAGGTACATGGACGGGATCAGCGTGTGCATCGTGCGCTTGCCCGGGGCGAGCGCGTTGACATGGCGGGGATCGAGCGAGAAGAACGAGCCGCGGTTCTGCAGCACCACCCCGGTGTCGCCGGCCAGCACCGCCGAGCCGAACGTGAAGTAGAGCGACTGGATCAGGGAGACCGCGTTGCCCTCGCGGTCGGCGGTGACGAGCGCGATGGTGTCGCCGCCCGCGGGCGCGGCGGGCTGGGGTGGGCGCGCGCGCTCGCGTGAGATCAGTCGCGCCCGCGCCTCGAGGCGCTCGGGGGTCAGGAGATCGGCGGGGTTCACCCGCATGTGGGCCGGATCGGTCAGGTAGCGGTCGCGATCGTCGAAGGCGAGCTTGGTGGCTTCCACGAGGACGTGAATGTAGTCGGCCTCGGGCAGCGCGCTCATGTCGAAGCCCTCGGTCATGCCCAGCACCGCGAGCGCGGAGATGCCCTGGGTCGGCGGCGGGAAGCTCGCGACCTGTCCTTCGGCGTACGCCATGCGGAGGGGCTCCATCCAGTCCGAGCGGTGCTCGGCCAGATCCTCGATGGTGAGCGGGCTGCCCGCCGCGGCGGCCGCCGCCACGAGCCGCCGCGCGACGTCGCCGCGGTAGAAGCCCTCGGCGCCCCCGTCGCGCGCCGCCTCCAGCGTGCGGGCCAGGTCGCGCTGCACCAGCGGCCCGCGGCGCAGCGAGTCCGGGTGGTAGAGCGGCCAGAGCCCGCGTCGAATCTCCTCGGGCGCGCGCTCGGTGAAGAGATCGGGCTCGCGCGGCGGCGGGATGCGCTGGCCGTCGGAGGCCTGGAACCCCTCGCGCGCGTACTGGATCGCGTCGGAGAGCAGCGCGCTCCAGGTGATCGGCGAGCCCATCGTTTCGCGGCTGTACTTGTGCGCCTGCCACCAGCCGTCCACCACCGCGGGCACCGTGAGCGAGGCGAGTCCGCCGCGCGCCGGGATGGCCGCGGTGACCCCGCGCGCCGCGTACCAGTCGATGGTGGCCGCGCGCGCGGCGCGGCCCACCGCGCAGAGCGCGCGCAGCCGCTGGCGGCCCGCGTCGTAGATGAGCCACACGTTGTCGCCGCCCAGGCCGTTCATGTGCGGGTACACCACCGCGATGGTGGCCGCCGCGGCGATCGCCGCGTCGAGCGCGTTGCCGCCCGCCCGCAGCGCGGCCAGGCCGGACTGAGTGGCGAGCAGGTGCGGGGTGGCCACCATGCCGCGCGGGGCGCGGGCTTCGGGCCAGCGGGTGGTCATGAGATCACCGGAACAGGAACCCTCTCCCCCCGTGAGGGGGAGAGGGTAGGGTGAGGGGCGCCCCCGAGCCGGCCTACGAGCAGCCGGTGGTGGTGCCGCAGGTGATGCACTTGAGGCAGGTGCCGTTGCGCACCATGGTGAACTGGCCGCACTCGCCGCACGGGTCGCCCTCGTAGCCCTTGAGCCGCGCCATCGCGGACGCGGTGAGCAGCTTCGTGTCCGCCACCGCCCCGCTGCCCCCGCTGACCGGAGCGATGGCGCGCGCGGTGACCGGCGTGGGGGCCGGGCGCGGGGCGGCCGGGGACTCCGGCCCGGCCAGCTCCATCGCCACCGGGACGACCGGCGGGTTGGCCACCGGACCCTCGCCGGGCCGGCTGCCGATCGCGTCCGCGCGCAGATCCTCGTCGGGCACGTGCGAGAGATCGGTGCGCCCGAGGTAGGTGATGGCCAGCTCGCGGAAGACGTAGTCGATGACCGAGGTGGACATCTTGATGCGATCGTTGCCCTTGACCATCCCGTTCGGCTCGAAGCGGGTGAAGACGAAGGCGTCCACGAACTCCTCGAGCGGCACGCCGTGCTGGAGGCCGAGCGAGATGGCGATCGCGAAGCAGTTCATCAGGGAGCGGAAGGCCGCCCCCTCCTTGTGCATGTCGAGGAAGATCTCGCCGACCGTCCCGTCCTGGTACTCGCCGGTGCGGAGGTAGACCTTGTGGCCGCCCACCACCGCCTTCTGGGTGTAGCCGGAGCGGCGGTCGGGCAGACGATGCCGCTCGCGGAGGTACTGGGTGACCACCCGCTCGGTCATCTTCTCGGCCACCGCTTCCACGTCCGCGGCCGCCGCCTGCTCCTCCTCCTCGTCGGTGGTGGAGTTGAGCGGCTGGGAGAGCTTGGAGCCGTCGCGGTAGAGGGCGACCGCCTTGAGCATGCCCCGCCAGGCGAGGTCGTAGGCCCACTTGACGTCCTCGATGGTGGCGTCCATGGGCATGTTGATGGTCTTGCTGATCGCCCCCGAGATGAAGGGCTGGGCCGCCGCCATCATCCGGATGTGCGCCTCGGTGGCGATGAAGCGCGTGCCCTTCTTGCCGCAGCGGTTGGCGCAGTCGAAGACGGGCAGGTGGGCGGCCTTCAGGAGCGGCGCGCCCTCGACGGTCATGGTGCCGCAGCAGTAGTCGTTGGCCGCCTCGATCTCGGCGGTGGAGAAACCCATCGCGCGCAGCAGGTTGCCGTTCCACTCCGCGAGCTGCGCCTCGTTGATGCCGAGCCGGGAGGCGATGTAGCCCTCGCCGAGCGCCCAGGCGTTGAACGCGAAGGTGATGTCGAACGCGGTCTCGATCGAGGCTTCCAGCCGCTGCAGGCCCGCGTCGTCGAAGCCCTTGGCGCGCAGCGTGTCGTGGTTGATGTACGGCGCGCCCCGCAGGGTCTTGCGGCCGACGCAGTAGGCCAGGATGTCGTCGATCTCGCCCGGGGAGTAGCCGAGCGTCTCGAGCGCGAGCGGCAGGCTCTGGTTGGCGATCTTGAAGTAGCCGCCGCCCGCGAGCTTCTTGAACTTCACCAGCGAGAAGTCGGGCTCGATGCCGGTGGTGTCGCAATCCATGACGAGGCCGATGGTGCCGGTCGGCGCCAGGACCGTGACCTGGGCGTTGCGGTAGCCGAACTGCTCGCCGAGCCCGACCGCCCGGTCCCACGTCTCGCGCGCGGCCTGGAGGAGCGGGGCCGGGCAGTGGGCCGGATCGATGCCGGCCGGCGTGATGCTCAGCCCCTCGTACTCCACCGCGGCGACCCCGTAGGCGGCCCGCCGGTGGTTGCGCATCACCCGCAGCATGTGGGCCTGGTTCTTGTGGTAGCCGGGGAAGGGGCCGAGGTCCCGTGCCATCTCCGCGGAGGTCGCGTAGGCCTCGCCGCACATGATCGCGGTCATCGCCCCGCAGATCGCGGTGGCCTCCGGGGAATCGTACGGGATGCCCCGGCGCATGAGCACGGTGCCCATGTTCGCGTAGCCCAGGCCCAGGGTGCGGAAGTCCCAGCTCCGCTGGGCGATCGCCGGGCTCGGGTAGGCGGCCATCAGCACGCTGATCTCGAGCACCGAGGTCCACAGGCGGCAGGCGTGGCGGAAGCCGTCCACGTCGACGCTGCCGTCCTCGCGGAGGAACTTCACCAGATTGATCGACGCGAGGTTGCACGCGGTGTCGTCGAGGAAGAGGTACTCCGAGCAGTTGTGGACGACGATGCCGCCCGCCACGAAGTGGTGGGTGACCGTCTCGGTGAGGTCGAAGACGTCCGCCTCGCCGGCCGGCTCGATCGCGACCACCTCGTCGGTCAGCTCCTCGCCGGTCGCCGGGTCGTTCCCGTTGAGCCGGGCCAGGGCGTCCGCCTTCGGGCTCTCCGCGTGGAAGCCGATCGCCTGCTCGAAGAACGGGCACGACGCGCGGCTGATCCGCAGGGAGTGCGTCGGGTGGGGCCGCGCCGCGGTCGCCTCGGCCAGGCGCGTGTCCTCGTAGAGCCGCGCCTTGATGCCGAAGGCCAGCAGCAGCATCTGGGTCTGTCGCAGCAGCTCGAGCGACGTCGAGTCGAGCGAGATGTAGCGCGACTGCTCGCCGTAGTTGGCCACGGTCGCGTCCGCGGTGAAGAGGCCGCGGAGCACCGCGGCCAGGGCCGGGCGGTCCAGCTCGAAGATCGCGGGGGCGAAGCGGATGGACGCGGCGCCCTCGTCCAGGATCGCGAACTCGCGGAAGACCGCCACCGCGGCGGCCTCGCTCAGCATGAGCCGCGCGGTGGCCGCGGTCCGGGTGATCACGCCGCTGCCCGCCTGGCGGCCGAGCCCGCCCACCGCCTGGAGCGCGGCGCGGCCGGCGTGCACCGCGTCGGCGACCACGGCCAGCACCGGAGACTCGCCCGCGTCGGTGGTGAGCACGAGGGATTCCTGCGCGCGGCCGCGGACCACCGACTGGGTCAGGTGGCCGTCCGCCACCGCCACCCCGACGCCCAGGGCCAGGTCGGCGGCGAGACGGCGCCGGCCGAAGCCCGCGCCGCGAAGCATGAGGCGGTTGCCCACCGTGAGATCGGCCACCGCGACGTCGCCGCGGCCCACCGTGAGGACCTTGTGATCGCCGGTGATCCGCACCTGGTAGCCGAGGCGGGTGCGGAGATCGAAGACCGGCTTGTGGCCGGTGGGGAAGATGCGGGTCACCAGGTGGGGCTCGCCGTCCGAGCCGATGACGCGCGCGGTCTTGCCGGCCAGGGCATCGATGCGCTGCCAGCCGTCCGCGGTGGCTACCAGGGTCTCGCCGGTCACGCAGGGGTTGCTCGCGTTGATCCGCCCGTCCTCGGGGCAGGTGTGCCATTCGTTGATCGTGCTGTCGTACTGCACGCCGGGGTCGGCGCAGGCCCAGGCCGCGTGCGCGATCTCGTCCCAGAGCTGCTCGGCGGGCACCGCGCCCGCGCTCTTGCCGTCGGTGCGGCGCTTGAGCTCCCATTGGCCGCGGCGCGCGAGCACGTCGAAGAAGGCGTTGGGCACGCGCACGCTGTTGTTGGAGTTCTGGCCGGAGACCGTGTAGTAGGCCTCGCTGTCCCAGTCGGTGTCGTACTCCGGGAAGTGGATCTCGCGCACCCCCTGGGCGGCCAGGAGCAGCACGCGCTGGATGTAGCCCTCGGGCACGAGGGCCGCGCGGGCCTCGCGCACCGCGGAGCGGAGCGCCGGATTCTGGCGCGGATCGGCCTCGACCCCGGCGGGGGTGCGCACCGCGGACAGCACCGCCTGGAGGCGCCGCTTGGTCATGCGCGAGCCGCTGACCAGCGCGGCCACCTTCTGCTCCTCGACCACCTTCCAGCGGATGAAGGTGAGGATGTCCGGGTGGTCGAGGTTGAGGATCACCATCTTGGCGGCCCGCCGGGTGGTCCCGCCCGACTTGATGGCCCCCGCCGCGCGGTCGCCGATCCGGAGGAACGACATCAGGCCGGAGGACTTGCCGCCGCCCGAGAGCGGCTCGTTCGCGCCCCGCAGATTGGAGAAGTTGGTTCCGCTGCCCGAGCCGTACTTGAAGATGCGGGCCTCGCGGGTCCAGAGATCCATGATGCCGCCGTCGTTGACCAGGTCGTCGGTGACGGACTGGATGAAGCAGTTGTGGACGATGACGTTGTTGGACAGGTACTGCCCGCTCTCGGTCTGGATGTCGAACACCGGCTGCACCCCGACGCACTCCACCCGCACCACCGTCTCGTCCCGCAGCGCGGGCAGCTTCTTGCCCGCGAACTGGTCGGAGCAGGCGGTGTCGAGCTTCTCGCGCTTGTCGTCGGAGATGAAGCCGATCAGGTCCCGGAAGCGCGCCCGCGATTCCGCGTGGACGATCGAGACGACGTAGGGCGTGCGGCGGGTCTCCCGGGTCTCGGCGCCGCGCCCGAGCTTCGCGTAGATGCCCATGTTGAGCAGGAGGGCCTGCACCCCGTGGGCCAGCGCGGCCGAGATGGTGGAGAGCGTGACGTCGGCCTGCCGGGCCCAGTACGAGCGGAGCCGCACCGAGCCCTGGGCCTGGAACAGCGCGCGCAGGTATGCGGCCTGGGCGTCGCGGCCGGCGCGCAGGATCATGGCGGGCACCGCGTGGTCGGCGCTCGAGCGGAGCAGGCCGTACTTGTCCACGAAGGGCCGCAGCGGCTCGCCGTAGAGGCGGATCCGGTGGATGTCGAGCCCCGGGGTGCGCGTCTCCATGGAGCGGACGTGGTAGTGCACCCCGTCGAAGACGCGGTGCACCCGCTCGACGATGAAGTCGAGCTCGTCCTTGTCGATGGTGGTGAACTCGACGGCGAGGCTGTGATCGGTGCTGAGCCCGTCCTGGCCCACGAACCCGTCGGCCTGCAGCCAGCCGACCAGCGCCGCCTCGTCGATCTCGGTGTGGTACGAGTCCCGGCGGACGTCGGTCCGCGTGGACAGGCGCAGGGCCGCGCCCGGCTCCACCTCGTCCACGCGGCGCCAGGAGCCGATCCCGTTGGCGATCGCGTACACCAGGTGGTCGCCGGTGGCCTCGACCGCCACCCCGTTGCGGAGCTCGATCCGGAAGACCGCCTTCTCGCCGTTCTCCTTGACCGCCACCACCCGCGTCGTGCCGACGCCCTCGTCGCGCCCGTCGTAGACCTCGAGGCCGACCTGGTTCTTGGTCACGATCTGCCCGATCGGGATGGGCCCCTCGGGCGTGGAGATGAGGGCGTGAAAGGGCTGGCAGGCGTGCGGCTGCGGGCGCTCGTAGGCGGAGCCGGCGCGCGTGAGGATGCCGGTGTCCGGATCGACATAATGATGGCCCTGGGCCGGGCCGGAGAGCCCGTAGGCGTAGTGCAGGCCGGTGTTGAACCACTGCGGCGAGTTCGGGGCCGCGACCTGGCCCGCCAGCATGCAGCAGATCTCGTCGTAGAAGGCCCGGGCGTCGGAGGGCGTGTCGAAGTAGCCGTACTTCTCTCCCCAGTGCATCCAGCAGCCGGCCAGCCGGTGGAAGACCTGGCGGGCGTCCCGCTCACCGCCCAGGACCGGCCGGCCGTCCCGATCCAGCAGCGGCTTGCCGTCCGGCGCGTACTGCGGCACACCGGACTTCCGGAAGTACTTCTGGGCGAGGATGTCCGTGGCCACCGCGGACCATCCGGCCGGCACCGAGATCCCGTCCTGGCGGAAGACCGTCGAGCCGTCGGGGTTCTTGATCTCCGACGCTCGCTGATCGAACTGGATCCCCGCGTACGGGCTCTGGCCTTCTCTGGTGAACCGCCGGGCGACTCTCATGAGCTCCTCCTAAAGGACAACTGGCCAAAGCACGACCTTGCTCGAGACACGGACACGGTCTAGCTCAGACGGGTAAGGCGGGTTGGGGCGCCGTGAAGGCGTCGTTCTGGACTGCGCTCTGTGAACTCTTGTGCATATAGGTGGTATGCCTGTCTAAGCGGACCCCAACATATTGCGCACCGTCGAACCGTGTCAACTAAAAAAGACGCAGGACTTGCACTGCATCGCGTCAGCGCGGAGGCACTACAAGAGGCGGGACTGTCTTGGTCGCTTCGAGCGCCGGCTCAGCCGGCGCAATCCTGCGTTTTCTCCGAGGGGGAGGCGACTAGTACGGCGACGGGCTCTTGATCATGTTCTCGCGGCGCTGGAGGTAGCCGTTCCGCACCGCGCTGTAGAGATCGACCGTGGTCTCCTCGAAGCCCTGGTAGAGATCCAGGTTGAGCGACCGGTCGTTGATCATGTTGCCGATCTTCATGCCGAGCCGCGTCCAGATGAAGGGCAGCACGTAGCTCAGGGGATCCATCGCCCCGTCCACCGCGGTCCCGATGCCGTCACGCACGGTCAGCGGCGGCATGAGCGGCAGGACCAGGAAGGGCCCGGGGCCGATGCCCCAGATGCCGAGGGTCTGGCCGAAGTCGGCGCGGGTCTTCTGGAGATTGAATTCCTGCTTGGCGATGTCGAAGAGGCCGCCGATGCCGACCGTGCTGTTGATCAGAAAACGGCCGACCTCCGCGGTCGCGCCCAGCGGGCGGCCCTGGAGCAGGTTGTTGACGACGCGCTGGACCACCAGCAGGTTGTCGAAGCCGCTGTCGATCATCTGCTGCAGGCGGTCCGGCATCACGAAGTTGTAGCCCTTCGCCACCGGCTTGAGCACGTACTTGTCGAGCTTGTAGTTGAACGAGAACATCTTTTCGTTGAACGGCTCCCACGGGTCGTACTCCTCGAGGATGCCCTCGGAGGGCACGGCCGGATCGGCGGCGCGCGCCTGGGCCAGCATCCACGCGGGCGCCTGGGCGACCACGAGCGGCCCCGCCGAGGCGACCATGTAGGAGGGCTGCGACCCGGGCTGGATCAGCTCGAAGGAGGCGGGCCGGAAGGCCACCGTCGCGGCCATGGCCTGCTCACCCGCGTGCGGCTCGACCACCGCGCCGGTCGGCCGCTGCTCGGGGGCGAGGGCCGCGGCGATCGGATTATCCGGGTCGGTGGAGCCCGCGGTCGCGGCGGTCAGCGACTCGCTGCGGAGCCCGCCGGACAGCGTTCCACAGCCGCCCATGGCAAGGGCCGAAACCGCCACCAGCAGCGCCGCCTGTCGCATCCCGAATCCGAAACGCACGTTCCGTGTCCCCCTCGAGGTTCTGGCTGAGCTCGCTGACCGCGGTCGGCAGGTCCGCTCCTACGGAGCAAGGCCAGTGCCACGGCGAGCCATCCGCGAGCATAGGATACCGAGCGCCGTTCTTTCAAGCACTTTCCCTACGATACGGCGCCCCCGTGGCCCCCACCTATAGTCGGTACGCGGCAGGACTGGGTAACGCGCTCCCCGGATTTGTCACTCCCGGAGCCGTTGACAGCGCCGGGCTGCCGGGCTTCAATGCGGGCGCGACTGTAGGATTTCGGAAGACGCTTCGAGAAAGGTGGCCGGTCATGATCGAGCTCACGCTGGAGATGGCCGAGCGCGCCACGCGCGCGGCGCGGGACAAGGCCCAGGCCCTCGGTACCCCGATGACGATCACGGTGGTGGACGAGGCGGGCCGGCTGGTGCTGTGCTCGCGCGGCGACGGCACCGGGTTCTTCACGCCCGAGACCTCGCGAGCCAAGGCGATGGCCGCCGCAAACTTCCGCAAGTCCACCGCCGACCTGGCCGACCGCGTGCAGAAGGGCTCGCCGTTCTGGGCCCAGGTGGGGAGCGCGGTCCCCGGCCAGCTCCTGGCCAGCCACGGCGCGGTGCCGATCGTGGTGAAGGGTCGCGTGATCGGCGCCATCGGCTGCGGCGGCGGCACCGGCGAGCAGGATCAGGAGTGCGCGGCCGCGGGCGCCGCCGTCCTGGCGTAGCCGGCTAGCGGCGGACGAGGGCGTCCAGGATGGTGACGCCCTCGCCCCGCCGGCCCACCAGCACCGGGTTCAGGTCGATCTCGCCGATCACGGTACCGAGGCTGCGCGCGGCCTCGCCCAGGCGCTCGAGCAGCTCGACCGCGGCGGGCAGATCGAGCGGCGCGCCGCCGCGCACGCCGTCCCAGAGCGGGCCGATCCGCAGACTCCGGAGCGCCTCCTCGGCGGCGACCGCGTCGATCGGCGGCAGCAGCAGCCGGAAATCGCGCAGCACCTCGATCAGCACGCCGCCCGAGCCCACCAGCACGACCGGCCCGAAGACGGGATCGACCTTCACCCCGAGCGCGAGCTCGAGCGCGCCGCGGGCCTGGCGCTGGATCAGGAAGCCGTCGAGCGCGAGACCCGGCGCCGCCGCGCGCACGTTGGCCTCGATGCGCCGGCACGCGTCCGCGACCGCGGCGCGGTCCGAGAGCCCGAGGATCACGCCGCCCACGTCCGACTTGTGGGGCAGGGCCGCGGCGCAGGCCTTCACCACCACCGGATAGCCGATCTGTTCGGCCGCGTCGGGCGCCGCCGAGGCCGCGGTGACGAACACGGTATCCACCAGGGGTAGCCCGAATGGCGCGAGCAGCCGCTGGCTCTCCCATTCGTTGAGGAACGGCTCGCCCGTACGGCCGGCCGGCACCGATGGCGCGGGCGGGGGCGCAGGCACCTCTTGGTTCGCGCGATCGAGCCAGCGCGCGCGCCGCGCCGTCGCCTGGGCCAGGCAGGCGAGGGAGCGGAGGGCCACGCTCGGGTCCTCGAAGGCGAGCACCCCGCCCGCGCGGAAGGCGTCGACGACTGGACGCTGCGGGCAGCTCACCGCGACGACCTTTCGGGTCGCCGCGGCCACGCGGGCCACGTCGCCGACCAGCCGCCCGAGATCGGTCGCGGCGCCGAGGAGGGCGATCTGGAAGACGATGGCATCCACGCCCGGATCGGCCTCGAGCGCCGGCAGCACCCGCATGAGCATGCCCGGGTCGGTGAGCATCTGCGCGGTGAGATCCACCGGGTTGGCCGCGGCCGCGAAGTCGGGCAGCGCCGCGCGCAGCGCCGCGGTCGTCTCCGGCGTGAACTCGGCCGGCGCCAGACCCAGGTCCACGCAGAGATCCACCGAGAGCACGCCGAGGCCGCCCGAGTTGGAGAGGATCGCCACGCGGCGCCCGGTCTCGCGGTAGCGGAGGAAGGCCTGCGGCAGCGCGAGCAGCTCGGCGGGATCGGCGCAGCGGATCGCGCCCCAGTCGGCGAAGACCGCGTCGTAGACCGCGTCCTCGCCCGCGAGCGCGCCGGTGTGGGAGGAGGCCGCGCGCCGGCCCACCGCGCTGCGGCCCGACTTCAGCACGAAGACCGGCACGCCGCGGCGATGGGCCCGCGCCAGGGCCCGGCGGAAGCGCCCCGCGTCCTTGACGTCCTCCATGTAGCAGCAGGCCACGCGGGTGTCCTCGTCCTCGACCACCTCGGCGAGGATCTCGGCCGCCTGCACGTCGGCCTCGTTGCCGGTGCTGACCCAGTAGTTGAGGCCGAGCCCGGCCGCGCGCGCCATCTCGTAGATCATCCCGGCCATGGCCCCGCTCTGGCTCACCATCGCGATGGGTCCGGTGGCGAGGCCGGGCTCGAGGAACGGGGAGGCGAAGGTGGCGACCAGGCGCGAGGGCAGGTGGGCGAAGCCCTGGCAGTTGGGGCCGATGATGCGCAGCCCGGTCCGCTCGGCTAGCTCGCGCAGGCGCGCCTGCGCGACCCGCCCGGCGTCGCCGACCTCGGCGAAGCCGCTGCTGAACACGATGGCCGCGCGCACGCCCTTGGCGGCGGCCTCCTCCAGCGACTCGAGCACGCGCTCCGCGGGCACCACCACGATGGCCAGGTCCACGTCCTCCGGGATCGCGCCGATCGAGGGGAAGGCGGGCAGGCCCTGCACGGTGGCCCGCGCGGGGTTGACCGGGAACACGCGCCCCGCGTAGCCGTGGCGCAGCAGGAAGGCCAGCGGCCGGCCGCCGATCTTGACGGGATCATCGGAGGCGCCCACGACCGCGATGGCGCGAGGCCGGAAGACTGCGCTGAGGTCGGTCACCCGCGAAAGTATATGCCGAGCCGGGTGGCCGCGGCCTGGGGGAGTGCGGGGGCCATTTCTGGGCCCCCGCAGCTGGGGGAGTGCGGGGGCCATTTCTGGGCCCCCGCAGCTGAAGAGTATGATCAGGCTCTCATGGCGCGGTGGGACCTGCGATCCAAGCTCCTCGTCGCGACGAGCCTCGCGGTGCTGCTGGGGCTGCTGGGCGGCCTCGCGCTCGACGCCGGCCGCTCTTATCCCGGATTCTTCGCCACGCCCGACTACTACGTCGGCCCCGTCGACCCAGGCGGACGCGCGGCGGGTCTGCGCGCGGGCGACCGTCTGGTCTCGGTGGAGGGCGACTCGCCGCTCACCCTGGCCGCCCGTGTGCGCACCGCCGCCGGGCCCCTGCGCTACGAGGTGGAGCGCGCCGGCCGCCGGCTCTCCGTGGAGCTGGCGCCGCGGCCCCTGACCTGGAGCCGGCTGGTCGACCACTTCGGCGTGTACTTCCTGGTTTCGGCCATCCTGCTGATCGTCGGCGCGGCGGTCTACGCGCAGAACCCGTCGGCGGCACCCAACCGCCGCTTCCTCCTCTATATGTGTCTCTGGGCCATCTCGAACGTGGCGGTGCCCGAGGCGGTGCTGGGCGCGCGCCCGTACGCGGGAGCCCTCGTCGGCCTGCTCGCCCCGCTGCTTTCCATTCATGGGTGGGTCTTCTTCCTCACGTACCCGGCCAATGCTGATCGCGAGCGCTGGCTCGAGCGCCACCGCGTGATCCCGCGTCTCTACCGGGTGGCGGTGGTGCTCGGCCTGGCGGGCGCGCTCTCCTTCATCCTGATCCAGGCCCTCGCGCCGGCGCTCCTGGTCGACGGCTGGGTCTACCCGGCCTCCGCGGCCGTGCTCTCGGTGCTCAGCACGCTCTCCTTTCCGATCAAGGTGGGCGCGCTGCTCGACACGCGCCGGCGGGCCGCCTCGCCGCTCGTCAACCAGCAGACCACCGTGCTGCTGCTCGGCATCGCGATGGGCCTGGGCGCCTGGCTCTGCTTCATGCTGTGGCCGCTCCAGCAGCTCTACGAGAGCCGGTTCGATCCGCAGGTGGGCTCGGCCCTCATGCTGCTCTACCCGGCGGCGATCGGGTACGCCACCGTCCGCTACCGTCTCTTCGACGCCACCGTGGTGATCCGCCGCTCGGTGATCTACACCGGCCTGGCCGGCCTCATCACCGGCGCCTACGCGCTGCTCCTGGCCGGGACCAACGCGCTGCTGGCCCAGACCGACCTCACGCGCTCGCCGTGGTTCTCGGCCGCCTTCATGTTCGTGGTCGTGCTGCTCTTCAATCCCCTGCGCGAGCGGGTGCGGCGGGCGGTGGACCGCACCTTCTTCCGGGAGCGCTACGACTACGCGCAGGCGATGCGCACGCTGGCCCGCTCCATGTCGAGCCTGCTCGATCTCGACGAGATCACCCGACGCCTCACCACCACCATCGAGTCGTCCATGCACGTGCGCGCGACGCGGCTGCTCGTCGACGGCTTCCCCCACGACGTCCTGGCCGCCCTGGAGATCGCCCCGGGCGCGCTGTCGCGCTACCAGCTCGCCGCGGATCCGAGCTTCGGCCGCAACCGCGGCGCGGCCCTCGCCGCCTACCAGGCGCTCGGCGCCGAGGTGGTGGTGCCGCTGCGCTTCCAGGCGCAGCTGCGCGCGCTGCTCGTGCTGGGCGGCAAGCGTTCGGAGGCGCCCTACACCGGCGAGGATCTCGAGATGCTCGAGGCCCTGGCCGACCAGGCCGCGGTGGCGGTGGCCAACGCGGAGGCGCACCGCCAGGTGCTGGACTACGCCCAGCAGCTCGAGCGCAGCCTGCTCATCCGCGGCAGCCTTGCCAAGTTCGTGCCGCGCCGGGTGCGTCAGCTCATCGAGGAAGCGCCCGAGGCGCCGTCGCTCGACAAGCGCGAGACCGACGTCAGCGTGCTCTTCGCGGACATCAGCGGCTACACGCGGCTGTCCTCGCGCATCGCCCCCGACGACCTGGGCGCGCTCGTCGAGCGCTACTTCGGCGCCTTCCTCGACGAGATCGTCAAGCACGGCGGCGACGTGAACGAGACCGCGGG
>Ga0134122_10001276_pt1 | contig 18035 bp, 16 predicted proteins | sample KB302_FD_96461 | JGI IMG/M metagenome (GOLD analysis project Ga0134122, IMG submission 96461) | Terrestrial soil microbial communities without Nitrogen fertilizer from Kellogg Biological Station, Michigan, USA - KB3-0-2 | ecosystem: Environmental > Terrestrial > Soil > Unclassified ... | reverse complement strand
TGATCGATCCGGCCGGCCGGCCCGCGCAGTCGCCGACGGCGGTCTGGGGGGAGATCGGCGTACAGATCGACCCCTTGGGCCAGCCCGCCCAGTCGCCGACACCGCCGCCGACGCAGATCGGTGTGGACATCAATCCGAACGGCTGAACCGCCGGACCGGGCCGCTCCGCGGCAGAAAGCCTCAGGTTGCCCGCCGGGAGGCGGAGAGCGTCTTCCGCCGGCCACCGATTTTCTCGAATTCGCCCCACCCTGGTATTCCTTGGTCTGTTCCTTGTGCGAAAATGAGGGCGATTCCGTAACAAAGCTACGTCATCGCGCCTTGGAACGATCTTGGGGAGTGGAGCATGAACGAGCACCCGGAGCTGACGGAGGCGGATCTCGCCGCCCTGGAACGAGGGAAGCTGCCGGCGGGGCTCGACGGTCTGCGCGCTACGCTCCACCTCCAGAGCGACTGCGCGGTCTGCCTCGCCCGGTGGGGCGAGCGTCTGAGGCCGCTGCTCGACGAAGATTGGCCGGGCGACCCGGAGGCCGAGGACGCCGAGCGGCCCGGCCGCCGGGTGATCCGCTACGACTTTCTGCTCCGCCGCGCCCTGCTCAAAATCGAACAGCTCAGGCCGACGATCGAAGCCGCTTTCGTCCAGGCGGTGCTGGAGATCGAGGGCGCGGCCCCGCTGGTGGAGGGCCGGTTTCCGCGCGGCACCCCGGCCCTCCAGTGGGCACGTACCACGGAATGGCTGGCGGAGGCGCAGGCAAGCCGCCGGGACGCTCCGGAGGAATACCTGGTGATCGCGGCGCTCGCGGCGTCCTACGCGAAGGCGATCGATCCCCGCGACCATCCGTCGGGCGAGGCGGCCGACCTGTTGGCGCTGGCCCTCGCCGAGATCGGCAACGGGCACCGGCGGATGCGGAACTTCGCGGGCGCCGAGCAGCTGTTCTACGAAGCCGCCGAGGCGGCCCGCGAGGGGACGATGGCACAACCGGTCGTGCTTCAGATTGTTCGTCTCACGGCGAGCCTTCTGATTGACCAGCGTGAGTTTGCGGAGGCGGTGAAGCTTCTCCGCCACACGTTCGCCGGGTACGAAGCGCTCGGTATGCGGCACGAAGCGGGCGAGCAGGCAGTCGACATGGGTGTCGCGTTTCGCACAATGGGGCGGCCGATGGACGCAATCGGCGCAAACCTCCAGGCGCTGGACCGGATTGACGGAAGGCGAGATCCGGCGCTCGGGACCGCTGTGGTTCACAACCTCGTCGCCGAGTATCGCGAGCTCGGACAATGGTCCGCCGCGGAGCGCCTACTCCCGCGCGCGGAACAGCTCCTCAAGCGCTTTGGTACGCCGATCGATCTGCTCAAGCTGGAATGGCTCAAGGCGCAGCTTCTCGCGGGCCAGGGCCAGTATCTCAAGGCGGCGCGCGCCTACCAGGACGTGATTGCCGGGTTCGAACGCGCCGACCTGTTCGCCGAATCCGCAGTGCTACGCCTGGAACTGGCGGAGCTGCACCTGACGCACCAACGCTTCGATCGCGCGCTGCTGGTGCTTGAAGACGTGCGCGAGGTGTTCGAGGCAATCGGCGTCCGGCGCGAAGCGCATGCCGCGCTGCTGCTGGCCAAAGAAGCCGTGGCGGGAGGGTGCGCGACCGTCGAGGTCGTGCGGCAGGTGGCGAAAACAATGGCGGCGGCGGAAGCGGCCCGGGGGTAGCTCGCCGGGCTATTCGCAGTTACTCCGCCCCTGCCGCGGGACCGACCCGTTCACCCTTGTCTCAGGGCACCGGCCGGATATCCACCGGCACGTCGCCCAAGCGACCGATCGCCGCCAGCAGCTCCGGACCCGCCTTGCCGTATTTTTCGAGAAACGCCTTCGTTCCCTCGTAGTCGCCGTTGCCTTGCAGGACCAGCAGGTCGTGCAGCAGGTCTTTGATCGCCCCGGGGAACTTTTCGGAGACGGCTTGGAAGCGGCCGTCGGCGTCTACCTTCAGCGCCCCTTTCTCCATCAGGTAGCTGAACTGCGCGACGACGCCTTGGCCGTGGGCTTCGTCGACTCCGAAGCGCGCCGCGCGAAACAGGCCGGCGACGTAGGTGGGTTCGAGCGCGGAGCGCAAGGCGGCGGGCATTTCCTTCTGGTCGATCAGCGCCAGGATGTTGTAGACCCCCATCACGTCGGCCTTCGCCTCTTCGATGGTCGAGGACAGCTCCTTCAGCTCCAGGCGCACCTCGGTCTTCTTGCCGTCCTTGGTGATCGTTCCCGGGCCGAGGCCGTGCGACAGCTCGTGGTGGAGGATCTCGTTCAGGTAGGCGTCGAACGTCACCTGGGCCACCTGCTCCGGGCCCAACACCCGCTTCGCGATCGGGGTCAGGATGCGCTCGTACTTGGCGCGCATGAGGTTGCGCAGCAGCACCTTCTTCGAGCCCTTCGCTTCGCGCACCCGTTCGTCGTTCGGCAGGTTGAAGGCGATCGCCGGCACTCCGGCGCGCGCGTCTCCCGCGGCGCTCGCCACGTCCACCACCCGGATGGGGCTGTCGGTGCCGCGCTCGAAATTCTTCATCCCGTCGGGAATCGGCAGATTGCGCTCAAGCCAGGGCAGGCGCTCCTTGTAGCGGGCCAGCTCCTTGGCCTCCGCGGGAAGGTTGACCGTCACGTAGGACTCGAACGCCGCCTTGTAGCCGAGCAGGTCATCCTCGTAGGTCTCGTAGGGGCCGATCGTCACTTCGACCGGCGCGTCGAGATCCATCCAATCGACGTCGCTCTGGAAATAATCGTCGGACAGAAAAGCCGCCGCGCGCGAGCGGAGGTACTTCGCGAGAGAGGCGTTGTCGGTCAAATCGGCGGCCTCGTTCAGCAGCTTCGCGGCGGGCTCCAACCACTCCTTGTACTCCTTGGAGTAGGGAATCGCCACCAGCCGGTCGCCATCGCGCCGGATCACCGTGACTCCGGAGGAGAAAGCTTCCTTGTCCTCCGGGTGTTTCGCGATCCAGGCCTCGAAATCCGCCTGCGAGAGGTCCTCGGGGTAGAAGCCGGCGCCTTTCGGGCGGGGCGTGTCGCCGATGAACGGCTTGCGCTCGTCCAGCCGGTCCCACGGTCCGAAGTTGACCGCGAAGAAATCGCGCGCCGCCTGGGCTTTCGGTTCTTTCCACGCGGCGATCTCCTGGCGCATTTTCGGGCCGCCGGCCCAGGCCTGGCGCAGGTAGATCTCATTGATCAGGCTCGACACCTGGTTCAGCTTGTCGAGCGCCTGGCGGTCGCGGGCCGAGAGGGCGGAGAGGTCGGGTTCGAGCGGCACCGGGGAGTACTTCGCGAGCCGCTGGTCGATGTCGGAAATCACGGTTCCCTCCGCGGTTTGGGGTGCCGCGCTCGGCGGCGGCTCGGCCGCAGGAGCGCAGGCGGCGAGGGCGAGAAGCCCGAGGCCCAACGCCGAAGTCGAAAGCGAGCGAAGAGTCGCCTGCAGGATCGTACGATTGCTCATTGGAATTCTCCCTTGGCCTTCCCGGTCCGGGAGGAAGGATCTCACAACCGCGGGCGGACCTTTACGTCCCGTCGCGGAGCCAGGACTTCGCCGCGAGCGCCAGAAACTCCCGGCCTTCGATCAAGCGCGCCCGATCGTCACCGAGATCCTCGAACAATAGGGCGACCGACGGCTCGCGGCCTGCGCCTTCGAGCAGCTTCTGGAGCGAGGGCGCCAGGTCGTCGGGGCCGTAGATCCACGCTTCGAACGAGGAGATGTGGACCGCGGTCACCGCCTCGCCCGCCACCCGCCGCGGTTGAAGTCGTTGCACTTCGCGCTGGTTGTAGCGCAACGCGGGAGGCGGTCCGAGCAGCACGAGAGCCTGGCCGCGCGGGGTGAGGCTGCCGCGCCGGTCGCCGTCCGCATAGAGGCTGTCGGCCGCCGCCACCCGCTCCGTGAAGGTCTGCTTCGCCGGGTTGCCGGGAACGGCCGGATCGGGATCCCGCCGCTGCCAGAACCGGTCGATCGCGGCGAGCACCGCGCGATCGTCGCGCAGGCGGCGGATCTCCCCGATCTCCTCGGGAAGCAGCAGCCAGCGCGCCGGGCCTTCCGCCCAGGAGCGCGCCGCTTCGGCGGGGCTGCCGCCGGTTGCGCAGGCTTGCAGCAGCGCGCAGAAAAGCAGGGCGCGCGGCAGGCGCCTGGCCATCGCCTCAGTGGACGTTGTCGTCCCCCTCCGGGCCGGGGGCCTCGGGGATCGGTCCGAAGGTCTGTTCGTAGCGTTCGAGGTTGGTCGCCAGAGCGCGGACGATGCGCTTCAAATGGCCGGGGCTGGTGATCACGCGCGCGGCGACGATTCCCTGCGGCGGCACCAGGTTGACGAAATCGAGGATGAATTCTTCCTGCGTGTGCAGGATGCGCAGAAGGTTCGAGTAGCGGCCTTTCAGCTCCTCGTCCTCGATTTTGATGTTGAACGGTTCGTCGGTCGGCGGCACGGGAGGTGGCCTCCTTGAGAAACGAGCGGGGTCGGCAAATCCAGGAGACGGCGGCTTGGGGTCAAGTCGCCTTGGGGTTCCTGACCCCCCCGGATTTTTCGATCGGACTCGACGATGAGTCTACACCGGGTCCCGGTTCGGTTCGCGCCAGGCGATTCCCCCCTCGAACGCGAAGCGATGCTCGGGAAAATAAACCCCCTCGCCTCGCTCCTCGGAGGTGACGGTGAAGCCCAGCACCTGCCGCCGGTAGTCGTACGGCGCCCCGTCCTTCGCATGGACCGCCACGTCCACCAGGTATTCGCCCGGCGCGAGGCGCAGCGCGGGGCAGTGGATGCGCACGGTGCCGGTGCCCTCCAACCGCTCCGGCCGCCAGCCGGCCAGGTCCGTGTTCGTGCCCCAGCAGGAGACGCCGCGCGGGGTGGCGATCGCGATGCCGAAGACGAAATCGTCGAGCGGCCGGTGGGCCGCCACGTCGATCTCGAACGTCGCCGGAGCGCCCGATTCGAGCAGGTATCGCTCTTCCGCCTCGGCGCCCTCACCCACCCGCAGCCGGACCGCGACGATCTCCGCTTCGCGCGAGCCCCAGCGTAGAGGCTCGCCGTCGTCGCCGCGTTCGCCCTCTTCGGCCCGATCGCTCTCGACGCGATGCGCTTCGCCCTCGCGCTCGGCCACCTCTTGGCGATAGGCGTCGATCGCCCGGCGCGGGTTGCCCACCAGCCGCTGCTTGCCTCCTTCGAGCCAGAGCGCCCGGTCGCACAAGCCGGCGACCAGGTCGAGCGAGTGGGAGACGAACAGCACGGTCTTGCCCTGGACGAGCAGCTCTTCGATCCGGCGCAGGCAGCGGTGCGAAAACTGCTCGTCGCCCACCGCGAGCACCTCGTCGACCAGCAGGATGTCGGGATCGGTATGGATCGCGACCGCGAAGCCGAGCCGCACGTACATGCCGGAGGAGTAGTTCTTGACCGGCTCCTCCATGAACTCGGCGAGGCCGGAAAACTCGACGATCTGGTCGTAGCGCCGGTCGATCTCGCGCCGGGACAATCCGAGCACCGCGCCGTTGATGTAGACGTTCTCGCGCCCCGAGATCTCCGGGTGGAATCCCGCGCCCAGCTCGATCAGCGCGGCCACCCGGCCGGTCACGCGGACGCTTCCGGAGCTCGGCCGGATCATTCCGGCGATCAGCTTGAGCAGCGTCGATTTGCCCGAGCCGTTGCCGCCGACGACTCCGAACGCCTCGCCCCGGGCGACTTCGAAATCGATCCCGTCGAGCGCCACGATCGCCTCTTCGCGCGAGAGGTTGCGGGTGAGGCTCCGCTCGACCAAGGCGCTCTTGAGAGTGCGGAACTGGTCGCGCGGCGCGGTCCGCCGGTAGAGCTTGACGAGGCCCTCCACCCGGATCGCCGGTTCGGACGAAGTGCTCATGCCGCCTCCACCAGCGTTTCGCGCAGGCGGTCGAACAGCCACGCCCCGGCGATCCAGGCGAGCCCCGAGACGAGGGCCATATGTAACCAAAGAGAGGGCTCCGGGACCCGTCCTTCGAAGATCGTCCGCTGATAGGCGAGCGCGAACGGCGCGAACGGATTGGCGCGGATCGCCATCTGCACCCGCGGCAAACCGTCGAGCGCTTCGATGCGGTAGAGGATCGGGGTGAGGAAGAACGCCAGGGCGAGCAGGTTCGTGAGCAGGTCGCGGACGTCCTTGAAGTGCACGTTCAGGGCCGCGAGACCGAGGGCGAGCCCCGCCACCAGCGGCACTTCGAGAAGGATCACGAGCGGGGTGAGCAGCGTCGCCCAGCCGCCCACCGGATGGCCGAAGTACCGGCCGACGAAGATCGCCCCGACGAGCACCGGAGCGGCGAACAGCAGATGGAACAGGTTCGAGAGCACCGCGACGGCCGGCAGCAGCTCGACCGGAAAGACCGCCTTGCGCAGCAGGCCGGAGTTCGCGGTGAGCGAGACGGTCCCTTCGAGCAGCGAGGTCGAGAGCCACACCCAGGGAAACAGCCCGCTCACCACGAACAGGGCGTACGGATCGGCGCCCGCCACCCGCGGCCGGAAGACGATGCTGAAGACGAAGGTGTAGACGCCGAGCAGCAGGAGCGGGTTGGCGAGCGACCAGAGATAGCCGAGCGCGGAGCCGCGGTAGCGCGCCTTGAGCTCCCGGGTGGTGAGCGTCCAGAGGAGCGCGCGAAAGCGGAAGATCTGGGCGGCGACCTGAAGCATGGCAGGGGCCGATCTTCTCACGACCGGCGAGAGGATCGGCCCGGAGCGGTGTCAGCTCAGCACGCGCAGGAGTTATCGACCGTCAGGCGGGGCTGGCATTCGGCGCGGTACTTGGTCACGCAGCCCTGGCAGATGGTGAACGAGCAGGCGGTCGACTCGTTCGTGGCGGCACCGGCGGCGGAGAGGGTGTCCGGGTTTAGATGGGCAAGGGTCTCGCGATGGAGGGAGAGCTTTTTCTTCATGGGTCGGGTTCCTTGGGAAAGGTCCGCGGACGACATGACCGGGACGGTGTTTCTCGTCTCCCAAGGCGCAGTCGAACGGACGTTTCCCTCAAAGCGCCGAAAGGTAGACTCCCGCTCTCCATGCCCACCGTCCTCGCCGATCTACTGCCGGGCCTGTACGTGGCGTTCCTCGCCGCGCTGCTGCTTGGCGCCCTGCGCCGTGGGTGGGACGCCGTGCCCCCCTGGGTTATCGCGGCCTTCGGCCTGGTGCTCCTTGCCCTGTTCGGGCGCGTGCTGTTCCGCGGCGAGATCCTCCTGCCGCTCGACAATCTGCGCGGGCAGGCGCCGTTCCGGCAACTGGCGCCGACGGAGCCGCACGGCAATTTGATCCAAGGCGACCTGATCCAGCTGGTCGCGCCAAGTAACGCCGAAGTGCGACGGGCGTTCCGGGAAGGGCGCCTGCCGTTCTGGAACGACCGTGTAGGCGCCGGAATGCCCCTGCTCGCCGACCCGCAGGCGCAGGTGCTTCAGCCGCTGGTGCTGTTGGCGATGCCGTTCCCGCTCGGCCCCGCGGCAGGGATCACCGCCGCGCTTCGTGTCCTCCTCGCCCTGGTTTTCACCTTTCTCTGGCTGCGCCGGCTCGATCTTGGACAAGGCGCGTCTCTCTGCGGCGCGCTCGGCTTCGGCCTCGGCGGTTTCGTCCTCCTCTGGCTCGGCTGGCCGATGGCGAACTCCGCGGCCTGGCTGCCTGCCGTGCTTTACGGAGTCGTCGTGCTCGACCGGCGCGGAGCCCGGCGCGACGCGCTGCTGCTCGGGTTTGCCCTGTTCGGCCTGCTCCAGGGCGGACATCCGGAAACGATCGCCTACGCCCTCCTGCTCGCGCTGGCGTTCGGCGCGGCCCGCGCGCTCGCCCGGCCCCGGGGCCTGCGCCGCGCCTTCGCGGTCCGCGCGGCCTGGGTGCTCGCGTTGAGTCTCGGGTTGAGCGCCCCGACGCTTCTGCCCGCCGCGCTCTATCTGCCGCATTCGGCGCGTGCGGTGCGCGAGGCGGCCCGGTTTACCGAGACGGTGCCGACCTCGGCCGGCGTTGCCGCTCGGGCGATTCCGCTCGTCGCGCCGAACGCCCAAGGCAACAGCCGCTATCTCGACTATTGGGGACCGAGCAACATCAACGAAGATGCCTGCGGTTTCGTCGGAACGATTCTGTTGCTGGGCGCGCTTCTTGCCGCCGCCCCCGCTCGCCGTCGCTTCCCGCAGGAGCTGTTCTTGCTCGGCTCGGCCGCTCTGGCGATCGGAGGCGCGGTCGGTTTCGGCCGATCCCGTCTTCTGCTGATCGCGGCGTTCGCCGTGGCCGCCGTCGGCGCGATGGTCGTCGAGCGATTCACGCGCGGAGAGGGTTCCCGCTTCGCCGCGATCGGTCTCGGTCTGGGCCTCGCCGCGGTGATCGCCTGGGCCTATCTGGCCCACCCCTACCCCGGAGAACCGGAGCGCATGGCGATCTTCCGTTTCGGCTGGCTCCGCTGGCAGTTGCGCTTCCTGGGCGCCGGGCTGGTGATCCTGGTTCTGGCGCGTGGCCGGCGGTTCCTCCCTTTTCTACTGGCGCCGCTTCTCGCCGCCGAGCTTTTCCTTCTTCACGGCCCCGCCAACCCGCCGATGCCGAAACGGTTGCTATTCCCGACCCCACCGGCCATCCGATTTCTGCAAAGCCATGTGCAAAGCGAAGAGCGAATCGCCGCGCTCGGGCCGGCGCTGCCGCCGAACCTTGCGACGTTCTACGGCCTTCGCGACCTGCGGATCTACAACCCGGCGATGCCCGCGGCGTGGGAAAACCTCGTCGCCCCGCTTGCCACCGATTCAACCGCCACGCCGGGGCAGGGAGAGGTCCCCGCGTTCGGACGGCCGCTCGATCCGCTTTACTCCCGCCTCGGCGTTCGATTCCTACTGACCGATCCGGAGACGACCCTTCCGCCGCCGCTCCGGCTCGCATTCTCCGATGCCGACGCGCGGATCTGGGAGATCGCGAACCCGTCGCCGCTTCTGTTCGCCGCCGGCCGGCCCGAGCCGGAGGCCCGGCTCCCGATCCAGCGTCTCTCTCCGTCGGCGCTCCGAATTGAAGTACCTCTCGCCCTCCGCGACAGCGCCTGGCACCTCTCGAGCGGCATTTTGGCAGAGGGAGGCTGGCAACTGCGCGCCTCGGGCCGTCCGATCGCGATCCGGCGGGAGCTGGGGGCGCTACTCTCGGCCGAGATCCCCCCGGGCACTCGGCGGATCGATCTGTCCTATCGACCCCCGGAGTTTCTCCTCGGCCGCCTCCTCGCGCTTGCCGCCTTGGCTCTTGCTCTCACCGCATTTCGCGGGCGCGCGTCCGGAAGTGCCGTTGGCGGCTAGAATCCCGCTCATGTCCGAGACGCGCAAGCTCACCGTCCGTTGTCCCGATTGCAATTCCGATCTGGTGATCGACGCCGCGACCGGTGAGGTGCTTTCGCACCGCAAACCGAAGGCGCCGTTGGCCGGCGGCCGGGATTTCGCCTCGCTGTTCCGCGAGATGGACGAGAGCAAGGCGAAGGCGGAGACCCTGTTCGAACGGGAGAAGGCGGCGTTCGAAGATCGCGACCGGCTGCTCGAAGAGAAGTTCCGCGAGGCGATGAAGCGCGCCGAGGAAGATCCGGATCAGGGTCCACCGAAGCGACCGTTCGATCTCGACTAGGGTTCGATCCGCTTCCGAATCAAAGACTTGAGGTAAACTAGGCTTCCGCGTGGCCCCCTCATGGGCCCCCGCCGAACGCTTTTGGACCGCGCCCCCCGGTCGTTTGGGGATGCTTCGCGGCAGGGCGCTTCGAGCGAAGCGACGTTGTTTCACAGATCCTTAGCGCCCTTCTTGGGCGCGCACGAGAGAGGAGCCAAGATTTGACCCCATGGTGGCTGCGCCCCACGGCAGAGGGCGCATCGAAAGAAGAAACCCCGCAAGAGCCCATCGTCCCCGCCGTTGCCGACCCTGATCCCGAGCCCGCGGAGAGCCCCGAACCGGTCGTCGAAGCGGCGGCAGCCGCGCCGATCGTTTCGATCGCCCCCGCGTCTCCGGTCGCTCCGGCCTTCCAGATCCTTCCGCCTTCGCCCGCCCCGCCGGTGGAACCCGCGGCGCCGGCCGAGCCGGTCTGGCGTCCCTGGCGTACGACACCGGACGAGATCGCTCCGCCGGTCTCCTCCATGCTCGACCGCGAGCCCGAACCGGCGCCCGCTTTCTTCGCCCCGCCGCCGTCGCCGTTCCTGGCACCTGCCGAGCCCGTCGAGCCCGCCGCGAGCGAGCCGGTGTCCGTGGCTCCGATCGCTCCGATCATTCCCATCGCCCCGATCGCTTCGGTCGTACCGATCGAGCCGATCACGCCGGTTGCCGTCGTTTCGGCCGCCGACCCGGCCGTCGAAGCGACTCCGGAAACCGCGGAGACCGAAGAGGCGCGCGAAGGACGTCGCCGCTCCCGTCGCCGCGGCGGCCGTCGCCGCAACGGCCGCGGCGCCGGGGCTCTCGATCTCTCCCCCGCGTCGCCCGACGACGAGGAGGAGGACGACGACGAGATCGAGGCGCCGATCCCCGCCCCGGCACCGATTCCGATCGCGCCGCCGACCCGCCGCGCCCCAATGCAGCAGGAAGAGGTGGTCCTGCGCCGCCGCGAGACGGCGTTCGATTACGACGGCATGGGCATGGGCCCGCGCGAAATCGTCGTCACCATGCCCGAGCGGCGCAGCGCCGACGAGCGCAAGATCGCCCTGTTCTGCGATCTGGAAAACGTCGCGCTCGGCGTCCGTGACTCCGAGATCAAGAAGTTCGACATCGAGCTGGTGCTCGAACGGCTGCTCGAAAAAGGCAAGATCATCGTCAAGAAGGCATACGCCGACTGGGAGCGCTACAGCGACTACAAGCGGCCGTTCCACGAGGCGGCGATCGAGCTGATCGACATTCCGCAGAAGCACTACTCGGGCAAGAACAGCGCGGACATCAAGATGGTGGTGGACGCGATGGATCTGTCGTACTCCAAGGAGCATCTCGACACGTTCGTCCTGCTCTCGGGCGACAGCGATTTTTCGCCGCTGGTCTCGAAGCTCAAGGAGAACAACAAGTACGTCATCGGCATCGGGGTGAAGAACTCTTCGTCGGCCCTGCTGATCGACAACTGCGACGAGTTCATCTTCTACGAGGACGTCTGGCGCGATCAGCAAAAAGCGCCGCACGTGGTGGGCGTCAACAAGAAGAGCACGGAGGCGTTCAGCCTCATGGTCGAATCGATTCAAGCCCTGCTGCGCGAGAACAAAGACGTGCTTTGGGGCTCGATGATCAAGCAGACCATGCAGCGGAAAAAGCCCGCCTTCAACGAGGGCTACTACGGCTACAGCACCTTCTCCGAGCTGCTCGAAGACGCCGAGCGCAACAACGTGATCAAGCTCAAGAAGGACCAGCGCTCCGGGACCTACATCGTCACCGGGTTCTCCGGCTCGAAGCGCTAAGGTTGAATGTGCGTAGGGGCGGCCCCCCGTGGCCGCCCTGATCCGCAGGCAACGAAAGTCTCCTCGCCGCAGGGCGGCCACGGGGGGCCGCCCCTACCGACGCCGGCCGAGCATACTTCCCAGGAGGGGGGCGTCCGGAGCTACGAATCCTCGATCCGGCGCCTCAAACTCCTGCCGATCCACCAGGCGACGAGGCCGCCGAGCAGCGCCCACTCCAAACCGCCGAAGACCAGCGCCAGGCCCAGCAGGGAATTGCCGCTCGCGCCCAAAAACGCGAGCGACGCGGGCAGGCTCATCCAGACCAGCAGGTTCGGGGCGAGGAAAGGATCCCAGGTCCGCCAGATCCAGAGGGCGGCCAAGGTATGGATCGCGAGGCCGGCGAAGGCGGCGTGGCGGATCGCGTTGCGCATCGGAATCTGGGTCAAGCGCTCCTCACTCTCTCGCCGAGGCGATCCGAAAACCGTAATCCGCGTAGCGCAGATGGGGCGGGATCGACGAGCGCGCCGTACAGCGGCTCCCTTTGATCTGGTGCCGCCACGAGCCGCCGCGGGACGACCGGCGCCCTCCGGCTGGTCCCTTCAACGGCCCCTGCGGATCATCGACCGGCGACACCGCATAGTAGCCGGCATCGTACCGGTCGCCACACCACTCGTGGACGTTCTCGCCCAGGCCGAAGAAACCGAGCGGGTGCCGGGAAGGATAGGCGTCGCTGATCTCCGGCCCGTTCTCCCAGCGCGAGGCGTAATCGGGCAGCGACTCGGGCGGCTCGTTGCCCCAGGGGTAGAGCACCTCGCGGCCGGCGCGGGCCGCGCACTCCCATTCGGCCTCGGTCGGCAGGCGGACCGGCTCGCCGACCCGCCGCCCGAGCCAGGCGCAGTAGGCGACCGCGTCATTCCACGACGGACCGACCGCCGGCATGCGCGGGTGGCCGAATTCGACCTCGCCCCAAAACGGCGGAGCGACATGGCCCGTGGCGTCCAGAAACGCCTGGTAATCGGCCCGCAGAAGGGGAGTCCGCGCGAGCCGAAACGGCGAGATCCGCACCGGATGGATCGGGTTCTCCTCGTCTCGCGGGCCGCCGCCCATCAGGAAGCTCCCGCCGGCCACGTCGATCCAATCGGGGGTCACACCACCTCGACCCATTCGAGCTCGACCTCGCGCCCGAGGATTCGTGCGGCGATCCGGCGGAACGAGTCGTTCAGATCGGTGACCGCGAAATGATGGACGGGCGGGCTCTGCCGGTCGGTTTCGAGCCCCGCCGATTTGAGCCCCGCGGCGACCGATTCGGCGATCGCCTGCGCGGAATCGACCAGCGCGATCTGCGGCCCGGCGACGCGCGCGAGCACCGGCGCGAGCAGCGGATAGTGGGTGCAGCCGAGAACCAGCGTGTCCACTTGGGCGTCGAGCAGCGGCGCGAGATAGCGCCGCGCCACCAGCTCGGCCACCTCGTCGTCGTGCCACCCCTCTTCGACCAGCGGCACGAACAGCGGGCAGGCGCGGGAGAGCACTTCGAGCTCCGGCCGCAGCCGCAGGAGCGCCTTGGGGTAGGCGTCGGAACGGACGGTCGCCTCGGTCGCGAGCACGCCGATCCGGCCGCGGGTGGTCGCCGCCGCTTTTTCCGCCCCCGGCTCGATCACCCCCCAGGTCGGCAGATGCAGCGTCAGGTTCGGCAGCGCGAGGGCGGAGGCGGTGTTGCAGGCGACGACCACGGCTTTGACCCCGCGCCGCTCCAGAAACTCGACGTTTTTCCGCGTGTAGCGGGTGACCGTGTCCTCGGATTTCGAGCCATAAGGCAGGCGCGCCGTATCGCCGAGATAGAGGATCGATTCGCGCGGCAGCCGCCGCTCAAGCGCCGCCACGACGGTCAGGCCGCCGACGCCGGAGTCGAAGACGCCGATCGTATCCATCGCGGTTCTGGCTACGGGGCCAACAGGCTGCGGTCGGCGGTGAACGGCCGGCTGGTGTCGAGATGGCCGCCGAAGCTCTCGCGCTGGACGCCGTTCCAAAGCAGCGCCACGCGCGACACCTGCTCGACGTTCAAGGCGATCGAATCGACCAGCGAAAACACCCTCTGCATCTCGGCGAGCGAGCCGGACGAGGGGGGATCGGCGAGCGTCTCCGAACGGAGATCGACGTACACCGTGCCGTCGGCGCCGAGCAGCACGCCGCCGACCGTCACCCCTTCGGGAAACGAGCGGCCGAGATCGCCCTGTTGCGGCCCGTCGAGCACCCCTTGGACGATCTTGCGGATGCGATCCTTGGTATCCGGCGTGACGTCGAGCACCCGCCGCTCCGGAATCAGGTACTCCCCCGGACCCGGAAAATAAAGCGAGACGGTGATCTTCTCGGTCCCCGGCGGAGGGGCGCCGGTCAGCGTGTCGATCACCCCGGAAAGGCCGCGCTTGCCGCCGCGGGTCGCGATCAGCCAGATGCCGCCGCCGACCACCACCAGGACCAGCAGGGCGAGAATGACCTTCGCCGCGGTCCGGTTCATCGCGGCGCTTTCGGTCGCGCTCCGGGCGGCGCGGGAGCCGGGGCGGCCGGTGCCGGGGACGACGGCGCGGGAGCGCTCTCGTCGGTGTTCAAGCCGGGCGCGCCGGGCGCTTCTCCCGCGGGGGCGGGCCGCGCCTCGACCAGCTCCTTATAGTGCCCGACGGCGCGCACCAGGGCATCGACCAGCTGAGCGCGGTAGCCGGCGTCCTGCAGCTTCTTTTCTTCGTCCGGGTTGCTGATGAACCCGAGCTCCACCAGCACCGCGGGCATCGCGGCGCCCACCAGTACGCGGAACGGCGCCTGCTTCACCCCGCGGTCTTTCAGATCGAGCGCCTGGTTCAGTTCCCCCTGGATCATGTTCGCCAGCCGCTGGCTCTGTTCGAGGTAGCGGCTCTGCGCGAGATCCCAGAGCATCAGCTGGAGATCCTGAAGGGCAGCCGGATCGGCGAGCCCCGAACCGTCATCCGCGGTGCCGTTCTCGACGTTCGCCGAGCTGGCGGCCCGCGGGTCGGTGGCCCGGTTGGCGAGAAAATAGGTCTCGGCCCCGTGCGCGCCGGTCCCGAGCGACGAATTGAGGTGGATCGAGATGAATAGATCCGCCTTGTTCTGGTTGGCGAGCGCGGTGCGCGCATCGAACGAAATGACGCTGTCGTTGGTGCGGGTGAGCTCGGTGCGGACCCCGAGCCTCTCCGCCAGCTGGCTCGCGAGCGCCCGGGCGAGCAGCAGGGTCAGCTCTTTTTCCTGCACGCCGCTCGGCCCGATCGCGCCGGTTTCCGTGCCGCCGTGGCCCGGGTCGATCACGATGGTGCGAATTCCCGGCCGGTCGATGGCGGGCGCCAGGCCGCCGACCGGCCCGGTCGTCGGCCCGGGCTGATGGACGTCGAAGACGATGCGGAAGGGGTTTTCGAGCGTGTAGCTGTCGGCCGTGGCGCCGCGCAGCAGGCGGATGACCAGCCGGTCGGGGCTCGGATCGACCCCTTCGACCAGCGGGTCGTCGAGCGTCGAGGCCATCGACGCCGAGATCCGGTCGCCGAGCATGCGCACTTCGATCCGTCCGGGCAGCTGGTCGATCTTGTAGCGCGGCACCGCGGGGAACTGGAGCACCACGGTGGTCGTCCCCTGCAGATGGACGACGTCGATCGCCACCGGCACCAGGCGCGCCTGGCGTTTCGCGATCACCAGCCGGGACCCCTCGGCCTGCCAGTCGATCGACCAGCCGGCGAGATCGCCGAAGGTCTTGCGCAGCAGATCGAGCGGCACCATGACGCCGCCGCCACCCGGGGTCACCGGCTGCGACAGAGAGAAGATCTCGGAGCCCACGGTCACCACCGGGCTGCCCGCCGCGAGCACCACCTGGGTGTCGCCGATCGAGAGCAGGTAGCTGCCCCCTTCGCCTGGGCCGAGCTTGCCGCCGAGCGCCTCGGCGACGGGAGAGAGGGCGACCAGCGGCCCGGCCGATCCGAGCGCCACCGAGGCCGCGATCTCCCGGCCCTCGACCGTGACGACCGGCGCCCGCGGCGGCGCCTCGGCCTGGGCGCCGAGCAGGACCGGAAGGAGCAGGAAGAGCGAGCGGAGAGGGGGGCTGAAACGCAGACGGTTCACGACTCGGAGGATACCACCGGGGCTGCGGTCGAAGCGCCCGGCCCGGTGCCACCTGGAAACCCCGGCCCGGACGTGGTAAATCTCTCGCTTCAAGCGAATCGCTTCCAAGGGGAGACCGAAGGTATGGATATCCGGCAGTTCCGGGTGGTCGTCAGGGCCAAGAGCTTCGAGCGCACGAGCCGGTTTTACGGCGAATCCCTGGCGCTGCCCCGGCTCCAGACCTGGGAGCGCGAAGACGGGCGAGGGGCGGTGTTCCAGGCGGGATCGGGGGCGATCGAGGTGCTCGGCTCGCCTTCGGGCGTCCGTTTTCAGGACGAAGGGTTCGCCTATCAGGGACCCGATCACAAGCTGACCCTGACGCTGATCGTGCCCTCGGCCGAGAAGGCGTTCGAAGAGATCAGCTTCCGCGAGCGGAACATCCCGGGCGGCCTGCGGCGCGACGGCGACGGCACGTTGATCTTCGAAACCCACGATCCCGACGGCGTAAAGATCATCTTCAAACAAGCCGAGCTCTAAGAAGAGAGCCCGGAAACCGGCCCGAAAGCCCAAGCGCCCCTCGGGGCAACCCATGCGCCCCGTCTTCGCCACCCTGTTCTGGCTCGCCCTCGCTGCGGCCCCGCCGCTCCGGGCCGCGGCGTCTCCACCGCCCGCCAACTGGACCGCCGACGACCTGGTCCATGCGCAGGGCGCCGCGGATTGGACGGTGTCCGAGGACGGGGCCGCCGCCGCCTGGGTGCAGTCCGAGGTGGTCGCGGGCGACGCGGGCGAGCAGACGGTCGCCCAGGTCTGGCTCGCCCGCCTGAACGGCAACGGCCGCGAGGCCGGCACGGCGGGTTCTTCTACGCCGGCCGTGCGCATGACCCGCGGCATCGAGCAGGCGTCCCACCCTCGTTTCTCCCCCGACTCCCGCCGCCTCGCTTTTCTCTCGGATCGCGCGCCGGCCGGCGGCGGCGAGGGTGCCGCCGCCGACGGCACGGACCAGGTGTGGATCCTGCCGCTTTCCGGCGGCGAGGCCTATCCGGCCACCCGCTTCGATCGCGACGTGCAGGGTTTCGCCTGGATCGACGCGCGGACCCTCGTGGTGGTGGCCGCGGAGTCCCCGTCGGAGCGCGAGCGGCGGCGCGAGGAAAACAGCGATACCGCGATCGTCGTCGACGACGCGGAGAACGAACCGGCCGTGCGCCTATTCCGGGTCACGCTCGAAGACGACGGCGGCGCCGCTTCCTCCGAGGGCGAAATCCGCCGCCTGACCACCAACCGCGACTGGATCGACGCCCTCGCGGTCGCCCCGGACGGCAAGCGGGCGGTGGCCTCGGCGGCGCGCAGCCTCTCCTACAACTTCGACCAGAGGGTCCGCCCGCGCACCCTGCTGATCGACCTTTCGACCGGCGCCGAAACCGACCTGTTCGCCGACGGCCCCGCGGTCGTGCCCGAGGGGCTCCGCTGGGCGCCCGACAGCTCGGGCTTCTACTTCACCGAGGAGCGGACGACCCACCCGACCTACCGGATGGCGACCGTCACCGACCTCTGGTTCTACGACCTCGCGAGCCGCACCGCGCAGCGGATCGACCTCGGCTGGCCGCGCGGCCTCGCCGCCCCGGTCGAGCCGCTCGCCGACGGATTTCTCGCCCTGCTCGCCGACGGCGTCCGCTACCGCCCGGCGCGCTTCACCCGCTCGCGCGCCGGCTTCAAGCGGCAGGACCTCACCGGCACCCACGCGAAGAACCTGGATGCCTGGACGCTCTCGGGCGACGGCAAAACCCTCGTCTACGAGCATTCGACGGCCACCCGGCCGCCGCAGGGTTTCGTCGCCCGGCTCGACGGCGCCAAGATCGTCGCGGAGCGCCGGATCACCGCGCTCAACCCGGACTGGGAGGACAAGCCCACCGGACGGAGCGAGATCTTCCACTGGAAAGGCGCCAAAGGCGACACGGTCGAGGGCATCTTGCGCTATCCGCTCGATTGGAAAGTGGGAGAAAAGCGCCCGCTGGTGCTCTCGATCCACGGCGGTCCGAACGAGACCGACCGCGACACCTGGGCCGAAGACTGGAGCGCGCCGGAGATCCTGCTGCGCGACCGCGGCGCCTTCGTGCTCGCCGCCAACTACCACGGCAGCGCAGGATACGGACTGGAGTGGGTCGAGTCGATCGCCGGCCGCTACTACGAGCTGGAAGTGCCGGATCTCGAAAAAGGCGTCGATGCCCTGATCGCCCGCGGCTTGGTCGATCCCGAGCGGCTCGGCAGCATGGGCTGGTCGAACGGCGGCATCCTGACGGCAGAGCTGATCACCCGCACCCGCCGCTACAAGGCGGCCTCGATCGGCGCCGCCGACGTCGAGTGGATCAGCGACTGGGGCAACGTCGATTTCGGCGCCGCGTTCGACAACTACTACTTCGGCGGCCCGCCCTGGGAAAAGCTCGACCACTACATCCAGAAGTCGCCGTTCTTCCGCCTGAAGGACGTGACCACGCCGACCATCGCCTATGCCGGAACGGCGGACCGCACGGTGCCCCCGGACCAGTCGTGGTCGCTGTTCCGGGCGCTGCAGCAGCTGGGCAAGGCGCCGACCCG
>Ga0134122_10001274_pt1 | contig 18041 bp, 15 predicted proteins | sample KB302_FD_96461 | JGI IMG/M metagenome (GOLD analysis project Ga0134122, IMG submission 96461) | Terrestrial soil microbial communities without Nitrogen fertilizer from Kellogg Biological Station, Michigan, USA - KB3-0-2 | ecosystem: Environmental > Terrestrial > Soil > Unclassified ... | reverse complement strand
GATCAGGACAAGATGTTCGGATATCCGATCAAAAGTGAGTGCACTCGGCGGTCCACAATTGGCGTTAATCCCCAATTGAGGGCGCCCGCTTCGGCGACACTGCAGGTATTGTCCGCACCAACGACCACAGCTTGTGATCGTCTGGCAGATAGTTAGCCAGAAGGCGGTGTACGTCAGCGCGGCACGGCATTGCGTGTCCGAGGTTGAGGACGTACGATCCTCGATCTGATAACTCAATCCCGAAAGGAGTGCATATGGACCGTCGCGCATTCAACAGCGCGCTCCTAAGCGCGGCCGCAACTTCGGTTATTGGATCAGGCACGGCCGCGGCTGGAGGCCGTACGGTGTTTTATCAAGGCGTCGGGGATCGATTGACGCAGTGGGACGTTGATGTCGATGCCGCAACCTTAACGCCGCGTGCTTCCCTCACGCTGCCCTCCAACATCCAATACGTCTGGCCGCATCCTTCGCGCAAATATTTGTATGTGTCCACCAGCGATGCCGCATCCGGCAACGCGCCCAATCCCGGGAAAGTCCATCGTTTGTGCGTGTTACGCGTTGATGCGGATGGAGCCCTCTCGATGCACGGCGAACCGGGGGTACTGCCGCAGCGTCCCATCCATAACAGCATCGATGCCGGTGGGGACTACGCACTCACTTGCTACAACAATCCGAGTAACGTCACGGTACATCGCATCAACAGCGACGGAACGGTTGGTAGGCAGGTTCAACAAGAAGCCAAGTTGGATTACGGTATTTTTGCGCATCAGATTTTGTCGATGCCCGGCAATAGCTCAGTGATAATGGTCACACGCGGCAATCGGCCCGAAAGCAACAAAGCCGAAGATCCCGGAGCGCTCAAGATATACAGCTTCAAAGGAGGGCAGTTGTCGCCGCTCGCCAATCTGCCGGTCGGTGGCAACGGTGGCCTGGGCTACGGCCCGCGGCATCTCGATTTTCATCCGCTGAAGCCATGGGTCTATGTATCAGTTGAGTCACAAAACGAGCTGCACATGCACCGCATGGAAGCTGACAGCCTTTCGGCCGAGCCGCTATTTAAAAAGCGCTCAACCATTGGTACGTACGACATCTCTTTCCCGCAGGCGGCGGGCGGCATACACATGCACCCGAACGGCCGCACAGTGTACGTGTCGAACCGCGCAAGTGCCACCGTGGATTTCAACGGCAAGAAAGTATTCCTCGGAGGCGAAAACAATATCGCAGTCTTCTCAATCGACGCAGCGACCGGCGAGCCGACGTTGATACAGAACGAAGACCCGGATAGCTTCCACATCCGCACCTTCAGTATCGACGCCAGCGGCAGGATCATGGTGGCCGCGAGTATCATCGACATGAACGTGCGCGACGGCGACAACGTTCGCCAAGTGCCAGCCGCGTTGACGGTGTTCCGCATTGGCGAGGACGGGAAATTAGCGATTGCCCGCAAATACGATGTCGAACTGGGCGGCAAATTCCAGTGGTGGACCGGGCTTGTGGAGTTGGCGTGAGTAAATATCGCGGCGTGCTCGTCGGCAGGGACCGAAGTTGACTGTCTTCAAAACGACCGTATGCAGTCTATGCACCTTGCCTTGGTCATCCGATGTCGCCCTTGTAAAGCGTCATCAAAGGGCTCGATGTGCGAAACACTGGGCAGTGCGCCCGGACCGCGTCACTGTCGGTCGCTCGCCGATCTGCCGCAATTGCACAAGCGTTGAGTGGAATTCGTACCGGAGTTCGACAATCTTCGACAGAATCTGGGGGGTCTTTCAGGAGTCGCGTGTCGCCCGCGTGATCGCGCTTACGATGACCAATCCTGAGTCCAAGCGGGCAATGCTTCTCGTCGCCTGGGCCAAGAGCGCGGTAGAAAAGTGCAAGCGGCAGTAGGCGGCGGGCGGGCGCCGATTTTCGCGTTGCAGAGGAAGCGAATACGTCGATGCTTGCTCCCGCTCCAGCCGTCCATTTCATCTGAAGTCGGCAGTACAATCAGGCGCGGAAACTCGGCCCTTTGTCGGCCTTGCGCTTTGCATCGGCGCGTTTCGATCGCGGCCCGCACCCACAGACAGAAATTACTCCACACTGCAGATCACATTGAGAAGCGCCTGACGCTTCTCGCGCGTCACAACGGCAGTGGCGCGCTCGAGGGCCTCGGGCAAAGCGGCGGGGTCGTCGACACGCTCGCCGTAACCGCCCGCCGCGATGCAGATTTGCTCGAATGCCGGGAGCCGATCCAGGCGCGTGAAGGGCGAGTCATTGCGTTTCGAGGCGCGGCCGTCGGGGTACATCGCGGTCGTGAAGTGGCGCACCGCGTTCCACATCGCATTGTTCATGACGATGAAGAGAACCGGTAGGTCGTGCAGGGCGGCGGCATGGTGGACGGCCGCTGGATTGCTGAAGAGATAGGCGCCATCTCCGACGACGGCGACGACCGGCCGATCGGGAGCAGCGAGCTTGGCGCCAAGCGCGGCGCCCGCTCCCCAGCCCAGGCCCGAGGCGGAGCTGGAACCGAAGTAGCTGTCGGCATATTCGAATCCGCAATGCGTCAGACGGAGCGTGTATTCGTTGACAACGATGGAATGCGGATCCTTTGCCTGATGGAGGCAATGGCTGACCCAGGCCGGATGGATGGGGCTGCGCGTGGAGACGAGTTCACACGTTCTCTTCCATTCCGCTGCCAAAGAACGGCTCTTCTTGGTGATCCGTGACCGGCGTTCCGTCACCGCTTCGTCGCCAACTTGCCGCATTAGTGCATCCGACAGTGCCTGGAGGATCGCTGCTGTTGCGCCGGTGATGCCGAGATCGCAAGCAAAGCCGCGAATGGGAATGTGCGCGAACAGCGGGTCAAAGCCGCATTGGATGACTTTGCACGCCTCCGGCGGTGCGACATGGGCGGGGATCCAGGGAACATCGATTTCCATCGCCAGGATGAGATCGGCGTCGGCTATGAGGGACGTTGGATCGTAGCCGAGGTTCATGGGGTGCGACGATGGGAGCGACAGGTAGCGCGGGTGGAATTGCGCGACCGGAACGGCAAATTGATTGGCAAACCGAGCCAGAGCATCGAACGCGGCGGGATCGCGGCCGGCGCTGGCCGTTAGGATCAGCGGCTTCTTGGCCCTGGCGATCATTCCGGCCGCCTCGGCGACGGCTTCGCCGTTGGGTGCGGCCGGAGCCGCGGCACGAAGACGGGTCGATGTCCGATGTTCGCCCGGCGCTTGCACCGCTAGAACCTCGCGCGGGAGGCTCAGATAGACAGGCCCGCGCGGCTCGGTGCCCGCGATGGAGAGGGCGCGATCGACGACGGTTTCGAGCTGCTCGGCGTTGCGTAGCTCGTAATCCCATTTGACCAGTTCCCGAAGCATACCGGCTTGGTCGTACATTTCCTGCGCCCAGTGGATATAGCCATCGCGCGAGCCGAGCAGGCCGGCTTCCGTGATGGGCGAGCGCCCAGCAGTGAGAAGAATGGCGATGTTTTCGCGGGCAGCATTCATGGCGGCACAGACCATATTGGCCGTCCCGACGCTGACGTGCACCATCACGGCGGGAATCTTTCGCGAGACCATCGCGTAGCCATGCGCCATGGTGACGGCAAGGTTCTCGTGGGTAGCGAGGATGGGTTGAGGCACGCGCATGCCCTTTTGTTCGGCTTCGGCGTAGGCCTCGACGATTGGCGCAAAGTCGGTCCCAGCGTTGCCGAAAAGGTATTCGACCCCGCGCTCGGCAAGGAGACCGAGATAGGCTGTGGCGACGCTGTCCGCTTTATGAGCCGGCATCGGACTTCTCCTCTTTCCCCTTCAGGCTCCGGGGCGCACCATTCGGTTGGGCTGGCTCCAGCTCGAATGCTATGGCATCGGTGCTCGTGATCGAGACGCCAACGCGTGTGCCGGTGCGCCAACGCTCGATCGCATCGGGTTCCAGCGATCTCACCAGTATATGGCTCGAGCAAACTTCAGGCGCCTCGAGATAGAGATTGACATGGCCGCCCTGGTAGATATGCGCTGCCACCGTGGCCTCGACGGCGATCGGCTCGCCCGCATTCGCGAAGCGCAGCTGTTCGGGCCGTATAAACAGGTCGACATGATCGCCGGAGTGGACTAGGGCGAGTGGGTCTCTCGGGACGGATATCCTTGCTGCGCCCAGTGTGACGATGGCTTTGCCGTCGACCCTGTCTAGGCGCCCGCGCAGTACATTTACATCGCCGACGAAGGACGCGACAAACCGGTCGGCTGGACGGCGGTAGATCTCGTCCGGGCTACCGACCTGGCGAATACGACCCTCGAACATGACGGCGATCCGATCTGACAAACTCAAGGCTTCGCTTTGATCGTGGGTTACAAAGATCGTGGTCACTCCGAGCTGGCGCTGGATCTCCTTGATCTCGATCTGCATCGACGCGCGCAAATTTCTGTCAAGCGCTGAAAATGGCTCGTCGAGCAGCAATACCTTCGGCGAGACGACAAGCGCGCGCGCCAGCGCCACGCGCTGTTGTTGACCGCCGGAGAGTTGGTGAGGGCGGCGCTCTTCCACGCCGGTGAGCCTCACGAGGGAAAGCGCCTCGGCGACCCGACGCTTCAGGTCGGGCTTGGCGACGCCCCGCATACGCAGGCCATATCCGACATTGTCCGCGATGGTCATGTGCGGGAACAACGCATAGTTCTGGAACATCATGCCGATCTCGCGCTTGTAGGTCGGGAGATCATTGACACGCTTACCGTCGATCGCGATTTCACCAGTGTCGGGCACAAGAAATCCGGCGACCAGATTAAGCAACGTGGTCTTGCCGCATCCCGATGGTCCGAGCAGGGTCATGAGCTCGCCGCGGCGGATGGATAGCGTGGCATCTTCGAGGGCGATTATCTTGCCAAATCGCTTACTTGCGCGCAGCAGACGAACGGCAGCATCGTCGGAATTGGCCGTCGTGGGTGCTCCCGCGCCCCCGTTCGAGTGACGTTCAGCGGCGAGGCTCGACATTCAGCACTTTCCCAAGGCCGAGATAGGCGTTGGCGAGGGTCAGCAACGTGGCCGTTGCCACGATATACAAGACTGAGAGCGCGGCCATGGAGGGGTCGGCATACTCGCGCACGTAGTTGTACATCGCGACGGGCAGGGTCTGGGTGCGTTGCGCTGTGACGAACAGCGAAGCGGTGAATTCGTTGAACGACAGGATTGCTGCCAACAGCCAGCCGCCGACAAGACCAGGCAGGAGGAGCGGCAGGGTGATGGTACCGAGCACCCGGGCCGGCGATGCGCCAAGGCTTGCGGCAGCAAGCTCGAACCTTTGATCAAGATTGCGCAGTGAGACGTAGACGCTGCGCAAGACGAACGGTAAGACCAGTACGACGTGGCAAGCGACGACAACGGCAAAGCCGCGTGCCCAACCAATCTGGGCGGCAAGCATCAAAAAACCCAACCCGATGGTGAAGTGGGGCACGACCAGCGAAGACAGCAGAACGGCCTCTATCGTGCGCTTGAGGGGGAACGCATAGCGATCGAGCGCAAAGGCAAAGGCCGTTCCCACCAACAGGGCAATGGAGGAGGCCCAGCTGGCGACGATGAGACCGTTGCGACAGCCTGAACGGAAGTCGTCGTAAGCAAGCGCCTTGGCAAACCATCGCCACGACCAAGTCTCGGGAGGAAACGCGAGAATTGCCTTGTCGTTAAAGGCGGCTAGAACGACGACAGCCGCCGGCAGAATAACGAAGCCAAGAATGGCTAGCACGGCGAGCGTACCGACAATCCCCAACATGCGCTGGAACCGGGACCGTGCCATCTCAATGTGGACCGAATCTCTCCAGGGGCCTTGCTGCGACCCGCAAAAGGCTGAGGATCGCGAAGGTGAGCGCGAGGCCAGCCACCGAAAGACTGGCGGCGAAGGGGAAGTTGAAGCTTGCTAGACCAAGCTGGTAGACGAGATTTGAGATCATATTCACCTGACCACCCCCAATCAGCTGAGGGGTTGCAAACGCGCTGAACGTCCAGGCAAAGGCCGTGGTGACCCCGGCGATGATGCCGGGTGTGGAGAGCGGTAATGTCACGGTAAGGAAGGCACGAATGGGACCAGCCCCGAGGCTCTGGGCCGCCTTCTCATAGCTGGGATCAATATGCGCCAAGGCGGCGGCGAGCATGATGACCATCACCGGCAGCGTGACGTGAACGAGCGCGGTGATCACGGCGAAGGTCGTGAACATAATCTGCAACGGCCGGTCAATGAGGCCCAGCTTGAGCAGCACAGAATTGATGAAGCCGTTATTGCCAAGGACAATGATCCAGGAATAGGTCCTTACGACCTCGCCTAGGAAAAGCGGTGTCACTGCGATGACGAGGATCGCGGCCTTGATCAGCCGGTTTTGGGCATGCACCAGCGCGTAGGCAATCGGATATGCGACTATGAGCGTGCAGGCCGCGGTGAGAACGCAGATCCAGACAGTGTCGAGGAAGACGCGGGCATAGAGAGGCTTCAGCAGCGCCGTGAAGTTGTCGAGCGTGAGGCCTCCGGCCTCAAGGGAGCCAGGCACATAGGCGCGCAAGCTGTACTGCAGCACGGTCGCCATGGCCGCAAGGAAGCCCAGCGCGCAGAGTGCTGCGGGAGAAACAAAGATACGCAGAAAGGGTTGCGGCTTCATGGCGTAGATCTACTCGCAGCGAGACGCGCCGGCGGGCCGGACGTCCGCAGCGGAAGCCGTCCCATCAGTTCATGATGTTTTCGGCGAACCACTTGCGCCACTCTGCAGTCTTCTCGGCGCGCAACTTGTGGTCGATGATGATGGCTTGGCTCTTCCATTGCTCAGGCGTCGAGAACACGCCGGGAAGCTTTGCGATCTCGGGATCGAGCTTTGCGTTCGACACTACCGGGCTGCCCTTCTTGAGGGTGGCGACCTCCGTCTGCACGGCGGGGTCGAACATGATATTGATGAACTTGTAGGCCAGATCGACCTTCTTTGACCCCTTCATGATTGCGATGGTGTCGATGCCGAGAACCGCTCCCTCCTTCGGGATGACGAGTTTGATGGGCACACCTTGGCTGGCCATGTAGTGTGCGTTCATGGACAATATGACCTGCACAGGTGTCTCGCCATTGGCGATTAGCTGCTGGCTGTTGGCGTCGTTGGTATAGTAGGCCTTGAAGCTGGGTTTGAGCTGCTTGAGCTTCTCCTGTCCCTTATCCCAATGCGCCGCGTCGCCGCCCGACAATAAGGCGGAAACGACGATGATGTGGCTCGGATCAAAGTCGGGTGCAGCAAGCTTACCCTTAACCTCAGACTTCCACAGATCGGCCCAGCTCTCGAAAGTAAAACCCGGCAGCAGATCTGGGCGATAACCGATGGTGTAGACGTAGGCCCAGGTGCCGATGTGATAGGGGCTGATCTTGGCCTGTTCGACCAGGTTTGCAGCGTTGGGAACCTTGGTCAGATCGAGCTGCTCGTAGAGGTCGTCGTTGGCGTAGAGCCATCCGACATGTGAGGTCGTGAAATTGAGATCGCTCTCCGGGCTTCCCTTGGCAAGTTTCGCCTTGTTGAGACGGTCGATGGTACCGCCGGTGATGAACTCCACAGCCACGCCGGTTTCTTGGGTGAATTTCTTGGCCACGGTCTCGGCCACGAGATCGCGCCAGCTGCCGCCCCAGATGCTCACGACAAGCTTTTCTTGAGCCGCAGCAGGTAGCGAAGAAAGCAGCAGCCCCACGGCAAACGCTAGAGGCGAAAGACGCGTCATGAACACCTCCCTAATCGGCGTGCCTCGCGACATAAGCCTCCACACGCCACGAGGTGCCAGTCTATTCGGCGGCGGCGGCGACGTCGATGAAATAGTCATCGGCGTGATCCGTCCCACGGAAAGGCACTTGGTTCTATCGACACACCCGCGCAGCGACCTTCATTCGCGCCACACGCCACAGCTATTCGACCTTCGACGACGTGTGCCGTGCGGCCGGCGGCTACGGCGAACGGGTTGGGTGGCCGGAGGATCTTCCGGCTGCCCTCGAGCCCTCCCTTACAGTGATGCCCAGGGAGAAGCGCCACGCGCTCTTCAATGTGATCTGCCGTATCTAGCGCCGAAACAAACTTGCTTGCGACTTCTGCTCTAGCTTACGTTGTGCCTCCGCCAACCCTGATGCAGGCCGATGCGATCAGGCAAATCTGCTTCCTGGCGTCACAATATGGAGCAACGCTTGTCGATTGATACGATTGATACGCTTGTAGTCGGTGGTGGACAGGCCGGGTTGGCTATGAGCGAGCATCTGAGCGCAAACGGCGTGCCTCATCTGGTTCTGGAGCGATACCGGATTGCCGAACGCTGGCGCTCAGAAAGATGGGACTCGTTGGTTGCGAACGGTCCGGCTTGGCACGATCGCTTTCCGGGTCTTGAGTTCAGCGATGTCGACCAGGGCGTGGGTCCAAACGACTTTCCGCCCAAGGAAACTGTTGCAGACTATTTCGTCGCCTATGCAAAGAAGATTTCGGCGCCCATCCGCTGCGGTGTCGAAGTGCTGAGTGTCGAGAGGAAGATTGGCCGTCCCGGTTTCCGCCTGGAAACTTCCGCAGGCGTTATTGAGGCCAACCGTGTTGTCGCCGCGACCGGCCCGTTCCAGCGCCCTATCATGACTGAAATGGTTCCCTCCGACACGGGCGTACTGCAGATGCACTCCGCTGCTTACCGCAACCCCGGCCAGCTGCCAGAAGGCGCAGTGTTGGTTGTGGGATCGGGTTCGTCGGGTACCCAGATCGCAGAGGAGCTCCTAGAGTCGGGACGGCGCGTCTACCTTTCAGTGGGGCCGCATGACCGTCCACCGCGGGCCTATCGCGGCCGCGACTACTGCTGGTGGTTGGGTGTTCTCGGCAAATGGGACGCCGCAGCCCGGGAAGCTGGAAAGGAGCATGTGACGATTGCCGTGAGCGGTGCAGATGGAGGCCATACGATCGATTTTCGCCTGCTCGCTGCAAAAGGAATGATCCTCGTCGGCCGTACGCAAGCTTATGAGCGTGGCGTGATCAGCTTTGCTCCGGATCTCGTCGAGAATCTTGCGAAGGGTGATGCGAACCTCCTGTCCGTGTTGGACGAAGCAGACGCCTATGTTGCGCGAAATGGCCTCAGTCTGCCGGAAGAGCTCGACGCACGAGCAACTGTGCAGGATTCAGACTGTGTGAAGCATCCTATTCTCTCGCTCGATCTGGCAAAGTCCGGAATCGCAACGATCATCTGGGCGACAGGTTTTGCTTCAGATTTCAGCTGGCTGAAGGTCGACGCGTTTGACGAGAATGGTCGGCCAAAGCATCAGCGCGGCGTCGCGGCCGAGCCAGGCATATATTTTCTAGGCCTACCCTGGCAGTCGCGGCGAGGCTCCAGCTTCATTTGGGGCGTGTGGCATGATGCGAAGTATCTCGCCGACCAAATCACAATCCAGCGCAATTACATGGCGTATCACGACGCTTCGCAGCGAGAAGGTGAGGCGCGATAGTTGCCCGCAAGAAGGCGGCCCGCTCGGCTGTGCAACACAGCAATTCGTCGACTGCGGCATCGGTCTTAAGAAAAACCTATGCGCTCGGACCAAACCGATACAAGCTCGATAAATTTCAGCATCCCTACGCTCAGAACAGGCCGCGAGGCCGGCAGCTTCGAAGCCTGATCCGATAGGGTCCAAATGGCACACAAACGCATCCGCAAGTTCAATACCAAGGACACTTACCCCGAGCAAAAGCTCGACAATGACCTCTGCCAGGTGGTGGTTGCCAAGGGGACGATGGTTTCGTGCGTGGCAGATCGGACAGGATCTCCAGACTTCGAAGAGCGTTGGTGTCGGCGATGTGGCCGCGCAAGCCGATCAGACTATGAAAAACATCACGATGCTACTTGAAGAGGCGGGCTCGTCGCTCCAGCACATTTGCAAGATCACGATATACATCATCGACCCGCGTTACCGGGAGGTGGTCTATCGTGTCGTCGGCCGACACCTCAAAGGCGTCTTTCCGGTCTCTACCGGGAACGTCGTCTCGGCGCTGGCCCGGCCGGAATGGCTGGTAGAAATGGATGCGATAGCCGTCATTCCAGATTGAGGCGTGACATGACATTTTCGATCGCCGCGCGATGCGAGCGGACCGGCATGCTGGGCATTGCCGTCTCGTCTTCCTCGCCCGCGGTTGCCGCACGCTGTGCCTATGCACGCGCCCAGGTTGGCGCCGTCGGAAGCCAGAACATCACCGATCCGACGCTCGGGCCAAGGCTTCTCGACCTGATGGCGCTGGGCGCGACAGCACCAGAGGCGGTGCGGATCGTGGCCGGATCGGCGGTCCACATCGCGTTTCGCCAACTCCTCGCCGTCGATGCGGCCGGACGCACAGGTGTCTTCTCCGGCGCCAAGACGCTCGGGATGTATGCTGCAGCGGAAGGGGAGGGCGCCGCCGCGGCCGGCAACATGCTGAAGAGTAGTGCGGTACCAGAGCGCATGCTTTCCGCCTTCGTCGGCTCGACTGGAGCTCTCGGCAGCCGACTACTCGTCGCGATGCGCGCAGGTCTCGCTGCCGGAGGCGAGGAAGGGCCGGTCCACTCATCTGGCCTTCTCATCGTGCGCGACGTATCCTGGCCTGTGGCCAACCTTCGGGTGGACTGGTCAGACGCAGACCCCATCGCCGATCTCGAGCGCTTATGGGCGTTGTACGAACCGCAGCTTGAGGCCTACGTCACGCGGGCTATCGATCCGAGGACTGCTCCGAGCTTCGGTGTTCCAGGGAACGAGTAGGCTGCAACGCGCTGTGCATTGAACGGATTGCGCTGACCTTCACGATTGGCACGGCATGCATCTCCTAGCCGCGGCGCTGCGCCGTCGCCGAGCCAGAAGTCTTGTGTATGAGACTTCTGTGAAGGTGGACTTTAGGGGGTAGACCTTGCCGTCACGCAGGGCAGATGGGGCGGCCATAAGCGGTATTGTACAGGACGCATTGACTACCCCGGCAATTACCCACACTCTCATTGTGGATCGGATGGTGAGCGCGATGACCAAGAAGAAGCAGCTCGACTTGAGGCGCATCCATCATTCGCCGCTGTTCTGGGTAGGCGCTGTCTTGTTCCTAGCGGCGATCGCCATCTATGTATTCTCCGACGATCTCGCCTGGCGGCCAAGCGCCCGATGATGGACTACGCAGGGTGCTACCAGCCGTCATGCCCTTGAGGTCGAGCCGTTCACGATCGCCGCGCGAGCTACCAAAGCTATTTCAACCGGCATCGCTTCGCCAAAAATGGATCGGTAACAGAATGAGATGATGAGGGCATGGCGTCCCGCGTTTGGCAGTTGGCCTGTCATCACGGCTTCGGGTCGATGGCGTCGATAAAGGCGTTGTGTGAGGCCACGAACCGTGATTCCGATGGCTGATTGAATATCAGCGACGGAGAACGATGCATTGATAACGCCGTTATTATCGATGTGGAAGCGACGCCGGCACGCAGGTATGACGAGGTCGTGGGTAGCAAGACAATGCTTGATCGGACCGACATCTGTTTTGGTCTGAGTTGAAGCGACTGGCCGCCGACATGGCTTACGGCACGCGCAAGTTCCTAAGCTGGCTCGTCAAGCAGAAGAAGGTTACGCCGCACATCCCGGTCTGGGACAAAAATGAGCGCGACGACGGCACGTACTCGCGCTCGGACTTTATCTTCGCGGTGACGGGCTCGCACCTACGTGCCATGTTGCCGTGCGAGGCATCGTGAGCATGCTGTACGATCTGCCCGAATGTTGGCTCATCCATTTGGCACCCCAGAAGCCAGATCGGCTCGGATAGCAACGGATGCTTCGTGAGTTACGGCTTTGCAGTTTGGTACAGTGACATCCTGATGGAGGAAGCCCTGACGTTCTATCATCATCTAGGCTGGGATTGGGTGGTCGTTCGTCGCCGACGGCAGATATCCCAACCTGCTAGAAGGCGGTCGATCAATATTGGTACTCGCAGAAAGTGAGCCAATGACTTGCCAGGGCTCCTGTGCTCGTAGCCCTTCTTTCAGCCTGCTCCGATCACTACGGCGATGAGAACCGCCATCAGGAGAATGGCGAGGCTGAAGATCGTGTGTAGGAAGATGTACTCGCGGGGCATCCCGAAGGCATTGCATGACTTTCGTGACTTGTGGAAATTATTTGTGACGGCAAGTTTAATTCTTTTTAGCGCGCGCGGTCAGGGGCGAGAGCCAACGGTTAATGAGTGGTTAATTCGGCGTTGGCTGTGCTTCTTCTCAACCTGCGATAAGCACAGCCGTCACGACCACCACCGTAACAAGGCGGAAGCTGAAGATCACGTGGAGAATGATGAATTCTCTGACCATGCCGATCCGGCTCATGAGTTGCTGAGGGAGCCCATGTCATGGCTTGAGACGCCTGCGACAAGCGATCGTGAAGAATGGATTAATTCGAACTTCACGATCAATTAGCGCATGTGAGTATCGGCGCGAAGACGGCTCTATCAACAACCCCAGGCATCATGCCGACCAGGCCAACTGGCTTGCCGTCTTACGTTGTCCGTTGTTGGAGTCCGGCGGCATCAACCGGGACAGTCGCGCGTGATGACGATCACGCCGAACATGGGCGATGCTGTCGTCCGATCGTTGGCGCGACCGTCGATGCAAATGTTGCGCAGCTGGCCGACTTCGCTGACAGCTTGAAATGATGCGTTCGGTTTCTTTGAAGTTGCCGCCGACTACCATCATGATGAACCCTCGCCGGCCGGGCCAAGGAGCGCAGCGTGCGGCTGGCCAAGCTCGCAAGTCACAGAAAGAAGCCGTAGACGACACCGTAGGCGATAATGCCGGACATCAATAGATGATGGTGGGTAATCCCCCATCGATGGGTCGGGTCATGCATGACGCGGGTCGGATACTCCGCTTTTTAGCCAGGCGCCATCGTGCGGAAATCATCATAGCAAAGAAATGGCAATGCTAAGAAAAAAGGGAACGGATGCAGCTGGAAAGCGAGCGCAGCGAAGAGCAGCCGCCGAGGATGCCGCCGCCGTCAAGGCGGTGCTCGATGCCAAGGCGGCACGCGGGGCCGCCGAGGTGGACGAGAACGAGGCCGGTCGGAGTTTAGTTCACCTGCCGAGGAAGTGGCGGAAAAACGAGGCTCCCGAGGCGAAAGCGGGCGGATCGACTGCTTCGAACACCGATTTGAGGCGATCCGAAATAAGCCAATAGGAGTGGTAGAGCTCGATGTCGCTCGGCGCAGGCCCCTTCCTTCGCTTGCCGATCGCCGCACGCGATTTTTTCCGGATAGTCCGGGGAAGCCTTGCCCTCCCGGTGGCGGGTAAAGTGCGTCAGCGCCCGCCCCCTGGCTCGAAGGGGGTGCAGCGCGAGAGAGGCCGCGCGCAAAGGGTCCAAATTTCTCAAGCTAGAAATGCGCCAGTTTGTGAGCGAGGTTGCAGCTGATGATGTAGAACTCGGGGTCTTCTACTTTCGTTGGCTCTCTGCTTTTGCGCGGGTCGTCCCATCATGTCCGAATCCCCCTCCGGCACGATGACCTCCCGCCCGCGCACGCGTATCTAAAATAGATGAAGATAGTTCGCGGCCGGCTCCGAAATTGTCTGCCACGCACGGCGCTTGCATTCGTCTGTGTGTCAACTCCGGCTGCAATGAACACCCAAGGCCACGTCACGCGATTCGATCCGGGCTTTCTGTGGCAAGGTCGTTCATGTTGCGGCCGCTGTCTGTGTATCGAATTTTTGTCGACGATCGCTCTGTTGGTGATGTGGATGCCGGCATATTCTGCGGGTCGGGCTTGGCACGCCCTGCGGGGGGCGCCAGAGCCCTTTTACCCGTTCATCTTTGTTGCAGGGGGATTGACCCTTTGGACCTGGATTATTGCTATTTTCTGGAAGCGATCTGCAAACCTGGCGTTCGCACAGCTTCGATGGGCAGAACGTCTACGTGCATCAACGGAATGGTTGGCAGCTCTCTATTCAGGTGAACTATACCGCTTTGCTCAGCGTCGTTTTTTGCTCTTTTGCGTTTTTTATCGTCCTACCCTTGATCATAATTGTCCGTCAGCGTGGTCGATGATTGCAACTGTGCGCGACAAGCGATGTGATCGAATGGGTGAGGACCCAGCTATGAACAATATGACAACGATCGAAGCAAAGGCGTATGTGCCGTCCAAGGACTTTGCTCTCTCCAAGCGATTCTATCAGGATTTAAGTTTCGAGCTCGCTTGGTCATCCGAGGATCTCGCATACTTCCGACACGGGAACTCCAGCTTTCTCCTGCAGAACTTCTACAAAAAAGTGCCCCCCGATAGTTTCATGATGCACTTGCTCGTCGAGGACGTAGAAGCTTGGTGGAGCCACGTCCAGGCTCAGGAGCTGACGACAAAGTACGGCGTGAGGGTGGAACCGCCCGCAGACAGGTCGTGGGGACTACGCGATTTCGTGGTCATCGACCCGACCGGCGTCTTGTGGCGTATCGGACAGAACATCAATCAGGAGACTGGATGAGCGCCGATTACGGGAGCGCGATTTCGGCAGCTCAGGGTGCTTGGATGCAGCGCGGCGCTGCTAGGCGTGCTAAATCGCCTCCGCAGCGTCAGCTTGCATCGTTCATCGGCCATGGCATCTCGGACCGAATAGGGCGACACTCAGACCCCCGCCTTCTTTCCAAGGTGAGTGACTCGCTACCACCATCGAACGCTCCTTTTAGTCAGGATGAGACTCTTCATGACCGTAGAACGAGATGCTCTCACACGGCAGTACGGCAACCTGTTCGCATCCATCTCAGCTACGGGCATTAATTTCGAGAGCAACAGCGACGAAACGAGTCGGAAGTAGCAACGATCATTCCGCGCCTCGGCTCGGCGCAATCAACAGAAGATGTCCAGGCGATCATATACGAAGAATTCTGCCGTTGGTTCGATGGGCCAAGGGAGAAGCATGCAGCCGTCTCGGCGAAGATTTGGACCATTGGTTAAACTTTGGCTCGCAGTGCGAGTAAATCCAACCGTCCCTGGGTCGCAGCTCAATCGATGGCACAAGCCTGTAGGGGCGCTAACTACAAGCGAGATGCCGCCTAGTCATCTGGGATCCGAAGGGTCAGCCATGCTCGGTAGCTCAAGCGACGAATCGATCACGCTGGCGGACGCCACCGCCGGTTTGCACTCATTCCGCGGCGTCTTTGATGCGGGCGGCGTCTCGACCGTGTCGGCCGAAATCACAATGGGCATCACCTCGCCGCGCACATTCGGAATCAGGACCCCCTCAAGGCAATCGATTTTGAGCAACGGTTCACGCGCTTGGTTCGATCCATTCGGCGTCGCACGGTCGTCGAGCTTCCGACAGGCTTTCGTTAGCGACTTAGTGCTGGGGAGTTTCTTCACACCGATCGGGTAAATCGTCAGCTTATCCTTCTCGAATTTCATGCGTACGAAGTTCTTGTAGTCCCGGATCCCCAGCGCGCCGAAGGCATCGCCGGTGTGCATGCGGGCGAGGAGGCCGGTGAGCACCCAATAGGCGCCGAAGATGAAGCCACCGACTAAGCCGCCGAGCGGGATTATCAGCACCGGATAGAACGCAGCGTTATTGAAGGCGACGCACAACAGGAACAGCATAAACATGGCCTTGAGGTGCGCCAGGGCATGTAGCGATCCGACCGCGCCCCGCACGACCAACTTGAACAGCGGTGTCCGTTTCTCGGAAACCGAGACGTACCAGACCAAGCCCGCCCACAGCCCGAACAGCAGCAGGCAATAGAAGATGCTTTCGGCGGCGACGTCAGGTAGAGACGACAGCATGAGATTCGACACAGCATTGATCGTCTCGTAGCTGACGGTATTGATCTTTCTTTTGAGCAGCGGGTCTCCGCCAGTTTTGACGACCAAGTGATATGCCCAGGTCATGACCCAGTAGAGGGCGCCGATGACCAGCGAAAATCTCCAGTTCCTCACTGGGAAGGCCAAATTTTTCAAGGTCAGGACCGCGCTCTGGTATCTGCTTGGATAACAGGCCTGCATCTCGGCGACGCCCGTAAAACGTCGCGGACGGGGACGCGACTGCTTGCGGTCTTCCTCGTGCCCATGGCCAGGCATCGTAGTAACGGCGGGCTTGGATGCCACAGGCTCAGGGATGTTCTCCGGGCGCACCCCCCAACTGACATTGACCTTCTTCCTGAGGTCTGTCGTGGAATGGAGAAATGCGCCGCCGCCGCCGGCGGTGATGAGGTGAATTCCCTGCTTCTCAAGTACGGGTTGGCCTTCACTGGGCTTCAACCACGTCTGCAGGCGCGGTAGGGGGCCCTTCTTCTCTTTGCGTTCTGGATCGTACAGATCGTCCAAGAGGTAGTGGCTGTAGTGGTGCCAGTCCCCGGCCAGCACGGCCCTGATGCGCACATTCCGCGCCCCTTCTTCGCTCTCGTTGTTGGTCCTCTTCTGTGCAATGCGAACGATTGTGTGCAGGGTGTCGACGGTATCGATGCCCTCAAACTCGGAATCGAGCCAATGCGGCTCGGCAATGCACAACACGATATTGTTGTCACCCTCCATTTGGTCGACGATTGTGCGGAAGTAGTTTTCTTGCGCGGCATCGAGATACTTTGAGAACTGGATGTCAACGCCCCAGAGCCACCACTTGTGCGGTAACTGAATAGCCCAATAGCTGCGGTGCTGCACGCAGCGCCAGCCGCCAATTCTGCGCCCATTCCTTTCCAGCAGGGGATCGCGATTTTGGCAGAACAGGTTGTCGAACGCACCTAGCCCATCGTACCAATCATGGTTGCCGGGTAAGGCGAACAGCTTGCGTTCGTGTTCTCTTTCGCACGGCAGGAGCGCGCTGGCATAGGGCAGCACAAAACGCTCTTCGTATTCTTCGTGGGTTGCCTGCGGATAGCATTGGTCGCCGCCGAGAATCAAAATATGGCCGGCAGGCAGGCTTTCCCCGTGATAATTATGGAGGCTCAGCTGCTTTTGTGCCAGCAGCCATGCCATGCCGTAGGTCGGACCGAACCCGTCACCCACGTCCGCGATATAGTCCACCCAATAGGCACCGGCGTGGCTCGGAATGCTGTTCTCAGCACTGTAATTGTAGCGACCTGCAAGCTTATCCCTACCGACACCGTCTGTGGCCGCTTGCATCAGACGCTGGTCGGCGTATTCCCCGAAGACCGCTGATATGGCGTCACGAATGCCAACGCGAACCAGAACATCCGGATCGTACCAACGCACCGCCTTGTGCACCGGCTTGGCCTTCAGGCGTCGCACAAGCTCTTCTCTGTCACGCAACATGGGTGTCCCCCAAGTTCAGTCAATCAAGCCCAGTTCGGCCGCGAGGATGACGATCGACGCCAAGGCGGCTTCCTTCGGAAATGGGTGATAAGTGTTGTTGAGCCACCTCCGTTTTTGAAAGCTCGGATAGGCAAGATCCCAGTGGTGACCGCGCAAGGCGCCAAGGTCTGTCGCCATCGGCATCGGCAGCGAGGCGCTGGCGCTGGTCACCTGCATGTCGTTGAGCCGGTCTATCCGGGACAGCGCTCGAAAACCGGCACGTTGCGACCGGGGCACCTCGGACAGGCTTGTGGCGCCTCTGAAGTAGAACATCGGCAGGTCGAGAGCGTCGAGAGCTGCCGTGTGGTCGGCCAGAAAGGCGCGCCGCACACCCGTCGTTAGGTCCCGCACCGCAGCGGCGGTGTCGAACTCATGCACGCGGCGAATGGCGTGTTTGCCGAGCTTGATCCCAACCGGCAGAAAAAGCTTCGCGTCGCTGACAATCGTCAGGGCTTGTTGTTGCAAACGCGAACGCGTGAAATCGCCAGCCGCTTGATCGGCGATCTCCGAGCCGCCAATGGCACCCGCCCAGAGGAAGACGCAGCCCACACGCGGCCTGATGGCCGGATGCTTGACCAGGAGCGTCAACAGGTCGGCCGCGCCTTTGCTGTAGGCAATCATGAAGACGTCGCCGGGGGGCTTAGCACTTAGGGGGGGTATTTGGCCTCCGTCGGCGTCCAGCCCTTGACCTTCGTTGAGGGCGCGGAGCAGGTCAGCCACGTTGGCTTCACAACCGCGCGCGGGATGCGCATCGGCACGCAGCACGCGCATGGCG
>Ga0134122_10001273_pt1 | contig 18047 bp, 14 predicted proteins | sample KB302_FD_96461 | JGI IMG/M metagenome (GOLD analysis project Ga0134122, IMG submission 96461) | Terrestrial soil microbial communities without Nitrogen fertilizer from Kellogg Biological Station, Michigan, USA - KB3-0-2 | ecosystem: Environmental > Terrestrial > Soil > Unclassified ... | reverse complement strand
GTCAAAGCGATCAAGGATATGGGCGATTCGGGCCGCATGGCGTACGACCAGATGATCGGCAGCGGCAATGCGGTCGGCAACAAGCTGGTGCAGGACGCAATCGATGCGCTGATCGCCCAGACCCGTGCCGATGAGGGCGTCGTTTCCGCGCTTGGTCTCACTATTGCGCTCGAAGGATCCGATAGCCTCGACAATCCATCGTCAGTGCGCTGAGGCGCTGATGGGGCGACATCCCCTCGCGCCGACGCGCCGCGCGGTGCTTGCGGGGGGCGGAGCATTGGCCGCCACATCGCTTTTCGGGTGCAACCGCAATTCCGCGGGCAGCGGCCGTCTAGCCGAAATCGCGGTGGGCCCCGAAGCTGTCATGCTGGAAGCCGCCGAGCAGCCGCTGATGCTGGGCGGCAACGGCGCGCCCACGCCGGCTTGGCTGTACGGCAATTCGCCATTTCCGGTGTTGCGCGCGAAGGTGGGCCAGCAAGTCGAAGCAACGCTGATCAACGGACTGAGGGAGCACACGTCCATTCACTGGCACGGCGTGCGCGTCGCGAACGGTATGGACGGAGTCCCCTACGTCACGCAGATGCCGGTGCTTCCCGGCGAGCGCTTTTCCTATCGCTTTACGCCGCCTGATGCCGGCACATTTTTCTTCCACCCGCATTGCAACACGATCGAGCAATTGGGCCGGGGCTTGGCGGGCGTGCTGATCGTCGAAGACGTATCGGGCCGGGCATTCGACGCCGATATTGTCCTTGTACTGAAGGACTGGCGCGTGGCGGAGAATGGCTCGTTTCTGCCGTTTCTTACATTGGAAGGCGCCGGCCGGTCGGGCAGCTACGGCACGCTCCGAACAGTGAACGGCCGTACCGCGCCGACGATCGACCTTCCGGCCGGCGCGAATGTCCGGCTGCGTCTGGTGAACGCAGATTCAACGCGCGTCAGCGATATCGGCATCGACGGCGCCGCGGCGACCGTGATCGCCGTAGACGGCAATCCGGTTTTGCCGTTCGCGCTGGAAGGTTGGCGCCTCGGCCCCGCCATGCGGGTGGAGCTCAGCCTGCGCACGCCGGCGGCCGGAGGAAAGCTCGCTTTGGTGGATTATTTCGCCCCGCAACCCGTAACGCTCGCGAGCTTTGCGTTGCAGGGCACAGCTCGCCGTCGGGGAGACCTTCCCGCGATCGCGTTGCCTCCGGCGACGCTTCCGGAGCCCGACCTTGCCCGCGCGCAAATGCGTCAATTGCGCCTTTCCGCCACCGCCGCAGCCACGGACTACGCCGACCTCGCGCCGATCGTTCTGCCCGACGGCCGCCGCATCGAGCTTCTGGATTCTTTGTGCTCGACTTCGCGCACGCTGTGGGCGGTAGACGGCAAGACATGGCCGCAATCGGGCCATGAACACCTGCCGCCGCCCTTGCTCGAATTTGCTCGCGGCGAAACCGCTCACATCGAATTCGTCAACACGACGCCGCATATCCATCCGATGCATCTGCACGGACACAGCTTCAAGGTCCTGTCCGCAAGTAAGCTCCAGCGTCCGGTACACTGGGCGGACACTGTGTTGGTGATGCCGGAAGAGCGCGTCCAAATTGCCTTCGTCGCGGACAATCCGGGCAATTGGATGCTGCATTGTCACATCATCGAACACCAAGACACGGGGATGATGGCGTGGTTCCGCGTCGCTTGATCGCCGCACTCGCGCTTGTCGCTGCACCTCTGGTCGCGGCCGCGGCATCGTTGGATGCGTCGATCGGCAAACGCCTGTTCGAACGCAATTGGGTGTCCGCGCCGTCCTCCACCAAATCGGATGACGGACTGGGACCGCTCTACGACGCGCCTTCCTGCGCCTCTTGTCATGCGCAACGAGCGCCCGCGGAGCTGGACGAGACGACGGTCCCGCCGGGAGTGGTGGTTCGCCTCGGCAACGCGAAAGGCACCGGCGATCCGGTCTATGGCCACCAATTGCAGACGCGCGCCATTGCCGGTCAGACTCCCGAAGCAAACCCAGACATCACTTGGGCGGCCAAGGGCACTCAGCGGGTCGCGGCAATCAAGCTGTACAGTCAAGGTTATGGTCCGCTCGCAGCGGATACCAAGCTGGCTCTCCGGCGCGCTCCTTCGGTTGCCGGCGTCGGCTTTCTCGCCCAGATTCCCGAGAACGAAATCGTCAAGCGCGCGGAACAGAATATTGGGAATCGAGACGGTGTTTCAGGAAAGCCGGCGTGGCTCATGGAAAATGGTCGTCGCGTGCTTGGGCGCTTCGGCTGGAAAGCGACCCAGCCAGATCTCACCGCTCAAATCTCCATGGCGTTCTCGAACGACATTGGCTTGTCCACCGCCGCGCATCCCGATCCGTGGGGCGATTGCACGGTGACCGAAACCGCCTGCCGGCGCGGACCTCATGGCGCGGAAAAGGGCGCGGTCGAAGTGCCTCCTGCTCTCGTCGCGATGATCGCCGACTATCTCAACGAATTGCCTGAGCCCAAGGCTGCCGCTTTGCCTCCGCAGGGCGCAGCGATCTTTGCATCTGTCGGATGCACGGCGTGTCATGCGACGTTGGCGGACGCGAAAGGAGCGCCGGTAGCCGCCTACACGGATCTGCTCCTTCATCAAATGGGTCCAGGACTCAATGACGGCATCAGGGAAGGTGCCGCCGCTCCCGGCGAATGGCGCACCGCGCCCCTCCGGAATGTCGCAGCGACCTTGAGAATGGGCGGCCTGCTGCACGATGCGCGCGCCCGAAACGTCGCGGAAGCCGTGGCATGGCATGACGGCGAGGCCGCTTCGGCACGTGCGCACTTCGAGGCATTGACGCCCGCGGACAAAGCGGCACTTATTGGCTTCGTCAGCAGGCTCTAAGGCAAAGATGCGTTTCGCTTCGAACACACCATTGTTGCAACTTGCCGCCGCCGAAACAAAAGCGGCGCCGCAGAACGCAAAGGCCGCGCCGGCGGCGCCTGCCGCGCCGGTCATGACGCCCGCGCAGGCGGCGCAGGCGCGCGTTGTGGCGCTCGCGCTCGCCGACCGCTTCATCATTCCGTCCTATCGTGCGCTGGTGCAGGCAACCGATGCGCAGGAGAAGGCGTGGATTGCCTTCGCGGCCAAACGCGAGACCTCCGATATCCAGCCGTTGATTGCGACATATGGCGGCGCCTGCGACGCGTGGGCGACCGTTCAACTCGTCAAGACGGGGCCGATCAGTCTCTTCCTCCGTACCGAGCGCTTCGCCTATTGGCCGGAGGCGCGCAATGTCACTCAACGGACATTGGACGCGTTGCTTGCCTCGAACGATCCCAAGGAACTCACACCGGACAATTTCGCTCATGACGCGGTGGCGGCCCAAGGCCTGACCGCACTCGAGCGACTGCTCTTCGGCTCGAGTCCCGACAAGAATCAGCTGCTGATAAAAGCGGCCGGCCGGACCGGCCAATGGACGACACAGGTGGGAACGGCCATCGCGCACAATCTTTCGCTCATTGCAAAGGATGTGCTCGCGGAATGGACCGCGCCGGACGGCGTGCGTGCGGCGATCGCCGCCAACAAGGGCTGGAAGATGATCTTCGCCGACGCGCCCGAGGCGGCACGACTTCTGCTCACCGATCTCGTTGCCGGTTTCAAGTTGATGCACGATGTAAAACTGTTGCCAGTTTTGGGCGCCAATGCCGGAGCAGCCAAGCCGGCTTTGGCCGAAGCATGGCGCAGTTCCCGCTCGCAGCGCGATCTCAAGGTCAATCTCGAAGCTGCTCAGGCAATGACGAAGATCGTCGCGGAACCGATTCCTGCGGCGCACAAGCCGAGAATTGAGGCTCTCTACGCCGCAGCGGAGAAGGCGATGGACGCAGTGCCTGCCGATCTGGGCGAAGCCGCGGCCGATCCGCGCCGCCGGGCACGCGTCGATACCGCCCGTGCCGCGATCAAGGCGGTGCAGACCGAAATCGCCAAAACGCTTCCTGCCGATCTCGGCATCACATTGGGGTTCAACAGTCTCGATGGCGATTGATTGGACGATAAGCAGGCGCGGCCTGTTTCATAGCGGTGTTGCCGCGTTCCTCGGCGGCGCGCTCGGATTCTCGCAGCGAACCGCGCGTGCGAACACGCAATTTCCCGCACTTACGCTGATGAGCGCGGCCCGCATCGACGGCATCGATGGCGGCGCCGCCTTGTGTGACGAAGGCCTCTGCCCCTTCGCTCTGCCCGCACGCGCGCACGCGCTCGCGCGCGTGTCTCAGTCCGGAGACGTGATTGTCGTCGGACGCCGGCCCGGAAAATTTGCCGCGATCGTCGATCCGGCGTCGCCGCAGAGCCCGTCGCGCCTATTCGCGCCGCTCGATGGCTATCGCTTCGCCGGCCACGCTGCCGTGAATGGCAGCGTGCTTGTCACTAGCGAAATGGATGAAGAGACGGCTGAGGGCATCGTCGTGCTGCGCGATATGGCGGGCGTGCCCCGACAGCGTTTCACGGTGGGTATCGAACCCCATGATGTATTGTTCGCCCGCGGCGGCGACACGCTCGTGGTCGCCGTCGGCGGTATTGCCCATGCCGCCGAAATCAAAGGCCCTGCGATCAACGCCGGTCGCATCGACAGTTTCATACTCGAGCTCGATCCGCGTTCGGGCAAAGTGCTCCACCGGCACGCCCTGCCTGCCGACATGAAATCGCTGTCGCTGCGTCACATGGCGCTGTCGCCCGACGGTGAAACCGTCCCCTTCGGCATGCAGGATCAGGATCGTTCCGAGACCCGCTCCGTAATGGGCCTGTTGCGGCTGGGCCGGGGCATCGAATTGTTGCCCTTGCCTGACGGAGACCTCGGCGCGCTGCGGTCCTATATCGGTTCCGTGGCCGTCGATTCCTCCGGCCGCTACGTTGCCGCGACGTCCCCCAAGGGCGGCAAAGTCGGCCTCTGGTCGCTTTCGGACGGCCGCTGGTTGGGTGGGTTTGCTCTCCCCGATGTCTGCGGTTTGGCCGCCGATGATGCGCGTGCAGGCTTCTGGGCCACGTCAGGCTATGGTGACATTGTCCGTTTGCACGCCGATGACGAAGGGCTGGCCGCGGCTGCGCAATGGCGCGCGCCAGCGGCCTTCGACAACCATCTGCTCCGACTGTGAGCCCTATTCCGCCGGTATCGCGATAGGCTTGCGCCGCTTGCCGGTGACTCTTGAGGCAAGCCGGTCGAGATACACGTACAGCACCGGCGTGACATAGAGTGTTACGGCCTGACTCACTACCAGACCGCCCACGACGGCGAGACCGAGCGGCTTACGCCCCTCGCTGCTGGAGCCCCATCCGATTGCGATCGGGAGGGTTCCCATCAACGCGGACATGGTGGTCATCATGATCGGCCGGAAACGGATCACGGCGGCATTGTAGATGGCCACTTCCGGCTCGATGCCCTCGTTGCGTTGGCGCGACAGTGCAAAGTCCACCATCATGATGGCGTTCTTCTTCACCAGACCCACCAACATGATCATGCCCACGAAGGCATAAAGCGTCAGCGAATAGTTGAATATGTAGAGTGTCAACAACGCGCCCACCGCCGCCGAAGGCAAACCAGTAAGAATGGTCAGCGGGTGAATGAAGCTCTCATACAAGATGCCGAGCACGATATAGACGACCAGGATGCCGCCGATCAGGAGGAAGCCCATGCCCTTCTGCGAGTCCTGGAACGCCTTGGCGGTGCCCGTGAAGCTGCCCTGCACGGTGGCCGGGAATCCGATATCGCGTTTGATCCGCTCCATCGCATTGACGGCATCGCTCAACGGGACGCCGACCGGCAGATTGAAGGACAATGTCACCGAAGGAAGCTGGCCGGTATGATTGATGGACAGAGGCTGCGTGCCGCGGCGAATGGTGGTCACGGCGGTAAGCGGTATCGATGACCCTACGTTGGTCGTCGTGATCGAAGCCGTGCGCGAGGTCGCGAGATAGAGCCGCTTCAGCGATTCCGCATCTTGCTGATATTGCGGGAGCAGCTCGAGGATCACCCAATACTGGTCGGCCTGTGTGTAGATGGGTGAAATGCGCTGCCCGCCGAATGCGGCGCCCAAGGCGGTTTCGATCTGCTGGCTCGTTACGCCGAGAGCCGCCGCTCTATCCCGATCGATCGTAACCTCGACGGATGGCGTGGACAGATCGAGATCGCTGTTGACGTCGGCGAAAGTGGGATCCTTTGACAAGCCTTCCTGCAGCTTCTGTGACCAGTCATAGAGCTCTTTCAAGTCGACGGACTGCAAATTGTACTGGTAAGCGGCGCGAGCAACGTAGCCGCCGATGCTGATCGGGGGCCGGTTCTGCATCACCACATTGATGCCCGGAATCTTCTGAAACTGCGGCCGCAATTCCGCAATGATCTGGCTGACGGTCAATTCGCGCTCCGCGCGCGGCTTCAATTGAATGCGAAAGCCTCCGGAGTTCAGGCCGCCGCGCGTTCCGCCGGAACCGACCGAGGTCATGAAACCCTCGATGTTCGGATCGTTCTGGAGAATCCGCGCTGCTTCGTCCTGATGGCGCCGCATCTCGGCGAAAGACACGCCGTTGGCGCCGTCGGTGTAGCCGTTGATCTGGCCGGTATCCTCAGGCGTCAGAAAGTCCTGCGGCATGATGCGGAATAACTGCACCGTGGCGACGATGCTGGCCAGGAAGAGCATGAAGATGAACGGACGATGCCTCATCGCCCAGCGCAACGAGCCGGCGTAACCGCGCTGCATGGCCAGGAAACCGCTTTCGCTAGCGCGGTAGAAAATGTTGTGGCGCTTTGCGTGCTCTTCCTTCGCCGACCTGATCAGCCGGCTGCACAGCATTGGCGTCAGCGTCACCGACACGATGCCCGACACAAGCACCGCCATCGCAATGGTGATCGAGAATTCGTGCAGCAGCCGTCCAACGATGCCGCCCATGAAGATCACGGGAATGAACACCGCAATCAGCGATACCGTCATCGAAAGAATGGTGAAGGTCACTTCCTTCGAGCCGATCAGTGCCGCTTGGTAGGGATTTTCCCCGGCCTCGACGTGACGCATGATGTTTTCCAGCATCACGATGGCGTCGTCGACGACGAAGCCCACACACAGCATCAAGGCCATCAGGGAGAGGTTGTCGAGGCTGTAACCCATCGCCGCCATGCCGGCAAACGTGCCGATGATGGCGATTGGCAGCGCAATTGCGGGGATGAAGGTTGCCGAAACCGTCCGCAGAAAAACGAAAATCACGCCGATCACCAGAAGAGCGGCAATCACCAGCGTAACCTGCACTTCGGATACCGACCGGCGAATCGAACTGCTCCTGTCCAGCGTCACGGCGACTTTGATCGAAGGCGGAAGCTGTGCCAGCAACTGAGGCAGCTGGGCCTTTACCGCATCGACCACGGCGACCGTGTTGGCTCCAGGCTGGCGATTGATCGCCACCGTGATGGCCGGGGTGATGCCGTCCTTGTTGCCCCACGCGCCGTAGTTTCTCGGGTTTTCGACGCCGTCGATCACATTGGCCACATCGGCAAAACGCACCGGCGCGTTATTGCGATAGGCGATGATCTGCGTGGCAAATTCGGCCGCGCTGCTGAGCTGGCCCTCGGTGTGAATCACCGCGCCGCGCGTGTTTCCGTCGAGTTGGCCGGTCGGCTGGTTGACGCTGGTGCGCTGGATCGCGTTGGCCACTTCGTCGATGCCGATGCCGCGGAGCGCGAGCGCATTGGGATCGACCTGAATGCGTACGGCCTGGCGCGACTGGCCAAAAATTTCCGCCGCAGCTACGCCGTCGATTGCGGAGAGCTTTCCGAGAAGCAGGTCTTCGACGTAGCGGTTGACCTCCGACAGCGGCAGCGTGGGCGAGCTCGCCGTCAAGAACAAGATCGAACCTTCAGCCGGATTGACTTTGCGAATGGACGGCGGCGAGGGCATGTCGCGCGGCAGCTGTCGAATCGACGCCGACACGGCTGCTTGAACGTCCTGAAATGCCGCATCGATGTTGCGGTCAAGCCGCATCTGCAGCGTGATGCGCGTTTGTCCCTGCGCATTCTGGGATGACATCGAGTCCAGGCCCGAGATCAGTGAAAACTGCTTCTCAAGTACCGTCGCGACGGCCGTGGCCATGGTTTCCGCGTCGGCCCCCGGCAAGCCGGCATTCACGTCGAGCGTCGGATAATCAACGTTGGGGAGCTCGCTGACCGGCAACGACGAATAGCCGTACAAACCTGCAAGCACGAAACCCGCCATGAGCAACGTCGCCATGACCGGCCGTTTGATGAAAAGCGCGGAAAAATGCATAGCAATCCCTTCAGCCCGGTAAGATTCGTCTAACCGCCCCCGCGGCGGGAAACAGCATCGACTGATGCTGCATCCTCAGGGCCTGCTGCCTGTGCATTGATACGGGTGCCCCCTTGCGGTGTGCCGACAACGTCGACAGGGGATCCCGGTGTCAAGCGCAGCTGCCCGTCTATCACAACGTTGTCGCCTGCCTCGATACCCGTTACCGCGGCGACACTTTGATCCTGGTAGAGCACCTTTACGCGACGCATGTCTGCCCGTTTGCCGTCAGGAACGACATAAATGTAGCTGCCGTCCTGCCCGGTATTGACGGCTTCGCGCGGGACTGTGACGACGTCCTTCAGCGTTTCTAGAGTCACGCTGACATCGACGAGTTCACCCGGCACAAGCCGCAGATCGGGATTGTCGAACGTCGCACGCAATTCAATCGTGCCCGTTCTGTCGTCGATCGTGTTGCCGATGAAATCCACCTTGACCGGGATTTCCTTATCGTAGTCGGTAGGAGTCGCCACCGCCGCCGCGACATCGCTGCGCGCCATTACGCCCGCGACAAGCTTGCCTTCGATCATGCGATCCTGCACCTGCGGCAGGTCTCCCTGCGGCAGATTGAATGTGATCTTGACGGGCTGGATTTCGGTGATCGTGATCATGCCCTGCTGATCGTTGGCATGGACTTGATTGCCGGGAAACACAATGTAAGGGCCAGTCTTGCCGTTGATCGGCGAGCGAATGGTCGTGTAGCCGAGATTGAGCTTCGCACGATCGACCGCTGCCTGGTCGGCCTCGATTGTTGCCGCAAGGGCTTTGGCAGTCGCCACCAACTGATCGCGCTGTTGCGCGGAAACGATTCCGCGGTCGGCCAGCATCACCGCGCGGTCGGCATCGGCTTGCGCGCTTGCCTGTTGTGCCTCGTCGCGCGATTTCTGCGCTTCGGATTGGCGAAGTGCTGCTTCGAACGGCGCAGGATCAATGCTGAAGAGCAAATCGCCCTTCCTCACCATCTGACCTTCTTTGAATTGCGCAGCGAGCAGCGGACCATCGACTTGTGACTTGATGGTGACCACCGAGTTGGCCAGCACTGTTCCGATCGTACGCGCGATCATCGGCACATCGCGTATTTCCGCCTTGGCCACACGCACCGGGGGAGCGGCAGCCACTCCGCGGCCTGCGCCCCGACCGCCTTTCTGAGTCGTGCCGGTGATGCTCGCCACCGCGGAATTGATCGCCTTCATCGGATCGGCGGCAACCGCGGTGAGCGCGCCTACCGGATCGTCGGAATCAAATTGAGAAGCAAAATATCCACCGGCGATAAGCGCCACGGCCAGTAAAGACAGGCGGGTCAGCCATGTGCTACGGCGGCGCGTGGTAACCCGCGCAGCGGTGTCGATTGTGGTCGACCGTTTCGAGGAAGGTTCGTCGAATCCCATCATTCCCTTTCGTCGAGCACGCGAATGACCGCCCGCAGTTCTTGAAAACCCTTACCCGGCCGGGCTTTTTAGCACACTCTCTCTAGTTTCCGACATAAAGGGCATGTGTCCCAAAACTTTGTCGGAAGCAGGCCTAATCCGTCGCAACCCTTGCCAAGTTAACTGCGCCGTAAGTCTAGCAATTTCCATTACAAATCATCCATTTTGCTTCACCGAAACGTGTGCAAGAAACCTATTAAAGCGAGTACCCCTCCGTCACCCTCCAAGGCTTCCGATTCTGCTCCCGTGACAGTGAAAAATTCCATCTATCCAGGTCGGACCGGCGAAGAGTTTCAGCCACGCGGTCGCGACCTCAAGCTCTATCTTGGCGTCCGCTTCGCGACGCAGCTGGGGACACAGATCCAGTCGGTCGCCATCGGGCTTCAGATCTACGACCTTACGCGCGATCCGGTAGCGCTCGGCTATGTCGGCTTGAGCATCTTTTTGCCCATGCTTCTGCTTGTGCTTCCCGCGGGGGACATGGCGGATCGCGTCGATCGCCGCTTCATGCTGATTGGCGCTTATGTCATTCAAATCACGGCATCTTTTCTGCTTCTGGCGTTGACGCTCACGGGTGTGCAGGCAATGTGGGCGTTCTACAGCGTGATCACGCTTTTGGGCGTTGCGCTCGGCCTGTCGCAGCCCGCCGTCCAGTCATTTCTTCCGTTTCTGGTAACCCTCGATAAGCTGCCGCAAGCCATCGCGTGGAACGCTTCGGCCTACAGAATCGCCACCATTGGAGGACCGGCACTCGGGGGATTGTTGTACGAGTTTGGTCCGGCGGTGAATTACAGCCTGTGCCTTGGCTTGTACCTATTCACGGTGGCAGCAATGTGGAATCTGCGCCTCAGGCCGCGGGAAGGGCAGGCCAGCTCCGGCTCCACTTTGGAGCGAATCATCGAGGGCATTTCCTATATGAGGCAGCGGCCGATTCTCTTCGGCGCAATATCACTGGATTTATTTGCGATGTTCCTCGGCGGCACGACGGCGCTACTGCCGATCTACGCCCGCGACATCCTCCACGTCGGCGCCGTCGGGCTCGGCCTGTTGCGCACCGCGCCCTCCGCCGGGGCGGCGATCGTCGCCATCGTTCTCGCGCGGCGCCAACTGCAGCGGCATGCGGGCGTGTCCATGTTCGGCTGCGTCGCCCTGTTCGGCGCGGCGACCATCGTCTTTGGCCTGTCGCAGAATTTCTATCTCTCGCTGTTCGCGCTCGCCGTTGCGGGCGGCGGCGACATGGTCAGCGTTTACGTGCGCTCATCGATGATTCAATTGGCCACGCCCGATCAGATGCGCGGCCGCGTCGGCTCGCTGAACTCGCTCTTCGTCGGCGCTTCCAACGAGCTCGGCGAGTTCCGCGCCGGAATGACGGCCGGCCTTTTCGGTACCGTTCAAGCCGTCGTGCTCGGCGGCGTCGGTACGCTCGCCGTTGTCGGCCTATGGATGCACATGTTCCCGCAGCTGCGCCGGGTCGACCGCTTCGCCGACGTCAGCGTGCAGTAAACGCGATTCACTTCGGCTGCGGCACGATGCGCAAATACGGCCGCGGCGCTTTCCATCCTTGCGGATAGGTCTTCTTCGCTTCGTCGTCCGTGACCGAACCCGCGATGATGACGTCGTCGCCCTGCTTCCAGTTCACCGGCGTCGCGACTTTGTGCTTCGCCGTCAGCTGCATGGAGTCGATCACGCGCAGAACCTCGTCGAAATTGCGCCCGGTCGTCATCGGATAGACGATCATCAGCTTGATCTTCTTGTCCGGACCGATGACGTAGACGTTGCGCACCGTTTGGTTATCGGCGGGCGTGCGCTTGGAGGCATCGCCCGACGCTTCCGCGGGAAGCATGTCGTAGAGCTTGGACACCGCAAGATCGGGATCGCCGATCATCGGATAATTGGGCGCGACGCCCTGCGTCTCTTCGATATCCTTCGCCCAGCTGGAATGCCGATCTACGGGATCAACCGATAGGCCGATGACCTTGACGTTGCGCTTGTCGAACTCCGGCTTCAGCTTCGCCATGTAGCCGAGCTCTGTCGTGCAGACCGGCGTGAAGTCCTTCGGGTGCGAAAACAAAATGCCCCATGAATTGCCCAGCCACTCGTGAAAGCGAATGGGGCCTTGGGTGGTGTTTGCCTGGAAATCGGGCGCGGTATCGCCCAGTCGCAATGCCATGGGAGCCTCCTTAAAAGGGGAATGAAGGTCGTGTCGTACGGGTAAGATATATTAGCTGTCCCGCGGTTCAATGCGACCTCAATCCCCTCCGTCTGGCGTAATTTAGGGCGTGAAGCCTAGTGCGTCTTGGGCTTGTCCCTGCCCCCGATTTTGGTGATGGGCTCGGTCTGAGCCGGAGGATCACTCGCGGGAAAACTGTCGTCCAGTGCGTCGTCGAGCTTTTCCTCCGGGGTTTGGGGCGGTTTCTTTTTCGCAGTCTTCCCGGTCTTTGGATCCATTGCACGCTCCATTCGTGGCCGTATTTCAAGAACGAAACGAATGAGGCCATTCAAGGGTTGCAGTGGCTGCGGCCGCTGGCCACCTCGTCATCATCCGTACACGGATAGTACACTTCCGAGCGCCATCGAAGTTCGCGCTTTGTTCGAGGCCAAACTTGCGCTCGCACCTGCGTTGACGCCAAGTGGCGGCCAGCGTGAATTTCTGCGCTCGTGCAGCAGCCGCCGCATCGGCTAAGCTGGCGCGCGCGTTTCACCATGGATCGACAAGGACGACTTCCTGCGCTGAAAACAGCGCGCCGAGCCCTGCTAATTCGCCGCGAGGTATTGCGCGATGCGCGCCTTCAGACCGGGCCGTGCCGCCGAACGGACCAGTTCGGCCAAGTCGGCATTGTCGTCTGCTCTCAGCAGCGCACGGTGCAACGAAGCGCGCGTGACATCGTCCAGCGCGCTCGCCGTAGCAGCCGCGGCACCCACCGTTTCGGGCCAGCCATCCCGCTCCACGATTGCGTGCACGAGGCCGACCTCGAGCGCCTCGCCCGCATCGAACGTGCTCGAGCTTTCGAGGATCCTTTGCGCTCGCGCCGCCCCCACGATCGCCGCGAACCGCCGTGTGCCCAGCACCAGCCCGAAGAGCAAGCCTGGCATTCGGAACGTTGCGTCGGCCGACGCCAGACGCTGGCGACACACTGCCAAGAGATCTACGCCGGCCCCGAAATTGCGCCCATGCGCGAGGCCGACGGTTGCGCACGGCGATGACGCCACCAACTGCAGCAACTCCTCAATGCGGACAAACCGAAGGAGCAGATCGCCTTCGCTCTGATTCTGGAAATCGGTGAAATCGAAACCGGCGCTGAAATTTTTTCCTTCGCCGCGAAACACCAGCACGCGGGCGGCTCGCGCATGCGCCTCAGCGACCGCCTCGCTCAGCCTCTCGACCAGTTCGGCGGACAGCGCATTGCGCTTCTCCGGCCGCGACAGCGTGAAAGTCCAGGTGCCGTCTTCCTTCGCCACGTCGAGAGGAGGGGACACCCTAAGCGCCTACAAGCGCCCGCACGGTGAAATACAACAGCGACGGCGCAACAAGGCACCCTAGCCCCGAATGAAACGTCGCGGTCAGCGCGCCATACGGAACGAGCCGCGGATCCGTCGCCGCCAACCCCCCCGTCACGCCGCTGACGGTGCCCATCACGCCTCCGAAGGCCATGGCGGACTGCGGCGTTACGAGCCCGATGCCTGCCGCAACGAAAGGTGTCCCGATCATCACGATCACCGCTTTCAACACGCCGGTGGCAATCGAGAGCGCCATCACGGGGGAGCTCGCGCCCAAGGCGGAGCCCGTGACAGGGCCGACGATATACGTGATCGCGCCTGCCCCGATCGTCGTGATCGACACCGAATCCGTATAGCCGAACGCAATCGCCACCGCTGCGCCGACGATGAATGGCAACACCGTCCCGATCGCCAAAGCGATGGCGCCCAATACTCCCGCCTTCTTCGCCTGATCGACGTCAACCTCGAACGCCGTGGCGACGATCGCGAAATCGCGCAGCATCGCGCCGCCCATCAACCCCATCCCAGCCAACATCGGAATGTCCGCGATGCCGTTCTTGCCGCCGGTCGTGATGCCGCCAATATAGGCGAGAACCAAACCCAGGATGATCGCGATCGCCGAACCGTGGATGCGGCCGAACGTCAGCCATTTGGACAACCTGTAGGAAATCCACATGACGATGCCGACGAACGCAAACGCGGTGATCAGCCCGTGCTCGGCAAAGAGCTTTTCGAAGACTTCGTTCATCGCCTCCTCCTACTCCGCCGCTTCCGAGCCGATGCCCACCGGCGAAGGCGCGGCACGTTCCTCCTCGCGCGGGCAACCCACGCGGATCAGGATAGCGGTCGCCACGAGACAAGCCGCGACGCTGCCGACCCCGGCGAGCACGACGATGGGCCCTCCACTGACCGCTGCCGCGACGTTCTGAATCGCCGCCATGGCGACGACGATGGGAATGTAAAGCGCGCTCCAGAACTCGATCCCGAACTTGATCTGCGGTTTCAGCAAGCCTCGTTTGGCCAACCACACCCGGCCCGCGATCAGCATGATCATCGCAATGCCGACGCCGCCCACATTGCTCTTCACGTTCAGCGCGATGCCAAGCAGGTCGCCAAGCAGCGCGCCGATGAGCGAGCAGATGGCAAGAAGGGCAACACCATAGATCGTCATCGCAACGGCCTTTCCCGGGAGGTCCGCCTTCGGGGGCGGCTTGTGAAACCGAGGCTACAGGCTCGACGGACAGCCCGTCAATTTCGGGTTTGCGCATGTTTTCTCGCGTGTTACGACCAGCAGAAATCAAGCTCAATTCCCCTCCCCGAAACGGCGGTGCTATCGCATATTCGTCACCGGCCCAGAGGCGTGGGGCAAGCGGAGAAGCGGGCAACAACATGCACACCGAACCAACACGGCTCCTGCCTCTTTCCGGCATCGTCGTCGCGGAATTCTGCAACGTCGCGGCCGGGCCCTATTGCGGCATGCTCCTCGCCGACATGGGGGCGGAAATCATCAAGATCGAACCGCCCGACGGCGACATGCTGCGCCAATGGCCGCCTCACACCGGCGGCTTCAGCGAAAATTTCGCCTCGCTCAACCGCGGCAAGAAGTCGATTGCGCTCGACCTGAAAAACGCAACCGACCGCGACATCGCCTGGCGCATCATGTGCGCCTCCGATGTCGTCATCGAGAACAACCGCCCCGGCGCTATGGACCGCTTGGGACTAGGCTGGACCAAAATTCACGTCGCAAATCCCAAGCTGATCTTCTGCTCCATTTCCGCCTACGGACAATCAGGTCCGCGCGCAGCCGAAGGCGGCTTCGACGTCACCATCCAGGCGGCGTCCGGAATCATGAGCGTGACCGGCGAGCCCGGCCGCGCACCCGTCAAAGCTGGCGTCCCCGTCTCCGATTTCACCGCCGGACTCTACGGCGCCTTCGCCGTCAGCGCCGCATTGCTGCAAGTCCGCTCAGGCGCGCCGGGCGTGCACATCGACGTCCCCATGTTGGGTGCGAGCCTCGCCATCGGCGCGCTTCAGACGAGCGAATTCTTCGGCACGGGCCGCAATCCTGAAGCGCTCGGTTCGGCCCACCCGCGCAACGCGCCCTATCAGGCGTTTCCGGCGCGCGACCGCTTCTTCATCATTGCGGCGGGCAACGACAAATTGTTTGCGAGCGTCTGCGAAATCGTCGGCCAACCGAATCTTGCCGCCGATCCCCGCTTTCGCACCGTGCGCGACCGCGCCAAAAACCAAACCGAGTTGGCGCAAATCCTGTCCGAGGTTTTCCGCACGTGTGACGCAGCCGCGTGGCTCGCCGAGCTCGCTCGCGCCGGCGTCCCCGCCAGCCTGATCAATTCCTATTCGGAAGCCGTCGACAATCCGCACGTCGCCGCGAGCGGCTGGGTGCAACCCATGGCTCTGCCGAGCGGCGCCGTCACGCGAACCTTTGTCTCGCCGCTCCGTCTGGACGGCACGCTCGTGCCCGTCGACACGCGCCCGCCGCTCCTCGACGAACACCGCGCCGAAATCCTCGCCCGCATCTCGTAACGTCGGAATTGATTCCCACCTCCCCCAATGTGGGGAGGTCGAACTTCTGCGTCTGCCGGATTAGCCTAGCGCGGCTTTCACGCGCTCCGGCGTGAACGGCAGATCGCGCAGCCGTATGCCCGTGGCATGGAAGATCGCATTCGCGATCGCGGCCGATGTCGGGCCTTGCGAAGCTTCCCCCGCACCGAGCGAAGGCAGTTCCGGCCGGTCGAGCAGCACGACGTCGACTGCGGGCACCTCGCGGAAATTCATGATCGGATAGCCCGCCCAGTCGCGCGATACGATGCTCTGCCGGTCGAACTTGACGGCCTCTTTCAGCGTCCAGCTCGCGCCCTGGATAATGCCGCCCTCGATCTGATTGATGAGGCCGTCGGGATTGATGATTTGTCCTGCATCGACGGCAGCCGTGACTCGTTCGACCTTCACTTGGCCGCTCGCCCGGTCCACCGAGACGTCGGCGATCAGCGCGACATAGCTCTTGATCGTCTCGTAGCGCGCAAACGCAACGCCGCGTCCGCGCGCAGCCTCGCCCTTCGCGCCTTCTTTCCAGCCCGCCTTCTCGGCAGCGGCTTGCAGCACAGCCCGCGCGCGCTCGTCCTTGAGATGTTTCAGCCGGAACGCCACGGGATCGGCGCCGGCAAGGTTCGCCATCTCGTCCATGAACGATTCCACTGCGAAGACATTGCCGTATCCGCCGAGCGTCCGTAGCGCCGAAACGCGCAGCGGCATGTCGGCAATGAAATGATCGACGATCTTCTGATTGGCGAATTCATAGGTCGGCACCGCGTTGCGGTCGCCGCCGCCGGCCGGCAAAGGCGCCTCGGCGGGCGTCGCGCGATTGTGCGGCTGTTCGAAGTGCCAAGCCGCGAGCAGATTCACTCCGCTCTGATTGCCCGGCCGCATGTTGTGCGTGCAGCTCCACAGCTCATACTGCCAATCGATGATCGTGCCATCGGCGGACAACCCACCGCGCGCCGACATCGCCATCGCGGAGCCGAACGGCTCCCAGCCAAATTCGTCGTCACGCATCCATTGCAGCTTGACGATTCGGTTTGTGGCGATGGCAAGCAGTGCTGCGTCAAGAGCGGCGTCGTCGGCGCCGTTATGTCCGTAGCAGCCGGACCCTGGCGTATGGAGGACGCGGATATGGTCCGGCGGCAGCGTGGTGGCCTTGGCGAGATCGGCGCGCAGCGGGTAGGGCCCCTGCGTATGCGACCACACCGTCAGCGTGTTGTCGACGAAGCCCGCAACCGCGCAAGACGGCCCGATGGAAGCATGCGCGAGATACGGTTTGGTGTAGCTCGCGCTGTGCGTTTTCGCTGCTGCCGCTCCGGTCGCGCCCTTCTCGTTGACGGTCTTCGTGTCGATGTTGGGCAGACTCTTCAGATAGTCATGGATCTTCGTCTGATCGGGAAGATCGGAGACGGTACGCCAGCGCGCGGTTTTCGCCAGTGCCTCACGCGCCGCAATAGCTTGCTCCTCGCGTTCCGCGACAACGCCCAAGAACCGTCCGTCGCGCACCACAGCGATGACGCCCGGCATCTTTTTCACCGCGGCATCGTCGACTGTCATCAGTTGCGCGCTGTAATTCGGCGGCCGTACGACGCGGCCAAACACCAAGCCCGGAAGACGCACGTCCTGAACGAAGGCAGGCTCCCCCATGACCTTGTCGGGAATGTCGAGCCGCTGCGCGGGCTTGCCGACAAGGCTGTGCGCGCTCGCCGGCTTCGCCGCGATCGCGCCCGTCGCTTCGCTGGCGAGCGGTGTTTCCGCGGCGAGCTCCCAATAGCTGATGCGGCCGGCGCCGTCCGCCACCGTGATGATGCCGTCCCTGACGACAAGCTTGCCGGCCGGAGCAGAGAGATGCTCGGCCGCTTTGGCAAGCACGATGGAGCGCGCTTCGGCCGCTGCCGCGCGGAGCGCCGCACCGCCGGCTTCGATCGAGTTACTGCCTGCCGTCACGCCTTCGTTCGGGGAGCGCGACGTGTCGACGGGGATCATCCGTACACGCTCCAATCCGATGTCGAGCTCCTCGGCGACGATCTGGGCCAGCGCCGTGGTGTTGCCTTGACCGAGCTCGACTCTCCCGGTGAACACCGTGACGGTGCCGACGGGATCGATGCGCAGCCACGAATCAAGCCGGCGATTGGCGCCGAGCATGGCAGGCAGGCGCTGCCCCTGCTCGGCTGCAAGCGACGGCGACATGCTGAACGCGACGACGATGCCGCCAAGCGCCAGTCCGAATTCGCGGCGGCTGAGATGCGTCGCGCTCATCCGGACATCTCCT
>Ga0134122_10001272_pt1 | contig 18052 bp, 13 predicted proteins | sample KB302_FD_96461 | JGI IMG/M metagenome (GOLD analysis project Ga0134122, IMG submission 96461) | Terrestrial soil microbial communities without Nitrogen fertilizer from Kellogg Biological Station, Michigan, USA - KB3-0-2 | ecosystem: Environmental > Terrestrial > Soil > Unclassified ... | reverse complement strand
CAGATAAGGATAGATCTCGGTGGCCTCTCCTCGGATCGTGTCAACAATCGGCGCATAGTGAAGAACCACGACCCGCTTGGCAGTTCGCAGTTGCGACATGGCGCGTTCCAGCTTCAGGGCCTCGTCAATGGCGGCCTGCACGAACGCCTTGACTTCGGGTTCGCCGAAAGCGGTCAGCGCGCCGCGTCCAAAACCCCCGGGAAAGCCCTTGGTGCCGGCAAATCCGACGCCATCGCGTTCGTATGCCGTACCATCAAGAAGCTTGATTCCGGCGTCCGTCATCATTCGCACGAGTTCGGCCTGGCAACCGCTTTCGTAGTCGTGGTTTCCCAAGACCGCTACGATCGGTAGACGCAGCCTCACCAGAGAGTTCAGAAGCGGCTCCATTTCTTCCGGCTTGCCGTAGTTGGTAAAGTCCCCCGCGACCACCAATACGTCCGCCTGGTCTCGGACCTGGGCGAGCTGGTTCTGGATCACCCCGAATCGGGGAGAAAAGAAGTGCAAATCGGCGGTGGCTCCAACTCTCATTCGTCTATTTTCCGCGGGCGGTGGTCATTCGCCCCCTGGACTGAGCGCGATTGATCCTGAGCACATTCTCCATTCCCCACTCAGCCACGTCGATAGCAAACATCTTGTCGTCAACCAGACTGCCCCGAAACTTTGCGGACGGATTACGATTCGTCAGCTCATCGGAGAAGCGAACCAGCAATCGCTGCCATACCCAGGACGGCACGTATTCACTGTTCGCCGGGTACACGTAGCGGTACAGCACGAGCGCGAACAACAAAATTTCCCAGTGTTCACCCACCAGCGCCAGGATCCGCTCCCAGTCGAGGTTTCCGCGAGTGGCAAAGATGATATGGGCGATATCAGCTCCGTCGAAGCGCTCGCGGCGTACGACGAAGAGTTTCGACGCCAGCAGTTCTTCCGCCGCCAGCACTCTTGCGCGCACATCCAAGACCAGTGCCGGACGCGAGTTCTCAATCCAGGAACGTTCTACTCTTATTACGGCATTGCTCATGCCGGTGATCAAGTCGATAAAAAAGCCGTTGCGATGCGCCTTGTGCAGCCACACCGCATCTTTCACCTGGCAGCGGAAACCCTGCTTTGTGAGACACCGAAAGGCGGCAGGCATGTCCTCGGGGGTGAGGAAGAGATCCAGGTCTTTGGTGGGACGCCAGATTCCGGTATGAACCTGAAGCGCGAAAGCACCGGAAACGACATACGGGACACGACAGCGATTCAATGCCATTAGTGTTTCCCGAAACGTCGCTTCTTGCTTAGGAGGGAATTTCGGCCGCCGTGACGAACTCACCGGGAGTTTGACTGGCTTTGGCACCGCCAGCTTGGATGTTAAAGCAAACCAAGATGTTGCCGCATCAAGACCGTCCGCCTATTTCCGATACGTCTTTTTGCCTACAGTATTTTTGGAAGGGAAACTACCACGTTGACTTGATGGCGCTCTCGGCGTTTTGTAATTAATCTCGCTGCCATGCTTCTTTTATTTCTCCCTATTCTGTTCCCAAGCCAGGCGGGCGCCCAGCTCACATGAACCGGACGTCCGCCTCTCGCCGCCGTCGTTAGAAATAGTGTGTTGCTTGGCAGCTAAATTGTCGGAAAACTTAAGAACTTTTATCCGCATCCTAGGTGCGACTCGTATTATCCCGAGGAGGCTCTGTGCAAAGTCTGGTCGGAATCTTCGCTTCCCGTAGCGCTGCGGAGTTGGCGGTTCAAGGACTCTTGGCCACCCCTGTTCCACCGCAGTCCATCACATTCTTGAGCGGTGAAGCGGGCAAATTCCAGATCTCAAGCCTAACCACCACCGACGCCGAGCGCGACGGAATGGGCGAAGCGGTAGGCGGTGTGCTGGGGGGCGCGGTGGGCGCCAGTGCAGGCTTGTCCCTCGGAAGCGCCATTGCCAGTTTGCTCGTACCGGGAGTGGGCACGATCGTTGCAGTTGGCCTGGGTGCCGCTGCTTTACTCGGGCTGGGCGGAGCGGCGGTGGGTGCAACCGTCGGAGAAGCCTCCGAGCAGGCGGCGGATATCGGCGTTCCTAAGGACGACACATTGTTGTACCGTGAGCTGCTGAAGCGTGGCCGCTCCCTTGTCATTGTCAACGTTGAGGATCCGGGTCTAGCCTCCGTGGCTAGCGCCGTTTTCGAGCGCCAGGGCACAGAAGACATTGAAGAAGCACGTAAGTTGATGTTACCCGCAGCTTGAACTTCCTTGCGACTCGTCGCCGAAACGCTCCGTTTTCGCCGGTGTTGCGCCTATCTCTTGTCGGACTGGGTCAGAGTTTCGGACTAGCTCTCGGCCGAACTGGAGGGTCCGGCGTCTGAATAGAAGAACATATCGTGGCGAAGCAAGGCCTCGATTCCCTTTAGAACTTCGTCACCGCCGCTCTTGGTCACGGCGCCTCTGTAACCGGCATTACGAGCTTCCCATGCGAGCTGCTTGGAAACCTCCTGGACACTGATAAGCAACATTGGAAGTGTAGGGTGGGTTCGCATGATTTGAGGCGCTGCTTGCAACCCGTTCATGACCGGCATGGCGAGATCCATGACCACGATATCGGGGGCCAAATGGTCGACTCCTTCAATGGCTTCAACCCCATTGCTCGCCTCGCCGCACACTTGCCAATCCTGTTGTTTCTCCAGCAACCGGCGCAGCAACAGCCGGATATGCGGATCATCATCTGCGATCAAGATTCGGATTGGCACTGGCGTCTCCTACAGAACTGGCGTCTCCTCAAGAGATGTTAAGAGGCGGACACGATACCATCGCATTGCAGACTCCCAGCTCGCCAAAGGCTGCGCAACCAATGCCGCCGTGAGAGGACCGCGCGCTGCAAGCCAAGTTTGATCAGGTCACACTCGCATCGGCGGGACAATACAGCAAAAACCCGAGTCACGAATTCTGCACTAACCGCCGCAAAAGCCCCGAACCCGCTAAACAAGATCTGAATGCTAAGGGCATCCAACCTCCAGGAGGGATGGGCCATCCAATGTGCTGAACGTTGGTGCGGCTATGCCTTCCCTTATCTACATCGCCCGCATTCGAAGTCTTTCAGCAGAACTAGCGCAGAGCCTGCGGTCCGCGGGTTGCCACGTCCAATCCTTCAACCCCGGCGACATTACCCAGGATGAGTGCTTACTGGCAATGACGCCCGAGGCTGCCGATACCGCCCTTCACCCGGAGCGTGTCGCGAGCCAGACGGGCCGCCAGTATGCCGGCATGCCGACTCGCGCCCTAAATCAGCCACTTGGATCGGACACCGCAATTCTGGACAGCCTGAAGGCAGCCGTCGCCAACGAAATCCACGTGAATCGTGAGCCTGTTCCGCAAGCTGCCTCGAGGGTTGAGACCGAAGCAGCGGCATGCGCCGTCCCTTCCGCTGACGCCGCACGGCGTGCGCTCTCGAGCGGCCAGGAAAAAGCGAGTCAGCCGAGTGCGCGAGTTGCACCGCCGCCGATCACCGCTCCTTCGTCCCCGGGCGGTCCGCGCGAAGCGAAGAAAAGCCGGTTGGCGATAGAACAGTGTTACCGCATCCTCGGAAATCCGTTGAGCACAGTCGTCGCGGTATTGGTTCTTGCTCTGGTCTACCGTGGCCTCCCCTTGATGACTGCATCACCCGGAGGGACCGCCGGCCGGTCAACCTCCCGGTCGGCCGTTGCGGTCGAAACACCGCCCCGCACTCTGCAGCGAGTGCAGAGGCATGAGTCCCTTGACGGTTTCGTGGCTGAAGACTTTACCAATCATCGGGGCCTGCACGCGGCAGGCGACGCGACCCAGCAGAATGCCGACCTGAAGCATCCCCAGAGAGGTTCAATACCTAAACGGATTGTAGTGGACTGACCATCCTAGATAAATAGAATGGCGCGCTCTCCCATCAACCTACAGGATTTTTCCCACGAACCCTGAGGTCTCTACCTGATGCTGCGGAAGCTCTATAAACAGTAAGTTGAACAGGACCTCAACGATTGACCTCAAAACTGGGAAAGGGGCGGCGTCCGAGAGGGCGCGCCTCTTTTGTTCGCTTTCAGGGTCTTGGAGTGCATATGTCCATCATTGCGTTTCTCGTCGTTGCACTACTGACTTTTTTCCTCGCATTCCGGCAAACATCTAAGACCCGAACGCGACCGTAGACCGTGGGGAAGGCGAATTCACACCGGGCAAATAAGCCTCGTAAAACCCCCGCGGCTTGCGGGCGGCCACTTCCTGTGATGTCGGTTCGACACCCGAAAAAATAAAATGAAGATCGTGCCAATCAGGGATCCCGCTGATCGAACCCAGTGGATTGAACGCTAGCGAGAAATGGAGACGTCGTTCCGAACTCTGCGGATCTCCCAGTTGCGCGATGAATATATTGGAAGCCCCTTTTCAGAAGCAAGAGCTTTCCTGGCGAAGCCGCCGGCTCGGGCCTCGACTCCAGCGCCGTCCTCACCCGCTTTTTTGATGACGAGGGCCTTCATTTGTCGGAAAAGCGCCGCCACGCCTTACCATGGTTTTCCTGTCTTCCGGAAATCCAATCATAGTTGAACACAGGCGCGATCGCCGCAGGGATGGCGCCGATCACTTCCGGGTCGTTTTGAGCGCCGGGTTGCGCCCTCTGTAACTCAGCGATCGCCCGCCTGCAATCCGGAGACCCCATACAGAACACTGCCGTGCGGCGGCAAAGTTACGCTCATAGAATCTGAAGCCCCCAGATCCTTGCGTTCCCATAGGTCCCTCAACTGGTATTTCGCCCTTGGGAGGCCCAGCTCGCTCCACCTGTAGTGCAAGGTTTCACTTGATTCGCTCAGGTTGAACGCGGCCATGTAATGGCCATTGGTCGTGCCCGATTTTGCCAGCCACACCACGGTCTTGTCGGTCGAGATGACCGGATGATTACCACTCGAGTGTTGATCTACCGCGATGACCTCGGGATTAGTAAGCAGCGAAGTGGTCCATGCATCGGCTTTTGGTAAGTCGCCGCCGACCATGAGCGGCGAGGGAAAGATGCACCACAACGTCATGAACGTTTTCTGCTCGTCGTGCGTAAGTCGCGTGTAGCGCGGCTGGCCCCATCCCGGAGTCGGCCCCAGATATCCCAAGGGCAGCATGTCGGCATCCGGCCAGTGTCCGGGTTGCGCCTTCCCCGCCCATTTCGCGACATTGGCAAACTGATCTCCCAATCCCTGGGGATACTCGACGGTACTGTGCCAGAGGTCCCAGATATCGTTCGAAATTCGCCACATCTGCGTGTACTTGCGCATCTCTTCTGCTTTCTCCAGCGGCGCAGGCCCTGGAGACAAACTCAGAGTAATCGGCCGGCCGGCCTTCGCCAGCGCCGTACTCAACATTCGAATTTCATCTGCCTTGTATGGGCGGCTGCTGATGCAATCCACCTTGATCAGGTCCACGTCCCAACTCGCATACAGCTTAGCAAGCGAATCGTAATAGGCTTGCGCTCCCGGCTTCGAGCCGTCAATGCCGTAGTTGTCGAAGTTCCAGGGACAGGTGTCGGACGTGTCTGCGGCGTCGGTCGCGTGGACAGAAGATCCCTCGATTGGAGGGTTCTTCTCCATCACCTGTTTCGGAATGCCGCGCAGAATGTGAATGCCAAACTTCAGGCCGAGGGAGTGCACGTAGTCCGCCAGCGGTTTGAAACCGGCGTCATTTGCCGCCGACGGAAACCGGTTTACGGCGGGGGTGTAACGTCCGTATTGGTCCAGACTGTAGACCGATGTCTTGGAGTTTCCCTCAGGAATCGGGTTGGTGACATACCATTCCATGTCGACCACGACATACTGCCAGCCAAACGGCTTCAAGTGTTCGGCCAGCCACTGAGCATTGGCTTTGACATCGGCCTCCTTGACCGTGGTGCCGTAGCCATCCCAGCTGTTCCAGCCCATGGGAGGGGTTGCGGCCAGGAGAGTCGAATCGCCGCTGTCTGCAGACTCGGCTGCCAGTCCCAGGGTTGTGCCGCCCAGAAACAAAACCACTGCCAGTCCGCACAGAAACGCCTGTTTTCTCATGTTCGTTTCTCCGTCATTTCGAATTTCTTCGCGCTTCAAGGACGGGTGTATTAGACCTCCTTCGACAATTTTCTTGCGCTCGCCCAACCAGGCGGGACAGGTCGGGGGAACGGTTGCCGAGCTTCCATCAATCGGTCAAATCAACCTTGTGCCTGTTGACCCCGGCGGGGTGGTGCCGCTTTATCGAGGTAGAGGCTTGGGGTCACGACAGGCCCTGGCCAAGTAAGCTTCCGCGACCCGGAAGTGACCACTTCAATCCCAGGTGTCGCACCCGCCATCATAATTTATTTCGAGATCCCGCCGGCTGCTGAGCCACAATGAGAGAATCACAACTAAAAGAGGGTGATCGGTGAGCAAGAAGGCGAATGTAGTGAACCGAAAGTCGATACAGATCGAGTGGGGAGATTGCGATCCCGCGCAGATCGTCCACTTTCCACGCTACTTCGCCTATTTCGATGCATGCACAACCGCACTGTTCAAGAAGGCCGGCTTCTCCAAGCGGGAAATGCTCAAGACCTACCAGATCATAGGAATTCCGCTGGTTGACGTGCGCGCATCATTCAAAGCACCCTCGCGATTCTCCGACACAGTGACCGTGGAGTCTGCAGTAACCGAATGGAGCCGCAGCAGCTTTTGCATTCGCCACCGGCTATTTAATAAGGATGTTCTGGCGGTGGAGTGTTTTGAGACGAGGGTCTGGGCCGCGCTGTCTGCCACCGACCCGGAACGGATTGTGAGCAAACCTGTGCCCCACGAAGTGATCGAGAAGTTTTCTGCAGGGAACAACCCGGCGACTCATAAGAATTCGCGACGAAAAAAGCGATGAGAATCCGGACCCAGGTGGGGATTGTGGGCGCGGGACCTGCGGGGCTCGTCCTGTCGCAGTTGCTGCATCGCGAGGGCATTCATTCAGCCCTGGTTGAGGCTCGAAGTCGAACCTACTGTGAACAGCGCGTCCGAGCCGGAGTCCTGGAGCACGGCACCGTGGATCTGCTGACCGAAATGGGTGTGGGCGACCGAATGAAGCGGGAAGGGCTGATCCATGATGGCGTGGAAATCCGCTTCAACGGACGCGGTCATCGCATCGATTTCAAAGAGCTGACAGGACGCTCGATTACGATCTATGCCCAGCAGGAAGTCGTCAAAGATCTGATTGCAGCGCGGCTCGAAACTGGGGCAGGGATTTCCTTCGAAGCTGAAGGTGTGAGTGTCCATGACTTCGATTCGAAAGAACCGAGGATTCGATTTGACCACGGAGGGGAGTCTTCGGAGATTCTCTGTGACTTCATTGCAGGTTGCGACGGGTTTCACGGTGCGTGCCGGCCAACCGTAGCGGCAGCTTTGACCGTTTACGAGCGAGTCTTTCCATTCGCCTGGCTTGGCATTCTGGCCGCGGCGCCGCCTTCGTCGGAAGAACTGATCTACTGCTATCACGAACGCGGGTTCGCTCTTCACAGCATGCGCACGCCAGAGATCACACGGTTGTATCTGCAGTGCGCTCCAGACGAGGATTTGTCCCGCTGGTCCGACGAAAAGATCTGGAGTGAATTACAAAGACGGCTCAACACTCGGGACGGAGTTAAACTAACCGAGGGCCGGATCTTGCAGAAAGGCGTCACCGGGATGCGCAGCTTCGTCGTGGACCCGATGCAGTGTGGCAGGCTCTATCTCGCCGGGGACGCAGCCCACATTGTGCCTCCAACCGGAGCCAAGGGCCTTAATCTGGCCGTGGCGGATGTTCGCGTACTGGCGGAAGCAATCGCGGAATTCTACCGCTCCGGAAATACCCAGCTGCTCGATCGTTACTCGGAAAGATGTTTGCGGCGAGTATGGCTGGTACAGCGCTTCTCGCTCTGGATGACGACCATGCTGCACCGGTTTCCCGGCAGCGACGGCTTCGAAGAGCATCGGCAGTTAGCCGATCTGGATTACCTGACCAGTTCGCGCGCCGCAGCGCAAGCGTTCGCCGAAAACTATGTTGGTCTTCCTATGAGCTGAAGCAAAGAACTGAACCCATGTATCATCAGTGGCATCGGGGGGGGCCGAACCGCTTCCACTAGGATCATCAATCGTTAGGTGAGAGAGATATGTCCTCTTCGCTGATCCCGGACAAGACCAAGGGTCCCAGGGACACGGTCACCGCTTTCCGGCGTCATGAGCCGGGGACGCAGCCGGACTATCTTTACCCCGCGTATCGTGCGACGAGGTTGCGGGCGCCATCGCAACCGTTGATTTTCCTGCCACAAAGCCGTTCCGAGGTGACAGGGCCCGTGTTTGGCCATTCCGATGTTCATCCGAGCGACTCTGATCTCACTCTCCAGCATTCCGCGGAGCCGATGGGAGAGCGCATTATCGTGCGCGGACGAGTCGTGGACGGTGACGGGCATGCCGTCTCGAATAGCTTAATTGAGATCTGGCAGGCAAATGCGGCGGGACGATACGCGCACTCTAAAGACAACCACACCGCGCCCCTCGATCCGAACTTCACCGGGGCAGGAAGGACGCTGACCGACCAGAACGGATTCTACAGCTTTGTGACGATCAAGCCGGGCGCCTATCCCTGGCGTAATCACGACAACGCGTGGCGCCCGGCGCACATTCACTTTTCTTTGTTTGGGCCCGCCTTCGTCACGCGCTTGATCACGCAAATGTATTTTCCGGGCGATCCGCTCTTTCCCTATGATCCCATTCTGCAGTCGATTCCTGACGAAGGAGCGCGACAGCGGCTGGTCTCGAAATTTGACCTGGAAACAAGCAAGCCGGAGTGGGCCCTCGGCTATCGCTTTGATATCGTTTTGCGCGGCCATGAATCCACGCCGTTTGAAGGATAAGAATGGACCTGACACCGACTCCTTCACAAACCGCCGGGCCTTTCTTCCACCTTGGGCTCACGGATGCACGAAGTGTTTGCTGCGTCGCCGGTGAGGGAGCAAAGGGCGAGCGCGTCTGGCTCACCTTTCGAGTGTTCGATGGAGACGGCGTTCCCGTCCCAGATGCGATGATCGAACTGTGGCAGGCCGATTCCGACGGAAACTATCAGCATCACGACGCCCCGCCGGGAAGCGAAACTTTCCGCGGCTTTGGAAGATTGGCAACAGCGGAAGATGGATCGTGCACCTTTGAAACCATCAGACCGGGACGCGTACCGGGGCCGGATAAAACGCTCCAGGCCCCCCACATCAATGTTTTGGTTTTCGCCAGAGGCCTGCTGAAAGGGCTCTCCACGCGCGCCTACTTTGCCGGAGATCCTGCGCACGCCGACGATCCTGTACTGCTGTTGGTGCCGGAAAGTCGGCGTGCGACTTTGTTGGCACAACCTGATCCCTCCCGCGCCGGCGGTTGGACATTGGAGATCCGACTGCGTGGCGAGGGTGAGACGGTATTTTTCGATGTGTAACCACTTCCTCACGATCAACCAAGATCCAGCTCAAGGCCGAGTATGAGCATGCGACTGATGGAATGCCTGGCAACCACGCCTGTCCTGGCCGAGCTTTTTTCCGATGAATCGGTGCTTCGGGCCATGCTGGATTTTGAAGCGGCGTTGGCGCGCGCCGAAGCTAGAGTTGGAATCATCCCAAAGGATGCGGCGGACACGATCAAGGCCCTGGCGAAGCCCGGCAGCTTCGATGTTCCGGCTCTCGCCGTCGCCGCGTTCCGAGCCGGAACCCCCGCCATCCCCCTGGTGAAGGCGCTCACTGATCAAGTACGAAAGACCAATGCAGATGCGGCGCGATTCGTGCATTGGGGAGCGACCAGCCAGGATGTCATGGATAGCGCGATGTCGCTCCTGCTCAAGCGTGCAGAGCCGATTCTGATCAGCGATCTGTTCCGACTGGAGAACGCGCTGAAAGCTGTAAGTGAGCGTCACAAAAACAGCGTCATGGTTGGGAGGACTCTACTTCAGCCGGCTCCCCCGGTAACTCTTGGACTCAAAGCCGCGGGATGGCTGGGTTCGGTCCGTGGCGGAAGACATCGTCTGCAAAATGGGCTTGATGACGCTGCGGTCTTGCAGTTTGGCGGAGCGAGCGGCACGTTGGCGTCGCTCGGCGACCGGGCAACGGCTGTGATTGAAGCTCTCAGCGTCGAGCTTGGATTGAAAGCTCCGTCCGCCGGGCCCTGGCACACTCAGCGCGATCAACTGGCCACCATGGTCTGTGCTTGTGGCGTGCTGACTGGATCTCTGGGCAAGATGGCGCGTGATGTTTCTCTCCTCATGCAGAACGAAGTTGGGGAAGCAAGCGAACCCGGAAGCGAGGGACGCGGCGGCTCCTCAACCATGCCCCACAAGCGGAATCCCACCGCGTGTTCGCTCACCCTCGCGGCCGCGTATCGGATGCCAGGATTGGTCGCCTCGTTTCTCTCCGCCATGGTGCAGGAGCACGAACGTGGAGTCGGGGGATTACAAGCGGAATGGCCGGTGGTAGTGGCGACGGTCCAATTGACCGGCGTTGCCGTCGCCTCGATGGCTGAAGTGGCCGAAGGGCTCTCCGTGGATACGGAAAAGATGCGTGTCAATATCGAGATCACGAATGGATTGATTTTTGCCGAGCGCGCCATGATGCTGCTCGGGCCGAAGCTCGGACGGGATGTCGCTCACAAAATCCTCGAGGGGGCAGCAAGAAGAAGCGTTCATGAGGGCCGGAATCTCGCTGCTGTCCTGGCCGACATTCCTGACGTGACTGCGCATCTGAGTGCCGCTGATTTGAAGGAGTTGGAAACACCAGAACAGTATCTAGGGTCCGCCGAGGCTTTTCGAACAGCTCTGCTGACGGAGCCGGGCCCGAAAAACAACGACAACGACGACAAGGAGCAATGATTGCCCTTCGCAACCGTTCGCAATACGCGGATACATTACCGTCTCCAGGGAAACGCGGGACGGCACGTCCTGATTTTGTCGCACTCGATCGGTACCGACCACACAATGTGGGACCTGCAGGTTGCCGACCTTCTGCCGCACTTCCAGATTCTGCGATATGACACGCGAGGCCACGGAGCGTCGGATGCACCTGCCAACGAATATTCCATTGAGATATTGGCCGGTGACATTCTCGGCCTGGCAGATGCTTTAGGAATCTCGCAATTTGCTTTTTGCGGCCTCTCCTTGGGAGGCGCCATCGGGCAATGGATCGCTGCCCACGCCCCGCAGCGCGTCACTCATCTTGTGCTGGCCAACACCTCGCCTCAGTTTCTGCCACGTTCCAACTGGGAATCGCGAATCGCGGCCGTGCGTAAGCATGGAATGTCGGCGATCGTTGAGGTTGCGATGTCACGGTTGTTCTTGCCGGACACGCTGGCCCACAAAAATCCGCACGCCGCTACCATCCGCTCGGTCCTGCTAGGCACCGATCCGGTTGGATACACGGGGTGTTGTGCAGCTCTCCGCGATGTCAATCACGGAGACTTGCTGCGACAGATTCAAGCTCCGAGTTTGGTGATCGTTGGGGACCACGACCTCTCGACTCCGTGGAGCGGGCACGGAGAAAGGCTGGCACGGGAGATTCCCGGGGCGAAAGTTCTTCACCTAGAGGCAGCGCATCTTTCCAACATCGAGCGGCCGCGCTCGTTTACGACGGCATTGCTGGAGTTCATACTTCCGCGGCGTGATCCGAGCGTGGACACCTTGGCCACTGGATTTGAAACGCGTCGCGCTGCACTCGGCCACGCACACGTCGATAAGGCAGTCGCTGCGACAACGGAATTTACACGCGACTTTCAAGAGCTGATCACGCGCTACGCATGGGGGACGATCTGGTCTCGTCCTGAACTGGACTGGCGCACTCGGCGGCTCCTGGTGCTGGCGATAACGGCGTCCCTGGGAAGATGGGAAGAGTTTACCCTCCATGTGCGCGCTGGTTTGGCCGGTGAACTGGAACTGTGCGATTTAAAGGAAGTACTGTTGCAAACCGCCGTTTATGCGGGAGTGCCAGCGGCCAATACTGGATTTCAGATTGCCGGTGAACAGATCAAGAAGAATGAATAAGCCCAAATGGCCGCTCAATCTTCCCGATAGGAGCTGCGCTACCATTTAGGCTTCTCCATTTCGCAACCGCTGCGATTGAATCCTCTGGGACCGACTATGAAAGCTTGAAACTGGCGACCCGCCCAACTTAAAGAGCCTTTAATCTTGAACCGTAAACGTTAACGGCGGTGCTATAGTAACAAACGCGCAACGCTGGCAAACGGTGACAAGGACCAATGGACCCACTGTGAAATGCTCACCTCGAACTTCCCCCACTCGGCTGGATGTTTTCTGTTTGTTCACGATATTTCTCTTCGTATCTGCCGCCGCCTCGGCGCAGGACGCACTTCCCTATCGGGACCCGAAACTGCCGGTCGAGCAACGTGTGGCGGATCTGCTCTCCCGCATGACGCTGGAAGAAAAAGTGGCACAGATGGAAGGCGCATGGGAGAATCGCCAGTTTTTCAGTGATTCCAAGACGCTTTTCGTGGACCAGGATGGAAACTTCATTCCAGAAAACGCCGCGGTCCTTCTCAAGAACGGCTTGGGCGAGATATCCCGTCCGAGTGAGAAGCGCGGGCCGCGCCAAATGGCGATCTACACCAATACAGTGCAAAAGTGGGTAAAGGAAAACACGCGTTTGGGAATCCCTGTTCTCTTTCACGATGAGTGCCTGCACGGACATGTCGCGCCCGGCGGCACTTCGTATCCCCAGGCCATTGCCTTGTCCTCAACCTGGGACGCCGCGCTCGTACAACGTGTTTTTGCCGCGACCGCGGCCGAAGTGCGCGCTCGGGGAGCGCAGCATTGCCTTGCGCCGGTGCTCGATCTGGCTCGCGACCCGCGTTGGGGACGCACCGAAGAAACCTACGGCGAGGATCCCTACCTGGTCTCCCGCATCGGCCTCGCCGCCATCCTCGGCTTGCAGGGGACAGGCGCGATAGATCGGTCGCACGTTATGGCGACGGCAAAACATTTTGCGGCCCATGGACAGCCCGAAGGTGGAACCAACGTTGCGCCCGGCAATTACTCCGAACGCGTTATCCGCGAATATTTCCTGAAGCCTTTCGAGACTGCCGTAAAGGACGGCCACGTGCAGACCGTAATGGCCTCGTACAACGAGATTGACGGCATTCCATCGCACAGCAACAAACACTTGCTGGACGATATTCTGCGCCACGAATGGGGTTTCGACGGCGTGATCGTCTCGGACTACTTCGGCATTACCGACCTAGTGACTCTGCATCATGTGGTTGCCACCAATGCGGAAGCTGGAAAGATGGCTGTGGAGGCTGGCGTCGAGATCGAACTCCCGTTTGAGGCCGCTTACCCCAGCCTGGTGGATCAGGTTCACCAGGGGAGAGTTTCCGAATCAAGTATTGACCGGGCGGTCGCGCATCTTCTTTGGGCAAAGTTCGAGGCTGGGCTTTTCGAAAATCCTTACGTGGATCCCGATTATGCGGAGAGGTTGGTTAACAATGCCGAACATCAGCAATTGGCGCTGCAAGCGGCGCACGAAGCCATCATTCTGTTAAAGAACCAAAACAATCTGCTGCCACTCGACAAATCCAAGTACAAACGAATCGCTGTCATCGGTCCCAATGCCGCCGATTTGCACCTGGGCGGATACAGCAACAAGCCGGGGCGCGGAGTCAGCATTTTGCAAGCAGTGAAGGACAAAGTGGGCTCTTCCGCCGAAGTGGTGTACTCCGAGGGCTGCAAAATAACGGAAACATTTCCCGACTGGGATGCCGACAAGGTTGTGCTAGGCGATCCGGCTCTGAATGCGAAACGAATTCAGGAGGCGGTCGCCGGCGCCAAAAAATCCGACCTCGTCATTCTTGCTCTGGGCGAGAACGAGCAAACTTCGCGCGAGGCGTGGGCCGTCAACCATCTTGGAGATCGCGATAACCTGGATCTGCTGGGCAATCAGGATGACCTGGTCAAAGCGATCCTGGCTACGGGAAAACCCACAATCGTTTATCTGCAACATGGCCGTCCGAATTCCATAAACTACATTGCAGAGAATGTCCCTGCGATTCTGGATGGCTGGTACCTTGGCCAGGAGGGCGGAGCCGCGATCGCCGATGTGCTCTTCGGAGATTACAACCCCGGCGGAAGGCTTCCAATCACCGTCCCACGGTCGGTGGGGCAGTTGCCGGACTATTACTATCAGAAACCATCGGCAAAGCGCGGATTCCTCGGCGCATCCATCACACCACTCTTCCCTTTCGGATGGGGTCTAAGCTACACCAGCTTTAAATATGAGAACCTGCGCGTAACTCCAGACACCATCGGGCCGCAAGGGACAACGACCGTCTCGGTGGATGTGACCAATACCGGCAAGGTAAGCGGGACTGAAGTCGCGCAACTCTATATTCGTGACGAGGTCAGCTCGGTTACGCGTCCGGTCAAGGAACTCCGCGGATTCCGGCGACTTGCGCTTGATCCCGGCAAAACCCAAACCGCAACATTCATACTCGGCCCGGAGGAGTTGTCATTTCTAGACCGTGAGATGCATCGCGTCCTGGAACCCGGCAGTTTCAAGATCATGGTCGGCGGCAATTCCGTGGATTTAGTCGAAACAAAATTGAATGTAGCGGCTCGTTAGATTCTGGACATGAGTTTGTCAGGCACTCCTGCAACCGCACCCGGGCGATCATCCGCGATTCGCTGCTTACTGTTTGCTCTTGCGCCGCTCGTTTGTATTGGCCTCAACCCCTTGTGGGTCGCGCAACAGAAGCCCTTGCGCGACCCGCCTGGGCAGTACGACGACGCGAAAGTCCTGCAATATACGCTGCCGGATCCGCTGCCCCTGCTCAACGGAAAGAAGGTGGCAGCACAAGGACGTTTCTCAACTTTGCCGACCGGCACTTCGGCATCTCACGGGTAGCACAATGAGTTTGAGGCGAACAACTCGCGCGTGTTCAGTGGCCGTACTTTTTCTAACCACATGGCAGGGTACTAGCTTTGCTCTCGGCCAGGCGAAATACGTGGAGTTCGTTCGCCATCCCCACGATTTCTCCATCGCTGAAGGTGAATCGTCCGCACGAGTCTACGTGGACGCGAATGATCATGCCGGCGTGGTTCGCGCCGCTGGCGATCTGCGACAGGATGTTGGACGGGTCACCGGACACACGCCGGCGATTACAAACAAGACCGATCCCGGCGCGGGCCTGATCATCATCGGCACCATCGGGAAGAGCGTTCTTGTCGACCGGCTCATCCGAGAAAACAAAATTGATATCTCATCCATTACCGGCAAGTGGGAGTCGTTTCTGATCCAGGTAGTACCCAAGCCTTTGCCCGGAGTAGCCGAAGGACTGATTATCGCAGGCAGCGACAAGCGTGGAACGATTTATGGCATCTATGATCTGTCCGAACAAATTGGGGTCTCGCCGTGGTATTGGTGGGCCGATGTTCCCACCCGACACCAGAATGCACTCTTCGTGAAGCCTGGCAGGCACGTCCAGGGACCGCCCGGGGTCAAATATCGCGGCATCTTCCTCAACGATGAGGCGCCTGCGTTATCCGGCTGGGTAAAGGAAAAGTTTGGGAACTTCAACCATCAGTTCTACGAGAAGGTTTTTGAACTTCTACTCCGGCTCAAGGCCAACTATCTCTGGCCCGCCATGTGGAACAACGCCTTTAACGAAGACGATCCGTTGAATCCGCAGCTCGCTGATATGTACGGCATCGTGATGGGGACCTCGCATCACGAGCCCATGTTGCGGGCGCAGCAGGAATGGAAAAAACATGGCACCGGCCCCTGGGACTATTCGCTGAATTCCGCCGTCCTGCAGAAGTTTTGGACTGAAGGTATTGAGCGCAATAAAAACTACGAAAGCATTACCACCCTGGGTATGAGGGGGGACGGCGATCTTCCCATGACTGAAGGCGCCAACATCGCATTGCTCGAAAAGATTGTGGCCGATCAGCGCAAGATAATTGGCACCCACTTGAACCCGGACCTCTCCGCCGTTCCCCAGGACTGGGCGCTATATAAAGAGGTACAGGAATACTACGAAAAAGGGATGCGCGTTCCGGATGATGTAACGCTGCTCTGGTGCGACGACAATTGGGGAAATATACGAAGGCTGCCGACGGCAGAGGAACGCAAGCGAACTGGCGGCGCCGGAATTTACTACCACTTCGATTATGTCGGCGAGCCGCGCTCCTACAAATGGCTCAACACCATTCCCATCACCAAGGTGTGGGAACAGATGAATCTGGCCTACCAGTACGGCGCGAATCGCATATGGATCGTTAATGTAGGCGACTTGAAGCCAATGGAATTCCCCATCGAATTTTTCCTGAGCCTGGCTTGGTATCCCGAGGAGTGGCCGAAAGAGCGCATTTCGGAATACTCGAGAATGTGGGCGCAGCGTGAATTCGGACCGAAGTATGCGCCAGAGATTGCCGCCCTCGTTGCCCGCTACACGAAATACAACGGGCGGCGTAAACCGGAGCTGCTGGAGCCGGACACATTCAGTCTCGTCGACTATCAAGAGGCGGAGAAAGTGCTGGGCGAGTGGCAAGCCATCACCCGCCGGGCGGAACAGATCTACAGCAGCTTGCCGGAGAATGAGCGCGACGCCTTTTTTCAACTTGTTCTCTATCCGGTTAAAGCTTCCGCCCAGGTCGTCGAGCTTTACATCACTGTCGGCAAGAACCATCTTTATGCCAGCCAGGGACGAGCCAGCACCAACGGCCTGGCCGCGAAATCTCGTGCGCTATTTCAGGCAGACGCCGACTTGTCCGGCGAATACAACCACACTCTCGCACACGGCAAGTGGAGCCACATGATGGATCAGCCCCGCATCGGCTACACCGGATGGCACGACCCGCCGGCCAACCTCATGCCCGAAGTAAAAGAGATAGAGATTTCAGCTCCGGCAGGGTTGGGTGTCGCAGTCGAAGGCTTGGCTTCGGTGTGGCCGGGAAACGGAACGGAGCCGGAGCCCTCACTTCCAGTAATGGACGTTTTCAATCAGCAACGACGCTACATGGATATCTTCAATCGCGGCCGAACGCCATTTGCCTTCACCGCCAGCGCCAGCCAGCCCTGGATCGTGCTGAGCGCAACCCACGGAACCGTCGGCAGCGATCAGCGTCTTTGGGTGAGTGTGAACTGGCGCAAGGCTCCGAAGGGTTCTGGTAGCGGCACGGTGACCTTGGCTGGCGCCGGAGCCCGTTCGGTCGCCGTGAGAGTGAGAACATTCAATCCAGACCAGACCGCAAAGGTTTCTCTTCAGGGCTTTGTCGAGGCCGACGGCTATGTTTCAATCGAAGCCGCGCACTATACGAGAAAGTCGGACACGCCTTCCGCCCGATGGGACGAAATCGCGGATTACGGGCGAACTCTATCGTCTATGACAATATTCCCCGTGACCGCTTCCAGTCTCGCGCCGCCGGATGCTCCCTGCCTGCAATACCAGATGTATTTGTTCAACCCGGGTACGGTACAGGTAGAAACAATTCTGGCCCCCACATTGAACTTCGTGCCCGGACGCGGCCTCAGATACGCGATCGCGTTCGACAACCAGCCGCCGCAGATTGTCGACATCCTGGCCCACAACTCGCAGACGGACTGGGAAACGTCGGTCAAGGACAGCGTCCGCAAGATTCAATCGACCCACACTCTAACTACTTCCGGATATCACATTTTGAAGCTTTGGATGGTCAATCCCGGAGTGGTCTTGCAGAAAATCGTTGTGAACACTGGCGGCTTGAAACCTAGCTACCTGGGCCCGCCGGAAAGCTATCGCCACATTAGTCGCGAGGTGCCCCGCTAAACCCCGTTGGCATCGCTGCTAAGCCGAGACCCCGTTGGCGCTAGCCGTAGTGCGTCAATGTTCTGCCGGATTCAGTGGAACCCGGGAAGCGGGCATCTTTCCCGCCAAGCTCTCCTCAGCGTTCTCATGGAGCTCTCGTACTTTGTTAAGTTCTTTCTCCGCTTCAGCCGTGTTCCCGATTGCCTGATACAAGCGTCCTAACTGGTAATGGGCATCAGGCAGGTCGGGATTTAGCGCCACAGCGCGAATCAGCGCAGCCTGAGCCTCTTTGTAGTGCTTTT
>Ga0134122_10001270_pt1 | contig 18060 bp, 9 predicted proteins | sample KB302_FD_96461 | JGI IMG/M metagenome (GOLD analysis project Ga0134122, IMG submission 96461) | Terrestrial soil microbial communities without Nitrogen fertilizer from Kellogg Biological Station, Michigan, USA - KB3-0-2 | ecosystem: Environmental > Terrestrial > Soil > Unclassified ... | reverse complement strand
GTCCTCTGGCACCTGCCAGCCTGGCTGTTCGAATCGAGCAAGCTGCCGAATTCGAGACCTCATACAAGCTCGCCCGTTCTTCCAGGCTCGACCCGATCTTGGCAAGACTCGAAATGCTGGATCCTGACTCAACGGTGAGCGCACGCGAGCTCGACTCGCTGCGGTCTCCCGAGGCGATCGAAGTGCGCCAGGTAGTGACGGCCGGCCGTGACTTCTCGTCCATTGACGAGTTCGGCTTTGCTGGCCGCCGCCAGTCGCGAGTATTCGGTCTGCCACAGCAGACCGAGCGGAGCGCGAAGCTCCGAGCGACCGGCGAGCCTGGCGGAATCTGGCTCACACCCGACGGCCTGCCACTCGTAACAGTAGAGGCCACCAGCGGGTACGAAGTCGAAGACGGAGAGCCCTGCTTGCCGAAACACCGACTCCTCTCCGAGCTATTCGTGACCCGATGTGTTCCGATCGCACCGCTGAAAACCACTCATACGTGGATGGAGGAGCTCCGGCCATGGTGACTCAGGAGTTACGCCTGTTCGCTACGGCGGCCGTTACGCTCAGCCTTGCCGCCTGCCAGACTCAGAGTGTCGCCGTCCGGCAGCGGCCATTCCTTCCGGCTCTTCCTTCGGTCGCTTCGTTCCCGGCTCCGGAGGCACCGGACCCGGAGTTGCTCGCAGATGCCGCGACGATGATGCTCCTCCACGAACGGCGGGACCTTGCCGACGAACCTCTGCACGTCCTTCAGCCAGTCCATGCACACAGCCTATTCACCGGACCTTTCGTATTTGAGAATAGCAGGGCGGTGGTCGTCCTCGCAACGCGGAACGCCACGACTGCCGACCTGGCCCGTGTACCCATCGCCGGCCGGGTCGTGCTGGCGGCACGCATCGAGCCGGGTGCCAATGCGGACAGCCTGCGCTTGCCCAAAGGCATGGTTGCGATCGACGCGCGTGCTGATGAAGCCATGTCTCCCTATTCGATCCCGCTTACCCCCGACTCGATGGCCCGCGAGCTGGCGAAGTTCGCCGGATGGACGGGTGGACATCTCGACCTGGAGAACGGCGAGTTCCGACTGATCGGCCGCTCGAGCGGTCCCGACGAGCCTCCGATCTCGAGGAGCGATCTGATCGCGGCGTACCGCGCTGTCTTCATCCATGAGGCGGCCGGAGAAGCGGTGTTCGTCGACATGGACCCGGGGGATACCTACGACCGCTACCGCGTCACCTTCGGCGGCGGGCTCGAGGACACCCACCTCGGCGAAGTCCTCTTCGAGGCAGACGTGCTGCTCAAGGCGCTGTCGACTGGCGTCGATCCGTGGACGGACGAAGAACCGCTCGTTACGGAAATGTGTCGCGTCAGGCAGAAGACGGTGTTCCAATCCGCGTTTTGTGACTTCGTTCGACCGTACGTCAAGGATCATAAGGGCCTGGACGCCGTCAAGGCCGGACTCCAGACCTTGATCTCTCGGGCGATCGAGGCAAATATCGTTGTTCAGCTCTCCAAATCTGCCGAGGAAAGCGATCAGCGCTGCTGGGAGGACCTATTCTTCGCCAGCCCCGAACGGCGTAGAGAGATCGAACAAGAAGTGAAGACCAAGGGATCTTTTTCGGGTTGCGCCGTCGTCTGCGAGACTTGTGGAGAAGCGCAGCAAAAGCAGAGAACTCTCGACTTCGTTCGACGGATCAACAACCTCACCAATGAAGAACGACGTATCGTGCCGCTGGCTCGAGCCTTTCGGCGTGAGAGCGAGCGGCGGCTATTCGCTCTCTTAGCGTTCGGCTCCCCCGAGATTCGGCACTTTCTTGAGACTGCACCACAGCCAGAAGTGCAGCGCACGATCCGCAATCTGACCGCAATGACTCAGATGACTGGAGCCTTGGAATTTGAAGAATCTGGGACCGATCTGGATTATGAGAGTGTCACAGCAGGCATCGCAGTGGGCCAACTTATCGCAACGGATCAACAATTCGCTGCAGCTTTCTTCGCTCTCTCAGATGTAGATCAAGTGACCATTGCTTTCCTTGCCTCGTCGATGCAGCTCGACAGCGGATTTGCTGCTTTTGTCAATAACCTCCACTTCCATCAACCCCTCTGCCGGGCGACGCCGATTCCCGCTTTAGTGAGATCCTCGGAAGACGCATACGTTCGCTTCGTTTGCCAGCACCTGGCGAAGTATCCGCGGACGTACTTGGCGGATCTGGTCCGCAAGGAGCTTCCCGACCCTTCACTGTATAGGACAGCAGAAGAAATCGGGGCTGCCAAGAGGAATCGGATTCGATCGCAGAAAGAAGTTCGATACTGGTTCTATCCCGGGAACGAAGCGCTCCACGTGTCCGAGGGGCTCGACACGTTCGTGTTCCACGATACTCGATTGCGAGCTGCGGCGGAAGAACTCGGTAGCCGAACAGGCCCTAGTCATGCAGGAGACTACGCGCAGCAACCGATTCCTGGTCTCGCGGAGAACCTGGCGCTGATCAACGACAACTACGACACATTGGCCGGCGTCTTCCCTACCCTCGGAGAGTTGCGCCAAGTCGTTAAGCTGCTCGCATTCTTCCGCTGGATCCGGTACTACCATCCACATGATTTCGACCTCAGTGCCTTTTCCCAAGCCGTCGACTATGGGTCACCGACGCCAAGAGAGTATCCGGTGCATGAGACGGCTATCGCGCTGCAGAACGGACACATGCTCAGGTCTCGTGGAGGAATCGACTTTCACAGTCCGACGATTGTGGCGAAGGCACCGGCCGAGACCGCTCAGCTACTCGAGGCCGTGTCTATCGCGGGCGCCGACGGCCAGTTCCATCTCGATGGTAAGCCGATGGCGGCGTCGCCCGCGTGGCGACGCTCGCGGCCGACAGGCGACGGGGTAAGAGCACAGTGGAAGGCTGCCAGCGCCGTACTGGAGACGCTCGAGCGGGGCGACGAATGCGAGGTCCTTGTCAAACGAGGCGGTGCTGTTGTTGGTGCCGAGCGACGCCGCGGCGCCCTCCAGGGCATGACCGTCGAGAGTCGGGAATTCGAGAGTGGAGCGCCGCTGCGCGAAATCCGCCGCGGCGGGATCGTCACCGCCGCGTGGACGGGCAGATTCGACAAACACGGCTTGGTGGTGGAGCGGTCCAATGCGGTGGTCCAGCTCGGCACCGGGGAGCTCGATCCCTGGCTGGAAGAGTTAACCTCTCGGACGTGTCGGGCGCTCGCCATGGGTCTTCCGCTCTCCGCGTTCCACTCCGCCGTAGCGGCTCCGGTTCGCGGCGTTTCGTTTCGCCCCGTCGCGTCCGGTGTGATTCTTTCCACCGGCATCGGGCCGCGGGTCTCGATCACGAGGACGAGCCCCACCTCGACCGACTGCACCATCGCCCGCCTGACCCTAGAAGATCCTACCGAAACCCAACGTCCGGAGACGAGCTCCGAGTGGGAGTTGGAGCGCGTGGTCGAGATCGAGCCGCACGCACCCGATGGGATTCTCGTGCGCGTCGGGGGTGAATCGCGCGGGGGTGAGTCGCGCGATGTGACGCTCACGGAGTGGGTAGACTTCATCAACGGCGCTGGCGACCCGAAAGATCTCGGCTCGATCGTGTATGGACCCAAGTCTGAACGCGAGGCACGTGGCGTATTTTTCGACACCAGCGCCGTGCTTGCCGGGATGGACGGCGAGATCGACCGTGCCTTCCTGGTAGACACCATCGCGAGATTGCGGACCCGCAGCCTTCGCTCGAGGAAAGGGTTACCACAAACCGCCCTGCTCGTCTCCGGCCGTCCGCTGCCCGGCGCCGTTGAGGTCATCCGCGAGGCGCACCCGCGGGTAGTCATCGCCGACCCGCAGGGCTTCCGCCCCGCTCAGTGGTCGGAGGTTTTGAAGCTCGCTAGCCGGCTGCCCCAAGGCACTCTCCTCACGTTTGACCCGGAGCACGAACCGGAAAACCCGATTCCGACAGAGGTCATCTGGTTGACGGCCCTCAACGAAGACGAGACCTCCACCCGGCTCGCTGCAGCCCAAGATGCCGGCTGGCTTCACGCCGTCCGTCGCGTACGTCTCTTCAACGTGAATAACCCAATTCTCGCTCTGCGGGATCTTATCGAGCAGTCGGCGACAGTGTCGGCGGTTGGTGCGTGGCCGCGTACGGTTCGGTTCGAGGTCGCGCTGGCAGTTCTCGAGCGCGTCGCGGTCCTACGGTCTGAACTCGACGGCGCGATCCAGGTTGCGATCGACGGAATAGCGGCGGAGGTCAAGCGTAGCCCGTCCCCCGCGAGGCTCCGATTGTCGCGGGAGGCCCGAGCGCTGTCGGAGGGGTGGGAGGAAGTCCGCGGAACAGGGACAAGTTGGACTATCGGACCGGCGCTATAGGCGGGAGCGCGGTGAGCGAGGCCGAGACAGCAATGGACGAGGAAGAGCGGGAGCACCAAAAGGATCTCTTCCGAATCCAGGAAGAGGAGGTGCGTGTGCTGGTCGATCGCCTGCGCACGTACAGGTGGGATGTTCCGAATCATTTCGTTACGGAACTGGAGGGTCGATTGGAACGCCTCCAATTCCTCGGCGAGGGCCTCGGTATCAGCATCGGCCCGCTTCATCGCGAGGCTAGGAGGCTCGTCCGGCGCCTGAAGGCGGGAACTCACTGGTCGCGGCGGGAGGACGAGTTGGTGTTGTTCGTCAGGACCGAAGACCTCTATGTCATCCGCGAAGTTGAAGAGATCAGACAGCTGATGGGTGGCGCTGGCTTCCATGAGATGGCAGTGACCGGCCGAATCCAGGAGCTATGCAAGCTGGTATATGAGCAGCTCCAGGGCCACGAATACGTGTATGAGCTTGAGCCTGCCGTAGAGTCGGGCGTTGTCCAGAGGATTCGGACGCCGACCGAGATCGAACGCAGCCGGACCGCGACCTGTATCGACCTCGCTTGTCTCTTCGCGGCATTCCTGGAGGCCATGCGAGTACGGCCTGTGATCTTGCTGCTCCGAGGCCACGCTCTGGCAGGATATTGGAAAGGAGATCCACCGGGCCATCCAGTGTTAAGACGTCCCGAGGTCTTAGATTTTTGCCGATCTCGCTCTTTCGTCTGCATTGAAACCACAGGCGCGGTGAGATCGCGCGTACCGGTGCGAGGCGTCAGACGATCTGAGGATGGGACTCTGTCGTTCGAGGAGTCCCTCTCTGTTGCCGAACGAATCGTGGACACGGAGCTCGAAGCGGTATTGTATCTGGTCGATGTCGAGGAATCCCGAATGCTGGCGTGAGACGGAGGGCAGCATGCGCGTTCTACGACTGGGAATCGACCACGCCACCGGGAAGCTGCTCTATCCTGCCTTGGAAGAGCAGGTACTCGCCCAGGCCTTGCGCCAAGGTGTCGCTCGGAACCTGGCGCGGCTGCGCAGCGAGAGTGAAGCGGTGAGCCAAGCGGTCGCCTTCCGAGGCGAGGTGCAGCCCCAGCCCACGGTGAACCTCGCCGACCCGCGCGCGGCAGGCTGGACCTATCTCGTTGCCGAGGACGATCCGCGCCGAAGCGAGATTGCCTCGATCATGAAGCCCCTGGCGCTCTACCGTGGCATGGACGATTGCGATCGCCCACTGGTCCTGGCGAAGAACGCCGACTGGTGGATATGGCAGGACGATGAGTACCGTGGTCTCGATCTCCAGGGCCGGAAGGTGCCGCACTACGTCCTGATCGTCGGCGGGCCCGACCTTGTTCCGTTCGGCTTCCAGTCCGCCCTTGCCGTCACCGCGTCCGTTGGCCGTGTCGCGTTTGAAGACCTGGAGAGTTTGCAGACCTACGTGGACAAGGTGATCAGGCTGGAGACTGCGCCAAACCCGGCTCCGAGTCGTGAGGTCCTCTTCTTCGCGACCGATGGAGGGCCTTACGACCCCACGCACTTTAGTCGTCGCTACATGGTGGAGCCGCTCGCGGAGCATGTCGAAACGAAGCTGGCGTGCCCGGTGCACAAGCTGCTTGGACCCGATGCGACGAAGGAGAGGCTCCTTGCTGACCTTGCAAGTCGAAAGCCTGCCCTGGTGTATACGGCGAGTCACGGCCTTGGGCCGCCACAAGGCGATCTGGTGCTACAGAAACTCGTTACTGGAGCGCTTTGCTGTCAGCCGGACCGGTCGGTGGCAATCGAGAGTTGGACCATCACCGCCGCCGACATTCCCGCGACGGGGCCCTTCTTGGAGGGCGCGATTTTCTTTCAGTTCGCGTGCTTCGGCTACGGCACGCCGGCGATCAGCGACTACGCACACTGGCTGCCGGAGAGCGCGGGAGTGTCGGCGCGGCTCGCCGAGGCGGACATTCTGTCGGCTCTACCACAGAAACTCCTCGCCAACCCGCGAGGCCCTGTCGCCTATGTCGGTCATCTCGACACCGCGTGGCTGCACGGCTTCGGCGATCCTGAGGAGCCTTACCCTTTGGAGCGCTGGAACGCACGGATTTTTCCGTTCAAGGCAGCGGTCGAGAGCTTCCTGCGCGTTCGACCTCCCGGCCTAGCCATGACCCCAATGAACGAACGGTTCAGCACGTCCAATTCCCAGCTCACGGACCTGTTCGACCAGTTGCAGGCGGGCCGCGCGCTGATGGATAACCGGCTCTCAGCGCGCCTGTCGGACGCATTCATCTTCAGGAGTGATGCGCGGAACTATATGATTCTCGGCGACCCGGCCGCGCGACCGCGAATGCCGGACCCGTGAACCGATGACTCGGGTGATTTTGCAGCTGCCGACGATCGGCACCGGATCGGCATAATCCGAGCGACTCGAGAGGTATGCCGCCCAAGCGGACGAGGCGTGCCCGTTACTCGAAAAGGAAGCACGTCACCCCCCCGAGTTGCTTGGATTATGCCGATCCGGGCTTAAGCGGCGCCGCCAGATCAAAGAAACGGGCGGCGCCACGTCGACATAGTCAAAGCGATTCAAGATATGCCAGCACGTCGTCGCCAGGGTGGTAGCGCCGCGACGAAGCATGCTCGTCGCCAGGCTGTCCCGGAGAAGATGGGAGCCAACCCCTTTGGCGGGCGCCTGAAGTCCTGTCCGCCGCAAGGCTCGCTTCAAGACCTCGTTGATTGCTTGGCCATCCTGGAAGCCGTCCTGCGGCCTTTGCTTCGGATAAACAGCCGCCGAGTTTCACCTCGCCGGTCTTGCCGAAGGTACGCCGCCAGCGCTTCGCCGACATCGTGTAGCAGCGGCAAACGATCGTGGGTATAGCCCTTACCTCGAACGAGGACCTCGCCCGCTCGCCAGTCAATGTCGTCAAGAGTGAGAGCTACGACTTCGGTCGCGCAGTCCCAGCCGGGCGAGGAGCAGGAGAATCGCGTAATCGCGCCGACCTATTTTCTTGGTCCGATCGCAACTCTCGAGCAACCGTTCGACTTGATCGGCCGGTAAGTACCTTGGCAAGGCTGCTTGCCGCCAGCTTCGTGCCATGGGGACCGAGCCACAAAGGTCTGTGATGATCAACCCTTGCCGGAGGAGGAAACGCAAGAAAGACCGAAGCGCGGTCGCGGTTAGCTGAAGGGCCTTGGTGCCCGAAGTGCAGGCTTCACTCATTATGAATGCCGAGATCTGCTCCGCCCCGAGGAGACCCAGATTTGCCCTAAGCTCTGTTCAAGGAACCGTCTTACGACCCACAAGTAGCGCGCTCTCGGTCTCGGCGGCCAAGCCGCGCTCTCGGGTCAGGTAGAGTTCGTACTCTCTTTCCGTGGGTGAATCAAGGTGTTTCTTGGCGTCAGGCATGGGACCTCCTTTCCTAGTCCTGTCACAGCCATCCTGACGCACCTTGAGATGCTTTGATTATGCCGATCCGCGAGCCTCCCGTTACTCGATCTGGCGCTGCTGCTCAAGCCCGCGTCGGCATAACAGGGAATGCGGCATGATGGGCGTTATGCCGACAACGGCATAACGGGCACGCGACCGGCCACCCGTCACGGCTCAACCGCTTCGCCGAGGAGGACAACCGCGGTGTCTTCGGCTCTCCCGCCTATGCCCGCGAGGAGCTCGTCGCCGAGATGACCGCGGCCATGATCTGCGGCGTCCTGGGGATCGCTCCGGTCAAGGTCGAGGCCATCACTCCCGGCGGCGAGGAGGAGATCCTCGGGAGCTCCGCGGCCTATCTCCGTCACTGGATGGACGTTCTCAAAGCCGACAGCCGCGCCGTGGTGATCGCCGCAGCCCGGGCGCAGAAAGCCGCCGACTTCATCCTGCGACGCGATCAGCACGAGGAAACCGTCGAGCGAGAGGAAGCGGCCTGACCCGCGCCGCAGCGAGGTCCGGGCGGGAAAAACCCGCCGCACCGTCCCCGCCTCGAGCTCCACCCGTGAGTTTCTTCTCAGCATGAACCGGGAAGGATGTCCAGCCACCGGCTTGCGACACGAAATTCACATCTCAGCGGCTCAGACGACCGCTCGATTCTGTCGCCATCGAAAGCGAGCGTCGATCCCGAGCCGGCCGACGAATCCACCTCGCCCTTGGGAAAACAGCCAAGACTGCGCTTCGTCCATCGCTTCCTTCTCCGGACCGTTGTTGGCCGCCTTTTTTCTCCGAGTGTAGCCAGGCCCGTCGCCTGTCAAGGCCAAGCCCCTTCGGGGTCGGCTGCGCCGAGCCTTGACAGGAGACGGGCTCTGGCTAGCAGCGCGGCACAAGGCGGCCAAACACCCCCGCCAGCGGAAGGAGATTCCACATGGTCACGTTCATCGATTACCTCCGTCAAACCTACTTCGATGAGCTCTCCGAGTCTGTCCCGCAAGAAGACGAGTTTCCCACCGTCACCCGCGCCTGCTTGCTGATGGCTGAGTACGAAGGACCCACCGAAGACCTCGAAGAGGAGCTTTACGGTTGGACGTTCAAGCCCTTCAGCCACTACCACCTCCTTTGGTACTCCAGCAAGGACCTGACCGCCTTCCTGCAATTCCACCACTACATCTACCTCTTCACCTTCACCGACCTCTCCTGTTTCGAGGCGGGAATCGCGGAGATCGTCCAGGTCTGCCGTAACGCCAACCGTAACCGCCGCCATGACTGCCGCTGACAATCTCTCGCCCGGGTGGCAACCCGCTGCCCGGGCTTCTCACCTCCAGGGTTCGCTCGATGTCGAGGCCGAGCCTCGCCCAGCCTCGCCGGGAACAGCTCAGCCGCGTTCTGACCTGCATCGCAGCTTCAATACCGGCCTTGAGATGGGCCGCATCGGTGGCACCCCACGCCGGGGCGGACAAACCCTCCCCGCGCCGGAGGCTTTCGCCTGCCGAAGTCCAGCGAGGCTGGCAGATCAGCGAGCCATACACGATCGAGTCTCGCTCCGCTCACGCTCGCGGCAGGCCCATCGCTGCGGAGAGTGAGGTTGAGGTAGGGAAGCATGCACCCGGTAAGCTCGTGGTGGGCTGCTTCGGCCGCTGGCCTCAGCGCGCCGCAGCGGTACCGGCCGCGCAAGCTGGCCCGCTCGCGCGCCCCTGCCGGCGACGACAGTCGAAGCCCGGCTTGCGGCGGACAAGCTCTCAACAGCCCTCGGTCGTGGCCCTGGCCGCCTTCTCGCAGGTCCGGGCGGAGTTCAAGGAACGCGGAATCGTGAGGATCAATGCTGCAGTCGATCTGCCTTGGGGCAAGGGCGATCTGATTCAGAGGACGCTGGTGAATTCCAAGGCAGTGACTCGGCGAGACGTCAGAAGAGGCTAGGCATACTCGCCGCAATCGAGCCCACCTTCCCTTGCATCGTCTCCTCAACCTTGCGGCTGGCCTCGTTGACGGCGGCGACGATCAGATCTTCCAGCATCGACGGGTCGTTGCGGTCCAGGGCTTCGGGATCGATCTTGCAGCCCACAAGCTGCTTGCGGCCGCTTATCTTCACGGTGACCATGCCGCCGCCCACGCTGGCCTCGACGACGAGCTCGTTGAGCTCGCGCTGGAGCCGGTCCTGCATCTCCTGGGCCTGCTTCATCAATCGCTGCATGCTGCTCATCGGTCTCAATCCTCCATGTAACCGCCGGCTCTTCCACCGCCTAGATTTCGGCTGCCCTTGAAGTTCTCGAGCCGGCGCATTCCAGTTCTTGAGCTCACATCTCCTAATTCGAGCTTATGGTAAGCTCGCGATACGCGCAAATCTGCGTCGAACCTATCTTACTCCCAAGCACCGAAGCGACTAGGGCTACCCATGCGGAGAATTCTCAGCAGCTGTTCGACGATCCAGAGAGCGTTTCAAGGCGTGGAGCTCCTCCGGGGTGGAGAGTCATCGAGGCTGAAGCCCCGAAGAAATTCGTGGTACCGCAGAGGAGATTCCGGCCGGTGAAGCAGAGGGTGTGCGAGACAACTTCGCGGAGGAGGGGCCTCGGCTTCCTGGTCAATCTCGATCTCCGATGGAGCGAAGGGCGGGCTCCAACCGGCATCGAAGGTGAGGAAGTCCGCACCCCGGTTGCGGCAGATGGAACGAGAGTGTATCGACTTCATCCGGACGGCGACGGAGGAAGAGTTGGCCCGAGAGCTTCGGAAGGCCGGGACCTTTCTGGCGTCGCTGCGCATCAGGTGGATGGGGATCGATCCCGACGGGTAGCAACGCCTCACCGCCTCTCGATCGAGGCCGCCTGCGGGCCGTGCCTCGGGCTGCGTGCGTCGACCGGACGGTGCGGTCACCTTCGCCGACCTTCCCTCCTTCGAGGCCGGTCAGCCGCGAGATCGACCGTAGCGAGTCACCTCGCGACCAGAGACGTACCACTTCCCTGACTTCGACCCCATGGACCCGCCCGCCGTATCCATTGGCCCGAGGGCCTAGAACTGAAGGAGCTGGGGAAGGTGACAAAAGGTGTTTCGACTCTAGTCGGGACTCCACCATGCCCGCTGCGTCTCTCTTTTACTACATGATGGCACTCAAGAAGTAAGGTCTTCGGAAGCTTCTGAAGCAAGACCGCAGCATGGCCAATTTGACGTTTCGAGGACCGAGTGACGCTTTCCCCGGCCAAGACGAGAGCCGCAAGGGAGTGGACGTCCAGGGCTTCGGGGACTACGCTCCCCATTTCCGCCACTGAATGCACCTGAATCGCAAGTCGGCCGGGCTTAGGCAGCAGCCGGCCGGCGGATCTCACCCGAAGTATTCGAGTTTACCGTGAGCTCTCATAGCCTTTACCAGGCAGCCTCGACTCTAGTGGAGCTGCTTCGTCAGCGTGCTGACCAGCAACCGGAACGTCACGGCTACTGCTTCCTTCTCGACGGCGACGGGACCGAGGCGCAACTGACCTACGGTGAGCTCGACCAGCGGGCGCGCGGCCTTGGCGCCGCTCTGCAACGACTGGGCGCCACGGGGGAGAGGGCGCTGCTGCTCTACTCGCCGGGGCTCGACTACATCGCCGCTTTCTTTGGCTGCCTGTACGCAGGCACGGTGGCGGTGCCAGCCTATCCTCCCCGCCCGAATCGTCCATCACCGCGCCTGCGCGCGATCCTCGAGAACGCTGCGCCGCGCGTCATCCTCACCACCTCGGCGCTGCGCCTCAAGCTCGAAAGCCTGTTGCCGGTGCCGGCCGGCACCGAGTGGCTGGCGACCGACGACCCGCTGCCACCGGTGGCAGGCGCCCCGGACCTTGCCACTCTCGCCGAGGATTGGCGCGATCCTGGTAACGAGCCGTCCGCGCTCGCCTTCCTGCAGTACACCTCGGGCTCGACTGCAGCTCCCAAAGGCGTGATGCTCTCTCATGCCAACCTGCTGCACAACCTCGAGCTGATCCGCGCCTGCTTCGCCCAAACCGAGCGCGAGCGGACCGTCATCTGGCTGCCGCCCTACCACGACATGGGGCTGATCGGCGGCATCCTGGAGCCGCTCTACGCCGGCTATCCGGTGACGCTGCTGTCGCCGGTGGCGTTCCTCCAGCAGCCGGTGCGCTGGCTACGGGCCATCTCCAGCACCCGCGCCACCACCAGCGGCGGCCCCAACTTCGCCTATGACCTCTGCGTCCAGAAGGTCTCCGAGGAGCAACGGCGGGAGCTCGACCTGTCGAGCTGGAGCCTGGCTTTCAACGGCGCCGAACCGGTCCGTCCCGACACCCTGGAGCGCTTCGCCGCCGCCTTCTCTTCCTGTGGCTTCCGCCGCGACGCGTTCTATCCGTGCTACGGGCTTGCCGAGGCGACCCTGCTGGTCTCCGGCGGCCGCCGTCTGACGGGCCCGCGCGTCCGTTCCTTTGCCGCCGGTGAGCTCGAGCGTCATCGTGCCCTGGTCACCGTTCCGGGCGCGGCGGATGCGCGGACGCTGGTCGGCTGTGGCAGAGCGGCTGATCCCCGGCCAGGCTACCCGGCAATCTTCATCGTGCGCCCCGAGTCGGCAGAGCCCTGCGCGCCGGGCGAGGTGGGGGAGATCTGGGTGCGCGGGCCGAGCGTTGCCCAGGGCTACTGGCGTCAGCCGGAGGAGACGGCGCAGGTGTTCGCCGCGCGCCTCGCCGGCACCGGCGGCGCCGAGGCAGCGGGGCCCTTCCTGCGCACCGGCGATCTCGGCCTGATAGCCGACGGCGAGCTGTTCGTGACCGGCCGCCTGAAGGACCTGATCATCCTCCGCGGCCGCAACCACTATCCGCAGGACATCGAGCTCACCGTTGAACGCAGCCATCCCGCCCTGCGCTTGGGCTGTAGCGCCGCCTTCGCGGTCGAGCGGGAGGGCGAGGAGCGACTGGTGGTGATGGTGGAGGTGCGCCGCGAGCACCGGCAGGGCGACACGCCGGAGATCGCCGAGATCGTTGCGGCCATCCGGCGCGCCGTCGCCGACGAGCACGAAGCGGCTCCCGACGCCGTCGTCCTGCTCAAGCCCGCCACGATTCCCAAGACCTCGAGCGGCAAGATCCAGCGCCACGCTTGCCGCGCCGGCTATCTCTCCGGCCGTCTCGCGGTGGTCGCCTCCTGGACCGCCTCGGTCGAGGAGACGGAGGTCGATGAGCCGGAGCCCGGCGATGCCGACGAGCTCGTCGGCTGGCTGGCCGGAGAGGTGGCGCGCCGCGCCGGCGTCGCTGCCGTCGATCCGCGCCAGCCGATCGCGAGCCACGCGCTCGACTCCCTGGCGACGATCGAGCTGATGCACGCGATCGAGCGTCGCGCCGGAGCCACCACCGACCTGGAGGCGCTCTTCTCCGAGATGAGCCTGGCCGATCTCGCCGCCTCACTGCGGCGGAGACAGGAGGAGCCGGCGCCGACCGCCGTTTTTTCCGGCGCCGACGCTGGCGACTTCCGGCTCTCCCGCGGCCAGCTCTCGCTCTGGTTCCTGCATGCGCTCGCGCCGGAGAGTTCGGCATACAACGTGCCTACTGCCGTCCGGATTCTTGGCGAGCTCGATCCCGCGGGCCTGCTCGGCGCCTTGCAAGCGCTGGTGGATCGCCACCCCGTATTGCGCACCACGTTCGTAGCGGTGGAAGGCGAGCCGCGGCAACGCGTCGCCGGGAGCGGCAAGCTGGAAGTGTCTGCCTTCGACGCCTCCTCCTGGGACGCGGACCGGCTCGCCGCCCACCTCGACTCCGAGAGCTTGCGTCCGTTCGATCTCGAGCGTGGACCGCTGGCACGCGCCGGCCTCTACTCGCGGTCCGCGACCGACCACGTGCTGCTGCTGACGATGCACCACATCGTCACCGATTTCTGGTCGCTGGGAGTGTTGCTCGACGAGCTTGCGGCGCTCTACGCGTCACACTGCGGGGGCTACGCCGCGCGGCTCCCGGCGGCGTCTCCGGCCTACGCCGATTTCGCCCTCTGGCAGGAGCGAGAGCTCGCCGGCCCCGCCGGCGAAGCCCTCTGGGCCTACTGGCGCGGGCGCCTGGCAGGCGAGCTGCCGGTCCTCGACTTGCCAACCGATCGGCCACGGCCGCACGTCCAGGGCCCCGCCGGACGTGCCCACCGGCGCCGCCTGGCCGAGCCCCTCACCGGCGACGTCCGCCGGCTGGCACAGGTTGCCGGGACGACGCCGTTCGTCGTCCTGCTCGCCGCCTTCGAGGCGTTGCTCCACCGCTACGCCGGCCAACCCGAGCTGTTGCTCGGTACGGTCAGCTCGGCCCGTACCCGCGCCGCCTTCGCCCGCACCGTCGGCTTCTTCGTCAACCCTCTCGTGCTGCGCGCCGACCTCGGCGGCGACCCCGGATTCAGGCCGCTTCTGGAGCGCGCGCGCCGAGATGCCCTGGGCGCTTTCACCCATCAGGACTACCCCTTCCCACTGTTGGTCGAGAAGCTCCAGCCGCAGCGCGATCCCAGCCGCTCTCCCCTCTTCCAGGTGATGTTCGTGCTGCAGAAGGCGCAGCTCGCGGACGGCCAGGACCTGACCGGCTTTGCGCTCGGCGAGCCCGGCTCGCGCGTCGACCTGGGCGGCCTGGCGCTGGAGACGGTCCTCCTGCCGGAGCGCATCGCCCAATTCGATCTCACCCTCACGATGGGCGAAGTGGGCGGCCGGCTCGTCGCCTCCTTCGATTACAACGTCGACCTTTTCGACGCCACCACCATCGAGCGCCTGGCCGGTCATTTCGAGCACCTGCTCACCGGCGCCCTCGCCGACCCCGACCGCTGCGCCTCCGAGCTGCCGCTGCTCGACCCGGAGGAGCGGCGACAGCTCATCGAGCTGTGGAACGACACCCACATCCCCTACCGCGACCAGGAGACCCTCGCCGATCTCTTCGCGGCGCAGGCTGCCGCCACGCCCGCGGCGACGGCGATGATCTTCGCCGGCCGCGAGCTCACCTACGCGGAGCTCGACCGCCGCGCCGGCCGGCTGGCGCGCTCGCTACAGCGCCTCGGCGTCGACCCCGAAGAGCTGGTCGGCATCTGCGTCGAGCGCTCCTTCGACGTGCTGATCGCCGCCCTCGGCGTGCTCGCGGCCGGTGGCGCCTACCTGCCGATCGACCCCGACTACCCACGCGAGCGCATCGCGTATCTGTTGGCGAGCGCCGGAGCGAGCCTGGTGCTCACCCACCGGCAGCTCCTCCCGCTCGTCGACCAGGGCGCCGCCGGACCGCGGATCTTCTGCCTCGACGACGAAGAGCCATTCCCCCCTCTCCCGGTTGGGGGGAGGGCGATGGGTCCTACCTCTGCCAACCTGGCCTGCGCCATTTTCACCTCTGGCTCGAGCGGCCTGCCCAAGGGGGTGCTCCTCGAGCACGCCAACCTGGTCAACCTCGTCGACTCCTTCGCCCGCAGCTATCGGCCGACGGCGGGCGACCGCATCCTGCCTTTGACCTCCATCGCCTATGCCAGCTTCGTCGGTGAGGTGTTCCCGCTGCTGTGCACCGGCGGCACCGTCGTCCTGCCGCAGAAGCACGAGCTGCTCGACGTCAACGCCCTGGTCTCGTCGATCGCCCGCCATCGGGTAACGATGGTCTCCACGGTGCCGTCGATGCTCGCCAGCTTCGAGGGCCTGGGCGACCGCCTGCCCAGCCTGCGCCTGTTGCTGATCGGTGGCGAGACGCTGTCCACCGCCGACGTCGCCGGCCTCCTGGCGAGGGCCGGCAAGCTGCGCATCGTCAACAGCTATGGTCTGACTGAGACCGCCGTCTGCTCGACCCTCTACGACGTCGAGCCGGCCGACCTCGCCGCCGGCCGGCAGCCGCCGATCGGTAAGCCGCTCCAGAACCAGCGCGTCTACGTGCTCGACCGCCACCTGGAGCCACGGCCGATCGGCTGCCCCGGCGAGCTCTACGTAGCCGGCCTGGGGGTCGCCCGCGGCTACGTCGGCAGACCGGACTTGACCGCAGCGCGCTTCTTACCTGATCCATTCGCCGCCGGCGGCCGCATGTACCGCACGGGCGATCTCGCCGCCGTGCGCGCCGACGGCAACCTCGTCTACCTCGGCCGCGGCGACCAGCAGGTCAAGCTGCGCGGCTTCCGCATCGAGCTCGCCGAGATCGAGTCGGCGCTCGCCCTGGACCCGCGAGTGCGCGCGGCGGCCGCGCTGGTGCGCCGCGACGACGGCGAACCGCGGCTGGTCGGCTATGTGGTGCTGGAGTCGCCGCTTCCCGGGGGAGCGGCGCCGAAAGCTGCCGAGCTGCTCGCCGGGCTGCGCGAGAAGCTGCCCGGCTACATGGTGCCGGCCGCCCTCCTCTTTCTCGACGCGCTGCCGCGCAACGCCAACGGCAAGCTCGACGCTGCCCGCCTGCCGGCACCCCCGCGCACCCGCCCGGAGCTCGCGGCGGCCTATGCCGCGCCCCGCTCGGAGCTGGAGCGCGCCATCGCCGCCGTCTGGAGTGCGGAGCTCAAGCTGGAGAGCGTCGGGCTCGACGACAACTTCTTCGACCTCGGCGGCCACTCCCTACTGATGGCCAAGGTGCACGCCTGCCTGGGCGAGGCCTTGGGCCGCGAGGTGTCGCTGCTCGAGCTCTTCCAGTACCCGACGGTCGGCTCCCTCGCCCGGCATCTGGCGGGCGCCGCCGGACCTGCCGCAGATCCTGGCGACGCCGTCCGCGCCCGCCGCCCCCTGCGGTCCGCGTCCGGGATCGAGACCGACATCGCGGTCATCGGTCTCGCCGGGCGTTTCCCCGGCGCTGCGGACGTCCGCCGGTTGTGGCTGAACCTGATCGCCGGGCGCGAGGGGATCCGCTTCTTCACCGCCGAGGAGCTGATTGCCGCCGGCGTCGATCCCGAGCTCGTGGCGCGTCCCGACTACGTTAGGGCCAAAGGGATCCTGGGCGACGTGGACCTCTTCGACGCCGCGTTCTTCGGCTTGAACCCGCGTGAGGCCGAGCTGATGGACCCCCAGCACCGGATCTTCCTCGAGTGCGCCTGGGAGGCGCTCGAGGACGCCGGCTGGGAGGCGGAGCGCTATCCCGGCCTGGTGGGGGTCTATGCCGGCTTGAGCATGAACACCTACCTGCTGATGAACCTTCTCTCGCACCTGGAGCTGGTGGCCTCGGCCGACACTTTGCAGGCGTCGCTCGGCAACGACAAGGACCCGCTCACCGCCCGCGTTTCTTACAAGCTCAACCTCAAGGGGCCGAGCATCACCATCCAGAGCGCTTCCTCGACCTCTCTGGTCGCGGTCCATTCGGCCTGCCAGGCGCTGATCAACCGGGATTGCGACATGGCGCTCGCCGGCGGCGTCTCCATCCATCTGCCGGAGATCTCGGGATATCTCTACCAGGAGGGCGGCACGGTCTCCCGCGACGGCCACTGCCGCGCTTTCGACGCCGCCTCGACCGGGTTCGTCAGCGGCCACGGCTGCGGCGTCGTGGTGTTGAAGCCCCTGTCCGCGGCGCTCGCCGACCGCGACCACGTCTACGCCGTGATCAAGGGAGCGGCCTGCAACAACGACGGCGCACACAAGGTCAGCTTCATGGCCCCCAGCGTCGACGGCCAGGTTCAACTCTACAATCTCGCCTACGACAAGGCCGGCGTCGATCCCGCCACCGTCTCGTACGTCGAATGTCACGGCACCGGCACCGCCCTCGGCGATCCGATCGAGATCGCCGCCCTCTCCCAGGCGTTCGCCACCCGCACGGAGCGCCAGGGTTTCTGCGCCATCGGCTCGATCAAAACCAACATCGGCCACCTCGATACCGCCGCCGGGATCTGCGGTCTGATCAAGGCCGTGCTCGCCCTGCATCACCGCACCCTGCCGCCCAGCCTGCATTTTTCGACCCCCAACCCGCGGATCGACTTCGCGGGCAGCCCGTTCTTCGTCAACACCGAGCTGCGGCCGTGGGAGGTCGCGGACGGTGTCCCCCGCCGCGCCGGCGTCACCTCGCTCGGCATGGGCGGCACCAACGCCCACGTCGTGCTTGAAGAGGCGCCCGCCGCGGCCCTCTCGCCGCAGCCCGTCCGTCCGTCCCGACCCTGGCAGCTCCTGGTGCTGTCGGCGAAGAGCGCCACCGCCCTCGATCGCGCGACCGTCCGCCTCGCCGAGCACCTCTGCGATCAGCCGGAGCTCCCGCTGGCCGACGTCGCCTACACCCTGCAGGTCGGCCGCAAGGCGTTCCAGCACCGGCGAGCGCTGCTCTGCCGGGATCTGCCGGAGGCCGCGCGCGCGCTCCAGAGCCTCGATCCCGAGCGCCTCCTCACCTTCGCGGCGACGCCGGGCGAGCACCCGGTGGCCTTCCTGTTCCCCGGCCAGGGAGCGCAGTACTCCGGCATGGGCCGCGGCCTTTACGACGGTGAGCCGG
>Ga0134122_10001266_pt1 | contig 18086 bp, 19 predicted proteins | sample KB302_FD_96461 | JGI IMG/M metagenome (GOLD analysis project Ga0134122, IMG submission 96461) | Terrestrial soil microbial communities without Nitrogen fertilizer from Kellogg Biological Station, Michigan, USA - KB3-0-2 | ecosystem: Environmental > Terrestrial > Soil > Unclassified ... | reverse complement strand
TGGGACACCTGTCGAACGACAAACTCGCTAAATTCTTATGCACCGAATATGATGGCAACGCATCATACATAGTGCTGGCGCACCTATCGGAGCTCAACAACCATCCCGAGCTCGCGCTGGGCACAGCGGAAAAGGCCCTGGGGCGACGCCAGACGCTGCTGCTGAACCGGGTGATGCTGGCGCAACAAACCGAGCCGATGGCAGCGATCCAGTTGTAGTTCCCATGTTTAAGCTCCTATGAGCCAGTGTGTTGATCCTATTGTTGGAAAAATTCTTGCCGGCTGGCGTTATGACATCTCCGGCCTTGCGCCCGGGATGTGCGAAGACTACGAAGAACACTTTGACAGCTGCGCGCACTGCCGCTCTCGCCAGCACCTGCACCGCAACATTGATCTCTCGCTAATCGCCCTGGCCTCGCTTTCCGGCGCCGTCTTCCTGATGGCCTTTGGCGTAATCCTCCATCTCAATCCCCGGCACTCCTTCTGGCTGGAAGTGGCCGCGCTGGTGGGATTCGCGCTTTCCGCCCTGATCTGGCTGGGAGTGGCAGTGACCACGCCAGCGCCCATGGCGGTAGTCGACGCCGCCAAACTGGGAGCCCGCCGCGTCCACGATCGCCTGCCCGCAGAAATCCGCGAGCGCCTGCCCGAAGAATTCCGCCTGAAAATCACCGGCTCGTAACCGACCCACCACAAGCCGTAAGAAGCACCACAAGCCATGTAGGGACGGGTCTCCGACCCGTCCAGGGCGAGCCACGCTCGGCGAAGCTTTGTTCCGCATGGCGGCTTTCCGGCACGTCGACCTTATTTCTTCATTTCTTCTCCTGCAAACGACCCAAACGGGGGCAGAATTCGAGTTATGGACAGTTCGCTCAAGCTGCTTCGGATGGTGCGTTTGTTTCTGCTCGCGACCATCGTGCTCTATGCGGCAATGGCTGAGCACTTCGGACCTGCCCCGAAAGCCCAGGCTCCTATCGTTTTTTACGCGATTACGGGGGTAGCGATCAGCCTGATCGCAACCATATTGGCAATACGGCGCGGCAGGCTGGCGAAATTGGAAAAAATTCTGTCCTGCGATCAGGAAGACATTGCCGCCCTCAATCCCTGGCGGGCGACCTATCTTCTGATCTTCATGGCCTGTGAAGCCATAGCGCTCTATGGTTTGGTTTTGCGGTTCCTGGGGTTTACCTTCACGCAGGTAGCCTCGTTTTACATAGCGGGTTTCGTTCTAATGCTCTATTTCGCGCCGCGCCGTCCCTGCAATGCGATAGGCTAAAAGCATGTCCATCAACGGTCCCGAAGACCTCGCTGGTATGAAGGCTGCCGGTGCCATTGTGCGCCGCATGCTCGAAGCCATGAAACGCGCCGTGCTCCCCGGCATCACCACCGCTGAACTGGATGCCGTCGGTGCCGCTGTCATGCGCGAACACGGCGCGCAGTCAGCTCCACAACTGGTCTACAAATTCCCCGGAGTAAACTGCATCAGCCTGAACGATGAAGCAGTCCATGGCATTCCTGGAGAACGGACAGTCGAATCCGGCGACTTGGTCAAGCTCGACGTCACCATTGAGAAAGACGGATTCATGGCCGATGCGGCCGAGACGGTAGCCGTCGGGGAAGTCTCCGAAGAAAACCGGCGCCTGATTGCGTGCGCCGAGCGCGCATTTGCCAAAGCCATGCTGGTGGCGCGCGCCGGGTTCCGCGTGTTCGAGATTGGCCGCGCTGTCGAGCGGGAAGTGCGCCGCAGCGGCTTTTCCGTGATCCGCGACCTCGGTGGGCACGGCATTGGACGCACCATCCACGAAGAGCCGCGCGTGCCCAACTATGCCGATCCCGAAGCCAATCAGATTCTGACCGAGGGCCTGGTGATTACGGTCGAGCCGATCATTGCCGCCGGATCGGGACGCGCCTTCGTAGCGAACGATGGTTGGACCGTGCGAACCGCGGATCGCCGCGCATCGGCTCACTTCGAGCACACGCTGGTGATCACCCAAGGCGAGCCCGTCCTGCTTACCGCCGGCTAGCGATCAAAACAGATAACCCGAAGCACACGATGTAGCACGAAGGGCTTGCGAAGATTTTCGATTTCCTTAGGGAGCCTTCGACTCGCTTGTGGTTTACGCTCTCGTGCAGCCTGCAAGCGATTCGACCTCGATTGCTACAATCCCAGCTGTGTCTGTCTCCTTTCAGATCGAAGCTACCTCCGGCGCCGCCCGAGCCGGGCGGCTGAGCACTCCCCACGGCGTTGTAGATACCCCAGTCTTCATGCCGGTTGGAACGGTGGCGTCGGTCAAAGGCGTCTCCCAGGACATCCTCGAAGACCTCGACGTACAAATCCTTCTAGGAAATACTTACCATCTCTACTTGCGGCCTGGAGTCGAGCAAGTCCGTCAACTGGGCGGGTTGCACCGTTTCATGGCCTGGCCGCGCGCGATTCTCACCGACTCGGGAGGCTTTCAGGTTTTCAGTCTGAACGAACTCCGCAAGGTGACCGAGCAAGGCGTGACTTTTCGCTCCCACCTGGACGGCTCGGCGCATTTCTTCAGTCCAGAAAGTGCCATGGCAGCGCAGATCGGGATGGGCGCGGACATCGTGATGGCATTCGATGAATGCACCGAGTTCCCGGCGGAGCGGGAGCGAGCGCGCGCGTCCATGGAATTGACGCTGCGCTGGGCCGCCCGCAGCAAGAAGTATTTTGAGCAGCATAAGCACGAAGTGCCGTGGAACCGATTTTCCGGTGCCCAGGGTCCAGTCTCCGGCAACACCAGGAGTGGAAACTGGAAACCAGAAACCGGAAACGGCGACGAAACTCAGGCGCTTTTCGGAATTGTGCAAGGTGGCATGGATGCCGCTCTCAGAAAAGAATCTGCCGAACGCACCGTCGAGATCGGTTTTCCTGGTTACGCTATCGGCGGCTTAAGCGTGGGCGAGCCGCGCGCCCTGACCCGCGAGATCGTCGAAATGACGCTGCCCCACCTTCCCGGGGACAAACCGCGCTACCTCATGGGCGTGGGCACGCCTGAAGAGATCGTCCACTATGCCAACGCAGGCGTAGACATGATGGATTGCGTCCTCCCCACCCGCGCGGCGCGGCACGGTTTACTGTTTACGTCCCAGGGCAGGATTTCGATCAAGCAGGCCAGATACGCCTCGGATCAGAGGCCGCTCGACCCCCATTGCGGCTGCCGGGTTTGCGGGCGCTACTCCCGCGCCTATCTGCGCCATCTTTATGCCGCCAATGAGGTTTTGGCCCAGGTCCTCAATACTGTCCACAACCTCAGCTTCTACCTTGACACCATGCGGTCAGTGCGTCATTCTATTGCGCTTGGGAACAGGGCCCAACTTCTTTCTGGGGAGCAGTCAGGAGTAAAACCATAGTCCGGCATCCCCGGTCATGCCTGAAGTAAAAAAATCTCCGGCCTGAGGAAGCGACAAATCCTGCGGTAAAATGCACAGGGCTCAGGACGCGCCGACGGCGTCGTGCTGAGCTTTGCTGGACGGGAGTGGAAGCGGAATCGTTTCATGGGCAATGCCATATGAGCATCGCAAACATACTGGCGTTACAGACGGTCGGGGCCGGGGGCTGGCTGGGCTTCGCTCCCCTGATCTTCATCTTCGCCATTTTCTATTTTCTTCTGATCATGCCGCAGCAGCGCCGCCAGAAAAAGTGGCAGCAGATGCTGAATGATCTCAAGACCGGAGACAAGGTTGTGACCAGCGGTGGACTGCGCGGGACCGTCATCGCGCTGCGGGACGATTACATCCAGCTTCGCGTACCGCCGGACAATCTGCGCCTCGAAGTGACCCGGGCCTCGGTGGCCTCGGTGGTCGCGCCGGAGGACAAAAACAGCAAAGCCGCATGAAGATTTGAGTAGCGCCGCCGTCCCGGCGGCTGTCGTGGGCGCCCCGCCCGCACCCCCGACGGCGAGACGCCCTCGGACAGCCGGCGCTACAACGAATAATTTGACCCTCACATGAATAAGACTTTAGGTTGGAAGCTCGGACTCGTCGTCGCCACCCTGGTGGTGTTCCTATTCGGCATCATCGGAATTCCGAAGGACTTTTCCGGCAGGGGACTGCTGGCGTCGCTGCAGGACCACATTCACCTGGGGCTCGACCTCAAGGGCGGCACGCACCTCATTCTGCAAGTGCAGGTCAATGACGCGGTCAATGGAGATTCGGACCGCGCCTTGGAAAGAGTGAAGGAAGATCTTCGCACTCACAAGATCAATTACACCGACATCACCAAGCCTGATCCGATAAATCATCCCGACCAGATCGTGCTCAAAGGCGTGCCTCCGGAGTCGACTTCGGATTTGCGCTCTACCGTAAGCGAACGGCTGCCCGAGTACGACCTGAATTCGGGGCCGGACAATTCCTGGACGTTCACCATGAAGCCGCAGGCCCTGGCCGAACTGAAGAACCGTGCGGTGAGCCTGGCCATTGAAACCATCCGCAATCGCATTGACCAGCTTGGTGTGACCGAACCTGTGATTCAGGAGCACGGCCTGGGCCAGTATCAGATACTGGTGCAGCTACCCGGGGTGGACGATCCGGCGCGGGTGAAGGAAATCATGCAGTCCACCGCCATGCTGGAAATCAAGCAGGTGCTGGGCGGGCCATATTCGAGCGAGCAGGACGCATTGCAGCAGCACAATGGGGTGCTGCCTCCGGATTCGATTCTGCTGCGGGGACGCAGCGTGGGCAGCCAGGCCGGCGACGATGCGGGCGAGCAGTTCTACCTGGTAACGCGCAGCTCCGCTGTGGCGGGCGCCGATCTGCGGTCCGGCGGTGCAACGGTGGGACGTGATAGCAACACCAATTCGCCCGACGTTGGCTTCGTTCTTACCAATGAAGGTGGAAGAAAATTTGCCGCGTTTACCGGCGCGCACGTGGGTGAAAAGCTGGCAGTCGTTCTGGACAATCGGGTGCGGGAAGTCGCAACCATCAACGAGCAGATCCATGACCAGGGACGGATCAGCGGCGGCGGCATGAGTGATCAGGCGGCGAAAGACCTGGCCCTGGTCTTGAATTCGGGCGCTTTGCCGGCCGGCATCAAGTATCTGGAAGAGCGGACTGTGGGCCCGTCACTGGGATCGGATTCGATCCGGGCCGGGGTTCGAGCGGCGATTATCGGGATGCTCGCCGTGCTCATCTTCATGCTGATCTACTACCGCGGCGCGGGCATCAACGCCGATCTGGCGCTGATCCTGAACCTGATCATTCTATTGGGCTTCATGGGATACTTCGGCGCCACCCTGACCCTGCCGGGAATCGCCGGCGTCATTCTGACGGTGGGCATGGGCGTGGATTCGAACGTCCTGATTTTTGAGCGCATTCGGGAAGAGCTCCGAAACGGCAAAACGGCGCCCTCGGCGGTGGAACAGGGTTTTGCGCATGCCTGGATCACGATCGTTGACACGCACGTGACTACCATCGTATCGGCGGCCATCTTGTTCCTGTTTGGTACCGGGCCGGTCAAGGGTTTCGCGGTCACTTTGACTTTTGGCTTGCTGGCCAACCTTTTTACCGCGGTGTTTGTTTCCCGCATGATTTTTGACTGGATTTTGAGCCGCAAGCAGCGCGGCGAGGCATTAAGCATCTGAGTTGAAGCCGGCGAGCGTATAGCGGGCTTCTTTGCGTCCTTGGCGGAGATTGAGTAGCCAAAAGAGGGGTTTAACTACAGCGTGGAATTTTTTCGAAATCCAAACATAGACTTTCTGGGCAAGAAGTGGTATTTTCTCGCCTTTTCGTTGCTGTTCAGTGTGGCGGGAGTATTTTCCATGCTGTTTTGGCATGGCGTCCCGCTGGGCGTAGACTTCCGGGGCGGGACCCTGGTCTACGTGAAGTTCTCGCACCCACCGGATGACAATGCCATCCATGAGGCGCTGCGCAAAGTGGGCTTGACGCAGGCGAAGATACAGCGGCTGGGTGTGATCACGAACAACGAAGTACTGATTGACCTCGACGTGCGCGAGACCAGCGAGAAGGCGCTCGATCAGGGCAAGGTTCAGATCATCAACGCGCTGGAGACCAATGCTCCCGCGGGGAAGCTGGATTTGAACAACACGAGCTCTTTGACATTAGCTAATTACCTGCTGGAGAAAGATCCGTTGCGCGCCGGCACCGATGCCAGCCAGCGCTACACGGCAGCGGCCAAAGCCCTCGTTGACTATCGCGACAAGACCAGGGGTGGGGTCCTGACCTCGTTTGACGAACTCAAGACCGTCGCCGACCCCGCGGTGGTTGCGGCTCTCGAGAACGGATTCTTTCTTTCAGATTTTGGTGTCTATCAGGTAGAGATCGTCGGCCCGCAAGTGGGCGAACAGCTTAAGGGCCAGGCGTTGCGTGCGGTAGCTTATTCGCTCGCCGGCATGCTGATTTATCTAGGTTTCCGCTTCGAGTGGATTTATGGCGTCGCCGCTGTGATTACGGTCTTTCACGATACCCTGATCACGGTGGGAGCCTTCTCCCTGGCCAACAAGGAAATTTCGTTGACCGTGATCGCGGCGATCCTGACCCTGATCGGTTATTCGAACAACGACACCATCGTGATCTTTGACCGTATCAGAGAGAACTTGAAATTGCTGCGGCGAGAAAAGTTGTCAGAAATCGTAAACCGGAGTATTAATCAGACCCTGAGCCGGACGATCCTGACCGCAGGGCTGACGTTTTTGACGGTCCTGGCGCTGTACCTGTTCGGTGGCGAAGTGTTGCACGGCTTTTCTTTCGCCCTGGTGATTGGAATCCTGATCGGGACTTATTCTTCGATCGCGATTGCGGCTCCTATTCTGGTGGCCTACCAGGATTGGCGGTCGAACCAGGGGAAGCCGGTGGCGCTGATCGCCGGAAAAGGTAAGCCGACGGGCGGCAAGGCTGCAGCCGGCAAGGGTAAGGTGGCCAGCGGTCAGTAGCCGCGGCCCTGGTGAATCGGGTGTGGTTTCAACAGCTTGAAGCGGGTTGGCTGGGGCACGGAATCCTCGATGAAGGCGGGAGCAAAGAGTGTGCGGGCGGTGTCTAAACATACGTAGGGTCTTGCAGGAGAATCCTCATGTTTGAAGATAGCCTCATTGAATCGGGTGGCAGGCTCAAAACAAAGCGCGGCCTGACTACTTTTCTATCTTTTGGTTTTCAGATCGCACTGGTCGGAGTCCTGGTACTGATCCCGCTGCTGTTTACCGAAGCTCTGCCCAAAACCCAGTTGATGACCTTCCTGGTGGCTCCGCCACCTCCGCCGCCCCCACCACCCCCACCGGCGGCGACCCCCATCAAGGTGGTCAAGCAAATTCAGACCGACATCATCAACGGTCAGCTGCGCACTCCCACCAAAATTCCCGAGAAAGTCCAAATGATCAAAGAGGAAGAGGCGCCGCCACCGGTCTCGACCATGGCTGGTGTGGTCGGCGGCGTTCCGGGCGCGGCTGGCGGACAGATGGGCGGCGTGATCGGCGGCATCATCAATTCGACCCCGATCGCAGTGCCCAAGGTTGCCACTCCGCAGCGCGTGCGGGTATCGCAAGGCGTGACCCAGGGTCTGCTGCTCCGCAAAATTCAGCCGGCGTATCCACCCCTGGCGCGCCAGGCGCGCATCCAAGGTTCCGTGCTGTTGCAGGCTGAAATCAGCAAGGATGGTTCGATTCAGAATCTGCGTCTGATCAGCGGGCACCCCATGCTGGCTCCGGCCGCCATCGAGGCGGTGAAACAGTGGAAGTACAAGCCGTACATTCTGAACGGCGAGCCGGTGGAAGTGGAAACCCAAATTACCGTCAACTTCACCCTTGCCGGAGGCTAAACACCCGGTGTGCCAAGTGATTTACCCAAGAACGCAATTCGTAGCCGTAAATGGTTTTGCAATCTGACAAGCTCTGAGGAGGAAGGCAACTCATGTTCGTAGCCAATCTAGCAGCACTTACTTACGCACATATGTCCACGATGGCCGCCTGGTTTTTCCAGGAACAGGCCGCCGTGGGTTGGGACCCGATTTCACTTTGGCACCAGATGGGTATTCCCGCCAAGGCAGTGGTCATCATTCTGTTCGTCATGTCAGGTTGGTCAATCGGCGTCATGATTGATCGTGCCATGGCTTTCAGCGCCGCGCGCAAGCAATCGCGTGCGTTTGCTCCCGCCGTGGCCGGCGCCCTGCGCGATGGCAAGATCGAAGAAGCCATCAAGGTTGCAGAGCGCAACAAGAAGAGCCACCTGGCGAAGGTCGTCACCTCGGGCTTGATGGAATTCCGCGCTCACCAGGAGAGCGGTGAGATTCCCGGCGAGACCATCGAAGCCTCCAAGCGCGCTCTGGAGCGCACCGAGGCCATTGTCCACGCTGAACTGAAGCGCGGCCTGGGCGGACTGGCAACTATCGGCTCGACAGCCCCGTTCGTGGGATTGTTGGGCACGGTGGTCGGCATCATCAACGCGTTTAAAGGTATTCAGTCCGAAAAGGCTACCGGTCTGGCAGCTGTCGCCGGCGGTATTTCGGAAGCGCTGGTGACCACCGCAATTGGTCTATTCGTCGCCATCCCGGCCGTCATGATGTTCAACTACCTGACCGGACGCGTGGAAGCTTTCGACGTGGAGATGGATAACTCGTCGAGCGAACTGATTGATTACTTCCTGAAGCGGCGGGGAATGCGCCGCAGCTAGGCCCTAATCGCAAGGCTACATCCTCAGAGTTGCCGTCTGGCGCCGGTCCAATAAGACCGGCGCCAGGTTTAAATCCTGAGGTCCAGGCGCAAGATCGAGAAGCTGGAGTGGCTGAGGAATAATGCTCAGCTCGGGCGGGAGATATGCGACCGCCGAGGAGAAGTGAGTTATGGCGTTGAGCAAACGAAACGAGGGAGTCAAGGTCAACTCCAACATCAACGTGACCCCGATGGTGGACGTGATGTTGGTGTTGCTGATCATCTTCATGGTGATTACGCCCATGTTGCAGCACGGTGTAAGCGTGGACATGGCGAAGGTCAACAACCCGCAGTCAATGCCCGACGCCGACAAGGAAGACGCTTTACTGGTCTCGGTCATGCGCGACGGGACGGTCTACTTCGGGACCGATAAGCTTCCGGCTGATCAGTTGACCGGCAAAGTCAAAGATCGCCTGGCCAATCGTGTGGACAAGCGGGTCTTCGTCAAGGCCGACGCGCGTGCCCGGTTTGGTTCGGTGGTTGAGGTCGTGGACAACGTGCGCGCCGCAGGAGTCGACCAGTTGGGTCTGCTGACTGAGCAGCGCAAGACCGCGGTTCCGGCACCTGCAGCTCCGGCAGCCCCGGCGCCTGCCGGCGGGCAATAGCCTGGGCATTCGTACTTAAGAGATTAGAAGTCAGGACATTCGAGGAGAATCGTTATGGGAATGGCAATGGGATCGGGAGGCGGTCAGAGCGCGGACATGAATGTCACGCCGCTGATTGACGTACTACTGGTACTGATCATCATCTTCATGGTGATCACGCCGTTAACCCCCAAGGGACTGGACGCGCTGGTGCCCCAACCACCACCGCCCAATGCTCCCAAAAACACCGCCCCGGACCGCACCATCGTGGTGCAGTTGCTTGACCGGGGAGCCGGCCAGCCCCCCGCGCTGAAAATCAACCAGGAGGAAACTACCTGGGACAATCTGCAAGGGCGATTGACCGATATCTTCAAGACCCGTGCGGAGAAGGTGATGTTCGTCAAGGGTGATGATGCGGTTCCGTTCGCCGATGTCGCTAATGTGATTGACATCGCAACCACCTCGGGCGTGGACAAGGTGGGTCTGATTACAGCCAAGATTGAAGCCGGCAACTAGTTCCGTAACGAGGCGAGTAGATTTTGTGATACACCGTTGTTGGGCGGACCGCGGGTTCGCCCATTTCATCCGCGCACGCGCGTTGTAACCGCTGCGTGCTGGTCGTCCGTAGGCACAAGCAGGCCTGACGATTTCTGGCAAGGGAGACTTACAGCGCAATGAAAACAAGCTTACGAATGCTGGCAATGACGGCGCTCGGGTTGGCGATGCTGGCCACCACGGGCTGCAGCAAGCTGCAGGCGCGGGACCAGCTCAACAAAGGTGTGCAATCTTACAAGAACGCCAAGTACGAAGAGGCGATCAATCACTTCCAGAAGGCGGTATCGCTTGATCCCAGCCTGCTGAATGCGCGCCTCTACCTGGCTACTGCGTTTGCCCAGCAATACATTCCCGGTGTCGATGCTGAAGACAACAATCGCATGGGACAGAACGCGATTGACCAATACAGCGCCGTGCTGGAGCGCGACCCCAAGAACATCAACAGCGTAAAAGGGATTGCCTACCTCTACCTGCAGATGAAGAAATTTGAGGACGCCAAGACCTACTACCGCAAAGCCATTGAACTCGACCCGAACGATCCTGAGCCCTATTACTCGGTAGCGGTGATCGACTGGACCCAGAGTTATCAGCCTCGCATGGAAGAACGCGCCAAGGCGGGCCTCAAGCCGGACGAGTGGATCATGAAGGACAAGTCGAACAAGAAGGTCTGCGAGATGCTCCGCGAGAAGAACACGGCGGTTATCGAGGATGGAATCGCCATGCTGCAAAAGGCCTTGCAGATACGGCCCGACTACGACGATGCTATGGCGTACCTGAATCTCATCTATCGCGAGCGGGGAGACTTGCAGTGTGATGATGCGGGAGCCCGGGCCGCGGACATGAAAACGGCCGACGAGTGGGTGGACAAGACCATGGCCACCAAGAAAGCGAAGGCCGAGAAGCAGCCGGGCGCTCAGGGCATTACCATGCCTAACCAGTAGGGATGGGCACAACCTTTTAACCGCGAAAGCCTCTTCTGATGAAGAGGCTTTCTTTTTTTGACGGCAGTCGTCAACACCAGGACAGGCCCACCGCGGGCAGCCGGGGAGCACGCCTGCAAGGGCGAAAGAGAAATGGCCGAACAGACGCTTTTGGCCTGCACCACCACCGCACGAGCCTGGCGCTCGCGCCTACATCATGTTTAAGAAGATTCTTGTGGCTAATCGGGGGGAGATCGCGGTGCGGGTGATTCGTGCCTGCCGCGAGTTGGGAATTCCTTCGGTTGCCGTCTTTTCCGACGTGGATCGATCCGCGCTGCACGTTCTGATGGCGGACGAAGCTTTTCCAATCGGAGCCGCGGCTGCTGCGGAGTCTTATCTCAACATCGCGAAGATTCTTGAGGTTGCGAAACGCTGCGGCGCGGATGCGATTCATCCCGGCTACGGATTCCTTTCGGAGAATGCGAAGTTTGCCCAGGCCTCTGCCGGCGCCGGCATCAAGTTTATCGGGCCCAGCGCCGCGTCGATGGAAATGATGGGATCAAAGACCCGGGCCCGCCAGGAAATGGAGAAGGCCGGTGTACCGTTCGTGCCCGGCACTTCCCGGGCGTTGGAATCGGTTCAGCAGGCGAAGCAGGTCGCGGCAAAGATTGGCTATCCCGTCATGTTGAAAGCGGCAGCGGGCGGAGGCGGCAAGGGTATGCGCCTGGTGCCCACCGCGCAGGAGTTGCAGTCCGCGCTGGAAGCCGCTCAAAGCGAGGCGCAGCGGGCTTTCGGAGACCGCGAGGTTTACCTCGAGAAGGCCATCCTCAACCCGCGGCACATTGAGATGCAGGTGCTGGCGGACGAGCTCGGCAACACGGTTTATCTCGGTGAACGCGAGTGTTCCATTCAGCGGCGCCATCAGAAAGTGCTGGAGGAGGCACCCTCGCCGCTGGTCGATACCGAAATGCGCCGGCGCATGGGCGAGGTCGCAGTGCGGGTGGCCAGGGCCGCCAACTATTGGAACGCGGGCACCGTCGAGTTTCTTGTGGATGCAGAGAAGAATTTTTATTTCTTGGAAATGAACACGCGTCTGCAGGTGGAGCATCCGGTAACGGAACTGGTTACCGGGCTGGACCTCGTGCATCTGCAAATCCGCATTGCCGCGGGCGAGAACCTTCCTTTCCGGCAGGAGGACATCGTCATCCGGGGCCACGCCATCGAGTGCCGTGTCTACGCGGAGGATGCGGACAACAATTACTTCCCCAGTCCGGGAAAGATCGAGACACTGCTCACTCCGGCAGGGCCGGGAATCCGGCTGGACAGTGGAGTGTACGCCGGCTGGACCGTGCCCATTGATTACGATCCGCTGCTGGCGAAGCTCATTGGCTATGGAGAGGACCGGCAACAGTCGATGGCACGGCTGGCACGTGCTTTGCTGGAATACTTCGTGGCGGGAATCAAGACGAACCTTGGGTTGTTCCGCCGGATTCTGGCTGATCAAGACTTTCAGTCCGGCAAAATTGACACGGGATATCTGGAGCGTTTGTTAAACGCTGAGGCTGGTGCTGACGGGACGAAAGAAAGCACAGCGAACATCGCTGCCATTGCCGCGGCTGTGTTCACGCGGCTGGACTCGATAGACACTAACTCAAATAACGGCACGGGCCCTGCAGTATCTAGTTGGAAAAAAGCAGCACGAACCGAAGGCCTGATGTAGCACGACCTGATGGGGAGGGGCGGGACGCCCGCCTTTCATCAAAACTAGCAATGATCTATAACGTCACCATCGATAGAACCCTCTTTCGCCTCGACGTCGATCTGGATCGCGAGTCCGGCAGCTGGCACTGCCTTCTGGACGGGCGCGAAGTCCACATCGATGCGGTGGCAACGCAGCCCTATGTGCTGTCACTGCTGATCGCCGGCAAGGCATACCAGATCCGACGCGAGCGGATTGGACCAGACTTGCAAGTCTGGGTCGGCGATGACTCCTACACGGCTGAAGTGTCTGACCCGCGATCGTTGCGCAGCCGCAAGTCCCGGGCCGACTCGGGCAAAGGGCCGCGGCCCCTGGTGGCTCCCATGCCGGGTAAAGTGGTCAGGTTCCTGGTTGCCGAGAACTCGGCGGTGGAAACCGGACAGGGTGTGGTGGTGGTCGAAGCGATGAAGATGCAGAACGAAATCAAGTCGCCGAAGAAGGGTATCGTTCTGAAGTTGTCCGTCGCTGAGGGCGCGGCAGTGAATGCCGGGGATGTGCTGGCCATCGTGGAGTAGCTGCCTACTGCGCGTTGCCGTTGCCGTCCAGCACTCTTTGCGCGTAGTAATTCTCCACCCGGGCCTGATCGCGCAGAACCTCGTAGTACGCAGCTTTGAGCAATTGTTCTCGCCGGTCGCGCAACTGTGAGCGGATGGCTTGTTGTACCCGCGGATCGGCCAACTCGCGTTGTCCCGCCGGCTCCTTCGAAATCAGCTTCACAATCTGGAACGCTGCCACCTGTTTGTTCATCGGGTTGGCGAGCGGGATTACGGCGCTGTACTGTCCAGGCTTCAGCTTGGTGACGGCCTCGCGCGTGCCGGGATCGGTGTTGCGCAGGGAGGATTCCTGGGCGAAGCCCAGGTCGCCGCCGCTGCCCGACGTTTCCGCATCCTCGGAGTAGTTCATGGCCAGGGTGCCGAAATCATCGCCGCTGTCCAGGCGGTTCACGACCATCTGGATTTTCTTTCGGGCATCGGCTTCATTCTGCGCCTTGTCATTCTTGAGGTTATGGACTTGAGGATTGGGGGAAGTGGTCACCAGGATGCGGGCGAAGTGATACTGCGGCTCGATCAGGTTGAATTCCGCCTTGTGGGCGTTGTAGTAATTCGTAATGTCCTGGTCGGTCACGTTGATCTTGGAGGTGATTTCTTTGTTCAACACTTTGTCCACGGTGAGGGAACGGCGCAGATCGCGCTTGAAATCGTCCACCGTAATCTTCTTTTCCTTCAGCCGGGCTTCAAACTGTTCCTTGGTGTAGGGCGACTTGATCTCGTTCAGCTTGCCGTCCACCTCTTCGTCGGTGGCCAGCAGTCCGAGCTTCTCCGCCCTGCGCATCAGGATTTCGTTGTCAACCAGTTCCTTCAGAATGCTGAGACGCAGGCTGGTGGCCTGTTCTCCGACCGGCACCTGGTCCGACCCGGCGGTCTGGTTCTGGTAATACTTTTCCACGTCAGCCCGGTAGATTTTGCGGCCATCCACCGCGGCGGCGACATCATCGCCGGCACGCTTGGAAGTGCAGCCGGCAAAAAAAATCATGAGGAAGACGGCAAAAAGCGCAACCGGTTTGTGGCGCAAGAGATGGTGTATTTTCAAATCAAGTCCTCCGCAGTGCTGCTCGATGCTTGGTCCGGTCCCCGACTCGCAAGGCATCATTGGCAAAAATCAGGAATTATTTACTTCCCGGCTGGGATGTGGCCGGGACTGGGGCAGGATGCGCGGGCGGCGTCTCGCCCACCTGCACCAGGGCGCGATCCAGGATAGCGCGAAGCTCACTGAGCGAGAGGGCCCCATCTACCTGCTCGCCGTTCACAAACATCGTCGGAGTCGCTTCCACCCCCAGCGCCTCGCCTTCGTGCACGGAAGTCTTGACCTTGTCGTCTTGCTGCGCCTTGATGCAGGCTTGAAGCTTTGTCCCATCCAGATTGTGCTTTTGTCCTTGCTCGGTGGCCATGCGATCGAGCGCTGCGAACTGAGCGTCGTGGTTCTTCTCGGAATTCACTTCTTTCTGGTTGGCGTGAATGTAGTCGGCGAAATCCCAATATGCGTCCTGGTTTTGGGCTGCCAGGCAATTCGCGTTTACCGCGGCGTGGGTGGCCCAGGGGTGGATCTCAGCCAGCGGAAAATCCTTGTAGATGAATAACACGCGATCGCCGTATTCCTTCAGCAGGTCGGGGAACAGCGTCTGGTGCATGCGCGAACAAAAGGGACATTCGAAGTCGTCGTAGTTGATCGCGACTACCTTGGCCTTGCTGTTGCCGCGCGTCGGGCGTCCGCCAACGTCAATCTTTTTCATGACCTCGGCATAAGGGTCCTTGCTGAGATCGAGCTTGGTCATGCGCAGCAGCGTCTTGCCGTCCTTGGCCAGCAGGAAATCGTAAGTCTGTTTCTTCGTGCCGCCGTCGAAGGTGATGGTCAAAGCGTCGTAGTTGGGAAATTCGGCGCTAGGCTTGACCGGCCCCAGAATCACTTTGACCCGGGCTGGAATGGTGTAGAAAATCCGCACCTGTTGCTCAATTCGCCGCGCCACCTCAGGGGGCATCGACTGGGCGGAGCAGCCCAGGCATATGACGAGAAGCACAAGTGTGGCACGCCGCAGAAACGTCACTAGAAACCGCCTGTACATTGAAGATTCATAACGATTATCTCACATGGGCGGGAGGGTCGGGCCGCCAAGGGACAGGGGTTGAACGGCCAGCTGCGGCGGCGAAGTCAGCGGCCGCCGGTCAGGATTTCGGCTGCCAAAAAAGTGTTCATGGAACCGGAGCGGAAGCCTTCGAGGTCCAGAGTCACGAATCTGAACCCCAGGGCCTTGAAGATGCGGCTAAATTCCGCGGCCATCTCCGGACTCAGAGCGTGGATAAGCTCCTCGCGCGCAATTTCGATGCGAACAATATCTCCATGATGACGGACCCGGACCTGGCGGAAGCCGAGAGCGTGCAGCGCGTCCTCGCCCCGTTCGACCACGCTGAGCGCTTCGCGCGTGACTTCGCGTCCGTATTCGATGCGTGAAGACAGGCAGGCCGAAGCCGGTTTATCCCAGACCCGCAGCCCAGCGGTGCGGGACAGTTCCCGAATGTCCTGCTTGGTAAGTCCGCTGTCGCGCAGTGGCGCGGCCACCCGGTGCTGCTCGGCGGCACGCTGTCCGGGACGAAAATCTCCCTGGTCGTCCAGGTTTATCCCGTAGGCGATGGAGTCGAAGCCGCGCCGGCTGCGAAATTCTTCCATGGTCGTGAACAACTCGTCCTTGCAATGAAAGCAGCGGTCAGCGTCGTTGCGGGCATATTCCGGACGGTCGAGTTCGGCGGTCACGATGATTTCGAGCGGGATCCCCTGTTCAGCCGCAAAGGCCGTCGCATCCGCCAGTTGGGTGCGCGCCAGGCTGGGTGAATCGGCGATGACGGCCAGCATGTTGGTGCCCAGCGCCTGGTGCGCCACCCAGGCGAGAAAAGCCGAGTCCACGCCGCCCGAGTAGGCGACCAGGGTCCGTCCCAGACCGCGGAGATGCTGGTCGAGCAGGCTTCGTTTAGCAGCGAGCTTGATGTCGGCTGGCACAGGGGATATCTTACGACGCTTGGGCGGGTTGGCGCGAATTTGGGGGCTCGCCACGAACCACCTAGGGGCAGATGTCGTGGTCTGCCGGGCGGAGTGAAGCTCCGCTATTTATGTTGCAGGCAAAACCTGGTCGAGCTGCGCTCGACTGGACAGATGAGGACATCTGCCCCTACGTGGTTCGTGGTGCTTTATACTTTCGCGTCCGGTTCGCTACGGCATGCCCACTTCCTCTACCTATCGCCTCGCCTACATCGACTGGATGCGCGGCCTGGCTTGCGTCCTGATGTTTCAAACTCACTGCTACGACTCGTGGCTAAGTCCCGAGGCCCGCAAGACAACACTTTTCATGTGGTCGCAACTGGGCGGTACGCTCCCGGCGCCGCTGTTTCTCTTTCTGGCAGGAGTTTCCTTCGCCCTGGTGACCGACAAGCTCCGCCAGAAGGGCCTACCGGGGAATGTGATCGCACGCACGACTATCCTCCGCGGCGCGGAGATTCTGGGTTTGGGGCTTTTGTTTCGTTTGCAGGAGTATGTCATCGCATGGGGATGGGCCCCCTGGAGCGATCTGTTGCGCGTGGACATCCTGAATACGATTGGCATCTCAATGATGCTGATGGGTGTGATGTGCGCAGTGCTTAGTCTGGGCCCCGCGTCCCGGCAGGTTTTCGGATTGGCTGCGGGTGCCGCGGCTCTCCTGATTTCGTTACTGACTCCACTGTTCTGGACCACGTGGCGCCCGCGCTGGCTGCCCTGGCCGATCGAGTCGTACATCGACGGCGTTCACAATCTGGGCCAGCCGCAGTCGTGGCTTTTCCCCATTTTCCCGTGGTCGGCGTTCGCCTTTGCCGGCCTCGCCGTCGGCTTTCTGCTCGTCAGCGATTGGGCGCGGCAGCGTGAAGCTGCAGTGTTTGCTTCGCTTGGCGCTGTCGGGGTGGGGCTGATCTATCTGGCGCGATGGATGGATGCGCGACCCGTGCAGATTTATTCGGCCTACGATTTCTGGCATACCAGCCCAAATTTCTTTTTGATTCGCGTTGGCTTGCTGCTGGCGATTCTATCTGTGACTTACGCATGGTGCCGATGGGGTGCGGGCCAGTGGGCTTTCAGTCCGCTGATACAGCTGGGGCAGACATCTCTCCTGGTGTATTGGGTACACATCGAGTTCGTGTACGGGCGGCTTTCCATTGTGCCGAAGCACGGTGCGAGCATTCGGACGGCGTCGTCTGGGCTGCTGGTGATTTTTCTTGGCATGCTGGCTCTCTCGATCCTGCGCACTCGATGGAAAGAACGTGGGAGAGCGGCGCTCGAGGGAGGACGGGCGTCCCCGCCCGTCCCTGCCGGAGGCTAGACTGGACCGTGATAGTCCCCGCACAAGCGGGTGCCCGCGCCCACATTAGCCAGCTTGCCGGATGGCATTCTCGACCAGCTTCAAAGCGATCGCCCAGCGCTGGCGGGCTTGTGGCTCATCGTCTCCGTAGCCGAATAGATAGAGCGTGATGTAGAAGCCCTCATGAATTTCGCCGGCCACGTGGTAGAAACAACGCCGGATCAGAAATTCGACAGCCGCAGGAATCTCGGGTACCCGCTTCAGGAGTTGCGTAACTCGTTTCGCGAATTGCTCATGGTCCGCGAATGAGCACCGTGCCGTCTCTTGCGAGAACAGGACGTCAACGTAGGAGCAGAATTTGTTCGCGGCCCCGAAGATCTCCTCTTCGGGATTGATTTCCGCGCCCGACCAGGTATCGCACTTTGCAGTTTCAAGAAGGCCGCCGGGCGAGTTCATGACGGCGAGAAACTCGGCCAGCTCCGGTACGCGGTTGGCCTCTTCTACGTGCAGCAGAAGCTCCGGCCGCCGCTTGAGGTCGTAATAGCGCGGGCCGCCATCCTCGGCGGCCCAGGGTAATTCCAGGGTTTCGTCGTCCGCTCCAAGTTCGACTGCGAAATCAGCTTCCACGCTAGTGCACGGGAGCGGGCTGCGGTGTGGCCTGGGGTGGCGTGGATTGGGGAGCGGGGACGGGCGCGAAATTCACCGTCGGCACCTG
>Ga0134122_10001265_pt1 | contig 18091 bp, 17 predicted proteins | sample KB302_FD_96461 | JGI IMG/M metagenome (GOLD analysis project Ga0134122, IMG submission 96461) | Terrestrial soil microbial communities without Nitrogen fertilizer from Kellogg Biological Station, Michigan, USA - KB3-0-2 | ecosystem: Environmental > Terrestrial > Soil > Unclassified ... | reverse complement strand
GGAAATCCACCGGATCGAAGGTCGGCGAAAAACAGGCCGCGAACAGGTAGTAGCGGCCCGGTTTCGGCGCCTTGAGGCGGAACTCACCCGGGGCGGCGAGGAGAGTGCAGGCAAACGGCCTCTGCTGGGGCAGCGGATGACCGAACAGACCCAGGAAAGTCACCCCGGACGGAGGCTCGGCGGCAAACAGAGATCCGCTGATCGTCGTCGTGCGTGGGACCGATCCGCCGCTCCCGGAGCCCGAGCCCAGGTGCTCCATCGCCCCGGCCAGGGCGTCCAGCCGGAAACCGGAGCCGAGCAGACGCAGACGGGTGGGCGACAAGCCGACCAGCTGGGTGAACCGGGTGGTGAACGTGCCGAGGCTGTTGTAGCCGACGTCGAAGCAAATGTCTGTAACGCTTCGATCGGTGGTGAGCAGGAGGCGCTTGGCCTCCTCCAGACGGAGCGCGCTCAAGTAAAGCGCGGGGGTGACGCCGGTCCAGTGCCTGAACGTGCGGAGGAAATGAAACGGCGTCACACCCGTGCCTTCGGCCATCTCCTCGATCGAAATCTCCTCAGCGAGGTGAGCCCGCAACCAACCGACCGCTTGTTCGACCACCGATCTCGGTTCCATCTCCGGCCTCCAGACTCAACGACCGAGAGGCCCGCCCTGGGACGAGCCGCCCGGGAAACCGTCGTGCGATACCTCTAGTACTCTAAGACGATCGTAGACGCGGAGATAAGAGTAGCGCTTCTCTTAGATTGCGCAAACTTCTACCCTTCGAGCGCGGTGCCGCTCTTCAAGGGGAGGTAAAACGAAAACGGAGAGCCCGCCGGGAAGCGGACCCTCCGAGTCTCTGAGCGCAGGTGTCCTAATCCGCGTACACCACCGGACCCGGGCAGTGGCCTTCGGCAGCGGCCTCCGCGGAGTTGACCAGGTGGCAGTTCGGGTTGTCGTAGATGATGACGGGCTCCCGATAAATCTTGTCCGCTCCTTGCGGCGGGATGAAACGGACTCCGGCGGCGAAGTTCGACGAGGTACCCGGCAGGTAGGAGTCCGGAACGAGGTCGTTGTCGGTGTCCGCGAGGACGTACCCGGCGCGCTGGATCGTCTTCTTCATGCCGATGTCGGCCCACGAAATTCCCTGGTTCGCCGGGAAACGGACGTTCCGGGGCATCTCCAGAATCTCCGTGGCGGGCCGGCCGACCGGCGTGAAGACGAGCTTGCCGTTGACCGCGATCGGAGCGAAGAAGCGGCCGCCGTGCTCGTTCTCGCGGACGATCTTCATTCCCGTGATCGGCTGCTGGCCATTGAGCCGGACCTCGACGTTGAACGAACCGCAGGCGGTCTGGATCGGCTTGACGCTCAGGAAATGAAGGGCGCGCACCTGAACGCGGGTCCGCGCAACGCCGTTGCGATTGAACACCGCCTCATCCAGGCGCTGCACGATCGTGTCGGTCTTGCCGAGCGCCCCGGCTTCCGCGGTGGCGATCGGAAGACCCGAGAAGATGATCTTTCCGCCGAACGGCTCGGACTTGAAGCAGAAGAAACCGGTCGGGATGGGTTGATTCTTGAAGTCGATGAAGGTCTTGCCGTCGCCCGGCGTCTGCCAGAGATCCACCCCGCTCTGGATCGAGCGATCGGCGGCGAACGTGGGCAGGGCGATGAGGAGCAATGCGGCGATGCATCCGACGAGACGAGTGCGCATTTTCGACCTCCTTTGGAAAGGTACTGCGGTTTACGTAAGAGGATCGTACGCACCACGCAAGCATCGCGCTTCTCTTAGATTGCGCAAGTCTATCGGCGGGCCGAAGAGTCACAAGGAAAAACGAAAGGCCCGCTCACCGGGAGCGGGCCCTCAGCAAACTCGGACTGGCAGGTCTAGTAAGGAAGTTGCTGCTGCTGCACCGGTTCCGGGCAGTGACCTTCGAGGTAAGCCTCGTACGAGTTGGTCAGGTGGCAGTTCGGGTTGTTGTAGTCAATGGGCTGAACGTCCTCATAAAGGTTGGCTCCGCGCGCCGGCTTTGGGTTGTAGCGAATCCCCGCACCGAAATTCGACGAAGTGCCCGGCAGATAGGAGTCGGGGACGAGGTCGTTGTCGGTGTCCGCGAGGACGTACCCGGCGCGTTGAATCGTCTTCTTGAGGCCGACATCGGCCCATGCGATCCCCTGGTTCGCCGGGAAACGAACGTTCCGGGGCATCTCCAGAATCTCCGTGGCGGGCCGGCCCACCGGCGTGAAGACGAGCTTGCCGTTGACCGCGATCGGAGCGAAGAAGCGGCCGCCGTGCTCGTTTTCGCGGACGATCTTCATCCCCGTGATCGGCTGCTGGCCATTGAGCCGGACCTCGACATTGAACGCGCCGCAGGCGGTCTGGACCGGCTTGACGCTCTGGAAATGGAGGGCGCGCACCTGCACACGGGTTCGCGCCACGGAACTCTTGTTGAACACCGCTTCGTCGAGGCGCTGGACGATCGTGTCGGTCTGGCCCAGCACCCCGGCCTCCGCGGTCGCGATCGGCACGCCTGCGAAGACGATCCTGCCCGAAAACGGCTCGGACTTGAAGCAGAAGAAACCGGCGGGGATCGGAGCGCTCTTGAAGTCGATGAAGGTCTTGCCGTCGCCCGGCGTCCTCCAAAGATCGACCCCGCTCTGAATCGAGCGATCGGCGGCGAACGTGGGCAGGGCGATGAGGAGCAACGCGGCGATGCAACCGACGAGACGACTGCGCATTTCCGACCTCCTTGGGAAAGGTCCTGCGGTTCAAGTGGCAGGATCGTACGCGCCGCGCAAGCGTCGCGCTTCTCTTGGATTGCGCATGTCTGTATACGATAGTGATCACCCGGAATGGTGTCTGTAAGGAATCGAGACCAAAACGGAGCGCCCTCTCAAGCAGCTGGAGTACGAGGTCTTAGGAGATCGAGGTCGAAGGAACCCCGGGAGCCCTTTCAAGAACGGGCTCCGGGGCACAACCGTTGATGCCATAGAGGAGAGATCTACTCCGGTAGGGGTGTTGGCTCTACTGCCGGGCAATGGCCTTCGAGATAGGCCTCATACGAGTTGACCAAGTGACAGTTCGGGTTCTGGTACATCAAGGGCTCAAGCGCTCCTCTCGTCGGGTTGTAGCGGACTCCCGCCGCAAAATTCGAAGAGGTACCCGGCAGGTAGGAGTCAGGTACCCGATCGTTGTCGGTATCCGTGAGGACGTAACCGTCGCGTTGAAGCGTCTTTCCGCGAAGGTCAGCCCAGAAAATACCCTGATTGGCCGGAAAACGGACGTTCCGGGGCATCTCCAGAATCTCGGTGGCGGGCCGGCCGACCGGCGTGAAGACGAGCTTGCCGTTGACCGCGATCGGCGCGAAGAAGCGGCCGCCGTGCTCGTTCTCACGGACGATCTTCATCCCCGTGATCGGCTGCTGGCCGCTCAGGCGGACCTCGACGTTGAATGCGCCGCACGCGGTCTGGATCGGCTTGACGCTCAGGAAGTGGAGGGCGCGCACTTGGACGCGGGTCCGGGCGACGCCGTTCCTGTTGAACACCGCTTCGTCGAGGCGCTGAACGATCGTGTCGGCCCGACCGAGCACCCCGGCCTCTGCGGTCGCGACCGGCACACCCGCGAAGTTGATCCTTCCGGCAAAAGGTGCGGATTTGAAGCAGAAGAAACCGGAGGGGATGGGCATGTGTTTGAAGTCGATAAAGGTCTGGCCGTTGCCCGGCGTTCTCCAGAGATCAATCCCGCTCTGGATCGAGCGATCGGCCGCGAACGTGGGAAGCGCGACGAGGAGCAACACGGCGATGCAACCGATGAGACGAGTGCGCATTTCCGACCTCCTTGGGAAGGGTACAGCTGTTGAAGTAGGAGGATCGTATTCGCCGCATAAATTTTATGCTTCTCTTAGATTGCGCAAACTTCTATCAGTTCTTCCAGGGTTCGCCTCTCCTACTCAGTGCTCCGCGCTAGTTGCCGAGCGCGGTCCGCGCGGACGGCATCGGCTTGACGCAGAGTGCCTGGTCCGGCGCGGCCGGCGTGACGCAAGGAGCGAGAAACGGCACCCAGGCCGCGGGATCGGCGGTGACCATCGCGCCCTGCCAGACGCCGCGGCGGTCCCGGGTCAGCTCCAGATAGCCGAATTGATCGACCGAGAAACCGGAAGCCGGCGCGCCGTCGATCACCTGGGCGAACGCGCCGGTCGGCGGTCCGGTGTCCTCTTCGACCCCGCTGTTGCCGACCACCAGCGTCGGCGCCCGGTGGCTCGGAGCGGCGAAAGAGAGAGCCTCAAACCGGTGCATGTGGCCGGCGAGGATCTGGTCGAGTTTGGGCAGCAACGCCGCGCCGGCCTCGCCTTCGAGAGCGCACTGGAGCGTCTGGTTCAACTCCCCGTAGGGAACCGCGGGGCCGCTCTGCGGCTTGCCGTCGCAACCATAGAGGGCCTCCGCCGCGTCCTCGATCCCCCAGATCGGCCGATGGCCCATCAGCCAGGCCCGGTGCCCGCCGCGCAGCCGTTTCGCCGCGGCGCCGAGCTGGCGCCGGTAGGCGTCGGTAAGACCGGGCAACTGGTCGCAGGCGTTCGCGGAGTCGAGCACCAGCAGGTCGAGGTCGCCCAGGTGGAGCACCTGGGGCTCGACCAGCTGAAGATGCGGCAACGCCGGCCCTTCCCCATCCTGCGACGGGCAGGCGAGCTGCTTGCCGCCGCCTTCGGCCAGATTCGAGCTGGGGTCGAGAAAGTAGAACCAGCCCGGTCCGCCGTGGCTGCACAACTCATGATTGCCGCGCGCGAAGACCCAGGGCGCCGCGGTCAAGAGGGGACCCGCCGGCTGAAAGAAATCCAACCACCAGGCCTGCCAGTTGTCGGCGTCGGGATTGCCCGTGCTGTTCTGGCTGTAATAAGGACCCGTCAGGCCGCAAAGCTCCGAAGGCTCCGCGCCGTCGCCGGCATCGTAGTACCACCGCTTGACCGGCTGGCCGTCCACCGTGACGGTGAAACCGCTCGGCGTACCGCGGTAGTTGTAGTCCCCCACGTGAAGCACGAGATCCGGCCGCCCGGCCGCTGCCGCCTGGGCGAGCTTCGGAAACGGCCACTGCGGATCGTCGAGTCCGCACCCCGCCTGATTCTTCGGCTCACAGCCGGAATCGCCCAAGACCGCGATCCGCGAGGGAGCCTCGACCACCACCGGAAGCCGCGGACCGCCCGTCACCGAGAGAGAGCGCCCGAACGGATATCGGGCCTCGCAGACTTTGACCGCAAACCCGTGCGGATTCAGGCGCGGCGTGGTCGCGATCCGCTCCTTCCCCGCACCGACCAGCTGCGGGCAGGGAGCGCCGGGATCGACGATCACCCGGGCAAAGGGGACCGTGCGCCCGGAGGGGGACTCCGCCAGGAGCACGTAGGCGGCGTAGATCTTGGGGGGTGCGGAGGGGGATGGTGCCGGGGCCGATTCGGCGAAAAGAGAACCGGCGGCCAGGAATTGCACGGCGAAAGCAGCCGAAAGGACTCCGTACTCGGAGAGGGAAAGTCGGGTTCTCATGGCGAGACACTCCTGTAGGATCTTGGCAGTCATGATAGCCGACATGCATCGATCGCCTTCGCAGAAGACCTCGGCGTGAGCACAACCCGCCAACTCCCCTGCCCGCACTGCGGCAAGTCGATCGAGATCCCTCTGCGGCTTTTCTTTCCGTCGCGGAGGCACCCCATCCACTGTCTCGCCTGCGGACACATCTCCCGGCTGCCCTGGAGTGCGGTCGGGATCGGCCTCGTCACCATGCTGATGATCACCGTAGTGGACCTCGCGATCCTCAAGCTGTCCGGGCTTACGAAGGCCGACACGTTCCCTTCGATCCTCGCCTGCGGGCTCCTGATCTTTGCGCTGGCGCTGATCTCGGCGAACCTCAGCTGTCGAATCTGCCGCGCCCAGGTCGAGCGCCTCGACCCTGACCGGTAGCGCCCACCCGCAGCACTGACTCGATGCCGAATAGACACCTTGACGACCTTGACGCATCGCGGAGTGCGGAGGTACTCTATTTCCATGGCACAACCGATGGCAAAGGTCTTTCTCGACCAAGTGACGACCCGCCTTCGGCGCGGACTTGAAGTCAGGATCTCGGATTATGCCGAGCATGGTCGTTCCTTCAACGAGCTCGGTTCGGCCGACGAGCTCGCGGCGCGGATGCTTCAGGCCGTGCCCGCGGTTTCGCGATGGAATGATGTCCTCGGCCCTTTTTACGGCACCCCCCAGGTCGCCAAGATGTGCGGCGGGATTTCCCGGCAGGCCTTGGCGGACCGACGAGAGCGGCGAACGATTCTCGGCCTTAAAACGGCCGACGGCGTCGTGGTCTACCCGGCCTTTCAGTTCGACGCAAAGAACCAGATCCTGCGAGGTATGCCCGAAGTTCTCCAAAGTTTCCGGGGTATAGATGTAGACGACTGGACGATCGCAGGCTGGCTTGTTTCTCCGTCGCGCGTTCTCGAAGGCCGCTCCGTGGTGGAATGGCTGAGGCAGGGTCGAGACCTCGAACCGGCCGTCACCCTGGCACGGGATGCGGCCCGGCGCTTTTCCGAGTAAACCTCCAGCCGATGCCGCACACCTCGCGCGAAGTGGCCAGCCTGCACCGGCCACCCGACGATCCTGCCGCACTGGAGGGATTTCCCTTCCTCCGACTCTCCTCGACGACGGCGCTCTTTCGGGTTGTTCACCGCGGCAAAGGACCCTGGTGGTTCGGCAGCTCGATGCGAGGACGTTTCGATCTCGCGGAGCCTGCAGGAACCTGCTATCTGGTCACCGACGAAATCTCGGCCCTGTTGGAGGTCATCGGGCCGGACCTGGAGCGAGGCGCCATCTCCTCGGACTTCCTAAAGGCCAGATCCCTGCGGAAGCTTCGGCTTCCCGAAGAACTGGATCTGTCCGACTTGACCTCCCGAGAGGCCGTCCGCTTCGGCATCACAAGTGAGATCGGGACCCTGGTTCCCTATGACCTGGCCCAGAAGTGGGCGGCGGCGCTCCATTCCGCCGGTTCTCCCGGACTCGCCTACTGGCCACGTCACGATCCGGCCCGCAAGATTGCGCTGGCGTTGTTCGGCCCCCATGGCGAAAGGAAGCGATGGAAGCGAGGGCGCGAATCGTCCATCTCAGCAGAGCTGATCGAACGCCTGCGCGAGGAGTGCGGAATCGAGGTTCTCGACGTGCCTCGATCCGACGAGCTGACCTTGATCGGCGAGTAAGTCCTCGCCACAGAGTTAACCTAGTGCAGGCGTCCGCTGCGGAGCTCCGCCTCCGCAGAGTCGATGTAGGCCTGGTAGCCGTCCGGGTCGATGAACGGTTCCACCGGGTCCTTTGCGGTAGCGCTGGCGACGAATTTGCGGTATCGGCCCCACCATCTCGCATGGCACGTCACCCAGATGTCAACGGGCAGGCCCCGGAGTACTCTGAAGCTGCGCTTGAGGTCGGCCTTCTGCTCCGGATATTGCCCCGTGGCCAACCGCCCCAGGTCGCACGCGCTCACAACGTTCAGCACGCGGTCACCGTCATGAACCTGGAACGACCATGAGGTGCATCCGCGCGTGTGGCCCCCGGTGATGTGCGCGGTGAGTGCGAGCGGCCCGAGGCGGATGGTGTCTCCGTCCTGAAAGCGATGGTCGACCCGCATCTTCGGATAACCCAGGACGCCGAGCCACACGAGGGCCCTCAAAGGCAGGAACCCATCGGGGTCATCGCCGCCGGAGGCGAGGGTGACGGCGCTCGCTTCGCTCGCCCAGAGTTCTGCACCCGACGCTTGCTGGATCACCCCCAGCCCGCCGGCGTGGTCGGGGTGTGGCTCCGAGTTTAGGAGCACCTTCACGTCCTTGACGTTGAAACCGAGCTTCGCGATGCTCGCCATGATCATGGACGCGGTGGTGGGATAGCCACCGTCGAGGACGATGTGGCCCTCGGGTCCGGTGATGAGGAAGGCCGAGGCATCACTCGCGCCGACGTAGTACAGATTGCCAGCGATGCGAAACGGTTCGGCGAGCTCCTGCCCGCCTCGCTTGGTCGCGTTAAGCCACCTGCCCACGAGGAGCAGCGCGATGACGCTTACCAGTCCAAACAGGACGACCAGCGGGTATCGCCTCATAAAGTAGGGCAATCATCGCTCTCCCAGCGCGGCTCACGCAACGCCGGATCGTTAGCGTCCCACCGCCCCTACTCCCCCACCCGCAGCACCAGAATCGTCAAGTCGTCCTCCCGCGGCATCGCGCCGGTGAAGCGGTCTAGGTCGGCGAGGACTCCTCTTTGGAGGGCCTCAACCGAGCCGGCGGCGTGGCGGGCGAGGCTCTTCTCCAAGCGCTCGAAGCCGTAGGACTCGTCGCTTTTCGTGCCTTGGGCTTCGACCAGACCGTCGCTGAACAGGAAGATCGCGTCTCCCGGGGCGACTTTGGCGGCGCGGGGGGAGATATCGAGCTGGCCGCGGACTCCGAGCGGATAGGCGATCGATTCGAGCGGCTCGACGCGGCCGTTCTTGGAGACGAGGTAGGGGTAGAGGTGCCCCGCGCTCGCGTAATGGACCTCGCGGCGGATCGGATCGATCAGGGCATAGCAGAGGGTGGTGAGCAGACGCCTGCGGGCGCTCTGGAACACCGTCCGGTTGAGGGTCGCAAAGACCGCTTCGATCGCCGGGTCGAACGTGACCTGGACCGCGAGCGCGGATTTCGCCATCGACATCACGAGGCCCGAGGAGACGCCGTGCCCCGCGACGTCGCCGATCGCCACCGCCACCCGGCCGTCTTCCAGGGCGAGCACGTCGTAGAAGTCACCGCCCACCTCGCTCGCGGGCAGATAGGTGTGAGCGATGTCGAAGCCGCCCAGCCGCGGCGGCAGGTCGGGCAGGATCGAGCTTTGGATGCCGCGCGCGGTTTCCAGCTCGACCCGCTGGCGCTCGCGCTCGGCGATCCTGCGGACGTGGGGCGGGATGTCCTCGTAGCGGTAAACCCGCTCCTTGTCCGAGCCCAGGAAGCGCAGGCTCAGGACCAGTGGCAAAGCCAAGAGGCCGAGCGCCGCCCAGCCGTGCGCCTGGAGGCTCGAATCGGCCGCGACCAGCAGGGGATAGCCGGAGAGGACGGTGCCGGCGACGAAGGCCGCCAGAAGCGCCGCGAGCAGATCGACGCCGCGAAAGATCGCCACCACTCCGCTCGATAGGACGAAAGCGACCAACAGGCCCGCCGGCACGGGGATAGGCATTGCGGCCGAGAAGACGAACGGGGTGAGCAGCACCGCGCCGACCAGACCGCCGAGCCATGGTCCCAAGCGGCGCTCGACCGTCGGCAGCACGCAAAGCAGGATCGCGAGCAATGGAGCGAGACAGCCCCAGATCTGCACCGCGACCAGCTCGATCGACGGCGCCGCGGAGCCTTCGGACGAAGGCAGCAGGAACGCAACCATCGGCCATGCTTCGAGCCGCGCGAGCGGCAGGTTGAGCAGGGCGAGCCCCCCGGCGAGAGCGATCCCGCCCGAGACCCCCGCGAGCGCCGAGCGCGCGACCGTCGCGTTGCCCCATTCGCCCAGGAACAGCGCATCGAACGCCGCGAGCTTGCCCCCCCAGTGCTCGCGGCAGATCGACTCCCCCACCCCCCAGGCGAAAAACGCGGCGATGCCGCTCGGCAGCAGGTTGAACAAAGTGATGACCATGGCGAACAGCCAGGTCGTCTGCTCGCGGGTCGCCACCCCGAACGACAGGCTCTGGCTGCTCGACCGCGCGACCAGCGCGATCACGAGCAGCCCAGTCCCGCTCACCAAACCGAACACCTGCGCCGCGCGGCGGACTCCTATCAGCCCCTCGTGGTAGCGCGTGAGGAACGGCGGCGCGAGGGCGAAGAGCAGCCCGAACAGAATCATGAGACCGGCGATGCCGGTGAACGTCATCTGGCGGATTGCCGGCTGAAGCGCGGTGCGGCCGGGATCCTCGAACCAGGGTCCGAAACCGGTCAGCCGGTCCCCTGCGAACGTGACTTCGACGCCATAGGTGGCCTTGGAGGCTTGCAGCTCCGAGCGGCGCACGGGAAAGCGGACCGTCGAATCCGTGCGGGCGGAGAGCTGGGTGCGGCGGATCTCGGGATCTCCGAACGGGCTGAGGTCAACTCCCCGTGCCACCAGAAACGCCCGCGCCTGGCGCCGCGCCTCGGGCTCGGTCAGCGCGGCCCCCGGCTCGGACCGGTCGACCCGCCGAGACAAGGAAAGTACCTCGCCGGAGAGCGAGATTTCGATCCGATAGGTCCATTCGTCGCGGGTAACGCCCCGCGGATAGACCAAGACCTCCCAATCGACCACGCGCGAAAGGAGCCGGCTCGGCGGCCGGACCGCGGAGAGCTGCAACCGGCGTTCGAGCAGGTGGTTGCCGTCGAGACTGACGACGACGTAGGGATTGGGCACCGGAGGCCCAAGTTCGGCGATCTTTTCTAGCGCGAGCGCGGTCGCCTCGGCGCGGGTGGTCGTCCAGGGAGCCGGGAGGGTGGGGAGGGTGCGGACACATACCCAGTAGAGAGCCAGCGCGCCGAGCGCCGCGACTCCGAACCAGCCGACCCAACTCGCCTTACGCATGATTTGCGAATCCTTCGCCTTGGGTCGCTCCACCGACCTCACGAAAGAGGTACGAGACAGGGACCGCCAAGTTGCGGCCCCCGTCCCTTAGGGGCGATCAGGCCGGCAGCGCGTCGACCAGCTCGCGCACCGCGGCGGCCGACTTTTCGAGCGCGGCCTGCTCTTCCGGCAGGAGGGTGAGCTCGATCACCTGCTCCATGCCGCCGCGGCCGAGCCGGACCGGCACGCCGACGAACAGCCCGTTCAGACCGTACTCGCCGTCGAGCAGCACGGCGCAGGGAAGGATTTTCTTCTTGTCGTGGAGGATCGCCGCGACCATCTCGTACGTCGAGGCCGACGGGGCGTAATAGGCCGAGCCGGTCTTGTAATAGTTGACGATCTCGATGCCGCCGGTCTTCGTCCGCTGGTTGATCGCCTCGATCCGCTCGGCCGACAGGAGCTGCGGCAAGGGGATTCCGGCGACCGTCGCGAACCGGGAGACCGGCACCATCGTGTCGCCATGGCCGCCGAGCACGAAAGCGTCCACGTCTTCCACCGAAACCTTCAGCTCGTCCGCGATGAACCAGCGCATGCGCGCGGCGTCGAGCACTCCCGCCATGCCGAACACCCGTTCGCGCGGGAAACCCGAGGCGCGCCGCGCCACTTCGCACATCGCGTCGAGCGGGTTGGTGACCAGGATCAGGATGGTGTTCGGTGAGTGGAGAATCAACTGCTCGACGCAACCTTTGACGATCTCGGTGTTCTTGTTCAGCAGGTCGTCGCGCGACATGCCGGGCTTGCGCGCCAGGCCCGCGGTGATCACGCAGACGTCCGACCCCGCGGTCGCCGCGTAATCGCCGCCGCCGGTGATCTTCGCGTTGAAACCGACCACCGGGGCGGCTTCCATCATGTCGAGCGCCTTGCCGGTCGCAAGGTCGGCCGCCACGTCGATCATCACGACGTCCGCCAGGTCCGCCTCGGCGATCCGCTGCGCGAGGGTCGCGCCGACGTTGCCGGCGCCTACTACGGTGACTTTATGTTGCATCGGAAGTGTCTCCGTTCGGTATGGATTTTGAGGACTACAGGTTCTCGACGATCGCAGCGGCGAATTCGGAGGTTTTGAGGAGCGTCGCCCCCTCCATCTGCCGTTCGAGGTCGTAGGTGACGCGCTTCTGGGCGATGGTCCGGCCGAGTCCCTCTTCGACCGCCGCCGCCGCCTCGGGCCAGCCGAGCCAGCGGAGCATCATCGCGCCGGAGAGGATCAGCGAGCCGGGGTTGATCTTGTCCAGGTTCGCGTACTTCGGTGCCGTGCCGTGGGTCGCTTCGAACACCGCGTAGCCGTCCCCCTCGTTGCTGCCCGGCGCGATGCCGAGTCCGCCCACCTGGGCCGCGAGAGCGTCCGAAAGGTAGTCGCCGTTCAGGTTCGTGGTCGCGAGCACGTCGTACTCGTCGGGACGGAGCAGCGCCTGCTGGAACATCGAGTCGGCAATCCGATCTTTGATCACCAGCTTGCCCTCGGGGGCCTTGCCGCCGTGCTGATCCCACAGCTCGGTCTCGGTGATCGTCCGGTCGCCGAACTGCTCGCGGGCGACCTCGTACCCCCAATCCTTGAAGGCTCCCTCGGTGAACTTCATGATGTTGCCCTTGTGCACGAGGGTGACGCTTTTCTTGCCGAATTCGAGCGCGTAGCGGATGGCTTTCACCACCAGGCGCTGGCTGCCGAACTTCGAGATCGGCTTGATCCCAATGCCGCTGCCGGGACGGACGTTCTTGCCGGCCTTGGCCAGGAATTCGATCAGGGCGTTGGCGCCCTCCGAATCCGCCGCCCATTCGATGCCGGAGTAGACGTCCTCGATGTTCTCGCGGAACAACACCATGTCCACCTTCTCGGGCTCTTTGACCGGTGAAGGAACTCCGGCGAAGTAGCGCACCGGGCGGACGCAGGCATAGAGGTCGAGAATCTGGCGCAAGGCGACGTTCAAGCTGCGGATTCCGCCGCCCACCGGGGTCGTCAGCGGGCCTTTGAGCGCCACGCGGTAGTGGCGGATCGCATCGACCGTATCGTTCGGCAGCCATTCCTTCGTGGCGGTGAACGCTTTTTCCCCGGCGAGCACCTCGAACCAGGCGATCGAGCGGCTTCCGCCGTAGGTCTTCGCGACCGCGCCATCGAGCACCGTGCGGGTCGCTTTCCAGATATCCGGTCCGGTGCCGTCGCCTTCGATGAACGGCACGATCGGCCGGTCGGGTACTTCCAAACGGCCCTCGGCCGCGTGCCACTGAATCTCGCCGCCATCGGCGGGCGGCGTCATGTCATTGAATTGGCGCTCCACGAGCCCCTCCTTCGTACACAGAACTTAAATCTCACCGCGGAATGGACAAAATGGCCGGGCGGCCATCGAAGCTATAAGTCAGGCCGCGGGACGCTATCACAGGGCTTCCCGCGCGAACGCCCGGCAAGGCGTAGAATGATGCCTGGAATGTCAAAAATGCCAATCGATTGGGAACCGCTCATCCGCGCCGCCGAGGAAGCCCGAAGCCGCTCGTACTCCCCCTACAGCCGCTACGCGGTCGGAGCGGCACTCCAATTGGAGGACGGCTCGATCCAGGCGGCGGCGAACGTCGAGAACTCGATCCCCGCGCTCTCGATCTGCGCCGAGCGGAACGCGGTCTCGAAAGCCGTGAACGCCGGCCTCCGCCACCCGGTGGCCCTCGCCGTAGCGACCGAATCCTCCCCCCCGGCCCGGCCCTGCGGCCTCTGCCGCCAAACTCTCGCCGAATTCGCGGACGACCTGCCCATCGTGATGGTCAACCCGGCGGGCGAGCGCGAAGAGACGACCTTGGCCGAACTGTTCCCGGCGCCGTTCCGGCTGGCTCCGCGGTAGAAGAGCCATTTGGAGTGCGGCGACGTGTCGCCGCTTTCCGCGCGCCGACGCGTCGGCGCGCCTCACCAACGGCGAGACCCGGAAAGTCCCAGGCTCTTGAGGCACCGTACCCGTGGAGTGCGGCGACACGTCGCCGCGAACCAAAGCGCCGACGCGTCGGCGCACTCCAAACTATTTCAGCGCCGATGCGAGCTCTTCTGCAGTTCGGACCTTCAGGTTCGCCGTCATGCTTTCCTGTTCCTTCGGCGTCGCAAATCCCCATTTGACCAGGGAAAAGCGGCAGCCCGCGGCTTGAGCGGTTTCGGCGTCGAAGCGGCTGTCTCCGATGAGCAGGAGGCTCTCAACCGGAACCCCGAACAGGTCGGCGATGTGGATCAGCCCCTCCGGATCGGGCTTGCGAGCGGGCAGAGTGTCACCGCCGATTACGGCGCGAAAATAGTGAGCGAGGCCGAGCCCTTCGAGGATCGTGCGCGAGATCTGCTCCCCCTTGTTCGTAAGCACCGCCAGCGGGAAGCGAGGCGCCAGATCAGCGAGTAACTCGGGGATTCCCGGGTAGGCAACGGTAGCGTCCAAGCAGACGTCCCGATAAAAGCTCCGGTAAGAGGAAAAGGCCGCCTCGAGGCGATCAGCGGGGAAATCCGGTCCGAGCGCGCGGGAGATCAGCGTTCTGGCGCCCTCCCCCACCATGCCGATCACTCCCTCCATAGCGAGCGGCGCCATTCCGAGCTCGCCCCGCAGTCGGTTGACCGCGGTGGCCAGATCACGCCGCGAATCGATCAGCGTGCCGTCGAGGTCGAAGACGATCCCACTTGGATGCAGCGCTTTTTCTCCGGGGAACTACGCCTCAATGAATTCGGCGGTGATGTGTTGGGGCAGCAACCCCGACTCGAAACCGCGGTCGAGCAGCAGCTGGACCGCCTTTTTCCCGGCTTCGCCGTAGCTTCTCGTCCATTCGTTGACGTACATGCCGACGAATTTGTCCGAGCGGGCTAAGTCGTCCTCCAACCCTCGTGCATAGCGGATCGCATAGCCCAGCGCCTCGCTGCGGTGATCGAGACCGTATTCGATGCTCTCGGTGAGCAGGCGGCAAAGGCGGCGCTTTATATCCTCCGGCAGCTCGCGCTTGATGCCGTTGCAGCCGAGCGGTAGGGGCAGACCCGTATCGCCTTTCCACCAGGCGCCCAAATCGACGACTGCTTGGAGCCCCTGCTCCTGGAAAGTGAGCTGCCCTTCGTGGATCACCACCCCGGCGCTCGCTTCGCCGGAGGCGACTACGTCGAGAATCCGGTCGAACGGCACGATGGTCGTCAGCACTTCCGGCTGCCAAAGGCGGAGCGCCAGGTGCGCTGTGGTGAGCTGACCAGGGATCGCGATCGTCTTGCCGGCCAGATCCTCGCGGGTCAGCGTTTCGCGGCTGACGACGAGCGGGCCGTAGCCGTCGCCGAAGCTCGCGCCCGAGGGCATGATCTGGTAGCGGGAGGCCAGGTGGGCGTAGCCGTGGAACGAGAGGGCGGTGATCTCGTAACGCCCCTCGAACGCGGCCTGGTTCAAGGATTCGATGTCTTGAAGGACGTGCGAGATCGAAAGGCCGGAAACGTCGAGCAGTCCCTGGGTGAGGGCGTAGAACATGAACGCATCGTCCGAATCGGGACTGTGCGCGATTCGGACTTCTTGGGGCTGGGAGGGCGGGGCGGTCGGGGTATCGGTCATGGCGGCGGAAGGGTATCAGAGGGTGGGGCTATCCCAGATCCAGATCCACATCCCGCTCCAGCTGGGCCAACAGCGCCCGATCCTCGCGCCAGTTCGGTTCGAGCTTGACCTGTAGATCGAGGAAGACCTTCTTGCCCAGGTATTGCTCCAGATCCATGCGCGCCGCGGTGCCGATTTCTTTGATTTTCGCGCCGCCGCGGCCGATCAGGATCGACTTCTGGCCCGGTTTTTCGACCAGCAGGGAGGCCCAGATCTTCACCAGGCCGGGCTTGGTGGGCGGGGTCGATTCTTCGTCCTCCCAGCGTTCGAGCAGGACGGCGGTTGAAAACGGCAGCTCGTCCCGGGTGTGCTGGAGCATTTTTTCGCGGATGCGCTCGGTCACCAGGAAGCGTTCCGGGTGGATCGTCAGCAGCTCCGGGTCGTACATCGCCTCCCCTTCGCGCAGGGCTCCCCAGAGCGTTTCGAGCAGGATGTCGCAGCCGTCGCCGGTGCGCGCCGACACCGGAATCACCTCGCTGAACGTGGCGCCTTCGCCGTGCCCGGCGTATTTGGCGATTTTCGGCAGCAGGGTGTTCTTTTCCACCCGGTCGATCTTGTTGAGCAACAGGATCTTCGGGCTGTCGGTCTTGGCGACTAGGTCGAGCATGTAGGCGTCGCCGTTGCCGAACGGCTCGCTCGCATCGACCAGGAGGCAGACCAGATCGGCGTCGTTCAGGGCATCGAGCGCGTGGCTCACCATCTGCTGGTTCAGACGATGGAGCGGCCGATGGACCCCCGGCGTGTCGTAAAAGACGATCTGGCCGCGGTCGCCGGAGAGAATTCCCACGATCCGATGACGGGTGGTCTGCGGCTTGTCCGAGACGATCGCGAGCTTTTCGCCCAACAGGCGGTTGAGCAGCGTCGATTTTCCCGCGTTCGGCCGCCCGACCAGGGCGACGGTTCCGGCTTTCGGCATCAGGCTTCCTCTTTCCTGGCATCCGGAGCAGGGGCCGAGAGCGCCTCGACGACGACCGATTGGATGCGGCGATCTTCCATGGATTCGACGACGAAACGGAGATCGCCCGCCTCGACCGTGTCGCCGACCTTCGGCACCCGGCCGAGCACCGAGAGCACGAGACCGCCCACGGTCTCCACCTCGGCGTCGTCGAAATCGACGTCGAACATCTCTTCCAGCAGCTCCAGCCGGGCCTTCCCTTCGAGACGGAAACGTCCTTCTCCAAGCGGTTCGAGGTCGGCGGCCAACGCTTCGTGCTCATCGGCGATCTCGCCCACGATCTCTTCGACCAGGTCTTCGACCGTCACCATGCCCGCCGTGCCGCCATGCTCGTCCACCACGATCGCCACCTGTTGGAAGCGGCGTTGCAGTTCGCGCAGCAGCTCGTCGAGCGTTTTGGTCTCGGGCACCAGGAGGGCGGGCTTCACCAGGCCGCGCGCCGAGGTCGGCTCCCCGGTGCGGAGAGCGCGGAGCAGGTCGCGGATATGCAGCACCCCGGCGATCTTGTCGATCGAGCCGTCGTAGAGCGGGATGCGCGAATGGCCCGAATCGACGAAGCGATCGGCGAGAGTCTCAAGCGACGCGTCGATCGGCGCGCAGATCATGTCGATCCGCGGGGTCATCACGCTCTTGGCCTGACGGTTGGGGAAATCGACCACGTTCCAGACCCACTCGCCGGCCTCCGCTTCGAGGATGCCTTCGCTCTTTCCGACGTCGATGAACGCCTCGATCTCCTCGTCGGACACGTCGTCGTCGTCCTCGTCGTCGTCCCTTCGATCCTTGCGCGAGAGAACGCTCCGAGGGATCAAGACCGAGACCAGGGCGATCGGCGCGAGCAGCAGCGCGTAGATCGCGCGGTAGGCCCGGGTCAGCACCTCGAGCGCCCGGTCGGCCGAGCGGGCGACGAACAGGCGGTTCGCGGTCTCGGTCGCGGCCAACTCAAAGGCGACGAACCCGAGTGCGAGCCAGCCCGCCGCCGGCAGCCCCAATCCCGCGGTCAAACGCCAGAGCACGAGGAACAGGCCGATCGGCGCGAGGCGCGCAAACAGCGACAGCAACGAGCGAAAAATGCCGAAGCGGAGGCGCGACTCGTAGAGGGTGCGCAGGCTGCCCCCCGCCTCTTCGGCCCAATGCGACAGGCGGATCGGGCCGCTCCGTTCGAGCAACGCCGAAAGGACCGAAAGCAGGATCGCGAGCGGCAGAGCGAGCGCCGCGAGCCAGACCCACAGGGTAGGGAATTCGCTCATCGCGCGCTCGACAGAAATTTCTTGCGCAGGCGCCGTTCGAGCCGCTCCATCGCGCCGTCGTCGGTCTCGTGATCGTGGCCCAGGCAGTGGAGTACGCCATGGAGCAGCAGGATCTCCACCTCGCGCTCAGGCCCATGCCCCGCTTCAAGCGCCTGATGCCGCGCCCGCGGCACCGAAATCAGCACGTCCCCCAGATGGCCGTCGCCCTCCTCGCCGGGAAACGACAGGACGTCGGTCGCGTAGTCCTTGCCGCGATAGTCCCGGTTCGCCCGGCGCAGCTCGCGATCCCCGGCGAAGCGGACGCCGAAACTCGTGGCCTCCGGAGCAATCTCGTCGAGCAGCCGTTCGAGCCAGGGGCGCAGGTGGCGCACGGCCGCCTCGGGGTAGCGGTTCGGGTTCAGAATCGCGATCTCGCGCGCGGCGGGCTCGGCCTCGGCGGTCATACCGGGCTCTCGGCCGCCGGCTCCTCGGCGCGCGGCGCGCGCTGCTGCTCGAAGCTCTCGTACGCGGTGACGATCTTCTGCACCAGCGGATGGCGCACCACGTCGCGCTTGTCGAAGAAGAAGAACTTGATCCCTTCCACCCGTTCGAGCACGACCTGCGCTTCGCGGAGGCCCGAGGTGTTACCGCGCGGCAGGTCGATCTGCGTGATGTCGCCGTTGATCACCGCCTTCGAGCCGTAGCCGATGCGGGTCAGGAACATCTTCATCTGCTCGGTCGTCGTGTTCTGCGC
>Ga0134122_10001264_pt1 | contig 18106 bp, 20 predicted proteins | sample KB302_FD_96461 | JGI IMG/M metagenome (GOLD analysis project Ga0134122, IMG submission 96461) | Terrestrial soil microbial communities without Nitrogen fertilizer from Kellogg Biological Station, Michigan, USA - KB3-0-2 | ecosystem: Environmental > Terrestrial > Soil > Unclassified ... | reverse complement strand
TGCTCACCCATCCCGCCTCCCCGTCCCCGCCGGGACCTCCCCCAGCTCGGCGGCCACCGCCCGGATCGACGCCAGCGCCCGCACCACCGTCTTCCTCGACCGCCCCAGCGCCAGCGCGATCTCGTCCTGCGTCATCTCGTCCAGGAAGGAGAGCACCGCCACCTCCTGCTCCCGCTCGCTCAGCCGGGCCAGGAGCGCCCGCACGAAGCTGGCGATCTCCACCCGCGCCGGCTCCACCGCGGGCGCCTCGGAAGCGACCTGCTCCGACGCCGCTACCCGCACCTTCCTCGCCCGCAGCACGTTGAGCGACGCGTTCGTCGCCGCCCGGTACGCGTAGGTCATGGGGCTGGCCTCGCCCCGGAAGCCTCCGCCCGACCTCAGCATCTTCTCGAACACCTCCTGCACCACGTCCCACGCGTCGGCGTCCCGTCCGAGAAGCTCCAGCGCTCGCCGGTGGATGGCCGGCGCACACTGCTCGTAGAGCGCCTCGACCTCCTCGGCACCAAGCCCCCGCGCCATGCCCCGCGAGCCTCTCCCGTTTGACCCTTGGACACCACAGCCGCGCGTTCTGGGACATGCTGTCCCACCGACCGCCCCCCACGTGTCCAACCGGCCGATGCCTCTCCGCCGCCTCCTCCTGGTCGCCGCCGCGCTCTCGCTCGCGTGCCTGGACGCGCTCTACGAGGACCCTCCCCTCCAGACGCCGCCCGGCGGCTGGGTGGTGTGCTGCGTCTCCGGCCGGGTCAACACCTGCCCCTGCCTCGAAGCGAGCGGCTGCGACCCCGACCTCCTTGCCTGCGCCGCCGGCGCCTGCGCGCCTCGCACCGCCGGGAGCTGCGGCGGCGGGGGCGGCGACGCGGGCTCCGGCGACGGCGGATCCAGCGGCGACGGTGGAACGACGACGTTCGCCTTCACGACGTGCTGCCGGAGCGGCCTGATCTCCACCTGCGCCTGCGATGCGACAGGCTGTGATGCCGGACCGTTCACCGCCTGCCGGGGCAGCCAGTGCGTCTCCGGCGCCGGCAGCACCTGTCCCTGAGCGACGGCCCCGCGGTCAGATCTCGTGCGTCACCCGCGTGTGCTCCACCTTCCCGTCGCCCGCCAGCCGCGAGCGCAGCTTCAAGGCCTGCTCGACCTCGGGGCCGTAGGTCGCCGGCTGCGCGCCGGCCAGCTTCCGGAAGAGCTCCGTCGCCGCGTCGAGCTCCGCCAGCGCCTCCTGGACGCGCCCCAGCCGGCGCAGGGCGATGCTGCGATTGCGCAGGGTCGTCGCCACCATGGGCTCGAACCTGGACGGGCTCGCCTTCGCCAACTGCTTGTAGAGCTCCGCCGACAGGTCGAGCGCCTCCAGGGACTCTTGGTACCGGCGCAGGTCTCCCAGGACGATGCCGCGGACGGACAGGGAACGGGCCAGGTCCGGCTCGTAGAGCTCCGGCTGCCGCCGGGCCAGGGCGCGGCGGATCTGCAGCGCCTGGTCGATGGCCTCCAGCGCGTGCTGGTGCAGGCCGACGTTCCCCAAGCCGATGGCCAGCTCGTGCAGCGCGCGGGACAGCATGGGCGCGAACGTCCCCGGCTGCGCCCGGGCCAGCTTCACGTACAGGTCCACGGAGCGCTCCATCGCCCGCAGCGCCGGCTCACGGCTGCCCAGCTCGCTCAGGCAGCGGGACTGCTGGCTCAGCGCCCAGGCCAGCTCCGGTTCGACATCCTCCGGGCTCACCTTCACCAGCCGGCCCAGCCGCTCCACCGCATCGTTCGCGGCCTCCAGCCCCTCCTGGTACCGGCCCAGGCTCATCATGGCGGCGGCGAGGTAGCTGAGCGTGGACGCCATCTGGTGGTCGAACGCGCCGGGCCGGATCCGCGCCCACCGCGCGATGATCGCCGTCGCCTCCTGGATGGAAGCGAGCGCATCGTCCTTGCGACCGGTCCGGCCCTGGATCATGCCCACGTAACGCAGCGACAGCGCCAGGAGCGGCTCGAATCGCTCCGGCTGGGCGATGGCCAGCTTCCGGAGAAGGACCACGGACTGCGCGGCCGGCGCCAGCCCCTCCTCCCACTGCCCCGCGTCGGTGAGACAGTCGGAGAGGTCGTAGAGGGACCGCGCCAGCTCGGGCTCATACGTGGCCGGGTCGGACTCTGACAGCCGGCGGGTCCGCGCCACCTCGCGCTCGAGGATGCCGCGAGCGCTCTCCAGCGACCCCGCCAGGCAGCTCACTGGCCGCGACCGCCCGCCGTACCCCGGCGACCGGCGCGCCATCTGCGCCGGGGTCGCACAACCGACCAGGGCTAGCGCCATCAACCCCACGAACCAACCGCGCTTGGAAGCATCCATGCCGGGGAGTGCCTCGCACGCCACCGGCGATTCACGGGGCCATCCGGCCGGACCTCAGTGCTTGTGCTGCTGCGCGTCCGCGGGCGGCTGCACCACCGGGACGATGAGGAGCGCCTTGGGCGTACCTTCGTCCACCACGAACGCCGGCCCCATCGGGTTCCCGTCCGACCCCAGGTCGGCGTTCTTGAGGCCCGGCACGTACATCATGAGGTGCGGCGGATACGGCGCCACGTTCCCCTTCTCGTCGATGGGCACCACGTTCTCCGTGGAGAGCATGTAGTCGATGCCCGCCCGCGCCGGCGCCTTGAACGTCCCGCCGGCGAACCCGTCCTCGATCGCCTTCTTCACCTCTTCCTTGCTCTTCCCCTGCGCGCGCAGCTCCGCGGCCTTCAGGTACCAGGGCAGGAACGTCCGCGTCCCCTCCGCGTCCAGGCACTGCGGCTCGAAGCTGTTGACGAACGTCCGGTTGATGATCGCGGTGAACCCGTTCTTGCTGTCCCGGACCTTCACGTACCCGCCCTTCTCCAGCGCGTACACGCCCGCGCCTTCCTGGACGTGGGCCGGGCACGCCTTGAGGGCGGCGGCGGTCTCCTTCGCCCGGTCGAGCAGGGGCGGGAGCTGGGGAGCGCCGGCCGAGGCGGCGAGCGGGAGCGCGAGGATCAGCAGGGACAGCGCGGACGGGTGGATACGGCGCGGCGGCGTCATGGGGTGCGTCTCCTGAAGTGGGAACTGCGGGTTGTCGCCGCCTAGACGCGCCTGCGACGCGAAACTCGTCGCTGGGCCAACTTCAGGAAGCGTTCCGCCATCTTGGGGACCAGGAAGCTGACGACGCGGCGCACCTTCCCGCGGCGGATCCACACCAATTGCACACCGAGCGCCGCGTACCGCTCGCTCCCACCGTCCGCCTTGAGCAGGACGAACGCGGGCATGCCGCCCGCCGCCACCACGGGCACCGTCTTGAAGTGCCGGCCGCCCTCGAACACGTGCTCCGCCATCGCCGCCCCGGCCGCGCGCGGGCCGCGGTACCAGGTGGAGATGGGCGGCATGGAGAACGTCGCCTCCTTGCTCAGCAGCGCCACCAGCGCGCCGACATCGCCCGCCTCCCACGCCGCGCGGTACCGCTCCAGCGCGCGCCGGTCCTCCTCGCCCAGGGCCGGCACCGGGCCCCAGTCCGAGGTATCCCCGCGCGCCCGCTCCAGCGTCACCCGCGCCCGCGCCAGCGCGCTGTTCACCGCGGTGACGCTGCCGCCCAGCATCTCCGCCACCTCGGCGGCGCGGTAGCCCACCACCTCGGACAGCAGGAGCACCGCGCGCTGCTTGGGCGGCAGGTGCTGCAGCGCGAGGATGAACCCCAGCGCCACCGACTCCCGCGCCTCCACCGCGGAGGCCATGTCGTCCGGCGCCTCCGCGTCCGGGAAGGGCTCCACCCACGCGTCCGGCTCGCCGAACGCGCCCACGTGGGTGTCCGCGCCCACCGGCACCGAGGCCAGCTGCGGCACCGACCGCGCCTGGTGCGCGCGCAGCGCGGAGAGGCACGCGTTGGTGGCCACCTGGTACATCCAGGACCGCAGCGCGGCGGTCTCCCTCAGCTCCGGCAGGCCCTGCCACGCCTTGAGCAGGGCCTCCTGGAGGACGTCCTCGGCGTCCGTCCACGACCCCAGCATCCGGTAGCAGTGGGCGAGCAACCCGCGGCGGTGCGGGGCGACGAGGTTCTCGAAGCTGGGGAGCGCGGACGCGGCCTGCACGGCGCGGCCTTATAATGCCTTCACGTGCAGGGTGCAGGTGAGCCGCCCGCCGGGCGGACCGTCGGTGTAGCGCACCTGGAACCGCTCGCCCGGCTTGAGCAGGCGCGGGTTGTGGCTGATGCCTTCCACCAGCCCGCGCTCGAAGGACCGGGGGTACGGCGTCTCGCAGCGGACGACGATCGCCCCGTCCTGCTCCACCCTGGCCAGGTAGTGGCCCACCTCGCCCCGGTGGTTGAGGTGGTAGATGGCGTCCAGCGCCAGCAGCACGTCCTTCACCGTCCTGAGCTGCGGCGGGAAGTCCGCGTTCTCCACGATGTGGCGGCCCACCTCGCGCAGCGTGGGCTCTCCCACCTCGTCGCGGATCTCCGCCAGCGCGTCCAGCCACCTTTGCACCGGGACGTAGTTGTCCTCGCGCAGCTCGTCGGGCTTGAAGTGCTTGTGGACGAAGGACTTCCCCAGCGTCGGGATGGACTTGAAGGCGTCCAGCGTCGCCTTCACGTTGGCGGCGCGCACCAGGGCGGTGGGATCGGGCGAGCGGAATTCCATGCGGGGACGCCTCGCATTCTACGGATCACTCCCGCCCCTCCGCCAATCCCGGCAGCGTCTGCTGGAGCTTCAGCGTAGGCGCGAAGAGATCACCTTCGTGCTCCAGGCGCTCCAGGACCTGTGCGGCTTCGAACACCAGCCGATCCGGGCGGCCGGCCTTCAGCGCCGACGCCACCTCGTCCCACGACACCGGCGCGGACGCGGTGGGGCGCTCGCGCGCGCGCAGCGAGTACACCGCCACGGTGGTCTTCTTCCGGTCGTTCTGGCTCCAGTCCACCAGCACCTTCCCCACCCGCAGCTCCTTCTTCATGTTGGAGACCACCTGGTCGGGGAGCTGCTGCTCCAGCAGCTGCGCCACCTGCCGCGAGAAGCCCTTGGTGTCCTCGTAGGTGACGCCCCCGGTGTTGAGCGGGACGTAGACCTGCATCCCCTTGCCGCCGGACGTCTTGGCGAACGACTGGAGCTTGAGCGCGTCGAACATCCCGCGGAGCACCACCGCCACCCGGCAGCACTCCAGCAGCGTGGCCGGCGCGCCCGGGTCCAGGTCGAACACCACCATGGTGGGCTGCTCCATCCTCGGCGCGCGCGACAGCGACGGGTGCAGCTCCAGCGCCGCCAGGTTCGCCGCCCACACCAGCGTGGGGAGGTCGTTGGCCAGCACGTAGTCGACGGCGGAGGTCGACCCCTCCACGCGCGCGGTCCGCACCCACTCCGGCGCGTGCGAGGGCGCGTTCTTCTCGAAGAAGGACTCCGCGCCCACGCCGTCCGGGTAGCGCTTGAGGGTGAGCGGTCGGTCCTTCAGGTGCGGCACCATCCAGCGGCCGGCGCGCGCGTAGTAGTCGATGACGTGCGCCTTGGTGAACCCGGCCGCCGGGTACAGCACCTTGTCCAGGTTGCTGACCTTGAGCTGGCGGCCCTCGATGTCGACCAGGGGCATCCGGCCTACGCCTTACTCCTTTTCCCCGGACGCCGCCGCCGCTGGCGGGCCGCGGGCCGCGCCTTCGGCACGCTCTTGCTCCCGGCCTGCGCCAGGCTCTTCCGCAGCGCGTCCATCAGGTCGACCACCCTGGCCTCCTTCGCCTTCGGCGCGAAGGAGATCTCCTTCCCCTTGGCCTTGGCGTCGATGAGCCCCAGCACCTTCTCGCGGTACTCGTCCTCGTACTTCGCCGGGTCGAACTTGCCGCTCAGCGAGTCGATCAGCTGCCGCGCCATCGCCAGCTCGCGCTCGGCCGGCTTCGGCATCCGCTCCGGCAGCCCCTCCACCTCGTCCTCGGGGACGATCTCGTCCGCGTAGAGCATGGTGGAGATCACCAGGCCCTTCTCCAGCGGGCGCACCGCGCACAGGTACTGCTTGGTGCGCATCACCATCTTGGCGATGCCGACCTTCTCCGCCTGCTCCAGCGCCCGGAAGAGCAGCCCGTAGGCCTTGTCCGCGCCGCGGTCGGGCACCAGGCGGTAGGTGGCCTCGTAGAAGATGGGATCGATGTCCTCCAGGTCCACGAAGTCGCTGATGTCGATGGAGCGGGTGGCCTTGGGGTCCAGCTTCTCCAACTCCTTGCGGTCCAGCGACACGTAGCGGCCCGGCGACACCTCGTAGCCCTTGTCGGTGTCCTCGTAGGCCACCTCCTTGTCCTCGAGGGTGCAGTACCGCTTGAGCTGGATCCGCGCGCCGTCCTTCTTGTGCAGGAGGTTGAAGTGGACGTCCTGGTGGCGGACGGCGGTGAACAGCTTCACCGGGACGTTGACCAGCCCGAAGCTGATCGACCCGGACCAGATGGGCCTTGGGGCCATGCGTTGGGACCTCCTGCTGGAAAGTGGTGATCGGCGCGGCGCCCGGCCAGGAGTGCCGCGCGGGCGGCGGGCTGGTACCCTTCCGGGCGCATGAGGCCCGCACTCGCCGCGCTCCCCCTCCTCCTGCTCCCGACGATCGCCCTCGCCGGCGACGACGAGGCGCTCCCTCCCGACGTCGCCTGCAAGGAGGACAAGGCGACGTGCAAGGAGGACTGCTCGCTGGATTACGGGATGTCGGAGGCCACGCGCACCAAGGTGCCCAAGTGCCTGGCGGACTGCGAGCAGGCGGAGGTGATCTGCCTGGCGCGCCACGTGGCCAAGCGGCGCGCGGGCCAGGCCAAGGAGGAGCGGGAGCGCTACGCCGCGCCGGCCGCCGCCGAGGAGAACGCCGCCCCGCCGATGGACGACGACCTCCCGCCGGTGCGCAAGCGGAGCACCCGCGCCGCGGACCTCAAGGCGGCGCCGGACAAGACGCCGGAGGGGTACCAGGAGAAGGTGTACTCGCGCCCGGTGCCGGAGGCTCCGAAGGTGCAGCCCGCGCCGCCGCCCGCGGAGCCCGCCAGGCCCCCGCCGCCCCCACCCGCCCCCGCCAAGAAGAAGTCGAAGAAGAAGCTGCCGGCGGCGGCGCCTACGACCGCTGGGTGAGCCGCACGCCGATCAGCACCAGCGCGCCGCCCACCAGCTCCCAGTGGATGGGCTCCTGCAGCAGCACCAGCGCGGCCACCGCGGTGAACACCGGCTGCAGGTTGGAGAACACCGCCACCTTGGACGCCTCCAGCCGCGAGAGCGCGAAGTACCAGAGCAGGTACGAGATCACCGAGGTGACGATCCCCAGGTAGCCCAGGCACGCCCACGTCGTCCCGGAGGCGTGCGCCAGCGTCTCGCGGTCCAGGGTGAACAGCAGCGGCATCACCCAGGCGGCGCCCACCACCATCGACCACGCGGTCATCCGGGTGGAGCCGTACTCCGGGATGAGCTGCTTGCCCTGGTCGGTGAACACCACCCACGCCGCCACCGCGACGAGGATGAGCAGGTCTCCCCAGAGCGGGCCGGTGGCCGCGCGCAGCCCGCGCCCCAGGAGCAGCACGAACACGCCGGCCAGCGCGCACAGCAGGCCCGCCACCGCGCCGGTCCGCAGCGTCTCCCGCCCGCGCCAGAGCGAGAGCAGGTACACGCCGGTGGGCGTCAGCGCGTAGAGCAGCGCGGCGTGAGCGGGCGTGGAGTACGAGAGGCCGACGAAGAAGAAGCCCTGGTTGATCGGCCCTACCAGGAAGCCCAGCAGCAACAGCCGCGGCCACAGCGCGCGCGGCGGGATGGACGCCCGCCCGCCGGTGGCGAGCATGACGCCGAAGATGGACCCCGCCACCGCGAAGCGCAGGGCGAGCAGCGGCAGGGGATGGAGGTCGGCCATCGCCCGCCGGGCCACCAGGTACGTCAGCGAGGAGATGATCGCCTGCACGGTGACCGCCGCGTAGGCGACGGCCCGGCCGCGCCCCTCCTCCGGCGCCGCGACCGCGCTGGGAGAGGCGTTCAAGCGGTCAGTTCGGCTTTTCCGCCGGGGCCGGGGCGCTCGCCGCCGCGGCCTTCGCCTCGGCGATCTGCTTGTGCACCGCGGCCATGTCCAGCTCCCTGGCCTTCCCCACCAGCTCCTCCAGCGCCGGCTGGGGGAGCATCCCCGGCTGGGCGAAGAGCAGCACGCCGTCCCGGAACAGCATCACCGTGGGGATGGACCGGATCTCGAAGGCCCCCGCCAGCTCCGGCTGCTCCTCGGTGTTCACCTTGGCGAAGGTCACGTCCTTGTGCTGCTCGGACGTGGCCTCGAAGATCGGCTTGAAGGCGCGGCAGGGGCCGCACCAGGGCGCCCACCAGTCGACCAGGACGATGCCTTCCTTGGTGACCGTGTCGCGAAAAGTATCCTTCGTGAGGTCGATGGTGGCCATGAGCTACCAAGTAGCCTCGACCTCGCCCGGTCTCAAGTCCGACACCGGATCAGATGAACCGGATGTAGGTCAGGAGAAACATGGTCGCCGCGACGACGTAGCCCGCGATGATGACGGTCCCGTTGACCTCCAACTGGTTCAGCTCCCACGCCTTCTTGATCGTCTCCATGACTTCGCTCCTTGCTCCTTGCGACCCGCAAGATGTCACCGCCAGTCGCAGAAGCAAGTGTTGTGCTAATGGCATAACGTTTGTGAATTAGCCGTCCGAATCCGACTGACCAGGCGCGTCAGGGCGCGAAAAGACGCTCCAGCGCCCAGCGGGCCGCGTCCGACACCAGCGGCGACGGATCGCCCACCAGCCGCTCCAGCAATTCCTGCGCGCCCCGGTCGCGCGCCGCGCCCAGCGCATAGATCGCGTTGCGGCGGAGGCCGTCGTACTTGGCGCGGGCGAGGGCGGTGCCCGGGACGAGCCGGGCGTGCTCCTCCGGCGTGAGCGCGGCCAGGTCGCGCGCGGACAGCTGCGCCACCGCGCGCGGGAGGAAGCGTTCGCCGCCCGGCAGCGGGGCGGCGTTGAGCGGGCAGATGTCCTGGCAGAGGTCGCAGCCGAAGGCGAGGTCGCGCATCGCCGGGCGCAGCGGCTCCGGCACCGGGCCGCGCCGGTTCTCGATGGTCTGGTACGAGAGACAGAGCCGGGCGTCCACGCGCCGCTCGGCGACGATGGCCTGGGTGGGGCACGCGGCGAGGCAGAGCGTGCAGCTGCCGCAGCGGTCGGGGGCGGGGCCGCCCGCGTACGCGTCCACCGCCGCGTCCATCGCCAGCGTGGCCAGCACCACCCAGGAGCCGAAGCGCTCCGTCACCAGGCACCCGTTCTTCGCCACCGCGCCCACGCCGGCGCGCGCCGCCCAGACCTTCTCCATCATCGGCCCGGTGTCCACGGTGGCGAACGTCTCCACCTCCGGCCAGCGCGCCTCGAGGCCCCGGCGGAAGGCGCGCAGCCGGTCCTGCATCGTGTAGTGGTAGTCGCGGCCGCGCGCGTAGCGGGCCACGGGCGGCGGCCCGGGCGCCTCCGCCGGGTCCGGGTGGAAGTAGTTGCAGGCGAAGGAGACCACGGTGCGCGCGCCGGGGAGGAGGCGGCGCACGTCCAGCCGCTCCGCCACGCGCTCGCGCATCCAGTCCATGTCCGCGTCCATCCCGGCCTCCAGCCAGGAGACCAGGTGCTCGGCGGGGATCGGCTCGGCGCGGGCGAAGCCGCACAGGTCGAAGCCGGCCCCGGACGCCAGCGCGCGCAGCTCGGCCGAAGGGAGCGTCAGGGCTTCGGCGGCACCCACTTCACGTCCTCCACCTTCTCGCGGTGGTTGGCGGCGCGCGCCATGGTGAAGAGGAGGTCGGAGAGCCGGTTGAGGTAGCTGATGACGAGCAGCTCGATCTTCCCCGCCCGGTAGAGCGGGACGGCGCGGCGCTCGGCGCGGCGGCAGACGGTGCGGGCCACGTGCAGCGCCGCCGCCGCCTTCGTCCCGCCCGGCAGGATGAACGCGGTCATCGCCGGCAGCTCCTTGTCCATGCCGTCGATGGCGTCCTCCATGGCCTTCACCCACTCCGGGCGGACCTTGGGGATGTGCTGCTCCGCCTTGCTCCCCTGCGGCGTGGCCAGCATCGAGCCCACCGTGAACAGCTCCTCCTGCAGCCGCGCCGCCAGCGCGTCCAGCGCCTGGTCCAGCCCCTGCGCGCGCGCCAGGCCGATGCAGGCGTTGAGCTCGTCCACCTCGCCGTACGCGTCCACGCGCGCGTCGTCCTTGCCCACGCGCCCGCCGCCGAACAGCCCGGTCTCTCCGGAGTCGCCGGTCTTGGTGTAGATGGGGCTCACGGCCTGGCCTCCTCGGGTTCGGGCGCCTGGTCGTGCTCGGCGAAGGCGGAGACCTTCCAGTCCTCGCCGTACCTCCGCACGCGCAGCGCCACCGTCTTCTTGAACTTCACCCCCGAGGAGTCGATGGACACCTCGTAGGTGAGCTCGCCGGCGTCCGGGCCGAGCTGCTCCTTCTTCCTGGCGTAGAACACCCGCGGCTGGACGCCGTACGCGCCGCCGGCCTCCGCGCGCAGCGCCTGCTCCTGCTTCACGCGCACCTCGGCCGCGTCGGCGCTCACCTTCAGCGCGCGCTCGTGGTCGCGCTCCACGTAGTACGCGTCGAGGAACGCCTCCGCCGCCGAGGTGGGGCTGGCGGTCTTCCGGCAGCCCACCAGGGAGAGCGGGAGGAGGAAGCTGGCGCGGCGGCCGAGGTTCATCCCGGCAGCCATACCACGGCCTACGTGTACGAGGCGGGCGCCGCGGTCGCGGACTTGCTGTACATCAGCTTCGCCGCGCCCCAGCCGAGCAGGACGATCACCGCCAGCACGATCCACCCCTCGTCGTCACCGTACAGGTTCGAGTAGTGGTTGCTGACCATGGTGAACATCAGGGGCACGGACATGTACGTGTTGTGCTTGGAGCGCAGGCCCGCCATCGCCGCCACCGACGGGTCCGCGGCCGGGCCGCCCGCCGCCGCCGCGATGAGCTTCTTCTGGTTGGGCCAGATCCGCATCCACACGTTGGCGGCCATGATGGTGCCGAAGAGCGCGCCGAGGTGGATCCACGTCGCGCGGCCCCCGAACACCCGGGTGAAGCCGAAGATGGCCGCCACCGCCAGCACGTAGGAGACCGCCGCCGCCGCCATCTCGTTCTTCGCCAGCGGCGACTTCCACAGCACGTCGTAGACGAGGAAGGCGACCACCAGGCCGCCCAAGCCCACCAACATCCCCGGCGTGTCGCCGATCTTCGAGTCCAGCAACCCGCCCATGTAGTACGACAGACCCAGCAGCAGGATGCCGCTGATCCACGTGTACGCCGCGCCCCAGCGGAACCAGTACAGCGCGCGCGGCATCAGCTGCGGGACCACCGCCTTCTTGGAGGCGGCGTCATACGTCTTGGCCACCTGCGAATTGACGAAGTTGAAGAACCAGAGGTGGCCGATCCACATCACGCCGGCCACGACGTGGGCCCACCGGAAGATCGACTCCAGCAACGGCCGCCAGTTCGCGAGAATGTCCATCGTTCGAGCGCTCCCTTGGGGGTGCAGCGAATGCGGGGGCTTCTAACACGCCGGATCCGCTCGTCCACCTCTAGATGAGGCGTTGGAACTCTTCCAACGGGATGTTCCACACCGGCAGTCCGCAGAAGCGGGGCCCCTCGGGGCAGAAGGGGGTGATGCCGGCCTCCTTGCGCAGGGTGCAGGGCGGGAGCACGTACTGGCCCAGCGCGGGGTGCACGCGCCGGACCTGCTGCACCTCCTCCAGCGACGCGCGCCAGATCTCCTCCTGCGCGGTGTAGCAGAGGCGGTGGACCCACTTGTGGTGGAGGTGAAGCAGGTCCCCGGACTCGTGGAAGCGGACGGGGAACGCGTTGGGGAGCAGGTAGAGGGCCATCTCCTCCGGCACCCCGCCGTGGAGGAGCTGCTCGATGGTGCGCCAGGTGCGGCCCAGGGTGGCGAGGAAGCGCTCCTCGGCCTCGGGCACCGCCTCGACGAGGTCGGGGACGATGGCGTCCACCTCGCCGGGGACGAACTGCGCGTGCAGCACCGGGCGGCTGGCGGGCGCCATCCGGTGCCGCTGGTCCTGCGAGTCCGCCGTGTGGGAGAGCTTCTTCTGGAACGTGTAGTGCGCGTGGGAGAGCGCGCGGGTGAGCTTGCTCACCGTGGTCAGCACCAGCGACTCGCCCAGGTACGGGTTCCGCTTCGGCGACAGCACCATGTCGATGGCCTGCGCGTCCGGGAGCGCGTCCTCGGTGGCGCCCAGCACCGCGCGCACGCCCCGGGCCACGCTCTTCTCCCCGTTGGCGGTCCAGTCCGTCAGCCGCGAGCGCAAAGGCCCCAGGTCCGCGTCGAAGGCGCGGTTGAACTTCTTGCTCTCCGACGACGAGGCGCGCAGGTGCCCCAGCTCCGCCAGCGCGCGATGCTCCAGCGTGTGCTCCAGCGGGAGCGGGTCCTCGATGCGCTCGAAGAACTGCGGGTCGAACGCGTTCACCTCCGCCACCATCGCCTTCACCAGCAGCAGCATCTCGGTGGGCGCGTCCAGCTGCTGGCAGAGCCGGTGGTAGCGGTGGAGCGTGAGCCCGGAGATGGTGTGGTACAGGTGCGCGAAGGTGCCGATGGGCAGGACGTACCGCGCCACCTCCTGCGCGCGCTTCTTGATCGTCAGCGCCCACTTCTCCGGCGTGCGGCGGCGCGCGGGGAAGATGCGGAAGAACTCCTCCGCCACCCGCGGGGTGAGCAATTCGATGAGCTGCTGGTAGGCGCCCATCATGTCCGCCACCGCGGCGTCGTAGAGGATGCCCAGGCGCGCCGGGAGGTCCGGGCGGATGACGTTCCCCGGCTTCACCTCCACGTACCGCTGCGACACCTGCTCCGAGTTGTAGAAGGGGTGCGCGTGCAGGAACGACCAGATCCCCTGCCGGGACACCTGCTCCACCGCGAACTGGAAGGTGGCGTGCTGGATGGTGGTGTGGTGGCCGGCGGCGTACGTCTCCTTCGCGATCCGGTCCCGGAGCACCCGCGCCTTGTCGTCCTTGCGGACGTCCTGGCTACTGATGATGCGGCTGGAGTAGCAGGTCCTCGCCGTCGCGACCGAGTTGTCGTACGCCTCGGTGAAGCCGTTGGTGAGCGTGGCCTTCGGAGGGGGCGACCGGAAGGGTTCGGCCATGGACATTTGGGGTTGCGCCCATAGCTCAGACCCCTGACATCCATAATTGAGAATGATTCTCAAAATTGAAATCGACGGGCTGCCCGTGGTACCGATCGGAGCGTCATGTTCGGGCTCCTGATCCTCATCGCGCTGGCCGGCAGCCCTCAGGAGCATGACTGGCAGAAGCTGGCCGGCGTCCTCCAGTACCTGCAGGCGGACTACCCGGACGCGGTGGCCTCCGGCGACCAGGGCGAGCTGGCGGAGCAGGCGTCGCTGGTGGCGGACGCGCTGGAGGCGGCGCGCGCGCTGGGCCCTCCGGCGGCGGCGCTGGTGCCGAAGGTGCAGTCCCTCCAGGCGCGCATCGTGAAGGGCGAGGACCCGGCCGGCGTGGGCCGGGACTGCGCCGCGGTGGTGGAGGAGGTGGTGGCGCTGGGCGGCTTGCAGCGGAGCCCGCGGCAGGCGCCGGACCTGGAGCGCGGCCGGCAGCTCTACGCGCAGTCCTGCGCCGCGTGCCACGGACCCACCGGGAACGCGGACACGCCGGTGGCGGCGCAGCTCAACCCGCCGCCGAAGCGCTTCACGGACGCGGCGCTGATGGACGGGCTGTCGCCGTACAAGGCGTTCAACGTGGTGAGCCTGGGGGTGAGCGGCACGCCGATGCCGGAGTTCACCACCCTCTCCGAGCCGGACCGCTGGGCGCTGGCGTTCTACGTCTTCACGCTCCGCCAGCCGCCGTGCGCCGGGGAGCCGCCGCGCGCGGAGCTGGACCTGCTCTCGCGCAGCACGGACGCGGAGCTGGCGAAGCAGCTCGGCGCCGGGCACCTGGCCTGCCTCCGCCGCAAGCTCCCCGCGCTGGACGAGGACCGCGCGTGGCTGGTGGCGCGCGACGGCGTGGACGGCGCGATGAAGCAGGCCGCGTCGGGCGACCTGAAGGGCGCGCGCGACTCGCTGCTCACCGCCTACCTCGACGGGGTGGAGCCGGTGGAGCCGCGGCTGCGCGCGCGCGACCCCGGGCTGGTCTCGGCCATCGAGCAGTCCTTCCTGAAGGCGCGGCTGGCCGCCGAGCAGGGCAGCCCCGCCGTCCGCGACGAGGGCCGCCGCCTGCTCGGGCTGATCGACCGGGCGCGCGGGCAGACCTCCACCGCCCAGGACTTCTGGTCGGTGCTGTGGCTGGCCGCGCTGATCCTCCTGCGCGAGGGCTTCGAGGCCACGGTGGTCATCGCCGCGCTCCTGGCGGTGCTCAAGAAGCTCCAGCAGCCCCAGCACGCCCGCGTCGTCCACCTCGGATGGATCTCCGCGCTCGCCGCCGGCGGGGCCGCCTTCGCCTTCGCCCGCCAGCTCATCTCCGGCCAGAACCGGGAGCTGGTGGAGGGCGTGATGTCGCTGCTGGCGGTGGGGATGCTGCTCTACGCCGCGCTGTGGCTGAACGCGCGCAGCAACATCCGCAAGTTCATGGGGCAGATCCGCGCCGCGATGCAGGGCGCCATCGGCCGGGGGAGCGCGGTGGGGCTGTTCGTCATCGCCTTCACCGCCATGTTCCGCGAGTCGCTGGAGACCGCCATCTTCCTCCAGGGCCTGGCCATCGACTCCGCCTCCGGCGCGCTGTGGGGGACCGCGGCCGGCGCGGTGGCGCTGATCGGCCTGGTGCTGTTCATCAGCCGGGTGGGCTACCGGCTGCCCATGAAGCCGCTCTTCAACGCCTCCACCGTGCTGCTGGTGGTCACCGCGGTGGTGCTGCTGGGCAAGGGCATCCACGCCGTCCAGGAGGTGGGCCTGCTGCCGCTGGCGCCGATCCGGATGGTGGAGGTGGAGGTGCTGGGCGTGTTCCCGGACGCGTACAGCTTCGTCCCGCAGCTGGTGCTGGCGCTCGCCCCGCTGGTGTGGGTGCTGGCGCGTCACCGCCCGGACGAGGAGGTCTCGCCGCCCAACGGCGCGAAGCACGCCTGACACTCGCGCATCCAACACTTGTGCTCTGCCCTGCTCTTTTGGCAGGGTCCGCCGCATCCCAAAGGAGATTCACGCGTGGAATGTCTCGTCACTTCGAAGGCCCCTGATTTCTCGGGCACCATGGTGCACCCGTCGTTCAAGAGCGACACCAACCTGGACGGCTTCAAGCCGACGAAGCTGGAGGACTACAAGGGCAAGTGGCTGTACCTGTTCTTCTACCCGTTCGACTTCACCTTCGTCTGCCCGACGGAGCTGCTGGCGATGTCGGAGGTGGTGCCGCAGCTGAAGGAGCTGGGCGTGGAGGTGCTGGGCGTCTCCGTCGACTCCAAGTTCTCCCACTTCAACTGGATGCGCGCCCCCGTCGAGGAGGGCGGCGTGTCCGGCCTGCAGTTCCCGCTGCTGGAGGACCTGGGCGGCGTGGTGGCCGAGCGGTACGGCGTGAAGTCGGGGACCAAGGCGCTGCGCGCGTCCTTCCTCATCAACCCGGAGGGCACGGTGGTGCACGCCACCGTCAACGACACCAGCTTCGGCCGCTCGGTGAAGGAGCACGTGCGCACGGTGCACGCGGCCCAGTACGCCTCCAAGCACGGCGAGGTCTGCCCCATGGACTGGGACGAGGGCGCGCCCACCATGAAGGGCAACTTCGAGTCGAAGAAGGACTACTTCACCAACAAGCGGAAGAAGAAGTAGCTCCCGCTTCTGGTCACGCCTGGCGGATCCGGAGGAGGCGGGCCCCGTGGGGCTCGATCTCCCCGGCGTCGTGCACGTCCCCGGCCTCCTTCCCGTCCACGGTGAAGCGGGGCCAGGGGATGAAGTCCCGGAGCCGCGCCGACTTGGAGGCCGGCTTCTCGGTGAAGTTGTAGATGCCCAGGAGCGCGTCCTTCTCGCCCAGCGCCAGCTGCAGCTCCGGGAACTGCCGCTCCATCAGGTCCGGCGCGGCGAAGACGCGCGGCGACGCCAGCACCTCCTTCGAGAGCTGGAAGGCCTCGGAGATGATCGCCCGCCGCTCCGGCGTCAGCGCGGCGAGGTCGTCGGAGATCATCAGCGTCCCGCCGGAGAGCGCGTTGACCTGGGCCAGCGTGCGCTGCTCGGTGGGGTTGATGCCCTTGGTCAACAGGCAGTCCGGGTCGCTGTGGAACCAGCGCAGGTTGAGCGGCGCGCGCACCAGCGTGTTGCGGATGTTGTTGCGGGTGGAGAGCTGCTCGAAGCCGCGGCCGATCCACCGGTCGACGTAGGAGGACCACGTGAGCGTCACGTCGTTCCCCACGCGCATGCTGTCCACCACGCCGATCCCCGCCTCCAGCGGACAGCCGCAGCCCAGCAGGTACGTGTCGTCCCCCACCGTCTCGCGGATGACCTGCAGCGCGCGCCGGAGCGCCTGGAGCGAGGTGAGCGACCGGTCCTGGCGGACGCCCGGGAGCGCGCCGGCGTAGAGGAAGTCCAGCTTGAAGAAGCCGAAGCCCTCCGACCGGAGCTTGGCGAAGAGGTCGCGCAGGTACTGGATCAACCCCGGGTGCGTCGAGTCCAGCGCGTACACGAAGCGGTGCGCGCCCCACGTCGGGTTCCACAGCGCCTTCACCGGGCGGCCGCGCGCGTCGCGCAAGACCCAGCCGTGGTCCTTGCGCGCGAAGAACGGCGCCAGCCACAGGCCCGGCACCATCCCCGCGTCGCGCGTGCGGCGGGCGAGGTCGCCCAGCCCGGAGGGGAACTTGGAGTTGGTGGTGAGCCAGTCGCCCAGCTCCCGCTGGTAGCCGTCGTCGAGCTGGAAGACCTTCACCGGGAACTGCGGCGCCAGCGCGAGGTTCCGGTGGCACGCCGGCTCGTCGATGAGCGTGTAGTAGTGGTACCAGGAGCACCACCCGGAGGGCACCGGCCGCGGCTGCAGGCCCCAGGCGCGCGTGTAGCGGTCCAGCTCCTGCCACACCGGTCCGCGGCCGACGAAGATCTCCGGCTTCTTCGACGGCGGCGGCTGGCCCTCCAGTTGGAGCTGGACCCAGAGCTTCACCGCGGTGTCGGTCCGCGAGACGCGCACCTGCGCGAAGTAGTCGCCCAGCCCCACCACGCCCACCGTGAGCGGCGGCTCTCCCGGGACCTGGAGCGCCCCGAACATGGACGACGTGAGCTCGCCCGACTTCGTGTGGCGCGGGATGTGGAAGTTGCGGTGGAGGGGGCGGAGCCAGGGGACGAGGCTCTCCGGCTCCGACTCGCCCAGGTGGAACGACCCGGACCCCGAGAAGGAGTGGTAGCCGTTGACGAGGAAGCGGATCCGCTCCGGCGGCTCACGGGTGGGGATCTCGAATTCCGCGATGCGGAGGAGCTCGCTCATGCTCAGAGGTTGGCAAGGTGGGCCTTCACCCACTCCGCGGCGCGAGGGAGATCCGCCGGAGCCTTCACCGGCTCGAAGCGGCTGGTCTTCAGGTCGCCGCGCGGCACCTGGATGAAGACCATGGGGAGGCCGATGACCTCCGCGGTCACCTGCTCCAACTGCAGGACCTTCTGGCCGGAGACCTCCTTCTTCGCCACCCGGAACGGGAGCTCCAGCCGGCGCTCCAGCAGCGGCGCCAGGGTGAAGATGAGGTTGTTGGTGGAGATGAACGCGTGCTGTTTCGGGTCCACCTGCTCCACCAGCTGCGGCCGCCCGCCGACGCGGCCCGGCGCCGCGCCCACGTCCAGCGCGCCGGAGGGGTTCTGGCGGGGGGTGACCTCCACCGTCATCTGGCGGCCGGCGGTCAGGTGGAGGCCGGCGATGAGCGGGTCCACCGTGGCGGCGAGGTTGTCGATGTTGGAGAAGAAGAGGTGGCGGACGCCGCGCGAGAAGAGCGCCTCGCCGGTGCCGCTCTCGCGGAGCGCGCGGAAGAAGTCGCCGTGGCCCGCGGGCGCGTACGAGGGGTGGCCGTCCGCGCCGGTGAACAGGTCCCCCGCCGGGGTGAGGCGCGGGAGCATGCGCTGGGTGAACAGCAGCACGTCCGGGTACGGCTTGCGCGCCTGGAGGTCCACGGAGATCGCCGCGTGGGTGATGTCCGACGTCATCAGCGCCAGCGGGGCCGACTTGCCGTAGCGCTTCCGCAGCGACTCCAGCTGCGCCAGCTTCACGTCGAGGA
>Ga0134122_10001263_pt1 | contig 18122 bp, 9 predicted proteins | sample KB302_FD_96461 | JGI IMG/M metagenome (GOLD analysis project Ga0134122, IMG submission 96461) | Terrestrial soil microbial communities without Nitrogen fertilizer from Kellogg Biological Station, Michigan, USA - KB3-0-2 | ecosystem: Environmental > Terrestrial > Soil > Unclassified ... | reverse complement strand
GGAGGCGGTGAGCGAGACCATCTCCCGCGCGCTGGCCACCTTGCCGGTGAAGGACCTCACGGTGGAGAACGCGCCGCTGGAGGAGGTGATGAGCGAGCTGTTCGAGCGCAGCCGCCGCGCCGCGGCCCCGCCGGGGGAGGCGAAGGCGTCATGAGCCTGCGAGCCACCGTCCGCGCCCTGCCCACCATGGCGAAGATCGGCTTCGCGGAGGCGGTGGCGTACCGGGCAGAGATGCTGGTGTGGATGCTCTCCACCACCATGCCGCTGGTGATGCTGGCGCTGTGGAGGGCGGTGGCCCAGGACGCGCCGGTGGGCCCGTACGACAGCGAAAAGTTCACCGCGTACTACCTGCTGATGTTCATCACCCGGCAGCTCACCGGCGCGTGGGCGGCCTGGCAGATGAACTACGAGGTGCGGACGGGCGCGCTCTCGCAGCGGCTGCTCCGGCCCATCAGCCCCATCGCCGCCTACGCGATGGAGACCCTGTCCGCGCTCCCGGTGCGCTCCCTGGTGGCGGTGCCGATGGCGGTGATCGCGCTGTTCGCGGTGGCGAGGTCCACCCTCTCGTCCGGGCCGTTCTGGGCGCTGCTGCCGCTAGCGCTGGCCGGCGGCTGGACCATCACCTTCCTGATGAACATCCTCATCGGCGCGCTCAGCCTCTACACGGAGAGCAGCCTGAAGCTGATGGAGATCTACTTCACGCTCTTCGCGGTCTTCTCCGGCTACCTCATCCCGGTGAAGCTGTTCCCCCCCTGGCTGCGCGGGGTGGTGGAGTGGATGCCCTTCCACTTCCAGGTGGGCCTTCCGGTGGAGTTGGTGACGAAGGGGCACGAGTGGCCGGAGGCGCTGTGGCTGCTGGGCGTGCAGTGGGGGTGGGTGGCCGTGCTGGGGGCGTTGACGGCGGTGCTGTGGAAGCGCGGGCTGAAGCGGTACGCGGCGTACGGGGGGTGACGAGGTGCGCCGCTACCTCAAGCTCCTGTGGATCCAGCTGCGCAGCTCGATGCTGCTGGCGCTCCAGTATCGCTGGGACTTCCTGGTAGACGGCGCCATCTCCCTCTTCTACGCGGTGACCGCGGTGGCGCCGCTCTTGGTGGTGTTCAGCGGGCGCGACCGGATCGCCGGGTGGACCGCGCCGGAGGCGCTGCTGGTCTCCGGCTGGTTCATCCTCCTGGACGCGATCATCGACGGGGCGATCAGCCCCAGCCTCACCAGCGTGACGGACCACATCCGCCAGGGCACCCTGGACTTCGTGCTGCTCAAGCCGGCGGACGCGCAGTTCCTGGTCTCCACAGCGCGCTTCCAGCCGTGGAAGCTCAGCAACGGCGTCGCCGCGCTGGCGGTGTTCGTCTACTCGTTCCAGAAGATGGGCCGCACGCCGCACCTGGTGGGGGCGTTCACCTCGGTGGCGCTGCTGGGCGTGTCCACCGCGCTGCTCTACTCGCTGTGGATCCTCACCGTGAGCGCCGCCTTCTACGTGGTGAAGGTGGACAACCTCAGCTACCTGTTCACCTCCATCTTCGACGCCGCGCGGTGGCCGGCCACGGTGTTCAAGGGCACGGTCCGGTTCCTCTTCACGTTCGTCATCCCGCTGGCGCTGATGACCACCTACCCGGCGGAGGCGCTGCTGGGGCGGCTGGAGCCGTACAAGGTGGCGGCCTCCATCCTGGGCACGGTGGCCTTCGCCGCCTTCGCGCGCCTGGTGTGGTTGCGGTCCATCGCGAAGTACACATCCGCCAGCGGGTGAATTTTCCCCGCAACTCCTTCCGAGCATCCGGGTTCTTTCCGCAGCACGGGCCGGTTGACGGAAGTGCGCGATTTTCCAAACAACACCTACAAGGAACACATCATGCGATTCGGGAAGATGACCATCCTGGGGGCGGCACTGGCGGCGGCGCTGGCGGGCTGTGGCCGGGGCGACGAGGAGTTCACGGACGCCATGCCGGACATGGACGGCGTGGCGGTGGAGATCTCGAACCAGGCGGCGGAGGGCGTGACCAGCGCGGGGCTGGAGGGGACCTCGTCCCAGGGCGTCGGGTCGATCCCGGAGTTCCTGGCGGACGCGCGGGCGGCCATCAAGGGGCTCAATGACATCACCCGCCGCGAGGTGGAGGGGATCGCCTCGCTGGTGGCGAAGAACGGGAAGCCGGAGCCGGGGCAGGTCCGGGTGTACGGCCCGGCGGACCGCGACGGCGCCACCTACCGGCTGACGGTGAAGCGGATCGAGGTCAACAAGTACGCGTGGAAGCTGGAGGCCAAGCCGGTCGGCGCGGACGACACCGCGTACCTGATCGTCATGGCGGGCGGCATCGCGCGCGGGGCGGAGCCGCACCACGGCCGCGGCGTCATCGGCACCAACCTGGACAACCTGAAGACCGTGCTGGGCTCCTCGTTCAACGGCCAGGGCAAGATGCTGGCCGCCTTCGCCCACGTGGAGAACGCGGCCGGCACGCTGGAGGCGAAGTCGCTGGCGTACCTCCTCCGCGGCTTCACCCCGGACGCGACCCAGCATGAGCCGCTGGACGCGGCGTTCGTCGGCCACAAGCTGCTGCCCTCCGGCGCCACCGGCGTCCGCATCGCCGCGAAGGTCAACATCGACTCCACCGCCACCGCCGCCAAGGAGACCGTGGCCCTGCGCGTGCGGTACCTGCCGGGCGTGGGCGGCGCGGGCGTGATGCGCGCCTGGGGCGGCGACATCGCGGCGGGCACCTGGTACCGCGGCTTCGCCTGCTGGGACGCGCAGGAGGCGGAGGGCTTCAAGATCGTCGAGTCCTGCACCCTCGACGCCGCCACCGGCCTGCCGAGCTGCACCCAGGTGTCCATCGCGGGCCAGCTCTCCAACTGCCGTCCGGGCGCCGGCCGGGCGGACGTGCCGGAGCTGACCGACAGCGACGTGATGAGCACCGCGCCCGAGGCCGGCGCTCCCAGCACCGACCCGCTGGCCGTGCCCGGCGACATGCCGACCGGCGACGGCCTGTAAACCTGAAGGGGAAGGAAGTACCCAAGTGAGCGGCCGGGGTCACCGTCGGGGGTGGCCCCGGCCGCAGTGTTTTGAGCGGGCTGTGGTAGACGGGCCGTCAGGATGAGCACCGAGCTGGAACGGGAGGTCGCCCGGCGGCGCACCTTCGCCATCATCAGCCACCCGGACGCGGGCAAGACCACGCTCACGGAGAAGCTCCTGTTGTACGGAGGCGCCATCCACCTGGCGGGGAGCGTGAAGGCGAGGCGCGCGCGGCGGCACGCCACCAGCGACTGGATGGAGCTGGAGAAGGAGCGCGGCATCTCCGTCACCTCGTCCGTGCTCCAGTTCGACTACCGCGGGCACGCGGTGAACCTGCTGGACACGCCGGGCCACCAGGACTTCTCCGAGGACACCTACCGCACCCTCTCCGCGGCCGACGCGGCGGTGATGCTGATCGACGCCGCCAAGGGCGTGGAGCCGCAGACCAAGAAGCTGTTCAAGGTCTGCCGGATGCGGGAGATGCCCATCTTCACGTTCATCAACAAGCTGGACCGGTTCGGGCGCGCGCCGCTGGACCTGATGCACGAGCTGGAGCAGGTGCTGGGCATCCACGCGTACCCGATGAACTGGCCCATCGGCATGGGGCCGGACTTCCGCGGCGTGTACGACCGGAACCGGCGGGTGGTGCACGTGTTCTCCGGCGGCAGTCACGGCGAGTCGGAGGTGGAGGAGAAGGTGGTCCCGCTGGACTCGCCGGAGATCGGCTCCGTGCTGAACGAGCGGGAGCTGGCCCAGCTGCGCGAGGACATCGAGCTGCTGGAGATGGCGGGGGAGTCGTTCTCGCGCGAGAAGTCCGACAAGGGGCAGATCACCCCGCTCTTCTTCGGCAGCGCGATGACCAACTTCGGCGTGCGGCCGTTCCTGGACGAGTTCCTGGAGCTGGCGCCGCCACCGCTGGGGCGGAAGACGATCGGCGGAGAGAAGCAGCCGCTGGACGACGACTTCGCCGGGTTCGTGTTCAAGATCCAGGCGAACATGGACCCGTCGCACCGGGACCGGATCGCCTTCGTGCGCGTGGTCTCCGGGCGGTACGTGAAGGGGATGATGGCGTTCCACTCGCGGCTGGAGAAGCAGGTGCGCCTGGCCAAGCCCAGCCAGTTCATGGCGGCGGAGCGGACGGCCATCGAGGACGCCTGGCCGGGGGACGTCATCGGGTTGTTCGACCCCGGGCAGTACCGGATTGGCGACACGCTGTCGGAGAAGGCGGGCCTGGAGTTCGAGGGCGTGCCGCGCTTCTCCCCGGAGCACTTCGCGATGGTGCGCGCCAAGGACCCGCTGCGGCGCAAGCAGATGGAGAAGGGCCTGGAGCAGCTGTCGGAGGAGGGGACGGTCCAGATCTTCCAGCAGCTGCAGATGGGGATGAAGGACCCCATCGTGGGCGTGGTGGGCGCGCTGCAGTTCGAGGTGCTCCAGTACCGCATCGAGCACGAGTACGGCGCCAACATCATCCTGGACAAGCTGCCGTACTCCCACGCCCGGTGGGTGGTGGGGGAGAAGTTCGACGCCAAGGCGTTCGACTGGGAGGGGAACCGGCAGACCGTGCAGGACCGGGACGGCCTGCCGCTGGTGTTGTTCCGCGACGACTGGGCGCTGTCCCACGCCGAGCAGAAGCACCCGGAGCTGAAGTTCCTCGCCGAGGCGCCCCAGCTCAAGGCCGGCCGTCCGGCGGCCTGACGGACGCCCGAGCGCCCCCGGCATGGACGCCAGTGGATGCGCACCCTCCTGGGCGGAGGTGTACATGCGAGTTCCTTGGAGCGCAGTGCTGGCGCTCTCGATGAGCGCCTGCGCGGGGACCACGACCGTCTCGACGGGCGGGTACGTGGCCGACCAGCCGTACACGTACACGGGCGGTTCGGGCGACGTCTCCGCGGACGTCTCCATCGGCCTGTTCCAGTCGGAGCTGGCGCCGTATGGGCAGTGGATCTCTGCGAGCTCCTACGGGAGCTGCTGGCAGCCGTCCCAGAGCGTCGTCGGGTACGAGTTCGAGCCGTACGCCACCGGCGGGAGCTGGGCGTGGACGGATGCGGGGTGGCAGTTCGAGAGCGACCTGCCGTTCGGGTGGGCCACCTTCCACTATGGGCGGTGGCTGAATGATCCGAGCGCCGGGTGGTGCTGGGCCCCCGGCACGGAGTGGGCGCCGTCCTGGGTGGATTGGCGGTATGGGGAGGGGTTCGTGGGGTGGGCGCCGCTGCCCCCGGACAACTGGGCCTATCGGCAGCGGTACCAGACGCAGTGGGTGTTCGTGGACGCGCCGCACTTCGTCGCGCGCGATGCGTGGCGGTACCGGATGCAGGACTACCACCGCGCGTACAGCGTGACGCGGCCGGTCGCCCCGTCCGGCGGAACGCGGTACGTGGCGGGGCCGCCGCCGCAACAGATCACCCGGTACATCGGCCGGCCGGTTCCCACGGCGCCGGTCGCGCGCGGCCGCCCGCCTCCGGGTGGGACCCGGCCGTGGACGCGGCAGAACCAGAGCGTGACCCCGGCCCCAGCGCCGACCCCGGTTCAGCCGCAGCCGCCCGCGGCACAGCCTCAGCCGCCGCCGACGCGGTGGAATCCCACCACGCCGCCGGAGCGTCACCGGGGCCAGCAGCCGCAGGCCCAGCCACAGCCGCCACCCGCGGCGCCGGCGCCGCCGGCGGCCCAACCGCCACCCGCGCCACCGCAGTGGGGTCACCGGCACGATCAGGACCAGCAACGGCCGCGCGCGATGCCGCAGCCGCCCGCGGCGACGCCGCCCCAGAGCATGCCGGGCGCGCCGCCGCAGCCGCCGGGCCGCGAGCCGCCCGAGGGCCGAGGCCCGCCCGAGGGTCGAGGCCCGCCCAACGTCCGTGGGCCGCTGCCCACGCCGCCGTCGCCGGCGCCGCCTCAGCCTCCGCCCCAGGCGAGGCCGCCGCCTCCGGAGAAGCGCCGCGGGCCTCCGGTGAAGCACGACCCGGACGGGCGGAGGGGAGAGGAGCGCCGCCAGGAGCCGTAAGGGCGGCGTGAGGTGAGGGTTGTTCCGGCGGCGCACTTGAGGGGAGTGCGCCGCCGGGGCGTTCTTGGGGATCGGCCGCCGGTCGCCCTGCGGCGAGCGAGGCACGCGGACTGCTAGGCTTCCGCCTCGCCATGGAACGCGCCCAGGCTGTCGCCGCCTCCTCCGCCGCCGAGTCCAACTCGGCGTGTGTCTCCTGCCACAGCGCGGTTGACGGGACACGGTGCTCGCACTGCGGTGCGGCCCAGGTCGCGGGTGGCTACCGCGCCGTCCGGATCATCGCCCAGACCGCGCACAGCCGGATGTACCTGGCCGAGGACGAGAGCGGCCGGAGGGTGGCGCTCAAGGAGCTGATGTTCGCCCTGGTCCCTGGGGTGGAGCAGATCGCCGCCTTCGAGCGCGAGGCCGCCGTCCTCCGCGACCTCCGCCACTCCCAGATCCCCGCCTTCATCCGCGCCTTCACCGAAGGATCCGGCGTGGGCACCCGCCTCTACCTCGCCCAGGAGTTCATCGGCGGCGAATCCCTCCAGCAGCGCGTCGCCCGCCAGCGCCTCACCGAGGACGAGGCCTGGAACCTGGCGGAGCAGGCCTTGGACGTCCTCCACCACCTCCATACCCGCCAGCCCCGCCTCGTCCACCGCGACGTGAAGCCCGCCAACCTCATCCTCCGCGAGCACGGCCCCATGGCGCTGGTGGACTTCGGCGCCGTCCGCGACCTCGCCCGCGAGCTCACCCACGGCTCCACGTTGGTGGGCACCTTCGGCTACATGCCGCCGGAGCAGCTGGGCGGCACCGTCGACGCCACCAGCGACCTCTACGCTCTGGGCGCGACCCTCCTCCACGGCCTGACCGGCGTCCCTCCGTCCGACCTGCTGGTCGATGGGATGGAGCTGAAGTTCGACCACGCGCTCACCGGCGTCTCCGACGAGCTCCGCGCCTTCCTCAAGAAGCTCGCCGCGCCCCGTCGCTCGGAGCGCTTCCCCTCCGCGGACGAAGCGCTCCAGGCCCTCCGCGCCCGCGGTCAGACGGTCCTCCGCCCGGACGCGGTGGAGCGGGCCCGGAGATCCAGGGAGATGACAACCCCCTGGTGGCGCCAGCGGCTGAGCGAGAACAAGCGCCTCGCCGTCGCGATCCTCTCCGGTGTCCTGGGCTCCCTGCTCGCAGTTGGCGGGATGGTCGCCTTCTTCCGCTACCAGGCGAGCCACAGCCTCGTCGCGCCCGGCTCCCAGGACGACACGTACATCGACCGCTCGGGCCATGCGCCCGGGCGGCACCACCCCGACGGCTTTTCCCAGGTCGCCCCGGAGCCGGGCCGGCACGACGTCTTCCACCACGAGGAGCGCGGCCTCCAGATGCGGGTCCCGCTCGGGGATCGGGCGGCGCTGCCGTTCCAGGGCGTCACCGCCGCCCAATCCGCCGACCCGAGCGTGGTCCGGGTCGTCGAGCCGGGCGTGGTGGCCGGCGTTTCCCGCGGCCACGTCCAGGTGGACGTGACGCTCCAGGACGGCAAACGGCTCCCCGTGTTCGTGACCGTGGAGTGAGCCGAGCAGTAAACCTCCCCCGCGCCCACCAAAGGAAGCGGAACCCGCAGCGTGCCGCCGGACGTCGAACGGGATCCCCCTCCGCGCGCCCGGAACCTGACACACTCTGGCGCCGCGTTTGCTCCACACCGCGATCACCACTGCCCGCGTGGCCGCCGCGCCGCGCTCGTGAGCGTCTCCGATGCCTGACGAACCCAAGCCTTCCTTTCTCAAGCGCCTGTTCGGCGAATTCCACTGGACGCCGCCGCCCTGGGCGCGCGCCTCCGGGGCCGCCACCGCGCGCGGCGCCGCCGCCACCCGCGACTTCGTCAAGGGCCACCGCACCGGCGTGCTGGCGGGCATCGCCGTCCTCCTCGCGCTGGGGACCGGCGGCTACTACGGCTACCGCTGGTGGGAGAGCCGGCCCAAGCCGGTGGAGTTCTCCGTCAACGTGCAGGCGCCCGGGCTCACCGCCATCGAGGAGACGCCGCACTTCCGCCCGGTGCGGATCCGCTTCGGTGGCTCGGCGGCGCGGCTGGACCAGGTCGGCAAGCGGGTGACCAAGGGCATCACCCTCTCCCCCGCGCACCCGGGCGACTGGCACTGGGCGGACGACCACACCCTGGTGTTCGAGCCGACCCAGGACTGGCCGGTGGGGCAGGAGTTCAAGGTGGACCTCGACAAGGAGATGTTCCCCGAGCACGTCCACCTCCAGGCGTACGAGGGCACCTTCACCACCCACGCCTTCACGGCCTCCATCTCGGAGCTCCAGCTCTACCAGGACCCGCGCAACCCGAAGATCAAGCGCGTCGAGGCCACCATCAGCTTCAGCCACCCGGTGGACTCGGCCACCTTCGCCAAGTCCGTCGCCCTGGTCACCGAAGGCCAGAAGAAGGGCCTGTTCAGCTCCGGCAAGCAGGACTTCCCGTTCACCGTCAGCTTCGACAAGCTCAAGGGCCAGGCGTTCGTGCACTCCGACCCGGTGCCGATCCCGCCCAACGACACGCACATGGCGCTGTCGGTGAAGCCGGGGGCGAAGGCGGCGGTGGGGGGCAAGCCGCTGGAGAACGAGGTCACCTCCACGGTCGACATCCCCGGGATGTTCACCTACTTCCACGTCTCCAGCGCCGAGGTGACGCTGGTCCGCAACGACAAGTTCGAGCCGGAGCAGGTGCTGGTGATCCAGGTCACCGACGGGGCCACCGAGGCGGAGCTGAACAAGAACATCAGCGTCTGGCTCCTCCCCAAGGACCTGCCGGCCGCGCCCGGCCGCGCCGCGGTGAAGAACTACGGCTGGGACGACCCGACGATGGTGGGGAACGACATCCTCGCCACCGCGCAGCGGGTGGACCTCAAGGCCGTCCCCACCGAGCACGAGTACTCCACGCTCCACAGCTTCAAGATCAACGTCGACGTCAGCCGCCATCTCTTCGTCCGCCTGAAGAAGGGCACCCAGTCCGTCGGCGGCTACCAGCTGGCCAACGAGTTCGAGACCACGGTCAAGGTGCCGCCCTTCCCGCAGGAGGTGGCCATCCTCCACGAGGGCGCGCTGCTGGGCATGACCGGCGAGAAGAAGCTGTCGGTGATGGCGCGCGACGTCCAGGCGCTCCAGTTCGAGGTGGGGCGCGTCATCCCGGCGCAGATCAACCACCTCGTCTCCCAGACCTCCGGGCACTTCGCCCACCCCAGCTTCAACAACTACAGCTTCAACGAGGACAACATCGTCGAGCGCTTCACCGAGGTCCGCACGCTGGAGCCGGCGGGCCGGGGCAAGGCGCAGTACGCCGCGTTCGACTTCACGCCTCGCCTGGGGCCCGACAAGCGCGGCCTGTTCTTCTTCAAGGTGCGCGCCTGGGACCCGGACTACAAGCGCGCCTCCGGCCCCGAGGACTCGCGGCTGATCCTGATCACCGACCTGGGCGTGCTGGTGAAGGACAACGCGGACGGCAGCCACGACGTGTTCGTGGAGTCCATCGGCAAGGGCGAGGCGGCCTCCGGCTCCACCGTGAGCGTGCTGGGGAAGAACGGCATCGCGGTGCTCAGCCAGACCACCGACGCCGACGGCCACGCCTCCTTCCCCAAGCTGACGGACTTCAAGCGCGAGCACGAGCCGGTGGCCTGGCTGGTGCGCCGCGGCGAGGACCTGGCCTTCATGCCGGTGGACCGCGGAGACCGGCAGCTCAACTTCTCCCGCTTCGACGTGGGCGGCATCTACGGCGCGTCGTCGCCGGACCGGCTCAACGCCTTCCTCTTCTCCGACCGCGGCCTCTACCGCCCCGGCGACACCTTCCACGTGGCCGGCATCGTCAAGCCGTCCGACTGGAACCAGACCGTCAACGGCATCCCGCTGGAGGTGGCGATCACCGACCCGCGCGGCCTGGAGATCCACAAGCAGAAGATGGCGCTCACCGAGAGCGGCTTTCTGGAGATCGGCTACGCCACCGAGGAGACCTCCCCCACCGGCCAGTACCAGGTGAGCTTCTACGTGGTGAGCGACGGGCGGCGGGCGAGCCTCCTGGGGTCCACCACGGTGCGGGTGGAGGAGTTCCTCCCGGACCGGATGAAGATCTCCACCCGCTTCTCCGCCGAGCGCCTGGAGGGCTGGGTCTCGCCCGCGGACCTCAAGGGCGAGGTGTCGCTGAAGAACCTCTTCGGCATCCCGGCGTCGCAGCACCGGGTGTCGGCGGAGATCACCCTGTCGCCCGCGTACCCGGTGTTCCGCCCGTACCGCGACTACACCTTCTACGACCCCATGGTGGCGCGGAAGTCCTTCAGCGAGCGGCTGGAGGACGCCACCACCGACGACGAGGGCAACGTCGAATTCCAGCTCAACCTGGAGCGGTTCGAGAAGGCGACCTACCGCGTGTCGCTGCTGGCGGAGGGCTTCGAGAAGGAGGGCGGCCGCGGCGTCTCCTCCGAGGCGTCGGTGGTGGTCTCGCCCATGCCGTTCCTGGTGGGCCACAAGGCGGACGGCGACCTCCGCTACATCCAGAAGGACTCCGCCCGGAACGTGCAGCTCATCGCGGTGGACCCGACGCTGAAGAAGGTCGCCGCCAAGGGATTGAAGGCGCAGTTGCTGGAGCTGCGCTGGGTCTCCGTGCTCACCCAGCTCCCCAACGCGACGTTCCAGTACCAGTCGGTGCAGAAGGAGATCCCGGTCAGCAAGAAGGACATGTCCATCGCGGCGGAGGGGCTGACGTACGCGCTGAACACCTCGCAGCCGGGCGACTTCGCGCTGGTGGTGCGGGACGCGACGGACACGGAGATCGCCCGGGTGGCGTACTCGGTGGCGGGGAAGGCGAACCTGGAGCGCGCGCTGGAGCGCAACGCCGAGCTGGAGCTGAAGCTGGCGAAGACCGAGTTCGCCACCGGCGACGAGATCCAGATGCAGATCAAGGCGCCGTACGTGGGCGCCGGGCTGATCACCATCGAGCGCGACCGCGTCTACGCCCAGAAGTGGTTCAAGACCGACACCACCGCCAGCGTGCAGACCATCAAGGTCCCCGCCGGGCTGGAGGGGAACGGCTACGTCAACGTGGCCTTTGTCCGCTCCATGAGCTCGCCGGAGATCTTCATGTCGCCGCTGTCGTACGCGGTGGCCCCGTTCTCGGTGAACCACGAGGCGCGGGTGAACACCATCACCCTGGAGAGCCCGGAGCTGGCGCGGCCGGGCGAGCCGTACAAGATCACCTACAAGGGCAACAAGCCGGGCAAGGCGGTGGTCTTCGCCGTCGACGAGGGCATCCTCCAGGTGGCCGGCTACTCCACCCCCGACCCGCTGGCGTTCTTCTTCAAGAAGCGCGCGCTGGAGGTGCGGACCGCGCAGATCCTCGACCTGCTGCTGCCGGAGCTGGCGATGGTGAAGGCGTCCTCGCAGGGCGGCGACGAGGAGGGGTACGGGGCCATCGGGAAGAACCTCAACCCGTTCAAGCGCAAGCGCGACAAGCCGGTGGCCTACTGGTCCGGCATCGTGGACATCGACGGGACGGAGCGCACGCTCACCTACGACGTGCCGGATTCGTTCAACGGCTCGCTGCGGGTGATGGCGGTGGCGGTGTCGCCGCAGGCGGTGGGCGCGGCGTCGCGCAAGGCGATCATCCGGGCGCCGTTCGTGTTGAGCCCCAGCGTGCCGACGTTCGTGGCGCCGGGCGACGAGTTCCAGGTGAGCGTGGGCGTGGCCAACGGCGTGGAGGGGTCCGGCAAGGACGTGCCGGTGGCGGTGGAGATGAAGGTCGGCGAGCAGTTGGAGCCGGTGGACGGGACGTCCCGCACGGAGAAGGTCTCCGAGGGGCGCGAGGGGAGCGTCACCTTCAAGCTGCGCGCGAAGCGGTCGCTGGGGTCGGCCAACCTCACGTTCCTGGCGAGCTGGAAGGACAAGAAATCCAAACAGTCCATCGACCTGTCGGTGCGGCCGCCGGTGCCGTACCTCACCACCGTGAGCACCGGGTCGCTGAAGGACCGCAAGGCGGAGATCCCGGTGGCGCGGCGGATGTTCAAGGAGTACCGGAAGAACGACGTCGCCGCGTCCGTGCTCCCGCTGGGGATGTCGCGCGGCCTGATGATGTACCTGGACGACTACCCGTACGGGTGCACCGAGCAGATCGTCAGCCGCGCCTTCCCCGCCATGCTGCTGCGGAGCCGGAAGGACTTCGGGGTGAACATGGCGGCGGCGGACGCCAGCTTCGGCACCGCGCTGAAGATCCTCCAGACGCGCCAGAACGACCGCGGCGCCTTCGGCTTCTGGGCCGCCAACTCCTACGTCTCCGACTTCCAGGTGGCGTACGCGGCGCACTTCCTCACCGAGGCCAAGGAGCGCGGGCATTCGGTGCCGCCGGAGGTGCTGGCGCGCGCGCTGGTGTACCTGCGCTCGATGGCGTCCAAGCCGTTCACCAACGACTGGGAGGCGCGCGACCGCGCCTACGCGCTGTACGTGCTGGCGCGCAACGGCGGCGCCACCGGGGCGCTGATTACCTCGCTCCGCGACCAGATGGACCAGTCGCTGGGCGACCGCTGGAAGTCCGATCTCTCCGCCGCGTACCTCGCCGGCGCGTACAAGCTGGTGAAGCAGGACAAGCTGGCGGACAAGGCGATGTCGGGGGTGAAGATCGGCGGCACCTCCGCGGACTACGCCCACTTCTACGACGGGCTGGTGCACGACGCGGGCGTCCTCTACATCGCCTCGCGCCACTTCCCGGAGCGGCTGGACACGCTGTCCGCGCCGGCGGTGGCCGCGGTGGCCGCGCCCGTCACGGCGGGGCTCTACAACACCCTCTCGTCGTCGTACGCCATCATGGCGCTGGACGCGTACCTCACCGCGCTGGGGCCGAAGGCCAACGTGTCCGCGCTGCCGTTCACGTTGAGCCAGCTGATCGAAGGGAAGCCGCAGACGCTGGCGCTGCCGTCCGGGCTGTTCCCGCACCTCACCTTCTCCGACCAGGCGGCGAAGCTGGTGCTGGACTCGTCCGCGGACACGCCGGCGTTCTTCCAGGTCACCCAGGCCGGCTTCGACCTCGACCCGCCGAAGGAGGAGATCAAGGACCAGCTGGAGGTCCAGCGCGAGCTGCAGACGCTGGAGGGGCGGGTGGTGAAGGAGGCGCCGCTGGGCTCGGAGGTGGAGGTGCACGTGAAGCTGCGCTCGGTGGGCGGCGGCGGCCTCGCGCACGTGGCCATCGTGGACCTGCTGCCGGGTGGGTTCGAGGTGGTGATGGACCGGCCGAAGGCGCCGGCGGCGGAGGCATCCGAGGGCGGTTCGGAGGAGTCGGAGGAGAGCCACGCCGAGGCCGAGGAAGGCGGCGAGGGTGGGGAGGGCGGCGGTGAGGGCGAGGTGTCCGGAGGCGAGGGCGAGGGCGGGGAGGAGAGCGCGTCGTCCGAGGAGGAGTCGGAGTCCGACGGCAACGACCGGTACACGTCCAACGCGACCGAGGCCGGCTACGGGTACGTCCCGCCCATCGGCGCGGAGAAGTCCACCTTCCATCCCGAGTACGTCGACGTCCGCGAGGACCGGGTGGTGCTGTACGGGATGGTGGACAGCTCGGTGTCGGAGTTCGTCTACCGGATCAAGGCGACGAACGAGGGGCAGTTCACCATGCCGCCCGCCTTCGCCGAGGGGATGTACGACCGGCGGGTGCGCGCGCGGTCGGTGGCCGGCACGGTGAAGGTGAACAAGCCGTAGGGCTCTTCGGGATGCGAGCGGTGCGGCGAACGGTGGCGGCGGCCTGGGGCCGCCTCGGGCGGTGGCCGCGGCGCCTGGCGTTCGCGTGGGCGGCGTTGTTGCTGCTCGCGCTGGCCGGGCGCGTGGTCCCCGCCGCGCCGCTGTCCGAGGGACCAGGGCTGTCGCAGGCGGTGTTCGACCGGCACCGCGAGCTGCTGCGGCTGACGCTGGCCCCGGACGACAAGTACCGGCTGTGGGTGCCGCTGGAGCAGGTGAGCCCGAAGCTGGTGGAGGCCACGCTGCTGGAGGAGGACCAGCACTTCTACCGGCACCCGGGCGTCAACCCGGTGGCGCTGGCCCGCGGCGCCTTCACCACCTACCTCTCGCGCGAGCGGCGGATGGGCGGGTCCACCATCACCATGCAGCTGGCGCGGATGCTCTGGGACATCGACTCCCGGCAGCCGTCCGGGAAGCTGGTGCAGGTGCTGCGCGCGGTGCAGCTGGAGTGGCGGTACTCCAAGCACGACCTCCTGGAGGCGTACCTGAACCTGGCGCCGTACGGGCGGAACGTGGAGGGCGTGGGGGCGGCGTCGCTGGTGTACTTCGGGAAGGACGCGTCGCGGCTGGCGCTGGCGGACGCGCTGACGCTGGCGGTGCTGCCACAGTCGCCGAGGAAGCGGGACCCGGGCCGGCAGGCCGAGGCGCTGGCGGAGGCGCGGCTCCGGCTGTTCGACCGCTGGGTGGTGAAGCACCCGAAGGACGAGGAGCTGCGGTCCGCCATCGCCGCGCCGCTGCCGGTGCGCAAGCCGAGCGAGATGCCGTTTTTGGCGCCGCACTTCGTGGACTCGGTGCTGCCGCGGCTGCCGGCGAGCGCGCAGGCGGTGACCACGCTGGACCTGGAGCTGCAGCGGGTGCTGGAGCGGCACGTGGCGCGGTACGTGGAGCGGCGGCGGTCGTCGGGAATCCGCAACGCGGCGATGCTGCTGGCGGACTGGCGGACGTCGGAGGTGCTGGCGGTGGTGGGGTCGGCCGACTTCCACGACGTGTCCATCTCCGGGCAGGTGAACGGGACGGAGTCCAAGCGGTCGCGCGGGTCGGCGCTGAAGCCGTTCGTGTACGCGCTGGGGTTCGACCAGGGGATCATCCACCCGCTGTCGATGCTGAAGGACGCGCCGGCCTCCTTCTCCGGCTACAACCCGGAGAACTTCGACGGCGACTTCGTGGGGCCCATCGCCGCGAAGGACGCGCTGGCGAGGAGCCGCAACATCCCGGCGGTGGAGCTGGCCGCGCACCTGTCGGACCCGACGTTCCACGGGTTCCTGCGGCGGGCGGGGATCTCGAGGCTGCGGAGCGAGGAGAACTACGGGCTGTCGCTGGTGCTGGGCGCGGCCGAGGTCACCATGTCGGAGCTGGTGGAGCTGTACGCCATGCTCGCGCGGGGAGGGGAGCTGCGGAGGTTGCGGCAGTTGCCGGGTGACGACGGGTTCGTGTCGGGCGACCCGCAGCTGCTGAGCCCGGAGGCGTCGTTCATGGCGCTGGATTCGCTGGAGGGACGGCGGGTGGGGCCGCCGGCGATGCGGTCCAGCTTCATCCGGGATCCGGTGCAGGTGTCGTGGAAGACGGGGACGTCGCACGCGCACCGGGACGCGTGGTCGGTGGGGGTGTTCGGGCCGTACGTGCTGGCGGTGTGGATCGGGAACTTCGACGGGTCCGCGAACCGGGCGTTCATCGGGGCGGAGGCGGCGGGGCCGCTGATGTTCGACGTCATCGACTCGCTGCGGAGCGAGCACCCGGAGATCTCGCTGGTGCACCGGCGGCGGCCAAGCGGGTTGACGCGGGTGGAGGTGTGTTCGGTGTCGGGGATGGTGCCCGGGCCGCACTGCCCGCACCGGACGAGCACCTGGTTCATCCCCGGGAAGTCGCCGGTGAAGATGTGCGACGTGCACCGCGAGGTGCTGGTGGACGTGCGGAACGGGAAGCGCGCGTGCAAGCCGAGCGAATTCACCCGGGCGGAGGTGTACGAGTTCTGGCCGTCGGACCTGTTGCGGCTGTTCCAGAAGGCGGGCGTGCCGCGGCGGGTGCCGCCGCCGGAGTCGGCGGAGTGCGGGCTGGAGGCGATGGCGCGGAGCGGGCTGCCGCCGACCATCACCTCGCCGCAGGTGGGGGTGGACTACGCGGTGCGGGCGTCGTCGCCGGACCACCAGACGATTCCCCTGCTGGCGACGGCGGACGCGGACGCGAGGGAGATGTTCTGGTTCGTGGACGAGCGGCTGGTCGGGAAGTCGCGGCCGGGCGAGGCGCTGCCCTGGTCCGCGCGGCCCGGGAAGTACCTGGTGCGCGCGGTGGATGACCACGGGCGAGCAGATGCCCGCGAGCTTCGGGTGCGCGCGGTGCCGTGAAGGTAGGTGCCAGGTAAGGTTTACGAGCGCGCGCGTCCTGGGTGAAGTCGGGGCCATGACCGTACCCATGCGCGACCTGGTGTTCGTGAGCTACAGCCATCCGGATATCGCCTGGCTGGAGCGACTGAAGATCCACCTCAAGCCGCTAGAAAGGCAGGGGATTCTCGCGGTCTGGGATGACCAGCGGATCCGGACGGGCGCGCAGTGGCAGGAGGAGATCCGGAGCGCGCTGGGTCGGGCGAAGGTCGCGGTGTTGCTCGTCAGCCCGGACTTCCTCGCGTCGGACTTCATCGCTGAGCAGGAGCTACCCCGGTTGCTGGATGAGCCAGAGCTCACCGTGGTGTGGGTTCCGGTCCGGACGAGCAACATCGCGGCGACCAAGGTGGGGAGCTACAAGGCCGCACTCGACCCGAAGCGCTCCTTGGCGGAGATGGACGAGGCCGAGGCGGACCGGGCCCTGGTGACCGTGACGGAGGAGATCGAGCGAGCCTATCGAGGCAAATCTCCGAGCAGTGTGTCGGATGGCGTCCGGAAGCTGGGAGCGAGGCGGAGGACACTGGTCATCGCGCTCGCGGTGATGGCTCTGGCGGTGGCAGCCGCAATCGGGTTTCGCCGTTCGACCAAGCCGGAGGAGGCCGTCACGGCACCACCCGCTGCATCCGCGCCTCCCAGCGCGACCCTCCATGTCGAAGGCGACGTGGTCCAGAACGTGGGGCCAGGAGGGAATGGGGTCATCGGGAACCAGGTCAATGCCGGCGGCAAGACGACAGAAGGGAAGTGACGGGATGCTTCGCTGCATATGGTGGATCGCGGCGGCGCTGGCGGTGATGGAAGGTTCGGCGAAGGCGGAGGAACAACTGGGGGAATGCGCCAAGGAGATGAGGCCCAAGGCGATCTTCCAGGAGCGCAAGCGCCCCACCCTGCGGGTGCTGGTGACGCGCTTCCGAGGCGGGAATTCCGCCTCGGAGGAAGTAGGCGCCGAAGCGGGCTTCAACCTGTCTCAGGAACTGCACGAGTACTTTCACAACGTCCTTGGCAAGGAGGAGGTGCTGGCGACCGGGCTCGATCCGGATGATCTCCAGGTGGCGTACGTTCCGTGCACGCTGGCACAGCACCATGACGCTCGGGTCATCGGCCAGGCATGGGGGGCGGACCTCGTGTTTTGGGGCACGGCGTCATGCAGTTTGAAGGACCGCGAGTGCCAGCGGACCGTGAACATCCTGGCCAGTGAGGTGAAGAAGCAGCTCGCAGCACTGCCGCAGGCCGTCGTGGTGAACGGCGAGGTGGTGCAGAACATCGGGCCGAAGGGGACTGGAGTGGTGGGAACGCAGGTCAACGTGACGGTGAAGCCAAAGATATCGACTGACGTGGTATTGCGAACTTCGGTGACGGTGGTGGCATGGCGCGGCCTCGAAGCGCGAGGGGATGCCCAGGAGCTGAAACGAGCGGTGGAAGTGACGGAGCTCGATTTTCCAAAGCTCGCGTCCACGCGTGGAGTGGCGCTGTTTCACTTCGTCCTGGGGGCCTACGCTTTCCACGCTGGCTTTTACGGCCTGGCCGCAGCGAGCTTCGAGCAAGCTCGGGACGAAGTGTACGTGGTGCGCGAGAAGCTTCCCGAGCTGAACCGGATCGTTGGAACAAGCTACATGATTGCAGGAATGCCTGGCCAAGGAATGGCCGCGCTGGGAAGGGCGTTGGCTGCCTGCTCTGCAGAGGACGTCAACTGCCAGGCTATCGCAACGCACAGCCTCGGGTGGGCGGCGAAACGCCTTGGAAGAATGGCTGAGGCGTTGGAGCACTACGAGCAGGCGCTGCCGCTGAGGAGGCGAGTCGGGGACGTGTCAGGGGAGGCGACGACGCTGAACAACATGGGCTTGGTGTACGACGCGCTTGGGGAGAAGAAGAAGGCGCTGGAGTACTACGAGCAGGCGCTGCCGCTGAGGAGGCGAGTTGGGGACGTGTCAGGGGAGGCGACGACGCTGAACAACATGGGCTTGGTGTACGACGCGCTTGGGGAGAAGAAGAAGGCGCTGGAGTACTACGAGCAGGCGCTGCCGCT
>Ga0134122_10001261_pt1 | contig 18134 bp, 12 predicted proteins | sample KB302_FD_96461 | JGI IMG/M metagenome (GOLD analysis project Ga0134122, IMG submission 96461) | Terrestrial soil microbial communities without Nitrogen fertilizer from Kellogg Biological Station, Michigan, USA - KB3-0-2 | ecosystem: Environmental > Terrestrial > Soil > Unclassified ... | reverse complement strand
GAGCTTCGCGGCCTTCTACCGCCGGACCGCCCGGACGCGGTCGACCTTCAAGCCGTATCGAAGATCGGAAAGATTGACGGAGAATTGCTGGGAATCGTCAAAAACGAGTCGATCGACCTGGTTGTCATGGGAACCCATGGTCGGCAATATGCCGGACGATGGTTCCTCGGGTCCGTTACGGAACAGATACTCCGAAAAGTTCCGGTGCCGGTTCTGACTGTCTCACACGTGGAGGAGGGAGAACATCGATTGGATTCCAGCTCGATGCCAATCAAACGAATCCTCTTCGCCGCAGATTTGCCGGAGCCGAGCCCGGGTATGGACTACGCCTTTGAACTGGCTCAACGCACCGGGGCGCATCTCACAGTCGTTCATGTTAACGAGTACTTGAACATGATGTATGGAGCCGCGGCCCATCTCACGATTGAAGCGACCGAGCGAATGGAAGAAATGCGACGTCGTTTCGATGAGTTTCTTTCGCGTAAAAACACCGGAGGCGTGCCCATCGAAATGGTTATTCGCGATGGCAAGCCTTATGAGGAAATCCTCAGCCTCGCGGACAATAGCGGCGTGGACATGGTCGTACTGAACATGCGCAGCAAGGGGATTCTCGAGCGGGCTTTTCTGGGTTCCACCGCCGAACGCGTCGTGCGAATGGCTCAAGTTCCCGTTCTGTCCGTGCCAACTGCGTCTGTCCCACATCAAAGCCATCGATAGGAGGACTATGAATCCGACCAGTAAACAATCATCTGTTGCGTCTCATGGGACCGGCTCATCCGGAAGAGAAGGGCAAAGCTTCATAGTGGATCTTTGGGGTGTCCGATATCAGGTGAAGGACGTGGAGCGCTCGGTCGCCTTTTACACAGGACAACTCGGGTTCAAGCTGGACATGAAGAATCCGCCGGCTTTCGCGCAGGTCTCCATCGGCAAGCTTAAACTGATTCTGAGCGGACCCGGAGCATCGGGTTCCCGTCCGATGCCCGATGGTGAAAACCAGGAACCTGGCGGCTGGAATCGCGTCATCCTTCAAGTTGCCGATTTGCCCAAACAGATTGAGACCCTGAAGAACCAGGGACTCGAATTCCGGAATCAGATGGAGACAGGCCCAGGCGGCAAGCAAATCCAGTTGGAAGATCCCGACGGTAATCCGATCGAATTGCTTGAACCGGCACAGAGGACGACATGACCAACAAAGAAAGATCTGTGTCGTTCCTGAAAATGGCCGGCTCTGGAGACGTTCAGAGTGCCTATTGGGACGTGGGGCAGGCCATTTCCAAAGACTCACCCAATGAGAATGGAATGCTATGACGATTGCCCGATCGGAGATTGCGCCTAACGAGTGCCGGCAAACATGAAGCAGAGCGCAACCAGGAGGATCAGCAGGGGAGCCAGTTGAGGAGGGTATCCCAAATTCTCGGTGACACTCATCAACTGCTTCAGCGTGGCAATCGCTTGCTCATCGAATGCGCGGCTCGAGTCGCGAAATCTCCCGGAGCATCTCAACAAAGCTGTCAGTGAAATAACAATCAGGATCTTGGAAAGCGTAAGCACAAGGTCCAGGAATCTACGTGGAAACCAGTCCCACGTCAATCTCTTATACGGACCTCAAAACGCCTGGCCGATGCCGAAAACAATCCGGCGTGGAGGCTCGCCGGATCGAATCGACAGGTTCAGGCCGACGTCGACACGCAGGAGAAGGAGGGGCGTCGCGATTCGAATGCCGAATCCCGGCGAGTATCGCACGTCCCAGGGACGCACGCTCTTGACGTTTCGATAAATGTTTCCCACATCGAAGAACGCCGCTCCCCCGAATTTCCAGAAGATCGGGAATCGCAGCTCCTGGTTCACAACCAAGAGTCCATTGCCGGGCTCCAGGCTGAGTTGGTCTTGCCTGAAACCGCGAAGGGTTGTTCCTCCTCCCGCGAGAAACTGTTCGGCCGGCACCAGGTCCGGTGAACCCAACCCCTTCGCCAGGCCGGCACGATATCCGCTGGCCCATACCAGATTCTTTCGTATCTTCCGGTAAGTGAAATACTGCGCGAAGTTTTTGACGTATTTGAAAGTCGTGCCCAGGCCGGGAGGCGCCAGCTCAAAGCTGTTCGCAAAGAACTTGCCCCTCGTAGCGTTCAGAATGTCATCGCGAGTGTCCCGTGTCACCGACACGTTAAACCGGCTGATGTTGTAGCGGAAATCTGTCACAGCGTCGTCGACTGGGCTCACTCGAGGCCCGAGCGCATGGATACGCTGGTAGCTGTAGTCGTACGTCAACACATAGTAATCCGACAATCGCCACTGCTGCTGACCTGTCAATCCAACAAAATACTGCGTCGTCTCCGGAATCGATCGATCGCGAGTGCGGAACAACGTCCCGGTGGTTGTTACTTTTCTTCCAAGAAATTCCGGAAGAGAGCCAAAAACGCGGACGTCGCGCTCTTTCTGCTGGGCTTTGACGCTGCTGCCAACGCTGATTCCTCTGCCGAACAAATTGCCATACGTCGCATCGGCTGTCACACCGAACACACGATCGCTGGTTTCCATTCGGTTTGCCGCCGCAAATCCATAGCGAAAGCGCCAGGGGGCATTTTCGTTGAGGCGAATGCGCGTCGAATAGCCATTCGATTCCGGAACCACGTCAATTTCAACCCGTTTGAATAACCCTGTGTCATAAAGCTTCTTGCGTGTGAGGTTGATTCTGGAATAGTCAACCGGATCTCCCTGTTTAAACTGGAACTGCCTGTTGATGTAGGACATGTCCGTGAGCATCGCGCCATCGATATCCACATGTTCCACAAGTTGGCGTTCGCCTTCATTGATTGCGAACGCAATCGTGACGCGGGGGGAGCTTCGGTCCCAACTGGTCGAGGGAGTAATACGCAAGTCATTGAAGCCCTGCTGCCAGTATTCGGCAGTCAGCCGCTGGCGTGCGGTTTCAATCCATTCCGATGTGAATGGAAACGGCTTTAGCGGCTTTTCCGCGTCCGGCGGACGTCCGGCTTCCTCCTTCGGAATGACGTTGGTCGCGCCGAGGAGAATTACCTTCCGGAGATGCGCAGGATCAAAGTAAGTATTCCCGCTAAAATCGATTTGGCCGACCATGTATTGGAGCCCCGCATCAACCTTAACCTTGAAGTGAGCTGCCATACCATCGACAATCAGTTCAGGCACCGAAGCTGTAGCCGCAAGGAATCCCTTCTTCTGTAGATCGTACTCAATCCGCTGTCGAATGGATTCTGGTGCGGCCAACACGTCTCCTGCAGTGTCTTTGATTTCAATTGGCCCGGTGCCTTCGAACCGCCAGTCCGGTTCCTTGAACTTGGCCCCCTGTACAATCGTGAAGATGAATCGGCGTGTGTTCGGGATTCCGGAATCCTCTCGATGACTGACCTTTGCATTGAGGAAACCTTCGTCTCGATAATATTTGAGAAGCCGGTTTTCCACGGCACGCAGGGAGGGAGCGTCGGCGAAACCCTCGACCCAGATCTTCCGAAGTTCGCCCTTCACCTTTGAAGGAACTGCGGCTCCTTCAAACATGAGCAGGATTTCCGGGCCTTTCACAATCGAGTATTCGACATCAATGTGTCCATCCGTCGGAGGAGTTCGGTGGCCCCGCACCTTCACGTCCAGAAAATTGTTTTTGGAATAGAAGGCTTCCAGCTTTTTGACGTCGTCATTCATGCGATAGGCGTTGAAGGGCTTTCCAACTTTGCTGACCTGACGTTCCAAAACCTTTTGAGACTCATCGGCTCCCGTGAAAGTGACGTTACCGAGCACGGCTTCCATACGCGGCTGGGTGCGCTTGGGGAGTGCGGGACCGCCGCCCACGCGAAGGTCCTGCCTTAGTTCCAGGCGAAGCTCGCGCTGATCGGTCTCATTGACCGCACGCATCAGAAAGCTTCTATAAGGATTGTAAGTGGCGATCCATGCCTGAGAACGTGAGCCCTTAAGATTCTGTGAAAACGCAAAATTGAAATCTTTCGTGAGATTCTTGGCCACCGTGAGTTTGGCGCTGATGTCTTCGTCGGACGCCAGACTGACGGCATCGATGCGCACTGTATCCAGTCCAAGCGCCGTGCCGGCCGTATTGAAAAACCCGCTCATCTGCCCCGTCAGATAATTCGCCACCTGCTCGCGCGCGACTGCAAGATGCGCGCCCTGCAGATCTTCGAAGGTCCGCCCCGTGAGCAGCATGGCAATGATGTCCGGTTCTGCCAGATAAGGGTCGGACGTGAATTCGGTTTTCAAATTGGAAGGAGTGCCGGTTGCGGTCAGTGTGATGAGATAGCGCTCGTCTTTCACCTGAAGCTCATGGACAGCTTCGAGATCAAAATTCGGCTCGGTATGGAGAACATTGTCGAATTCGATTGTTCCCCGATTGATCACATATCGATCGCGCCGTTCCAGCGAAGAGGCGGGTGCATCTCTCGCGATTCCCGGTCCAAAATAGAGTTCTCCCCCGTCGTTCACTGCTGCGCGCCCAAGTACCACCGGATCACGCAGTGTTCCACGAACCTGGAATGTTCCAGTGAGGTCCAGGTCTGCGACATTGTTGGACACCGTGACCAAACCGGGAGTCCGAACGGTCATATCCAAGCCAATATGATCGGCGAAGCCTGCCTGAGATCGTGGAATAAATCCCGTTGAACCGTCTGACGCGTTGGTGATTTTCGCAAATAATTCCTGGGACAAATCGATATCGTCACGGTACAGGGCACTGACAATGTCCACGCTGCCCTCGATCGTCGTGTAGGAATCGGACTCGGCAAGCTGGAGTTCGCTGTTGATTTCACTTTGGAATCCTTCCGGATATTCCAATTGCACACCTTTCGCATGGATCGTCAGTGTGGAATCCCGCAGGCCTTTCACCGAGTATCCCGCCTTCCCGCTTGCCGTGAACTGCCCTCCGTTCAGTGAGGCGCTCGCTTGCCGGATTTCAAGCCGATCGCCCTGTAGATCGATTTGCACGTTCAAGCCGCTGAGTTCCACAGGGGGATTCGCCATTTGAAATTGTGTGTCGGCAATATGGATAAATCCGTTGATGCTGGGCTGGCTCGTTGTGCCACGTATGCTGGCTTCCGTTTGAATCTTTCCGGTCACGGAAGAATCCGGAACAAAAGCTTCGAGAACTTGAAGGTTGGTATCCGCCTGCAGATCGAACTGGAGTGCGCCAGATTCAATGTTGGCGCTTCCTCGAAGCTCGGCGCGGGTATCGCCGCCTTCCAGACGGAAACTCACGATGGTAAGAGTTCCATTTTTCAGCGATAGCCGGACCGGTTCCGCCTGGCGGACCGGGGTATCTCGAACGAAAAGGTCCAACTGACTTACGACGACGGCCGCTTCAGCACCCTTCATCGATGGTTCAGCAAGCGTCGCTGTTCCGTTCGCACTGATGGATCCATACACCGGACGGTTCGAGATCAACGCCTCGGGATGAATTTCGGCCGCATGAAATTCGAGTGCGTATGGGCCCTTAATCTTTCCATGCCCCTGAACTTCAACGCTGCCACCCGCAATGTCCGCGCGCATGTTTCGAATCTCAATCTGATCTTGTTTGAAATCCACGTTCGCCGTGAAAGCCAGCGGTTCGGTCATGCGGGGCGTCTTGATTGTAGCGTTTGTTGTTTCGATACTGCCGTTGATCATGGGATTCTCAACAGTACCCGTCAGAACGGTATGCGCCATCGCACCTCCGGTTAAAACCGCCCCATCAATCCCATCAACCCCATCAACGGGCAGCCGCGAGAGGTCTGCCGAAACATCGGCAAGTATTCCATCCTGGAGCGACCCGTTGGCCTTTAGGTCAATGCCGTTTCCGTTTAACGTCAGGCTCTGAAGCGAAAGTTCTGTCACCTTGAACGGACGGGCCTGACCGGCCGCTTCCGCCTTTCCAGTAAGAACGACGTCATACTGCTGGTGGCGGACTCTGCTTTGATTGGCCGTAATCACGGAAGTGAACGAATACGGCGTTCGCAACTCGACCTTGGAAACGAGATTGGCGGAATACTTGTCGCTTGATGCCTGAATCGTCGCGGTCGTTCCGCTTGTTGTTCCAGTGAGTGCCAGATTTCCATGCGCTTCTCCTTCGTAGACCACCTCGCGAAGATCTCCACTGAAGTTTGTCGACGGCATGTCCGGGGTTCCATCCACGGTCCCGCGAAGGAAAGCGGTTGTGGACAGGCCGTGGATATCCCGCAGCATGAGATTTTCGATATCGACGTCGGCATGCATCGCTCTGGTGTTGACGTTCAGAAAACCCTGCGCGTTCAGCCGGCCTTCTGCCTGAGTCGCTTCGATCTTTTCGAGGGTCACCATATCATTTGCAAATTGACCGGCGATCGAAGCGGAATCGATATGGGTCCCACCGTAATCGAGACCGGCAGAATAGGCGCTGAATTCTGCGGAAGGGTGATCGATAGATCCGCCCAGCATTGCAGAACCTGTCGCAGTGCCTTTGGCACCGGACGCCAGGTCTTCAATGTGGATATCGATGTTTGGAATCTGCCCCTGAACCTGCTTCGTATTCAGATTGATCGTGATGAACGCATTTTCGAAACCGGAGCGCTTCATTCCCGCACGGATGTCCGTTACCGAAATCACTTCGTTACGAAGCGAAACCTGCGCCGATCCATTGACCGGGCCTACGCCTCGATAGGCAATGTCGCGGGCCTCCGCTGTTGCCTGGACCACCGGAGCGTTCCAGGTTCCACGAATGTCACCGGCCAGGATGACAGGTCCGTATTTGTGGTAGTTCGCCTGGAACGTCCCTGTAACTTTCTTGTCCAGTCCGGTTTGGATATTCGCGGTGAGAAGCGTGTCGGGCGGTTCTGCAGTGATCTTTAAGAATGCTCTTGCCTTTCGAATTTGAATATCGGAGCGCGCGCGTCCAATACGGACGGACGAGATAAAGGCAGCTCCGGATCCCTGCACATCGCTGAAGTCCGAGGCGTTCCAATCCATTTGGATGGAGCCGTTGGTCGTTCCTTCGAAGCCCGCAGGGTCCAGCCTGAGGGCGCTCCAGGTTGCTGCGAGCGATTTCTTTTTGTCGGAGATCTCCGCCGTTGCGTTGACCTGTCCGGCGCCCTGTTGAGCGCGAAATTCGCTGATTCTGAGAACGCCTTTATCCAGTTCGACTTTCCCGGAGGCACGAATTCCCTTCCACTGCCGGATCGCAACAGGATTCGTCGAGAACTGCATTCCGGCAAAGAATGCAGGGGTCCACTTCAATTGTCCGGACACATTCCCCGTGGCATCGTATTCGGTGTAGTGTGCCTTCCATTCGGCAGGATCGAATTGAAACCCGTCCTCGACGACGGTGACATGGATCTCTCGTAATTCAACCCGGGCATCCGGCGGCAGTGATAGCGGCTGATCGAAGCGTACAATTCCACCACCCTTGGCAACATCGATGGAAAACGCGGGAATTCGGAACTGCATCGATTGGTTTCTATAATCCAGAGATCCCTTCCGAACAACTAGCCGGTCGAAGCGAATCTTCGGAAGTGGAGTGGGCTTGCCTGAGGGCTCGGGCAAAACCGGTTCTGACGACGTTATCCCAATTTGGAGGTTTTCCACCTCGAGGTCCGTAATGACCTTGATTGAAGAAGTGAAGATGTTCCAGGGAAGATCCACATTCACGTGACCCGCACGAAGATTCATTTCCTTGTCGGCGTACGCGACGTTATCCAGGACGGCCCGCAGTCGGAACAGATCAAAATGAATGTGCTGCGCCGAAAACGATATGCCGGCCGAGGCCGCTAGTTTCTCAACGCGACGGAGAGTCCATTGTTGAAGGCTGTCGATTTGAATCAGTACCAGTAAACTGGCAGCTGCAAACAACGTTGCCGCCCCAAACCAAAACAATACGCGCTTTAATTTCATATTAGAGATCGATGTACACGCCGGCGACCACGTTGTGGCATCCCGCGACCGTCCACCGCCAGCGTCGCCGGATGTTCCGATTGCACCCTCTGGAGGAAAGCAATTTTTCGGCCAACTTCTCATCTCAGGGCTCTCAAATTGCTACTGCAACAGGGAAGGTGAGCCATGAAATTCAAATGGATCCTGATTGGACTAACTCTATTGTTAGCGGGGCTCCAGGGATGTGGATCGTCAGCCCATTTGCCTGTCGGCAACGATTTGGTACCCGATTACATGACAGCGGTCCACGATGGGGCTTTCTACGGCTGGCCATACAGCTATTACGGATCCCACATCGATCCGCGTGTGAAGCCACAGCGAGCGGACCTGGTTGCCAAAGCAATTACACCGGATTATGCATTGGGGCCACACACGGCTTCCCTGGGATTGGCATATGCGCGTGAGACGGCACTACCCACACGTTTCAGTCACGGAATGTTTATTGGTCAACATGGATCGTGGAATCGAGAACCACGCAGTGGCTATAAGGTGATATTCGTGCCGTTTTCGGATGGTCAGCCTATGGGCGAACCCATCGACGTGCTCAGCGGATTCGTTTTGGAAAATGGCACAGCGATGGGACGCCCGGTGGGTGTTGCAATCGACACACACGGTGCCCTGTTAGTCGCAGACGATATCGGAAACACCATTTGGCGTGTGGGATCAGATGTTGAACTGAAAGCCATGGCCAACGAATCGTCGCATCACTAGTCTTCGCTAAGCTGGTATGAAGCAGTCACACCCCAAACATTCTCGAAGGTGGATGTCCTGGTTCCTGGGCGTCGCGTTTCTTGCCGGTGTCATTGTCGTCGCGCTGCATTTCTCCGAAGCGGTGGACTTTTTTGAGTCGCTGCGAAGAATACGGCCGACCTGGCTCGCGGCCGCACTGGCCGTGCAGGCAGGAACGTATCTCGCACAAGGAGAGATCTGGCGGGCCATCGGACGAAAAGCAGGAAGCCTGCTTCCGAGGTCCATGCTGTACAAACTCTCGCTTTCCAAGCTCTTCGTTGATCAGGCGATCCCCTCCGCGGGAGTGAGCGGTACTGTCGTGGTCGCTAAATCGCTTTCAGGCCTGGGCTTGTCCAAGACAGCGGTCGTGGCGGGAGTAGTGATAAACACGACGTCGTTTTTCATTGCGTACGTCGCTGCCCTCGCAGTGGCTCTCGCGATTGTGATCAAATCGGGGCACGCCAGTTCGTTGATCGTATCGGCTTCGCTGCTGTTCATGCTGCTCGGCATCGCTCTGACAGCGGGAATGCTGGCAGTAACAGGCAAACACATTTCACGGATTCCGAAGCGGCTGCATCGATTTCAGATTGTCCAAAACGCGCTGAAGGATGCAAGAAATGCCAGTACAAAACTGGTTCATAGCGTTTGGTTGCAAACCGTCGCATCGTGCTATCAGTTACTGACATTCTTTCTGGATGCCGTCACACTTTGGATATTGGTGCAATCTCTCGGCGGTCGATCCACAATCCCCAGCGTCTTTGCGAGCTTCATGATTGCGAATCTCTTTCGCAGCATTAGCTTCATTCCTGGAGGATTGGGAACATTCGAGGCAGCGGTCGTCTATATGTTGAAGACGGAAGGAACATCCTACTCCGCAGGGCTGACGGCGGCGCTTCTGTTTCGCGGAATCACGTTTTTTCTGCCGATGGCCCCTGGAATGTGGTTCTCCCACCGCCTGAACAGTCCACGTCATTTTAAAGCGAAGTCCGCGCATTGACATCAATCATTGGAAGTCTGATTGCTAATATCTGACGAGGATAGGAGGAACGTTCCATGAAAAAGGGATCTAAAAAGAAAAAAGAGGCATCGCCAGAGGTTGTGGACAAGGTTCGGAGTCCGGAGCCGTCCACTCTAAGCGGTAATACCTTCACGCAACCACCACGGCGTCCACCCAAGGGTACGGGCTCGGAATCCGCGGGCCAGTCTGGAGATCTCCAGGGTTTATCCAGACGAGAGAGCGCGGACTCGGAAAGCGTGGAAGAACTCGTCGCCGAGGGACAATTCCGTGAAGCCGATATCATCAGTGCGGTAGAAGAAGCCGACGACCCAGACAAGCGTGAAGTCCGGACGCGCGAAGTGCGGCAGGACGATGTCCCCAAAGAGTACATCGATAATGATTAAAGATGTCCCGACCGGGCCGTCGGCTTCAATTCGGGGCCGAATTCGGTGCCGTGCTATTCGAACCCCGAATTCTGTCGGCTTCAATCATTCAATCAATAGCTGAACAGGAATTGACAGTATTAATCGGCGCCGTACCTGCGACAAAGACTTCCTCATACGTTTCGGGGCACGCTGCAGCGGCAGGTTTAAGAGTTGCGGAATCGATAGGAACCACTTCAATGCCCGGCGGCGGAACGAAATTCAGACGTTGCTCATTCCGGGGTGGGTAAATCCTATAAGCCCCCTTCATAAACTCTGTCCATATGGGAAGCGCTGAACGAGCGCCTTCCAAGCCTAAATCGTGGCCATCGTCAAAGCCCACCCAAACCACAACCAGGAGGTCCTTCGTATACCCTGCAAACCACCCGTCACGTGACGTTCCGGTCTTACCTGCCGCCGGAAGTTTGAATCCTCTCGATCGCACGCCGGCCCCCGTTCCCCGGTCAATGACGCCTTGCATCAGATTCGTCATCAGATATGCAATCTGCGGCGACAGCACCTGCCGAGATTTGGGCTGGTAGGTTTTCAAGACCCTCCCATCCGCGGCTTTAACCTGGCGCAATACATGCGGTTCAACGTAGTTTCCGTCATTTGCGAAGACGGTGTATGCCCCGGCAATTTCCATAGGTGTTACTTCGAATGCACCGAGAGCGACAGACGGATATCCCTTGATCCGATCGTTAAGTCCCATACGATGCGCAAACTGCGCAACACGGTCGAATCCGATCAACTCGGCGATCTTCACGGCGGGCACATTCAGTGATCGTTCGAGGGCAGAGCGCAAAGTAACCTCACCGCTGAAGTGGCCACGATAATTGTTGGGCGAATAATTTCCGTTGCGGGAAAACAAAGACACGGGTTCATCAATGATGCGTGTGACAGGGGTAATTTGTATTTCTTCGCCGGAGTCATCAAGAGCCGGAAAGAGAAGCCCCGCCATCGCGGTCTCCAGCGCGGCAGCGTAAACAAAGGGCTTGAAGATCGATCCTGGCTGACGAAAACCCACAGTGACTCGGTTGTACTGGCTCGAACCATAGTGCGCGCCGCCGACCATGGCTTTGATCTCACCTGTATGTGGGTCCAAAGCGATCAGTCCAGCCTGCGGCCCAGGTCCTCTCTTTTGGTTTTTCGCATTTACTGAAAGTTCTTCTTCCACCAGCCGGAGACCGATGCTCACGGCATCCGCTGCAGCTTTCTGGAGTCCGCGGTCTACCGTGGTAAAGACCTGCAGGCCACCGGTAGTCAATTCCTTATCGGAATAATCCTTCGATAACTCTGAACGAGCGAAATCGATTAGATAGTTCTCTCCTGCGAGGTCGAGCTTGGGAGTGATCTCCAACGTGGTTCCCAAAGCCGTCTCGTAATCCTTCTGTGTAATTGCGGCTGTATCGCGCAGAATCCTCAGAATCAGATTTCGCCGCGCCACTGCGCGATCAAAGTGTGTTACTGGAGAGTACGCATTCGGTGCCGGAATGACACCGGCCAGAGTTGCTGCTTCAGAGAGCGTCAGATCTTCTACAGGCTTTCCGAAATAGGCGTAGGAGGCTTCACCAAAGCCATGGATGTCAAACGAATCGCGCTGTCCCAGATAAACTTCGTTGGCATACATTGTGAAGATCTGTTTCTTGTTGAGGCGCCGTTCGAGGATAAGCGCAATGAGTGCTTCGGAGACCTTGCGGCTCAACGTCGGCGAAGGTGTCAGGAACAGGTTGCGCGCCAGTTGCTGCGTAATGGTGCTGCCGCCTTGAAGCTGGTCCATCTTCAGATCGGATAGAGCCGCGCCTGCAATGCGCGTAGGACTGAGACCGTGATGATGGAAAAAGCCTCGGTCCTCTCCAGCCAGGACCGCGTTGATGAGGGCTGACGGTAATTGGTCGAAATCCACGGAACGGCGTTTGGTTCGCGAGGAGAGAAAATATCGCGCCATGTACTCCGGCGGGGTGTCCGCCGACTCGGCATAAATAGTTGCGTTTTTGAAGTGACTTTCACTGCTAAGCCGCCGATCGATCATCTCGGAATACTTCGATATGAAAAAGACCAGGACGCCGAACGAGGCCGAAGCACAAAAAAGAACGATGGCCAATAGGCACCGCAACCATCGCGATTGAATCCGTCTTCTCATTAGCAATCTCCTCGGCATCGGCTCCCTCCACTTTGCCCGCAGTATTCCGGTGTCTGTGTCAACCCAATGCTGCAATCTGGAAACCAAATCAGGTGCCTTGTGAAGCACGTCGCAAATAATTCCCGCTTTTCGCAGGATTCAGGCTTGACGATGAATTTTTCCCCGGGATTCGCCTTCTGGTAGTCGTCGCAATACGTGGAACGGTTTCAACTGGGCGATGTTGACGAATTGGTCCCCTCTTGTTTCTTTCAGTTACGGCTTTCTACCCGCTTTGGCCCTCGATTGTGGTTAGCAGTAGCGCTTCGGACTTGAGAGCGACTTCGCAGAACGGCCTCGAAAGTGCAGTACCTTCAGTGAGACGTGGAGGATTTTCGAATGAGCAAAGTGATTCAGTGTCGAGAAGTGGAGCCCGCCGTTCGTGATTCTTCCGGCGAAATGTCCAGCCCTCTCACAATGGCGGCGAACGAATACCGTGACGCGGTTGCATGTTTGTACGGGATCATTAAACTGAGCCCACGCATTGCACATCGAATCACGCGAAAGATCATCAGAATCTACCGCCATCTGTCCCTGATTTCCGAGGGGAGATTGAACGACTTTTAAGGACACCGCGAGGATCACTCGTCAATCGGGCCGATGCAGGTTGGACATGAAGAGCTGCCCAGAGGCACGAATCTATCGATGAAAAGCCAGATGATTGATGTCGCCCCTGCGATGTAACTGAAAGTTTACGACGTCAAACGGACTGCCGAAATCTGCAGCTCTTCCGCCGAGTCGGTTTCCGGGTTGAACTTCGCGCAGCGATTCTCACCCTTGAGATGATCCGCTACGACCTCTTTTGGGTTCGGATACATTTGCGTATCGATCATCCGACCCCCCATCCTCGTTTGCAATGTCTTGCAGAATGGACACATGAAACCGATTTCGGGGATCTCCAGGTTGTAGCAGACCTCAACCACTATCATTATGATTTCCTCCCTCGGCTGATTTTATGGTATCGAGGTGGCATTTCAGGTTCCTTTCGTCACTTCAATTCACAGTGACGAATATCCGAACCCGTTTTCCGCTGGCCGAGATTGCGTCATGCGAGCCTCTGGCGCAGTGCGCCAATCGCGCACAGTCCAACCGACAGCAGCAGGACCGGACTGCATTCGGGCACCTGCACGTCCGGCAGGGCGGTCACCGAGATTGCTCCACCGGAGCCAGGATTCCAGTACAACGACTCGCGCCCATATCCGGGGACATGGTCGGCGCAGATGTGACTTGGGGAATTGCAATAGAGTTCAAGGAACGCCGGCGAGAAAACCCCGGGATTCAGGACGTGGGCAAACGGCATCCCGTACCAGTCATCGGGCAGAAACAGCAAGTCTCCTTCCGAAGAGCCGCCCCAGCGGAAGCTGCCATAACCGCTGGTCTGCTCGACGAGGGCGATGGCGCTCAACACTCCCGTTGCGGTGTATTGCATCGAATCCGGGTGCAGCGCGCCCCATTGGGTGGTAAAGCCAAAGGGATCCGTCTGGGTGATGATGTCCATCACCCAGGAGGCGGTGAAGGTGACAATGGTACGTTCGAGCATTGCCAGCCAGCCCTCGGGTGATGGCGTTCTGGATCATCCGGCGCGCAAGCATTCCAGCCTTACTGGAACTCGCTCTGCTGTTGCTGGCGGCCACCATGGCGGCAGGGTATGCGCCGATGCTGGCCGTGTCTCTCGTAGAAATGGAACATTCCATCGCGATTCGGTGTCCAAATCTTCAGTGGATGGAAATGTCCGTCTCTTCGCTAACGAAGAATTGAATTCACACGTCTGAGCCACCAGGCGGGAACCGGTGAAACGACGGCCTTGCTGCTTTACGGTGCCTCAGCCTGCCGCAACCCCCCGTAACGGCCATAATCTTCGTCAGGACATATACTGTCCGAGTGCAGCTCGTTGTGTAACCGTAGGAGGCCGCGAAATGCTTCGTCCAATTCTCACATCGTGCTTTCTAATTCTCATCTGGCTCGTACCAACGGACGGTGCGCAGGCCCAACGCGACACTGCACCGCTTCAGTCTGGCATGCCGATCGGGCGAACCATCGGTCGGGGTCAGGTCCATCGCTTCAGCATTGCCCTGGAGCAGGATCAGTTCACGCAATTGGTGGTGGAGCAGCGTGGTATTGATGTCATCGTTCGTGTGCTTGCTCCAGATGGGAAGAACATCGGAGAATTTGACAGTCCAAACGGAGCCGACGGCCCGGAAAAAGTACCTGTGGTTGCCATCACTCCTGGAAACTATTCCGTGGAAGTGACGCCACTCGTTCAGACCGAGGACCTGATCCCCGGGCGGTTCGAAATACGAATGGTTGAACTCCGGCGCGCAACCGAACAGGAACTGCGAGCCGGCAGGAGCCGGGAAATCCTTAAGGCGCGAGGCATCGCCCTCTTGACGACTTTGGCGGAGATGCTGCCAGACATTCATTTGCCTCAAACGCGAGTCCACATCCAGGTACAAGCCGCTCAACTATCGTGGCCAATCAACGAAAAGCTTGCACGCAAACTGGTCACCGATGCCGTGTCGGGTGTCCGGGAATACATCGCGAAGATGGACACCGCCAGTCCAGACTATTGGCAGAACTATAACGTCGCAACGCAACTGCGTCAGGAATTGACTCAGGTTCTGACAACCATCGATCCGGAAGCTGCGCTTGCGTTTCTTCGGTCGACCCGATCGCTCATCAGTCCCGATGCCGGACTGAACAATGGACAGCCGGACCCGGAGGTGCGATTGGAGGTCACCCTGGCGTCCCAGATTGCAAGCAAGGATCCCAGGCGCGCCGCACAAATTGCGGAGGAGAGCCTAACGAAGGGTTATTCCTCGAGTTTGACCAATGTTATTTCTGGATTGCGCAATTCCGAACCGGCGCTGGCAGCCAGACTGGCAAAGGTAGCCGCAGCGAAACTCCAGACTGAGAAATTGCTTGTGACGCCGGATGCGGCGAACCTTGCGGTCAACCTGTTGCGTCTTGCCCATACTCCGGCGCCGCGAAACCCGAGGCCTGACGCCCCGGCGCCGCCAGACACGCCACTATTATCCGACCAGGAGTATCGGGACCTCTTTATGAAGGCTCTATCCGACGGTCTCGCCTTCCTTCCCGTTGTAGACAATCCATATTCAGTGGAGATGAACTCTGCCCGGAATCTCCTGAACTCGCTCAAGTCCATGACTGTCGAAATGCGGAATCTCGCACCCGGAAGTATTGCAGCTGCGGAGCAGAAGACGACGGAACTGAACAGCTCTCCCAACCCCCAGGATAGAACGCGGCAGAGTCTTCAGGACACCATTAACAAAAGCTCTCTGGACGCTGCCCTCGAAGCCATTGGTCTGGCGCCGCCGGACATGAGAGATGCTCTTTACCTGCAGACTGCAGCAAGAGCTGCCAGTGTGGGGGAAGTCCCTCGCGCCAGACAGATCGCTGCGGACTATATCGTGAATCCGCGACAACGGCAGGACGCATTGAACAATGTGGAACGTCAGGCCATCCAGAGCGCAATCAATAAGAGCAAAATCGATGAAGCGCTGTCGGGCATCGGCAATCTGCGGACGCCGCGGGATCGAGCCAGCTTGATCGGCCAGATCGTGAATCGGATTGGTACCGGTCAAAAAAAGGAAGCAGCGCTGAATTATCTTGAACAGGCTCGCCGTCTGTTGAGCGTCTCGCCGCGGGCCGAGGATCAGGAGCAGATGAACGCTCTCCTTCAAACCGGCATGGCATTTTCGCAGTACGATTCCGGCCGGGCATTCGAAATCATCGAACCCATAATCGATCAGTTCAACGACATGAGCGAAGCGGCTGTGGCACTGAATGGGTTCGGCCAGCAGTTTTATCAGGACGGGGAGTTGATCATGCAGAATGGGAACCCGGTGGGCAACGTCGCGAACCAGCTGACGCAGGCTCTGGGCAAGCTTGCCGTCACGGATTTTGACCGGTCAAAGTCGGATGCCGACAAATTGCATCATGCTGAGGTGCGTGCGGGAGCCTTTCTTGCAATTGCACAGCAGGCCATCAACCCTCCTCCGCAGAGACGATAGAAGATCTGACGCATGGAGAATGAAAGGGTAGCGGACTTATTCCTACGCCTCCACCTGACACCCGCCTACCTGGCGTACTTCCTTCCAGGTTCCATCCGGGGCCTTCTCGTACACTTTCCACTGAGCCGAAGCACACCGCGGTCCGCACGAGTTTGCAATACCGGCCACTGCCAGGGTGCGCGTCTTGTCCCGCTAAAACTTCAGTCCAACGCGCCTCGTATCCTTGAGGCAAAGAAAAAACACAGGTGGAAGGGCCCCGAAGCACACCAAGCAGTCCGCCGTTACGAAACTGACTTCGAGAAGGCTCTGGCACTGGGGCAGAACCGTAGGTCGCTGACGCGATCGCATAAACCAGGTTTGTATCCGGAAGACTCGTTGAAGGGACCGACATCATGGCCGAATAAATGGCGTAAACATCCAATTGTCGCGCGACGTCCACTGGAGGATTCGATTGTTGCTGAAATCGAGCCCCAGGAATTGCGGCCAACAGGAAAATCGCTATGGTTCGTATCATTCTCTGCCTCCCTGCGTCATTTCCTGTGACGATCGAAGAAATCGAACATGCCCGTGAGATTGGGAGCCACAACACTCCCATGGCTTCCACCCGGCACCTCCACATACTGGTGCTCGACACCCAGGCGCTTGAGCTCGGCAACCATGGTTCGAGATCGTTCGACTGGCGCGGTCGTATCCGCGTCGCCGTGCACGACGAATTGGGGAATCGTTTTCACCTGCGGCGCAGCCTGCGGAGTGACGCCTCCGGCAAACGTCGCAAGGCCCGCCCAGATCTGCGAATACTTTGGACCCAGGTACCAGGAGCCCGAACCGCCCATCGAATGGCCGGCGACATAAATCCGGCTGTTGTCGATCCTGTAGTCCTTCTTCATGAGGTCCAGCACGTGCATGACATCCTTCTCGCTCAACTGCAGCTTCGGAGCGTCTTCCGCGGGACGCGAGCCGTTGTTGTAGCCGTATCCGCCATCGACGCGGTATCCCAGAGGCGCGGCGACAATATACCCTCGCTCTTCAGCGAGTTTTTGTAACCCGCCGCCAAGGTTGTCGAAGAAATAATTCTCCGTGAGGCCATTGCCATGGAGCGCGATCAACAGTGGATAACTGCGATCGCCTTTGTAAGAGGACGGAACGTAGACGCGGTAGGGCATGACCTCACCGGCCTCTTCGAAAAGGTAGTGCCGCTTGAAATCACCCGTCCGCCCCGCGAACGGATCCTTGCCCGCCTTGACGCTTATGAGGGCGGCCTCTGCGATCGTGAGTTCCTTTTCATAGTCGAACGAACCCACGGCAATGTTTCCGCTATCGACGTTGGCGATGTAGTCCACGGGGTATCGAACGTCGGCGTTCTGGGAATCGAGCCGGCTGAGGCGATCGTGCAGTCCTTTGTGAACCTCCATGTTCAACGTGGTGGTTCCGAGAGAACGGCCGCCTTCGATCAATTCCGCTCGAACGGCAGTCCGTCCGTCGACTCCGGAGAAATCGACGTTGAACTTGAACGGGCTATCAATGAGGTCTCGGCCGACGTTGGTGAAAAGGCCGACATCTTTCAGCTTCTCCCCGCCTGGCTTGTTCAGTGTGACTCGCATCGACAGGGGCTCCGCCAATTCGATTGAAGGCAGATAGATCTCGGTGAGCTTGAACGAGACCGGCGCCGCAGGATCGACAAACACATGATCTGTCTGGAGCGCGAGCGACGCCGTGAATTCGACATCGGCATTCCACGGCCGGTTCTGTGCCAGCGCGATTCCCTGCGTGTACAGGCGCCGGAGCTCTCCAGTGCGGCCGAGTTGTGCAGCTCGCGTAATGTCCTGGTCGAGCTTGTCGATCTTCGCCTTCAGTTCGCCCTG
>Ga0134122_10001258_pt1 | contig 18169 bp, 21 predicted proteins | sample KB302_FD_96461 | JGI IMG/M metagenome (GOLD analysis project Ga0134122, IMG submission 96461) | Terrestrial soil microbial communities without Nitrogen fertilizer from Kellogg Biological Station, Michigan, USA - KB3-0-2 | ecosystem: Environmental > Terrestrial > Soil > Unclassified ... | reverse complement strand
TCTCCGACAAGATCCGCGCCATCGTCGCAGCAGGACACATCAATCTCGCCGAGACCTTGGCCGAGCGCATTGCGTCCTCATGCCTGGAAGACAAGCGCGTCTATAAAGTGCAAGTGCGCGTGGAGAAGCTGCACGCGATGGCGGGCGCGGAAGCCGCCGGCGTGGAAATCGAGCGCGAAGCCTAGCTCCGCCCGCCCTCTACGGGATTGCCTTCGCCGCGCCAGCGCAGCATGCCACCCGGCAGATTCGCGACTTGCGCAAAGCCCGCTTGCTGGAGAATGATCGTCGCTTGCGCGGAACGCCCGCCGGCACGGCAGACGGCGACGACCGGCCGGGCCTTGTCGAGTTCACTCGTGCGCTCGGCGAGATCGCCGAGCGGGATCAGGATCGCGCCGGGGATGCGGCCCAAGGGTCCGCTGGTTTCGTCGGGCTCGCGCACATCCAGCACCTGCACATTGCGCAGATTTTCCTCGACCCAATGCGGCTGGATTTCCCAGATGCCGGCGAAATTGCAGGTGAGCGGCGCCCAATCAGGGTCCGACATAGGCTGATCCTCCGGCGGTTTGCCGCATTTCAGATTGGCTGGCACGGCGATGTCGATTTTTTTGGGGTGCGGCAGGTTGAGATTCTCCATGAAGCCCACGAAATCACTCTCGGAGAGCGCTCCGCCGAGCCGCGGATTGAAGCGCTTCTCTTCGGTGACACTGGTGGAGGTCAGCCCGCGATAATCGTGGGCAGGATAGAGAATGCAGGAATCAGGGAGTGTGAAGAGCTGGAGGTGCACCGAGCGATACATTTCGTGCGGCTCGCCCTGTTGAAAATCGGTGCGCCCGCAGCCGCGGATCAAAAGACAGTCGCCGGTGAACGCCATGCTCTCGTCGTCGAGCACGTAGCTTACGCAACCATGCGTGTGGCCGGGCGTGGCGCGAACTTCGACATGGCGAGAACCGAAGCGGACTTTATCGCCGTGCTTAAGGTAGAGATCGGCGCCTTGAGCGCCGCTCCCTTCGCTCAGCGCGACGGCGCTGCCGGTGCGCTTCTTGAGCAGCGACGCACCAGTGACGTGATCGGCGTGCACGTGCGTTTCGAGGGTGTAGAGAAGCCGCAGCGACAGCTCGTCGAGCAAGGCCGCGTCGCGGCGGACTTGTTCGAAAACAGGGTCGATCATGATCGCTTCGCGGCTTTTGCCGCAGGCAAGCAAATAGGTATAGGTGGACGATTGCGGATCGAACAATTGCCTGAAGATCAACGCCATGTCGTGCCCCACAAACACCAGATGTCGAGTGTAATATAGTCGAACAATGGATGAAAACGTCCCCGACGCGCCCGAACAGACAGAGCGCGAAACCACGCTGAAAGGCGCCGAGCGGATCGCAGCCTATATCAAGACGCTGCCCGACGCGCCCGGCGTATACCGCATGCTCAACGCCAAGGGCGAAGCGCTCTATGTCGGCAAGGCGGCGAGTCTGAAGAAGCGCGTCGCCTCATATGCCAAGGCGGGCAATCACTCTTATCGCATCATGCGGATGATTTCGGAAACCGCCGAGATGCTGTTCGTCTCGACCGCGTCGGAAACCGAGGCCCTGCTGCTGGAAGCCAATCTGATCAAGCGGCTCAAGCCCCGCTATAACGTCTCGTACCGCGACGACAAGAGCTTTCCCAACATCCTGCTGCGGACCGATCATCCGTTTCCGCAGATCCTGAAGCACCGCGGGGCCAAGTCGCGCGACGGTATCTATTTCGGGCCGTTCGCGTCGGCGTCCGCAGTGGGAATGACGCTGAACACGCTGCAGCGCGCGTTTCTGTTGCGCTCGTGCTCGGACGCGGTGTTCGAGGGTCGCACGCGGCCGTGTCTCCTGCATCAGATCAAGCGCTGCAGCGCGCCCTGCACGGGACGCATCGATGCGGAGGGTTATGCGGCGCTGGTAGCGCAAGCGAAGGAGTTCCTCACCGGCCAGAGCCGGTCGGTGCAGGAACTGCTCGCAGAGCAAATGCAGCGGGCGTCGGAAGAAATGGAGTTTGAGCGCGCCGCACAGCTCCGCGACCGCATCCGCGCCATGAGCCACATCCATGCAAGGCAGGGCATCAATCCGTCCGGCTTCTCCGAAGCCGATGTGTTCGCTCTGCACCGCGAAGGCGGCGCGTCGTGCGTGCAAGTGTTCTTCTTCCGCGCCGGACAGAATTGGGGCAATCGGCCCTATTTCCCGCGTCATGCCGCGGAAATTCCCTCCGGCGAAGTGCTTGGCTCGTTCTTGAGCCAATTCTACGACACGCGCACGGCGCCGAAATTGATTCTCTTGAGCGAGGACATTCCGGAATGCGCCTTGCTCGCGGAAGCTCTCTCCATCCGCTCAAGCCACAAGGTCGAGATCAGCGTGCCGGTGCGCGGCGAGAAGCGCGAAATCGTGGCTGCCGCGCAGCAGAATGCGCGCGCGCAGCTGGCGCGCCAGCAAGCGGAGAACGCCACGCAGCGCGTGCTGCTGGAAGGGGTGGCCGAGACATTCGCGCTGGAGGCGCCGCCCAAGCGCATCGAGGTTTACGACAATTCCCACGTCCAAGGGGCCAATGCGCTCGGCGCGATGATCGTGGCTGGACCCGAAGGCTTGCAAAAAGCGGAGTATCGCAAGTTCAACATCAAATCGACGGAGCTCGCTGGCGGCGACGACACCGCGATGATGCGCGAGGTGCTGACGCGGCGCTTCGGCCGGCTCGTGCGCGAGAGCGGCAGCGAAGGCACCGGCGACGACAAATGGACGAAATGGCCGGACCTCGTGCTGATCGACGGCGGCGCGGCGCAAGTCGAGGCGGCGCATGCGGCGCTGGCGGAGGTCGGCATCGACGACGAGGTGCCGATCATCGGCGTCGCCAAGAGCATCGAGCGGGAATCCGGCCGGGAGCATTTCTACCGCCAGGGGCAAGCGCCGTTCCGCTTGGATGAGAAGAGCGCCGTGCTGTTCTATTTGCAGCGGCTGCGCGACGAGGCGCACCGCTTCGCCATCGGCGGCCACCGCAAGCGCCGAGCCAAGGCGATCGGGGCCAGCCCACTCGAGGAAATCGGCGGAGTCGGCACGCGCCGGAAGAAGGCCCTGCTTACCCACTTCGGCTCGGCCAAGGGCGTCTCACAGGCGAGCCTCGCCGACTTGGAAGCCGTCGACGGCGTGAGCCGGGCCCTCGCCCGCAAAATCTATGATTTCTTCCACGGCGAAAGCTGAAATGCAGCATCCCGCAGCCTGCCGCCGGGTAGGATTTACGAAACTCTGTCAGTAGACTGGGACCATGTCATCATTACCCAATGCCCTGACCGTAACCCGCATTGCCCTGGTCCCGTTGTTCGTGGCGGCGTTTTTCCTGCCCGGCGACGGCGGACGCTGGGTGGTGTTCGCGCTCTTCTGTCTGGCGGGTGCAACAGATGCGTTCGACGGAATGATCGCGCGCAAGCTCGGCGCTGAAACCTCATTCGGCCGCATGCTGGATCCCATCGCGGACAAGCTGATCGTGTCGGCAGCGCTCTTGATGCTGGCCTCGGACGGAACGATTCAAGGCATTCATCTGGTGCCGGCCCTGGTCATTCTGTGCCGTGAGATCCTGGTTTCGGGCTTGCGCGAGTTCCTGGCCGCGGCCGATGTCAGCCTGCCGGTGACGCGCATCGCCAAGGCCAAGACGGCGGTGCAGGTGGTCGCAATCGCGGTGCTGATCGCGTCGTCGGCGAGCGAACGCACGCTGCCGGGCGTAACCATCGGTGCGCTGATCGGCCTGTGGGTAGCAGCGAGTCTGACGTTCTATACGGGCTATGCCTATCTTCAGGCGGGACTGGCGCATGCCCGCGGGCCCGAGCGCAGCCAAGTGGCGAGTCCGGTGACGCCATCGGCACAGCAGCCCGGTCAGAGACCGGCACAGGGACGAACGTGAAATTGCTCTATTTCGCCTGGGTGCGGCAGAGGATCGGGCGGTCGGAGGAAGAGCTGACCGTGCCGGCCAGTGTTTCGACCGTCGCCGCGCTGATCGAATATCTGCGCAGCCGCGGCGCCGGCTATGAAGCCGCGTTTCGCGATGCCGCGCTCTTGCGTTGCGCGGTCAATCAGGAGCACGCGCGCTTCGACGCCAAGATCGGACCGAACGATGAAGTGGCGTTCTTTCCCCCGGTGACCGGCGGATGAGCGAAATTCGCATTCAGCGGCAGGATTTCGATCCCGGTGCCGAGATCTCAGCCTTGAACGCGGCCGGCGAAGTGGGCGCGATCGCGAGCTTTATCGGCCTGGTGCGCAGCGACGGCGGCATGGACGCGATGACGCTGGATCACTATCCGGGCTTCGCCGAGCGTGAGATCTCGGCTCATGTCGCGGAAGCGAGGTCGCGCTGGCCGCTCCTCGGCGTGCGCGTCGTGCATCGGGTCGGCCGGCTGACGCCCGGCGAGCGCATCGTGTTCGTCGGCGTTGCCTCGAGCCATCGGCAAGCGGCGTTCGCGGCCGCCGAGTTCCTGATGGATTATCTGAAGACGCGGGCGCCGTTCTGGAAACTCGAAGAGCGCGCGAGCGGCGCGACCTGGGTCGAGGCACGCGAAAGCGACGACGACAGCGTCAGGCGCTGGCGTTGACTCGGGCCGGACGACGAACCTCGTCGGCGTAGTCGTTCATCAGCGTTTCGCTGAGCTTGCCCGGCTTGAAGCGATACGGACCGATTTCCGAGACCGGAGTCACTTCCGCCGCCGTGCCGGTCAGGAAGCATTCCTCGAAGCTGGTCATCTCATCGCGCGTGATCTGGCGCTCGTGTACCGGGATCTGTCGCGCTTTGGCGAGCGCGATCACGGAGCGGCGAGTGATGCCGTCGAGGAAGCAATCCGGGATCGGCGTGTGCAGGCGGCCGTCCTTTATGAAGAAGATGTTGGCGCCCGTGGATTCGGCAACCAGGCCGCGATAGTCGAACATCAGCGCGTCCGAATAGCCTTTCGCCTCGGCGGCGTGCTTGGACATCGTGCAGATCATGTAGAGGCCGGCGCATTTCGCGGCCGTCGGCGCGGTGTCCGGCGCGGGACGGCGCCAATCGGAAATGTCCAGGCGAATGCCCTTGAGCTTTTCCTTCGGGTCGAAATAGGACGGCCACGGCCACACCGCGACGGCGACGCGCACGCCGGCGTGCTGTGCCGACACGGTCGGCATCGTGGCGGCCGCGCGGAAAGCGACCGGGCGCACATAGCCGTCGACGATCGACTGCACTTCGGCGGCCTTATAGCAAGCGCGATTGATCTCGTCTTCCGTGTACGGAATATTGATGCCGAGGATCTTGGCCGAGTTGAACAGTCGTTTGGTGTGTTCTTCGAGCTTATAGATGCGGCCCGAATAGATGCGCTCGCCTTCGAATACGCATGAGGCGAAGTGCAGTCCGTGGGTGAGCACATGCGTTTGGGCATCGCGCCAGGGGACGATTTTTCCGTCCAGCCAGAGCGAGCCGTCGCGTTGGTCAAAGGGGATCATTTCCGCCATAAAAACCTCTGAAATCCGGCCTTTTGCCGGCAAAAGCCAAGCTCCCTTACCCGCTTGCTAGGCCTAAAGCCGCAGCCTAATGATGTCAACATGACTGCCAAAAAGCCCGTTAAGCTCGCGTTGCGTGCTGCGATTCTTGTCCATGAACGCAAGCGATAACCCGCATCTCCTGGTCGTCGACGACGATCAAAGGCTGCGCGCGCTGTTGCAGCGTTATCTCACCGCGGGCGGCTTCCGCGTCACCGCCGCAGCGGACGCCGCCGAAGCCCGCTCGCTGATCAAGAGCATCGATTTCGATTGTCTGATCCTCGACGTGATGATGCCCGGCGAGAGCGGCCTCGATCTCGCTTCGGACTTGAGGGCGCAATCGGAGCTTCCGATCCTGATGCTGACGGCACGCGGCGACTCCGACGATCGCATCCTCGGCTTGGAGCGGGGGGCGGACGATTATCTGGCGAAACCGTTCGAGCCGCGCGAGCTGGCGCTGCGCGTTTCCTCGTTGATCCGGCGCGCTCATGGCCGCAGGCCGCCCCCCTTGCGCGAAGTGAAGATGGGCGCATGCGTCTTTGACGCCGAGCGCGGCGAGCTGACACGGAACGGCAAGCGCGTGAAGCTGACCGGCTCGGAGGCACAATTGATGAAGCTGTTCGCCGCCAATGCCGGCCGGGCGTTCTCACGCACGGCTCTATGCTCGCGGCTGAATATCGCGCTCGAGCGCTCGGTCGATGTGCAGGTCACGCGGCTCAGGCGCAAGATCGAAGAAGACCCGAAGCTTCCCCTCTACATCCAAACCGTTCGCGGCGTCGGCTATGTCCTGGTCCCAGACCGCGTTGGATAACACGCGCCAGCGTCTGAAGCGCTCACCGCTGCACCCGCTGCGCGCATTGAAACAGCTCATGCCCCGGCGCCTGTTCAGCCGCTCGCTGATGATCATCGTCCTGCCGATGCTGATCTTGCAGTTGGTGGTGACGATCGTGTTCTTCGATCGCCACTACCGCATCACCACAGCGACGATGACACGCGGCGTTGTCAACGACGTCGGCTACATGGTGATGCTGGAGAACAGCCTGCCGCCCGGCGCGGAACGCGACAAGCAACGCCAGACCGCGGCAAACATGTTCGGCTACACCGCGCAGTTCATTCCCAGCGACCGGCTGACGCGGACGGTGTCGAGTCCCGCCACCGTGCTCGACCGGCAGCTCGCGTTCATCCTCGAAAGCCAGTTCGGCGGCAATGTCGATTTCGACACGCAGCGCTCTCCCGACTTTGTCGATCTGCGCATGCAGCTCAAGGACGGCGTGCTCAGGATGTTAATTCCGCGTGCGCGCGTCACCGCATCGAATGCCGATATCTTCATCTTCTGGATGATCGGCTCGTCAATGGTGTTGATGGCCATTGCCGTGCTGTTTCTGCGCAATCAAGTGAAACCGATCGAGCGGCTGGCCTATGCCGCAGAGGCGTTCGGCAAAGGCCGCGCGGTGTCCGACTTCAAGCCCTATGGAGCGGCAGAGGTCCGGCGCGCCGCAGCGGCATTTATCCTGATGCGCGAACGCATCGACCGCTACGTGCAGCAGCGCACCGACATGCTGGCGGGGATCAGCCACGATTTGAAAACGCCTCTAACGCGCATGCGGCTCCAGCTCGCGATGATGCCCAAAGACGCCGACAACGAAGCGATGGCGGCGGACTTGAGCGAAATGGAGCGGATGCTGAACGAATATCTGGAATTTGCGCGCGGCGCGGGTGCGGAGGATTCCGAGCCGGTCGATCTCGCCGCGCTTGCCGAGGAAGCCATTTCGGATTCGGCGCGCGCGCATCACGATGGCGCGCGCATCACGCTCGTTGGCGCGGAGCCGTTGACGGTTGCGGTCAAGCGTCATCCGCTGAAGCGCTGCTTGATCAATTTGATCGACAACGCGCTGAAATACGGCCGACGCGTCGAGGTGCATCTGAAGCGCGCCGGGCGCAGCGTGGAATTGTCGGTGGAAGACGACGGACCCGGCATCCCCGAGGAGCAGCGTGAGGAAGCGTTCCGGCCGTTCCGGCGGCTGGATGAAGGACGCAACCTGCAAGCCGGCGGTGTCGGCTTGGGTCTCGCGATTGCGCGCGACATCGCACGTGCTCATGGCGGAGACGTGACTTTGGACAAGAGCGCACTCGGTGGATTGCGCGCAGTGATCCGCCTGCCGATTTAATTGTTCTTGTTTTGTTCTTATACTTCACATAACCTGAAGTGATGACGTTCATGTTCGAATCACCACCTTATGATGCTCGCTCTATCGCGAATTTTGTTCTCGACCGCGCGGCTTCGCAGTCGATTGGAATCTCCAATCTGCATATCCACAAGATTTTGTACTTTGCTCATGGATCGTTCTTGTTGCAGAGAAACCGCCAGCTAATTGCTCAGCATTTCGAAGCGTGGGAGTACGGTCCTGTAATTCAGGACCTTTACCACCAGTTCAAAAAATTTGACCGCAGTGCGATATTAGAAAGAGCGACTCGCCTGAACGTGCTGACCGCACAATATGAGATCGCGCAATACCAACTCGAAGATAAGGATGCCGAGCTTCTTACTGAGCTTGTAGATTATTTTATCCGCATACCTGCAGAGATGTTGTCCGAATGGTCACACGCCAAGGACGGACCTTGGTACGAAGCTTGGCATTATGAGGGTAAATCGAATCCTGGAATGAAAATAAACAATCGGGCGATTGCCCAATGGTTTGCGACCACACAAGCGAGAGAACGAAAGGTTTGAGGATGCGTCTGCCCCGAGTACCAAGCTTGCAGCACTTTGCTCGCCTCTCCGATGCTAACTCAGAAAAGATCAATTTTAGGCTGAAAGAGCTGTCAGAAAACCCACCATGGTTGAGTTACAATCAGGCGAAGCCTATCGCTCGAGACCACCTCACACTTAATACGTCCGAAACCGACGTTCTACGCGCTGCTCTGTTGGTCAAGGGTGAACGTAAGCGCGCTGCGATAAACGCAGCTCTAATTGCATTTTTGAAGTACGCACGAACGATCGAAGCAAGACGATACATCGACGTTCAAGTGCGTTACTTCCCGATTGGTCGGCACCTGCTTGTTCCGGTCAATCCATTTCTATTTGGCGTTGGTCCGAACGGACCGGTACTCCTATGGCTCTCCTACTGGAGTGCTTTGAATTTAACCGAAACTCAACTTGCGATTTTTGCAACTCTCTTGGAGCTAACATTTTTTCAAACACCGGATTTCGTTGATGTTGAATTGGAGTTTGTCGATCTCGGAAAACCGCCCCAGTGGAGTTCCAGGGACGTCCGCATATTTCGTCGACAGGATTTGCCTCAGATATCGGAACGCGAACTAAGAAAATTTACCGATGCGTTCGTGGACGGTTATCTCAGTGTTCGAGAGGAAATCATAAGATCGAGATACGAACGCGATACACGCAGACCAACCGGATCAGATCCACTATTCTTAGATAACCCGTTCTAACGTTTCCGATTGCCTTCGCGCGTGGGAAGTAGTCTCGATCCTAGTCGTTCGGAGGTGGTACGCTTCGGTCGAAGCCATTCGACCTTCCAATCGTCGACACGTGTCTGTGCTGCAACCGTGACTGCTTCGAGGATTCCCTCTTCGGCGAGGAAGTCTTCAAACCGTGAACCGCGATGGCGATTTTTCTTTTCGCTCTTTGTCATGCTCTAGGACTTTCCGAGTTCTTTGCTGCGGGCGGTGGCGGCGGCGATGGCGCGGCGCATGAGAGCTTCGAGGCCATCGGACGTCATCAGCACGCGCAGGGCTGCCTCGGTGGTGCCGCCAGGACTGGTGACTTCCTGGCGCAAGGCCGATGCGGCGCGGCCGTCGGCGTCGAGCAAGGCGCCGGCACCGCAGATAGTGGCGCGCGCCAGCTTGTCGGCAGTAGCAGGATCGAGACCTTCGGCGCGGCCGGCGGCGGCCATCGCCTCGGCCAGCAGGAACACATAAGCCGGTCCGGAGCCCGAGAGAGCCGTTACCGCGTCCATCGAGGCTTCGTCCTCCAGCCACAGCGTCTCGCCGAGGGAGGCCGTCAGCGCCTCGGCCAGGGCACGGTCAGCGGCCGACAGCTTGGAACCGGCAAAGAGAGCAGTGATACCGCGGCCGATCGCCCCGGGAGTATTGGGCATCGCCCGCACGAGAGGCGGGGCCGATCCGAGCTTCGATCGCAACAACGCCGTACCGATGCCTGCCGCGATCGAAAGCACCAGCACCTTGGCTTTGCCAAGCGCCGGCAACAGCTCGCTGTCGGCCTTGAGCACCTGAGGCTTGATGGCGAGGACGATGGCCGAAACCCGCGGCAGCTTCTTGGGCAGGCCGGCGTAGAGAGTGACTTTCTTCTTTCCTGCCAAGGCCTTGAGCGGCGCCGACGGTGACGGTTCGAGGACATGGATGGCGGAGAAATCCTTGGCGGCCAACCAGCCCTGGATGAGGGCGCCGCCCATCCGTCCGGCACCGACCAAAAGCACCGCGCGCTCAGGTTTCCGAGTGGCCACTGTCCGCCCCCATAGACGGGAACCTCCTGCGCCCTAGCCGGAAAAAAGTCTAGTTGGGCCGGGACCGCCCGATCAGGCTTGGCCCGCGCATTCGAGCACCGCAGCCGCCATGGCTTCCTGGGCGGACTTGCCGCCCCACAGCACGAACTGAAAGGCCGGGTAGTAATGCTCGCAGGCTTCGACGGCGAGGTGCAGCAGAGCCTCACATTGGGCGGCGCTCACCACGGAATCCGGAAAGATCAGCACATGGCGGAAAAGCACGGCGCCGTCGTCGTTCCAGAGGTCGAAATGGCCAAGGAAGAGCTGCGAGTTGATGGACATCAGCAATTGGCAAACCTCGGAGCGGCGCTCACGACCAACCCTCATGTCGAAATTGACGGCCACATGAAGCGACTGGAGTTCGTCCCGCCAGGAGAAGCAGAAATGGTAATCGCACCAGCGGCCGGCGACGGAGAGGTTGATCTCGTCCTTGCCGGCGCGCTCGAATGGCCAGCCGTTGTCTTCGACCGCCCGCTCGAGGATGTCGAGCGGGTGCTCCATGGCTTGGGACGGCTCGGTAGTAGCAAGCTTCATCGAATTAAGCCCCCAGACTGTGCTCAACGCGACGCGACGCACGCGAAGCAGTTGGGTTCTAACTGACACAAGATTTTGAGCGGTGACAAGGGCAAGCAACGTCCCCTTGTGACTCGTTGGAGTCCGGGACTCGTCAATTCACAGCTTTCGTATGGCGGAGGGTTAAGTCTTGCGCCCCTGGGGATTCCGCTTCGCCTTGCCCTTGCTCGGACCGAGCCGGGCTTCCAGCTCGGCCACACGCGCAGCGAGCTTCTCGTTCTCGGTACGCGCCTTCGCCGCCATGGCCTTGACCGCATCGAATTCGTCGCGGGGAACGAAATCGAGGTCGGCGATCATCCGCTCGACCCGGCCTTTCACCATGGTTTCCATCTCGTCCTTGAAGGCCTTTGCGGCGCCGGCCGCGTTGGTGAAAAACCGCGCCATACCGTCGAGAAGGCGATTGTCCGTCTGCATGGTCTTTTCCTTTCGGCTGTCTGTCGCTGTGTTCACGCCGCCGCGAGCTTTGCGCCGGTATTAGGTAGTCACGACGCGAGGGTTTCGCCAGTTCGAAACGCGGCTTGACAGGGGAAGGCCGGTCGCGCGAGCTAACGGGCCTCGCTAGCGAGCCCGCCGATGGTCGAAGCCGTCCTGCCCTTCCCGAATATCGATCCCGTCCTGATCCATATCTATGGCCCGATCAGCATCCGCTGGTATGCGTTGTCGTATATCGCCGGATTGCTGCTCGGATGGCTGTACGTACTGCGGCTCCTGAGAAACAAGACCCTGTGGGCTGGGCTCCCATTCCAAGGCAAAGCGCCGGCCACGGCCGACGACATCGGCGATTTGTTCGTGTGGATCACGCTCGGTGTCATCATTGGCGGGCGGCTCGGCTTCGTGCTGCTTTACGGCATGGCCTATTGCGGCTTTGCCGGTTCGGCTGCGGACGCATGCAACGGACTCCCGCAAGCATATTTCGCAAATCCACTGAAGATCCTCGCCGCGTGGGAAGGCGGCATGTCGTTCCATGGCGGTCTTGCCGGCGTCGTGATTGCGCTGTGGCTGTTCTGCCGGAAACGGAAGCTCAATCTGCTTGCGGTCGCCGATCTCATCGCCGCCGCCGCGCCGATCGGTCTCTTCTTTGGGCGCATCGCCAATTTCATCAACGGCGAATTGTGGGGGAAGATGAGCACCGCGCCTTGGGCAATGGTGTTTCCAGCCGCGTTCCCGCCGGGCGTGCCGAGGCATCCAAGCCAGATCTACGAAGCGCTCATGGAAGGGCTGCTGCTGTTCCTGATCCTGCGGGTGGCCATCTTCCGCTTCCAGATCCATCGCCGGCCGGGCGCGGTCGTCGGCTGGTTCCTGCTCGGTTACGGAGTGTTCCGCTTCATCGTCGAATTCTTCCGGGATTCGGAATCCAAGATCTATGCCTGGTTCAGCATGGGTCAGCTTCTGAGCCTGCCGATGTGGGCGGCTGCGGCATTCTTCCTCTGGTACGCGATGCAGCAGAAGCCGACCAAAGCGGCATCGTGAACGCGCTGAAGCGCAAGATCATCGACGACATTCGCGCGTTTGGTCCGATCACCGTCGCGCAGTATATGGACATCGCGCTCAGCTTTCCCGAACACGGCTATTACATGACGCGCGATCCCCTGGGACGCGATTTCACCACCGCGCCGGAAGTGAGCCAGATCTTCGGTGAACTCATCGGATTGTTTTTTGTGCAGGCGTGGGAAGACAGGGGGCAGCCGAAGCACTTTCATTTTGTCGAACTTGGGCCGGGCCGCGGAACGCTGATGGCGGACATGCTGCGCGCAGCCGGCAAGGTTCGTCCGGAGTTCGTGACGGCAGCGCGTGTTACGCTGGTCGAGATCAGTCCGGTGCTCCGGGGCATACAGGCACAGACTCTTTCATCCGTGCCGGTGAAGTGGGTTTCCCAATTTCACGATGTTCCAGCGGATGCGCCGCTCTTCGTGATCGCGAATGAATTCTTCGATGCCCTGCCGATTCGGCAGTTCGCCAAGTCGGAGCGCGGCTGGCACGAGAGGATTGTCACGATCGACGGCGACGATCTGCGGTTCACCTCGTCGCCGGACACTGTGCAGCCGCCAAGCGCCATCGCGACCGCCGAAGCGCCGGTGGGTTCCGTCATCGAGATCAACACCAGCGCCGCCGATATCGTGCGCAACATCGGTCCCCGCTTCCAGGAATTCGACGGTACCGCGCTGATTATCGATTATGGCTACGCAAAGGCGGCCTTCGGCGACACGTTCCAGGCGGTGAAGACAAACGCCCATGTCCATCCGCTCGCCGAACCGGGTGAAGCAGATCTGACTGCACACGTCGATTTTGCGGCGCTGACTCACGCGGCCGGCGAGGGTGGTGGTTATGTCCTGGGTCCTATTCCTCAGGCGGCTCTGCTCGAAGGACTCGGGATAAACGTGCGCGCGGGCTTGCTCAAACGAAGGCATCCCGAGAAAGCCGCGGAAATCGACGCCGCAGTGGAGCGGCTCACGCACCCGGACCAAATGGGAACGCTATTCAAAGCGATGACGATTTTCGAAGGCTTGGATCATGAAGAGCCGCCCGGCTTTGAGGCGGCCTGCGGCTCGGCGCACAATTAGGTCTCGATGCTGATTCTCAAAGCGAATGGGCTTGGTTCGCGGCAGATCGCGCACGGATTTTTCGGGCGGCGCGGCGGCGTGTCGAGCGGCGTTTATGAATCGCTCAATTGCGGACCGGGCTCCGGGGACGACCGCGAACGCGTGTTGGAGAACCGCCAGCGGGCCACTGCGGCGCTCTCGCAGGGCGCCAAACTGGTGACACTCTATCAGGTGCACAGTGCCCAGGCGGTCAGGGTCGCCGCGCCGTGGGACATTCCCGACAACCCCAAAGCCGACGCCATGGCGACCGACAAAGCAGGCCTCGCGCTCGGCATCCTGACCGCCGACTGCGCACCGATTCTCCTCGCAGATGCCGAGGCGCACGTGATCGGCGCCGCGCACGCGGGCTGGAACGGCGCGCTCGCCGGTGTCGCAGAAGCCGTGGTGAGCGCGATGGAAGCCTTGGGCGCCAAGCGCAAGCGCATCGTTGCCGGCATCGGTCCCTGCATCAGCCAAGCCGCCTATGAAGTGGGACCGGAGTTTCAGCCGCGCTTTGTCGCGGCTGATCCCGGCAACGCGCGGTTCTTCACGCCGGCCAAGCGGGAGCGCCACTGGCAGTTCGATCTTTCCGGCTACGTCGCGCAGCGATTGCGGCAGGCGGGTGTGGATAAGATCGAGGCACTGACGCCCTGCACATATGAACGCGAGGCAGACTTCTTTTCTTACCGCCGCACGACTCACCGCAAAGAACCCGATTACGGGCGGCAAATTTCCGCGATTGCGCTCATCGAATGAGTTTGGCCGAGACGATTTGTTGATGCTTGTGACTTGCACGTCCAGTCAGGTTTACGCACCCGGGACGCCTTGCTAGAAGACCTTGAAAAGGTCATCGAATCGTCATTGGCGGTTCCGGGGATGGGGTGATCGGAATGAGGCTGCGGCCATGAAACTTTTGGCTGGCAACAGCAATCGCGCGCTGTGCGAGGCAATCGGTCAATATCTGCACATGCCCTTTACCAAGGCCGTGGTGCGGCGCTTTGCCGACATGGAAGTGTTTGTCGAGATCCAGGAGAACGTCCGCGGCGAAGACATGTTCGTCATCCAGTCGAGCAGCTTCCCCGCCAACGACAATCTGATGGAGCTCCTGATCATCGTCGACGCGCTGAAGCGCTCGAGCGCGCGCCGCATCACCGCGGTAATCCCCTATTTCGGCTACGCGCGCCAGGACCGGAAAACCGCGCCGCGCACGCCGATCTCGGCGAAACTGGTGGCGAATTTGATCACGCAGGCCGGCGCGTCGCGCGTGCTCACCGTCGATCTGCACGCGGGGCAGATCCAGGGTTTCTTCGACATTCCGACCGACAATCTCTACGCCATGCCGGTGATGGTGAAGGACATTCAGGACTATCTGGACGGCGAGAATTTGAGCGTGGTGTCACCGGACGTCGGCGGCGTCTTAAGGGCGCGCGCGCTGGCGAAGCGCCTCGGAACGGAACTCGCCATCGTGGACAAACGGCGCGAGCGAGCCGGCGAGTCCGAAGTGATGAACATCATCGGCGATGTTTCCAAGCGGACGTGTCTGCTGATCGACGACATCGTCGATTCCGGCGGCACAATCTGCAATGCGGCAGACGCGCTGCTCGCAAAAGGCGCCAAGGCGGTCTACGCGTACGCGACGCACGGCGTATTGTCGGGCGGCGCGGTGGCGCGCATCCGCGACTCGCGGCTCAAATCATTGGTGGTGACCGACACGATCGCCGCCACCGAAGAAATCCGCAAAGCCGGCAACATCCGGCGCATCTCGATCGCTCCGCTGCTGGGTGAAGCGATCGAGCGGATTTCGAGCGAAAAGTCGGTGTCGAGCCTGTTCGACTGAACCTTACCTCAAGCTGGCAGAGGATCAGGGCAAGGTGGAAGCTTGTTAAGCGATCTGTGACGCTGGATAATTTCCTGAACCAAAGTTCTGAAGTCATGTTTAGATGGAAGGGCTTTTGTAAGCTCTGCTGCTACAGACCGAACATTTTCCTGCCAGCCATCCCCGTCGAAGTGGTTCCGCACACGTTCAAAGAGTTGGCGAGAGCCTGAGATATCGCCGACAAGACCCGCGGCTACAGCAGCATGATAAAGCGCAAACCCACCACCGCCATTGACGACATCAAACGTTAGTTGACGTGCGATTTCCTCCAGCGACCTAAAATTGTCTCTGATCTTTTGAACCTCGTCAGCGGCTCTCAACGCCAGCCGTTCGGACTCAGGTTCAAATTGCTCCTTTGCTTCGAATGACACAAAGTCTGCGATGCGATAGCCGTGATCGAAGCTGAAATGGTCTCTGGCGTACCAAAACCAGTGAGCGCCAACATTTAGGTAGCTTCCCTTTGACCATCCACTTGGCTGGAACTCGATCATGATGAGCCAGTACTTCTGGTCGCAAAGCCAAGTACGCGATTGTCCTTTTCGCCGAGCTCCTATGGGCGCGAGGTATTTTTTTGCTGCCGCTGCAATTATTTTTCCATGTTCGTTTTGTTTCACGCGAACTCCAGCGTTAAGCAAATAGCGAACAGGAGGTCCTGTTCGCTATTTGCCGATTCGATTCGCACAAATCAGAACTTGTTCGGATAGAGCTCGGTGAAGCCGTCGCGGTTGGGCATGCGCACTTTCGCCAGCGTATCCTTGTTCATCGCTTCGCCGTCTTTGACGATGCCGTTCATGTTCAGGATGTACGCCGTTACCGCGTAGACCTCGTCGTTGGTCAGCGTCTTCGGCTGATTCCACGGCATGGTCCGCCGCACATAATCGAACACCGTCGTCGCATAGGGCCAATAGGAGCCGACCGTCTGCACCGGCACCGCGGGCGCCGCGAGCGTGCCCGCGCCACCGACGAGACGGGGACCTGCCCCGCCCTCGCCTTTCGGACCGTGGCACGCGGCGCACTTCGCCGCGTAGACCATCGACCCTTGCGCGGGCGTGCCGCTGCCCGCCGGGAGACCCACACCATCGGGACCGATGGAAATATCCCACGCGGCCGCATCGGATTCCGAAATCGGCTTGCCGAATTTCGGCATGTCGGCAGCAAGCGCTGCGCTGCTGCCCAGCAACAGCGCCGCGAAGATCGCTGCGGTTTTAGACATAGACATGGCTCACCGCTCCCTTGGCATCGATGCCCCAGCTCGAGATCGCGTTGACGTGGCCCATCGGAAAACCCGTCACCGGCGGCGTTGTGCGCGGTGCGCCGCGCTCTGCGATCAGCTTCTGCCGCGTCGGCTGCACATTGCCGGCCTCATCGGTGGCGCGGCTCTGCAGCACGACCGGGCGGCCGTCCCACTGCCACGCCATGCGGAAGCGAGTAAGCGCTTTCGGCAGCACCGGGTTCTGCATCGCAGCCATGCCCCAGCTCTTGCCGCCGTCGGCGGAAACTTCGACCTTGGCGATGCGGCCTTGTCCCGACCAGGCGATGCCGGAGATTTCGTAGAAGCCCGGACCCTTCATCTGCATCGTCGGGGACGGACGCGTGATGAACGACTTCACTTCCATCGGATAATAGAAGCGCCAAGCGCTGCCGTTCTCGAGTAACAGCGTGTATTGGCGACTCTCGTTGATTGCCATGATCGGAGCGTCGACGAGCTTCAGCCGGCGCAGCCATTTCACGTTCATGTTGCCTTCATAACCCGGCACGAAGAGACGCAGCGGATAGCCGTTGATCGGCATGATGCGTTCGCCGTTCTGGTAGAAGACGAGCATTGCGTCATCCATCGCCTTGGCCAGCGGGATGCTGCGATTCATGGTAGCCGCGTCGGCGCCTTCGGCGACAATCCATTTGGCGCGCGGATCCACGCCGGCTTCGTCGAGCAGCGTGGACAAGCGGACACCCGTCCATTCCGAGCACGACAAGAGACCATGCAGCGCCTGAACGTCGGCCTGGATCGGTTCCTTCGACCACATGGGCGCGGAATTGCCGCCGCACTCGACGAAACGGATGTGCGATTCCATCGGATAGCGCATCAAATCTTCGAGGCTGAAGACGAGCGGCTGACGCACCATGCCGTGGATCAACAGGCGATGCTTGGCGGGATCGATGTCGGGCGCCCCGGTGCGCGCGACGACGAAATGCACGCCGTTCGGCGTAATGATGCCGTCCAAGAGATGATGCGGTGTGCGTGCCTGGTTGTTGCCGGGGTTGGTCGGGTTCGCCAGCGTGCGAATGACTTTTGCTTCGTAGCGCGACGGCGTGCTGTAGGGCTGGACGCCGGTGCCGATCTTCATGCTCCAATCGTCGACCGCCAGCGGCTCGGCCGCGGCGCGAACGATTCCGGTGAAGCCCGCGCCGGCGGCGCCCGCAAGGAGCGCGCTGTTCCGCAGCAGCACGCGGCGGTCGATGAGGCCGTTGGCGGCGACTTTCGGCAGATCTTGTTGAGTAACGGAGCGACGGGACATGGGACCCTCCCCTGTTTCGCGGTGTCGCAGTGTAGACCTGCAACGGCAAGCTCGCATTATGCCCGCGCGAATATCACGCGGCGTGGCTTACTTCCCAGCCCTTGCAGGCAAGCAGGATGGCGCGTGGCACCGTCTTCTCGCCGTTCGAGTAATAAGCAACCATCCTGCGTGAGACGCCTAGTGCCTTAGCGGTTTCGTTGAGTGAGAGTCCGTGACGAAGGCGCCATTCGAGAAATTCGCGAGTGTCGGCATGGCCGGTCGCGGAAAGGGTCTCCAGCCAAACCGTTTCGGCACTGAGCTCAGGGCCCGATGGCCACTCGATGCTGTGCCCCCACTCGCCGATTCGAACGCGTGCAAATTCATTCTCGTCGCGCAAGCTGCGAAACGTGCGTCTGCGAAGTATTTCACCGAGGTCAATCTTTGCGCGCGTTCCGTCCGACCATTGGACAGTGAGCGTGGCGGGAACTTTCGCTTTCACCGACGCTATGGTGCGTACGCGGTCGCTTTCTTTCATGGATTCAAGTCCTTCCATTTCACCATTAAGACCGTCCGATTCTCGCCAGCCCAACCCCGAGCCGCTCGGAGAACTCGGGCG